>Ga0209933_1001544_pt1 | contig 20104 bp, 10 predicted proteins | sample ThiBiot_300_biof_FD_183944 | JGI IMG/M metagenome (GOLD analysis project Ga0209933, IMG submission 183944) | Wastewater bioreactor microbial communities from Cape Town, South Africa - Thiocy_cont_300_biof (SPAdes) | ecosystem: Engineered > Bioremediation > Thiocyanate > Unclassified | place...
AATTGGGCGTTTCAACTTATTTACAGCAATTTCCGTCAATGGAACACCAAATCCGGGATTCTCTTCGGGAGATGCAATTAATGCTGTTCAGGAAGTTGCGGGTCAAACACTTCCTCAGGGTTACGGTTACGAATATTCCGGTTTGACAAGGGAAGAAGTTAGCGCGGGAAGCCAAACGGTATTTATTTTCATTCTTTGCTGTGTATTTGTTTATTTTCTTCTGGCTGCACAATACGAAAGTTATTTGTTACCATTTGCGGTAATGCTATCACTACCTGTCGGTTTGGCGGGAGTAATGATGTTTAGTGCATGGATTGGAGGCTCTAACAATATTTATACTCAGATTTCACTCATTATGTTGATTGGACTCTTGGCGAAGAATGCGATCCTCATTGTAGAGTTTGCTTTAGATGCAAGGAAAAAAGGTTACTCAATAAGTCACGCTGCTATTAGCGGTGCAAAACAAAGGATTCGTCCAATTCTGATGACATCATTTGCTTTCATTTTCGGTTTAATTCCGTTAGCGATTTCAACGGGAGCCGGAGCAGTAGGTAACCAATCGATTGGTATTGGAGCCATTGGAGGAATGTTGTTCGGAACTATTTTCGGCGTGTTCTTTATCCCGATTTTATTTGCTGTGTTTATGTATCTGCAGGAAAAAGTAAGCGGTAAAAAAGACCTAGAAAAATACGAAGGAGAACTTAGCGAATAACCCAAATTAAAGTTACAGATGAAAATTAAAATCATAAATTTAGTTCTATTGGCAGGTATCGCAGGTTTCTTTTACTCTTGTAAAGTGACGGATACTTATCAGGATCCGCAGATAGAACAAAGCAGACAGGATAATCTCTTCCGCCAGAAAACGAGCAATGACAGTACGTCTATCGCAAACATTTCATGGAATCAGATTTTCACTGATCAGAAACTTCAGAATATCATTAATAAAACTATTCAGAATAATCTTGACCTGAAGCTTGCCGTTGCAAGAATTCAGGAAGCCGATGCGGTGTTCAAACAATCAAAATTACAGAATCTGCCAAGTCTGGATGGTGTTGCTTCTGTGACAGAAACCAAGAACAGTGCAGCTGCTCAAGGCGGTAACTTTATAATGCCGGATCTGTTGGTTTATAGATTAGGGATATCCACAGGTTGGGAAGTGGACATCTGGGGAAGGATCAAGTCTTTGAAAAGATCAGCTTATGCAGGTTTTCTTCAAACCGATGCGGCAAAACGTGCTATTCAGACTCAGCTGGTTGCACAGGCTGCCAATCTTTATTACCAATTGATTTCGCTAGATAAGCAGCTTGAGATCACAAAACAAACCATCGAGCTTAGGAAAAAAGATGTGGAAACAGTGGAAGCTCTTATGGAAGCAGCCTATCTCACGGGTGCAGATGTGGAGCAGAGCAGGGCCAATCTGTATTCAGCGCAATTGACGGTGCCGGATTTGGAATTGCAGATTCAGCAGACAGAAAACTCATTAAGCATTCTGATGAATGACAATCCACAATCGATTGACAGAAATACTATCGACTCACAGGTAGTTTACAATGACCTTAAGACTGGTATTCCTGTTTCATTACTTAAAAACCGTCCGGATGTGCAGGCCGCAGAACTGGGCTTCCGCCAGGCATTTGAAAATAAAAATATGGCAATGGCACAGGTGTATCCTACATTAAGCATTACCGGAACTTTAGGTTTGTCATCGAGAACTCTGGAAAATTTCTTCACCAACTCTTTATTTTATACGGTTGGCGGTACTCTAACACAGAATATTTTCCAGATGGGCAACAGAAAAGCTCAGGTCAAAATAATGGAAGCCCGAAAAATGCAGGCTTATTATACCTTTGAAAAAACATTACTGACGGCTGGTTCCGAGGTTTCCAACTCTTTATTATCTTACCAAAAAGCGAAGGAGAAGGAAGCGACAAGACAGCTGCAAATCCAGTCTCTGGAGAAAGCTGTTGAATTCAACAAAGAATTATTGACCTATTCTTCCAACACCAACTATGTGAATGTTTTGACTTCCGAACAATCTTTATTGGCTGCAAAATTGTCTGCTGTTAACGACAAACTGCAACAGTTACAGGCCGTAACCGAATTTTACAGAGCACTCGGAGGCGGACAGTTTTAAATATTTTTTAGAAGCTTTATCCCGCTTTTCGTTATAATCTTTTTGCTCGGCATAGCCTCTCGCAAAAAGGATTTCCACTGCAATCGGGGCTATAAATACAACAACCTCAAACGATTAATCTGAGGTTGTTGCTTTGACGACATGAATACTTTTTTTAACGTAAGTTTCCCGGTAATTTTTAACTTCTGAAAAACTGCCCGATTCCGACAGATTCAAAATTGAAAGCTGAAGTATTCTCGGACTTGTCAAGCTTTTTGCTTATGGTTAAAGCCCAAAGGACAAGTTCTTTGCAGAAGTTTTGTTCGTTTTCATCCAATTCAGGAACATTGTCTTCAATCAAAGTTGTCAAAGGTTTTATGCTGTTCAGTTTCTTATAAAATTCTTTGTCGGTATCAGCATAATTCAGTTCAAGATGATTGCTGTTGAACCATTGGATGATATCGGTGTAAGGTGTTTTCAGTCCTTCTTTTTCCAGCTTGGGAATTCGGGGAAAAAGACTTTCAAACTGAACCATAATTGCATCATCGATAAGAATCTTGGCAACATGATCCGCCCCTTCCTGTTCTCCTTCATACACCAGTTCGATTTTTCCGGTGATAGAAGGAATAATAGACATGAAATCTAAAAGACGAATGCTTGTTTTTTCTGAACCGGTTTCCAAAAGACGCAGTTTAGCCGCTGCAAAAAGATTTTCCATGGCACTGATCGTTAATCTTGCGCTTACTCCACTTTTGGCATCCACATATTCACTGTCTCTGGCTACAAAAGCTACTTCTTCCAAAAGATTTTTCGCCAAATCAGAGATTTGGATTTTGTCACGATCTTCAGGAGAAATTAAAGCTTCCTGCTCGGTAATCTGCTTGGCAAGCTCAACACTTTTCGGATAATGAGTGAAGATTTGAGAACCTATTCTGTCTTTTAAAGGTGTTACAATACTTCCTCTGTTGGTATAATCTTCCGGGTTTGCCGTAAATACAAACTGAATATCCAAAGGCATTCTCAATTGGAAACCTCTGATCTGAATATCACCTTCCTGTAAAATATTAAACAATGAAACCTGAATTCTGGCCTGCAGATCGGGTAATTCATTCAAAACAAAAATAGAACGGTTGGCTCTTGGAATCATTCCGTAATGCAAAACTCTTTCGTCAGAATAAGGTAATTTTAAAGTCGCTGCTTTAATAGGATCTATGTCTCCAATTAAATCTGCAATATTGACATCAGGCGTCGCCAGTTTTTCAAAAAAACGGTCTGAACGGTGAACCCATGAAATCGGAGTTTCATCACCAAGTTCTGCAATCAGGTCTCTCGCATATTTTGAAATCGGCTGAAACGGACTGTCGTTAATTTCAGAACCTTTTACAATCGGCATATACTCATCCAAAAGATTGACCATGCTTCTGGCAATTCTTGTTTTTGCCTGCCCGCGTAATCCTAAAAGGTTGATGTGATGACTTGCCAGAATTGCTTTTTTCAATTGAGGAATCACGGTATCTTCATAGCCGTAAAGTCCTTCAAAAACAGGTTCTTTAGCTTTGATCTTAGCAATCAGATTAGCCTGAATTTCCTGATTGATGGTTTTATCTGTATATCCTGATTTTTTTAGTTCTTTAAATGTTGTATCGTTTTTCATTTGTCTAGTCATATAATGTGTTATATAGCAGTATTAATAGGTCTAACTAACTGCTTTATTTTGGTTTGTAAAGACATTTACCTTTTTACTTTTACCTTGGCTCTTTCTCAAATCCTTTTAATCCTATTCTTTTCGTAATCTTCAAAAATCATCTGTCCTAATCCTGAAAGTCCTGTAAGGAAAGCTTTTCCTTTATTCTGAGCGGTAAAGATTTCTACAAATTTTCGGAGATAAGGATCCTGTGCAATCATAAAAGTAGTGATCGGAATTTTCAGTTTTCTTGCCTGTGCTGCTTTATGAAGACATTCGGAAACAATTCTTTCATCAAGTCCTACACTGTTCATGTAATATTCTCCGTTCGGTAACTTCAGACAGCTTGGTTTTCCGTCGGTAATCATGAAGATCTGCTTGTTGGTATTTCTTTTTCTTCGCAGAATATCCATTGCCAGTTCCAACCCGGCAACTGTATTTGTATGATACGGCCCAACTTGCAAATAAGGCAAATCTTTAATTTTAATCGGCCATGCTTCATTTCCGAAAACAATAATATCAATAGAATCTTTCGGATATTTTCTTTTGATTAATTCCACCAGAGCCATGGCTACTTTTTTGGCAGGAGTAATACGGTCTTCGCCATACAGAATCATAGAGTGACTGATATCTATCATTAAAACCGTGCTCATCTGAGCTTTGTGTTTGGTTTCTTCTACGATGAGGTCATCTTGCGTCATTCTGAGATCTGAAATTCCATTGTTGATCTGGGCGTTTTTCAAACTTTCAGTCATATTTACAGCTGATAAATCATCACCATACTGGAAATTTCGGTGTTCACCATCGCGCTCGTCACCGATTCCCGTTTTGCTTGTGCGGTGATTTCCGATACCACTTTTCTGGAGCTTCCCGAAAATCTGATCCAGGGCATATTCACGAAGGGCAGCTTCCAGTTTGGCAGTCAACACGTTTTTACCTTCTCCGGTTCCGGAATTGCCGTCTTCAGGATCTTCTGCTTTGATATAGCCGCGTTTTTTCAGATCTTCTTCAAAATCTTCACGGGTGTATTCATCATCGAAAATATTGTATTCTCTGTCAAGCATATCAAGCCATTCAAAAGCTTCCTCAAGATCGCCAGAAGTGTGGATGAGCAAATCTCTGAATACATCGAAAACCCTGTCGAAATTAGAAATTTCCTCCGGAACATGCTTACTGAAAGTAAAACCCTGATGAACATTAAAACTTTTATTTGTCATGAGGTTGTTCTTGTATTTAAAAAAGACAAGTTAGGAAATATTGTAAGAAGAATAGTGCCGGAAAAATAGAAAATGTTAATGATGCTTATAAAGTATTTAAAATGATTTTAAAAGAAATAATACTCTTAATTAAGAATATATTTTTCGTTTCTTTTTGGAACGCAGTATCTTTGCAACCATATTTATAGCTATGAAAGATTTAATGGGACGCGCTATCTGGGATTATTATCATAATGAAAATCCGAAAGATCTGCAGACTGAAACTTCAATTTCTGAACTGGACGAGCTTCCGGTAGATTATCTTTTCCGTGATTTTGAAGATATGAATGATATTGAACAGAAAGCCTTAAAATTATCCAAAGGAAAAGTTTTGGATATTGGAGCTGGAGCGGGTTCACATACTTTATACCTTCAGAATGAAAGAAATCTTGATGTCACCGCATTGGATATTTCACCAAAATCCATTGAAGTTTGTCAATTGAGAGGAATTCAAAAAGCGATTGCAGAAAATATGCTTCACTTTGAAGGAGAGACTTTCGATACAATCTTGCTATTGATGAACGGAACCGGGATTTTTCAGAGTCTTAATGTTATTGATATTTACTTAAAGAAACTTTATTCTTTATTAAATGAAAAAGGGCAGATTCTAATAGACAGCACCGACATTTTATATATGTTTGACCGCGATGAAGATGGAGGAGTTTATATTCCTGCAGAAGGGTATTACGGAGAGCTGGATTATATCGTTCATTACAAAGGTGAATCTGAAGATCCTATAAAATGGTTGTACTTGGATTTCAATACTTTGAAAAATGCGGCTGAAAATAATGGTTTTAAAATTGAGAAAGTTCTGCAGGATGAAGATGCTTATTTAGCAAGATTAATTAAAAAATAATGAATTGGAGATGCTTCGACAGGCTCAGCATGACATCGTGAATACTAATTGCTTTTTTATTGCAAAACTTTACAACGCTTTTTGACAGTATTAGAGATGTCATGCTGAGCCTGTCGAAGCATCTTTTAAAAAACAAAAAATCCACATGAAATTCATGTGGATTTTTTTATCTGAAATATTGAAAATTATCCAATTTCAATACCGTTCTCAACATTGCTGTCATCAGGTGTGACGAAAGATAATTTTCCGTCCGGTTTTGTTGTCAATAACAACATTCCCTGAGATTCTATTCCTCTGATTTTTCTTGGAGCAAGGTTTAATAAAATCATGACCTGCTTTCCGATTACTTCTTCCGGAGTGAAGCTTTCTGCAATTCCTGAAACCACAGTTCTTACGTCAACGCCTGTATCCACGGTAAGTTTTAGTAATTTATCTGCTTTTTCAACTTTTTCAGCTTCTAAGATGGTTGCTGTTCTCAAGTCAATTTTAGTAAAATCATCAAAAGTGATTTCTTCTTTCATAGGATTGGCGTTAGGGTTTGTTTTTTTATTGTTTTGCTTTGTGTTTTCAAGCTTTTGAATTTGACCTTCAATCACATCATCTTCAATTTTTGAGAAAAGAAGAGATGCTTCGTTAATTTTATGACCGGTTTCAATTAAAACAGATTTTGTTTCAACATCATTCCAGTCTGACCTCTGTACATTGAACATGTTCAATAATTTCTCAGAGCTGAAAGGCATAAACGGTTCGCATAACTGAGCTAAAGCAACTGCAATCTGAGCTCCGACAAATAAGGATTGAGCCGCTTTTTCAGGATTGTCTTTAATGGTTTTCCAAGGTTCTTCTGTCTGAAGATATTGGTTTCCAAAACGAGCTAAATTCATCAGAGCTGTTAGAGAATTTCTGAATTCATAATTTTCTAAAAACCCTGAAATTTCTTTCGCTGCTTTGTTGATTTCCTTTAATTCAGGACTGTTTGCATCACCTTGAGGAACAACTCCGTCATAATATTTATGAATTAAAACAGCAACTCTATTGATAAAGTTCCCAAAAATCCCAACCAACTCAGAGTTGTTCTTCGTCTGAAAATCTTTCCAGGTAAAATTATTATCCTTCGTTTCCGGAGCTGATGAAAGAAGAGCATATCTTAGCACGTCTTCTTGTCCCGGGAAATCTTCTACATATTCATGTGCCCAAACCGCCCAGTTTCTTGAAGTTGAAATTTTATCATTTTCAAGATTAAGGAATTCAAAAGCAGGAACGTTTTTCGGCATGATGAAATCTCCGTGAGCCTTCATCATCGAAGGGAAAATAATACAGTGAAATACAATATTATCTTTTCCGATAAAGTGAACCAAATCAGAATCTTCGCTTTGCCAGTAATCTTTCCAGTTTTTCCCGTTTTTCTCTGCCCATTCTTTCGTGAAAGAAATATAGCCAATCGGCGCATCAAACCATACATACAGAACTTTTCCTTCTGCACCAGGAAGCGGAACAGGAACTCCCCAATTCAGATCTCTGGTCATTGCACGCGGTTTCAGCCCGTCATTCAGCCATGATTTTACCTGTCCGTAAACATTGGGTTTCCAGTCGTCTTTGTGACCTTCAATAATCCATTCGTTCAGGAAATCTTCATATTCATTTAACGGTAAATACCAGTTTTTTGTTTCTTTTAAGATAGGAACATTTCCGCTTAACATTGATTTTGGATTGATCAGTTCAGATGGAGAAAGGGTAGTCCCGCATCTTTCACACTGATCTCCGTATGCATTTTCGTTTCCACAATTCGGGCAGGTTCCTACAATATATCTGTCGGCTAAGAATTCATTAGCCTGTTCATCAAAATATTGCTCAGACATTTCTTCCGTAAACTTTCCTTTTTCATAAAGAACTTTGAAGAAATCCTGACTGGTCTCATAATGATTTTTAGAAGTTGTTCTGGAATATTCATCAAATGAAATTCCCAAATCCGAAAAAGATTTTTTGATGATCTCATGGTATTTATCAACAATATCCTGTGGCGTAACTCCTTCTTTTTTAGCTCTTATAGTAATAGGAATCCCATGCTCATCCGAACCACAGATAAACGCTACATCTTTTCCCAATCTTCTCTGAAATCTTGCGTAAACATCCGCAGGAATATATACACCCGCCAAATGCCCTATATGAACCGGTCCGTTTGCATAAGGCAAAGCTGCCGTAATCATCTTTCTGTTTGACATTTTATAAATAAAAAATTTGAATTGCAAAATTACGATTTTCATTTAGATTGTTAATAAAAGAAATGATAGGGCAATGGAAAAATATTTATTAACCTTATCCATTCAGATGTCTCTTCAAATTGGTTTTGATGGTTTTTAACTATTTTTTTATTTATTGTTGAAAAAAATAATTTTTTAATGATTATTAATGTAATTTATTTGTTTTTTGAAATCACCGTAAATACTTGTTTTTTCCTCTTTACATGAAAATCAATAAAATTCCAAAAAGTTCATTTTTGATTAATATAGGATTAATATTGGTTAATTTAGAAGAAGAAAAATTGTTAAAATTTCATGAAAAACATTGCAAAAACAGTTTTTGTTAAAAAAATTAACATAAGTTTAAGTTTCTGTTTTTCAGTGTTTTATTTGTTTGTGTTTGTTTTTTTTAGCATTAAATTAGGTGGGATTGTGATGATTTTAAAATTATTTTAACAGAATATCGATTTTTTTATAAATTGCGAAACAAGAGATAGTGTATATCTTAATGATTTGAAAATAATAATATAAACCTTAAAAATTTATTTTTTGTGAGAAACTATAATGTATTAAAAATTGCTCCAGCATTTCTATTGCTCGGATCAATGTTACATGCACAACAAAGCGATTCGGCCAAAAAAGAAACCGAAATCGAGCAGGTTGTGCTGATTGGTTATGGTGCAAAGAAAAAGTCTGATTTAACAGGCTCCGTTACTGCGCTTACCGATAAGGATTTTAATAAGGGAGCTATTGTAAGTACGCAACAATTACTACAAGGAAAAGCAGCAGGTGTTACTATAAGTACCGATGGAGCCCCAGGAGGTGGTGCTAATGTAACGATTAGGGGGATTTCTTCTATTTCTGGAAATACTGATCCCCTTTATGTGATTGATGGAGTAGCTATTACAAGGGAAAGTACTGGTGGCGTTGGTAATCCATTAAACTTGGTAAATCCTAATGATATTGAGTCTATATCCGTATTAAAAGATGCGTCTGCAACAGCTATCTATGGTGTTCGTGCTTCTGCCGGAGTTATTATTATCAAAACTAAAAGCGGAAGCCAAGGCAAGTGGAAATTTAATTATTCGGGAAATGCGCAGCTGAATATGAAAATGAAAACTTATGATGTTTTCTCAGCATCGGAACTTACAGATATTGTTAAAAATCAATTGCCAGCTAAATATGATTTATTAGGAGTCAGAGATGCTTCCGGAAATCAGGCTTTATATAACACAGATTGGCAAAAAGAGATTTACCAAAAAGCTTGGGGAACCGCCCAGGACTTTAGTGCAAGAGGAAATGCATTTAAGGGTAAGCTTCCTATGAGACTGTCAGTTGGTTATAATAATAATGATGGTATACTAAAAACATCCAATTTTGAAAGGATGAATGCTAGTATTAATTTAACTCCAAAATTGTTAAATGATAATTTTCTAATAACGATTAATGCGAAAGGTACAAAGACAAAGTATAGATATGCAGATACTGGAGCAATAGGGCAAGCTATTGCTATGGATCCTACGAAGCCAGTAATGTCAGATTTACCTCTTTATCAAAATTACGGAGGTTATGTTCAATGGCTACAAGAATATACTTCTGGATCAAATACTTTTGTAAGTACACCCCAAAATGTTGGGTTAGGAAACCCAGTAGCGACGCTAGAAGGTAAAAGAAATATTGCTGATGTAAAACAATTTTTAGGTTCGTCTGAATTTGAATATAAGTTTCCTTTTCTTAAAGGTTTAAGTGCCGTTGCGAACTTAGGATTAGAATATACAGAATCTAAAACAACCAATGACAACCAGGCATATCTTACAGCAGTAAATACTAGTACTGGAGCGCAAATTCCTTATGCTGATGTAAGCAATCAAGTAAGAAATAACCAGTCTTTAGATTTATATCTTAAATATAATAAAAGTGATTTTAATTCTGGTGTCATATCAGATTTAGGTTTTACCGGGGGGTATTCTTATCAAAGTTTTAGAAATGCTGGTGATGCTTCTAAGTTTTTAAATGACCCATCACAATATTCTTATGGTTATTATAGAGACAAAGGGGTTTTAATATCATTTTTTGGGAGAGGTAATATTACTTTCGTTGACAAGTACTTATTAACACTTACCGTAAGGCATGAAGCGTCATCTAGATTTAATAATAGCCAATATAGATGGGCAACATCTCCTTCTGCAGCATTTGCTTGGCAGATGAAAAAAGAAGATTGGTTGAAAGACAACAATTTCTTTAGCGATATGAAGCTAAGATTAGGGTGGGGAATAACGGGAAATCAGGATTTGGGTAACAACTGGTACCCAACTGTTGCTTACTATAATATAGTAAACAGCCCTTTAGCAAATTTCGTATCATATCCAAACGGGATTAATCAGGCACCAGTTTTTCTAAGTACAATCAATCCAAACGCTTATAATAGCCAACTTAGATGGGAAAAAACAGCTCAATATAATATGGGGTTGGATTTTGGGATCTTAAAAAGAATTACAGGATCTGTTGATTATTGGAGAAAAGATATACAAGATCTATTATATACAGCATTTTTACCTGCTGGAGCTAATTATAATAGTAAAATTGCAGGTAATTTTGCGGAGATTAAAAGCCAGGGTATTGATGTTGATTTAAATTTTAAAGTAATTAATAAAGCTAAAACCAAATTTGACCTTGGAGTCAACATGGGTTGGGTAGATATGAAAACGACAAAAGTTAATGTTGACGGAAGTATTGATGCTACGAGCTTTGGAGGACTAAGTGGATTGGTGCAAAATCCTAATGTTCAGGCGATGAGTGTAGGTAATATTCCTTATGAGTTTTATTTATACAAACAAACCTATGGTGCCGATGGAAGACCTTTAGAGGGAGTTTTTGTTGACATGAACGGAGATGGTAAAATTACACCAGATGATAGATATCTTACAGGTAAATCTGGTATACCAGATTTTACTTTTGGTTGGAACACATTCTTACAAATCGGTAATTTTGATTTGAGAACGGTTTGGAGGGCTAGCCTGGGTAATTATGCATTTAACAATATTAATGCGAGATATTCAACTCTTAAATATATAGATTCTGATGGATTTGGAGCGGTAAATAATACAGTCACAAATTATAATAATACAGGTTTTGTTAATGCTCCTGGAAGTTTTCAATTCATTTCTGATCTATATCTTGAAAACGCGTCATTTGTTAAGTTGGATAATATAACAGCAGGATATGTTTTTGATAATTTTTTAAACACGAAAACAAGATTTAGATTTTACGGATCTGTGCAAAATGTATTTACAATTACAAAGTATTCTGGCTTGGATCCTGAAGTGGGAACAGATCGAAGCAAATTAGGCGTAGACTGGAATCTATATCCAAGATCAAGAGTATTTACATTCGGTGTTAATGTAGATTTTTAATTAAAAAACTTAAAAAATGAAAAAGTCAATATATAAGATAATTTTTATTGGAGGAATTTGTCTGTCAACTATATCCTGCCTTAATGATCTGGATCAAGTTCCCGAAGATGGCAGAGTAACTGTTGAAAATCAGTTTGAAAACGACCCTTATGGAACATACGTTGGATTAAACGCAAAGCTATATGCGCAACTTAGCATAGCTGGTCAGGGCGGTCCAAATGGTGAAGTAACTGATGCTTCGGATTTGGATGGTTTTGATGGAGGTTCGTCAAACTATTTTAGAGTGTGGTGGAGCACCCAGGAATTGTTAACGGATGAAGCTAAAAATAGTTGGGAAGGAGATGACGGTATGATTGATTTATCATCTGCTAATTTGAATTCATCAAATAAAGTAATAGACAATTTTTTCTATAGAATTTTTACCGCAATTTCTAAGACAAATGAGTTTGTTAGAGAGTCAACAGATGAAAAAATCAACAGCAGAGGCTTAAACGAATCGCAAAAAACTGAAGTTAAATATTACAGAGCAGAAGCAAGGTTTTTAAGAGCTTTACTATATTTTCACGCAATAGATAATTTTGGTAATGTACCTTTTATAGATGAAACTGATTTACCAGGTACAACAGCCCCAAAAGTTAGAACTAGACAGCAAGTTTTTAGTTTTATAGAAGGTGAATTAAAAGATATTATTCCACAATTGAGACCAGCAAGAAGTATTTACGGAAGAGCTGATAAGGCAGCAGCGGGAATGTTATTAGCAAAATTATATTTAAATGCAGGTGTTTATACCGGTACTACAAGATATCCAGATTGTAAAAAAGCTCTTGAAGATTATGTTCTAAATGCTGGCTACACAATTGATACGAATTATGCGGATACATTTAAAGGTGATAATAACACATCTTCAGAAATTATTTTCCCAATAGTTTCTGATCCTAATAATGCACAATCTTATGGTAATATGTCTTACGTTATTAATGCCGCAGGAATAGGTAAAACGGATGGGATAGACTTACAACCAGCTTTTTATTTAGGTTCTTCTGGGCAATGGGGTGGTAATAAGACGACGAGAGAATTTGTTGGACTTTTTAATACGAGCGATAAAAGAGCTATGTTTGATAAAAGAACGGGGCTAATCGAATTTATTTCCGATTTATCGGTTGATAGGCAAGGTTATAGAGTTACAAAATTTACTAATATTAGAAAAGACGGAAGTTATATTGCCGGAGGAAGTGGGTCTAATTTTGTAGATACGGATTTCCCGATGTTCAGATTGTCTGATGCATATTTAATGTATGCTGAATGTGCACTATATGGCGCAGCTGATAAAAATATTGCAGCAAGTACTTACTTAAACCCATTAAGAAAAAGAGCAGGATTGGCTGATGTTTCTGCTTCTGATATTACTGAAAAATTTATTATAGAAGAAAGAGGTAGAGAACTTTATTGGGAAGGACATCGTAGACAAGACTTAATTAGATTTAATAGATTGTCCGGTAGTCAGTACGTTTGGAATTGGAAAGGTTCGGCAAATGGAAATTCTTTGTCATCAACTATTAATCTAATGCCAATTCCTTATAATCAGGTTATAATGAACCCAAATTTAAAGCAAAACCCAGGTTATTAACTTAATTATTAAACAATGAAAAAATATATATTTAACAAAATACTTTTAAGTGGTATTTTAGCGTTTAGCTTGTTTTCTTGTGATAATGGTGATAAAGTGATAGAAGAAGCAGTATCTGCTCCGATTGTTACTGATTTATCTTCTCAAACATTAGTTTTAGATTCCAATTTTCCCTCAAATCCGGCATTAACACTTAGTTGGAAGTCTGCAGGATACAGTGCTCCTACAGAAGTAAAATATGAGGTAGAAATAAGTTCTAAACAAACATTTGAAAATCCTTATACTTTAACATCTTTAGCACAGTCCATAAGATATGTTACATTTACAACAAAGGAATTAAATGAATCAGCAAAGAAGATAGGTTTAGTGCCTTATGAAGTTCAAAGTATGTACTTTAGAGTAAAATCATATTTAGGAGATAATAGACTTCTATTACAAACATCTAATATATCTAAACTTACAATTACTCCATATCAAGCAAGCCCAACGTATGACTATGTGGATTATTATTTAATTGGAGATGCAACAGCCGCAGGATGGGATAATTCCGCAAGTAATGACAATCTGTATCCATTACAAAAAACGGCTGGAAATAACAAGAAATATACTTATACTGGTTTTTTTAAAGTTGGAGGTTTTAAAATGATTCAAGTTAAAGGCTCATGGGATCTACAATATGGCTTGGGATCTGCATCTGGAAATGGGGGAACTTTGGATACCAGTGGAGGTTCTGGGAATATACCAGTAAATTCAGAAGGTTATTATAAATTAGAAGTTGACACTTCAAATTTAACATATACATTTACAAAACTTTCTAATCCTGTAACAACTTATAATAATATATCAATAATTGGAAATGGAGGAAATTGGAATACAGATATTCAACTTATAAAATCTGGTTTTGATCCTCACGTCTGGACAAAGACTTTGACAATTTCTTCTGGAGAGATAAAGTTTCGAGCAAATAATTCTTGGGATGTGAGTTGGGGAACTAGCAGTGAATTTTTTGGCACGGCTACAATAGGAGGTGCTAATATTCCGGTAAATGATGAATGGAATTATAGTGTTTATTTCAATGATTTCACAGGAGTATACTCAATTATACCTGTAAAATAATCTTTAATTAAATCTTTATGAAAAATATACTAAAATTATTTCTATTCTCTATAATCATTTCGGTAATATTTACTGGATGTAATCATGATGATGTAGAATGGACAACGAAAGAAGCAAGCTTTAAGCTTAATGATACATCTTTAGGTGCTGAAAATGTATTATACAAAACTATGAGCAACAATCCCTTTACTTTGGTTTGGGAATCAATAGGAAGCGGTGAATATAAAGTAGAATTGTCATCAACATCTGATTTTACTAAAAAAGTTGAATTAGGAAAATCATCCGAAAACAGTTTTACAACAACTATAGGAAATTTGAATGCTAAGTTGTTACAACTAAATTTTTCGCCATTCACTTCTCAGCTTGTCTATATAAGAATAACAAAAGATTCGGAAATTTCTAATACAATCAGCTTTGGAGTAAAAGTTTATCCTGTTGATGGGCCTATAATTACAGCTCCGACAAATGGAGGTACAATTACCCTTAATTCTGCTGATCAGTCTGCAATTGCTACTACAATTACTTGGAATGACTATTCTAACTATGGATCACCGGTGACTTATACGGTAGAAATTGCTAAGAAAGGTTCTACAACTTTTTCTTCTCTAGGTGTAGTTACAAACTCAAAATCTTTGGCTATTTCAAATAAGGATCTTAATACTGCAGCTTTGACAGCTGGGGGAATAGTTAATACTGAAAGCGAATTTGATTTCAGAGTTACTGCAAAAACAAGCTTTTCTACTCCTGCCATTGAACTAAAATCTGCTATTGTCACCGCTAAAATGAAACCATATCAGGTTGATTATCCTGACTTTTTCTTGGTTGGAGCAGCATCAGCGGTTTCTTGGAATGCTTCAGGATCTCAAAAGCTATACAAGCATGACAATATATCTGAAATCTATACATATTTGCAACCTGAAAATTTTAGATTTTTAGGTCAACAAGACTGGAATCCTCTTAATTATAGTATTGATGATTCCAGAACTGATGCAGAAAAAAGATATTTCAAGACTGTATCATCTAATGTTGAATTTGGGGATCATGAAAATATGAAATTCACCGGAACAGCAGGAATTTATCATGTTGTTATTAATGCAGATTTTGGGGTTAAGTCTTTGACCGCTACTGCTACTTCAGGTGTTTGGGATATTCCGAACCTGTATTTGGTTGGATCTCTACAAGGTTGGAATGCTGGAGCAGCAGAACAGTTCAATTCTCTTGGGAATGGCAAATTTGAAATGATCAGGCAGATTCCTGATAATGCAGAATTCAAATTCCTGGGTCAGCAGGATTGGTCTGGAAAAGAGTGGGGTAATATTGGTAAAGATAACATTGGAAATACCGGATATCTTGGTATAAATGATGCTAATGGAAATATCAAATTTAGTGGAGGTGATAATTTCTATACCATTACTGTAGATTTGAAAATGGGAACTTACAAGCTAGTGAAGTTGTAAAATTCTCTAATTATAACAAAAAAGTGTTGCGGTTTCGCAGCACTTTTTTTATATTGTACAACATATATAAACCTTAGAAAAATGAAATCGTCATTGGCCAATTTATTATTTAATTAATACAAAAGTTGATAAACGATTCCATTTGACCTTTAAAAAATAAATTTAGTCAAATGAAAAAATTCACCATTGGAGCAGCTTTGCTTACTATGATGTTTAACGGCGTTTATGCTCAAAGTCTAAAGTCTCCGGACGGAAAATTCGAAGCTAATTTCCAACTGAAAAATGGAGTGCCATTTTATAATCTGAAATATAACGGTAATGTGGTTGTAGAGGATTCTAAATTAGGATTAAGATTATTCAAAGATTCTTCTATCAAGTTTGCTTCCGAAATTGCAAAACCCGAAGATGCAGGTTTTGATCTTAATAATGGCTTTACAAAGACGGCTGAAAAAAGAGATTCAAAAAACGAAACCTGGCAGCCAATTCTTGGAGAAAAAAAGAACTATATTAACAATTATAATGAATTAGCTATTACACTTAACCAAGCTTCTACAGATAGAAGTATTGTTGTGAAATTCAGATTGTTTAATGACGGTTTAGGTTTCAGATACGAATTTCCTCAACAAAAAAATCTGAATTATTTTGTCATCAGAGAAGAAGATTCCGAGATTGATTTTCCTACAGATATGAAAGCTTGGTGGATTGTTGCAGATTACGACTCTCAGGAATATCAATATCAAACCACAAAAATCTCCGAAATTCCGAATCAGTGGCCCAAGGCTTATGATTCCAATGCATCTCAAAAACTGATCAAGAATGCTGTTCAATCACCTTTGATGTTGAAAAAGGAAGGGAAGGATCAGTTATATGTCAATGTAGGAGAAGCGGCAGTTCTGGATTATCCGGCTTCACACCTGGAAGTAGATGCTCAGAATTTCAAATTCAAAACCCACCTCACAGCTGATAGACAAGGAGCTAAAGGTTACATCCAGACACCTACTGTAACACCCTGGAGAACAATTATCGTTGCTCCCAAAGCAGAAGACGTAATGGATTCTAAAATGATGTTCAACCTGAACGAACCTACAAAATATAAAGATACATCTTACATCAAACCAACCAAATACATGGGTGTCTGGTGGGAAATGATCATCGGGAAATCACAATGGGCATATTCTACGTCCGAAAACGTGCACATTGGAAAAACCGATTTTTCTAAATTAACTCCGAATGGCAAACACGCTGCCAACAATACAAAAGTTAAAGAATACATCGATTTCGCTTCTGCAAACGGCTTCCAAGGTTTGCTTATCGAAGGCTGGAACACGGGTTGGGAAGATTGGTTCGGACATTCTAAGGAGTTTGTTTTCGATTTCATTACACCTTATCCCGATTTTGATATCAAAATGTTGAATGATTATGCACATTCGAAAGGAATTAATTTAATCATGCACCACGAGACTTCCGGTTCAGCAACCAACTACGAAAGATGGGCAGACGATGCTTTCAAATTGATGAACAAATACGGTTACAAATCTGTGAAAACGGGTTATGTAGGCGATATTATTCCAAGAGGGGAACACCATTATTCTCAGTGGACAATCAACCATTTTTACAGAATTGCTGAAAAAGCAAATGACTATAAAATCATGGTGAATTCTCACGAGTCGGTTCGTCCTGGCGGAGAAAGCAGAACCTATCCAAACTGGATCTCTGCAGAAGCTGCGCGTGGGACAGAGTACGAAGCTTTTGGTGGTAACAAACCGGATCATCAGACAATTCTCCCTTTTACAAGATGGATGGGCGGTTCTATGGATTATACGCCGGGGATTTTCCAAACCAAACTGGATTATTATTTCCCGGGAGATAAGAGATTTGTACAGACAACCTTGGCTAAGCAATTAGCGCTTTATGTCGTGATGTATATGCCTTTACAAATGGCTGCAGATTTACCGGAAAATTACGCAAAACATATGGATGCCTTCCAGTTTATAAAAGATGTGGCTGCGGATTGGGATGACACAAAAATTCTTTCGGCAGAACCTGGAGATTACATCCATACAGCCAGAAAAGCAAAAGGAACAGACAATTGGTTTGTAGGCGGCGTTACAGATGAGAACCCGAGAGATTTTACAGTAGACTTTTCATTTCTGGACAAGGGTAGAAAATATGAAGCAACGATCTATGAAGATGGAAAAGACGCTGATTATGTAAACAATCCACAGAGTTATCATATCTACAAAAAAACAGTTGACAGCAAAACAAAACTGCCGGTTCACCTGGTAAGAAGCGGCGGCTATGCAATTTCTGTGAAGCCTGTTAAATAATTTTTTTAGGAGCTTAATCCCGCTTTCCGTTGTAATCTTTTTTGCCACACCTTTTGTCAGGCTGAGGCTCTCAGAGTCCACGCAAAAAAGGATTTCCACTGCAATCGGGGCTATGGCTTTCAACACCAATCAGGACTTTGTCATTGGTTCACACTTTGACAAAGTCTTTTCCTAAAATTTACACTATGAAAAAAATAATCACATTTTCTTCAATCATACTTTCCTCCATCTTTTATTCTCAGGTTCAAAAAGTAGAGCCTGCATTTTGGTGGAGCGGAATGAAAAACCCTGAACTTCAATTATTAGTTTACGGAAAAGATATTCAAAATCTCCAACCCGAATTCTCAGGCGGAATCACAATCAAAGAAGTCAAAAAAGTTGAAAACCCGAATTACCTTTTCGTAACCATTGACACAAACGGCGTTCAGCCACAAAAAACAAAACTGAACTTCAAAAACGGAAACAAAACCGTTAAAACTATTGATTACGAATTTAGGCAAAGACAACAAAATTCAGCGAACAGAGATTCTTACACATCTTCGGATGTCATGTATCTGATAATGCCTGATAGATTTGCGAACGGAAATCCGGAAAACGACAACACACCAGACACGGCTGAAAAAGCTGACCGAAGCAAAACCGGTGGTCGACACGGTGGAGATATTGCCGGTATTGTAAAGAATCTGGATTACCTTCAGGAATTAGGTGTTACCACGATTTGGAACACACCTTTGTTGGAGGATAATGAACCTTCATATTCTTACCACGGCTACGCGCAAAGTGATTATTACAACATCGACCCGCGCTACGGAACCAACGAAGATTACAAGAATATGGCAGACGAACTTCATAAAAGAAAAATGAAACTCGTGATGGATTATGTGACCAATCACTGGGGTTCAAAAAGCTGGATTATCAAAGATTTGCCTTCAAAAGATTGGATTCATTATTGGAACGGACAGGAAAATGGTTTCCAAAGGAGTAATTACAGAATGACAACGCAGTTTGATACCAACGCTGCGAAAGTTGATGAAGCAGCATGTATGGATGGCTGGTTTGATACGACAATGCCGGATATGAACCAAAGCAATCCAATGGTTGTAACTTATATGGCTCAGAACGCAATCTGGTGGATTGAATATGCAGGTCTGGACGGGTTCCGTGTGGACACATATTCTTACAACGATAAAAAAGGAATTGCAGATTGGACAAAACGAATCACCGATGAGTATCCGAAATTCAATATTGTAGGCGAAGTTTGGATGCACGACCAGGCGCAGATGTCTTATTGGCAGAAGGATTCCAAAATTGCAGCGATAGAAGGTTATAATTCTTATTTGCCTTCTGTGATGGATTTTACACTTCACGACGCTCTTGGTCAGGTTTTCCGTGAAGATTCTGGCTGGGATTCTGGAATGCAGAGAGTTTATGACAACCTGGCGAATGATTTTCTTTATCCGAATATCAATAATCTGTTGGTTTTTGCTGAGAATCACGACACGAATAGATTTAATCAGATTTTTCCGAAAGTTGAAGATTACAAATTAGCAATGAGTTTGATTTTGACCATTCGTGGAATTCCTCAATTATACTATGGTTCCGAAATCGGAATGGCTGGCGACAAAAACAACGGCGGCGATGGCGAAATCCGTAAAGATTTTCCAGGTGGTTGGGCTGGCGATACGAACAATGCCTTCACAAAATCGGGAAGAACAGCTTCTCAAAATGAATATTTCGATTACACCAAAAAACTTCTGAACTGGAGAAAAACAAACGAAGCGGTTCACACTGGAAAAACTTTGCATTATATACCAAAAAATAACGTTTATGTTTATTTCCGTTATACCGATAACAAAAGAGTAATGGTGGTTATCAATAACAACAAAGAAGCTCAAAATCTGGATTTGAAGCGTTTTTCCGAAGGATTAAAGAATTTTACAACGGGGAAAGATATTATTTCGGACAAAGATTTTGATTTGAAAACCAATCTATCTGTTCCTGCAAAATCTTCATTA
>Ga0209933_1001554_pt1 | contig 19920 bp, 23 predicted proteins | sample ThiBiot_300_biof_FD_183944 | JGI IMG/M metagenome (GOLD analysis project Ga0209933, IMG submission 183944) | Wastewater bioreactor microbial communities from Cape Town, South Africa - Thiocy_cont_300_biof (SPAdes) | ecosystem: Engineered > Bioremediation > Thiocyanate > Unclassified | place...
AGCAACAGTGGATCGTAAAGCCGCACCTCATTCGCTTTATCGCCATAATCGGCTGTGGCCACATACCATTTGTTCTGATAGCGCACATACTCGGGTCTGGTGCCCTGAATGCACGCATCATCCTCAATCGTATTCAGCAGGTTATCGTCCAGCGTACCTGTCCGAAGCAGTCCCGCCCAATTGACCATATAGATTACGGCCCGCCATTTGGTGCCTTCAGGATTCAGCCGGATGCTGTTGCCAATGAAGGTCGGGCCCGTTTGGTTGTAGGCAATACCTGTCGGGTGATTGATTACATCCTGACCATCGACAGTTAATTTCACCTCCTGCCCGGTATACGTGAGCGATTCTTTGCCAACCCTGTACGAACGGATCATACCGACCTCCCGATCGCCATATAAATACACCTTATCCGGCTGATAACTTACACCCTGACAAGCCCCCAGCGAATCGATTGTGACAGAGGAAGTTAAGCCAATGACGAGATCCCATCTAAAGAAGGAAGAAAGGCCGATCAGGCCAACCACAATGAAGAGTAACGTCTTCATTATCATGCATCTAGTATTGAGAGAGTGTTATCAGCTAATCAGCAAAAACAGACAACTGAACGAAAGACCTTCCAGAAAAAGCCACCAATGAAAGCGCAAAACAAGCAGTTAGAGATTACCCCAGTTTTACCGAAGTATTTCCAAAGTGTTATGATTTCAGCCAACAGAAACGAAAGCAGCTTTACGAGCCCCAACCTGACGATACGAGCGACTTACCGCCCAGCCCCTTCATCATATACTTACTCCATACCCTTTTTTCCCGATAGATCGCCAACGGCAAAACGCCCCTAATAAGCCACGAACGAATCCTTTATAAATCAGTAATAGACTGATAACATACAGATCATGGCGGTAATTTACCTTTACTACCGATCGATAGTTTGCTGAGTAAAATTACCCTTACCTCTATGTATGCGTGGCTATTTCTATTAATTGCAGCACTTTTTCAAACTGGCTGGACATATTCGCTCAACTACATGGCCTTCGATAAATTGACAACGCTGCACTGGAATTCATTTTATTTGCCCGGTGTGGGTTTACCAATCCTGCTCCCTTTTTTAGCCAATATTATTTCTGGCCTAATCAACATGTTCTTTTTCTCGCTGGCTTTAAAACAGATTTCTACACCAACTGCTTTCGCCATCTGGACTGCCATGACATTAGCGTTGGTAAAGGTCATCGACGTAACCGTGCTGAAAGCCCCCTTGACGGCTACCGAACTCTTCTTTCTGTTACTGATTGGTATTGGCATAGTAGGCCTGAGAGCCTATTCAGCAGCCTAGTCATTCCTGTAATCTTCGCCCGTAAAGCCTGTTTAGCGACAAGCCGTTTCGCCTATATCCATTGAGGTAACGGCTCATTCATGATGCTTTCGGAGTATCAAACCGATCGGGTCAATATCCCGCATACTATCTATCAATAAATAATTTCAACATATTTACATTTTATAAAGTATAACCCAATCGGGTTACCTTGTTTTGCATTGGCCCAGCCTAACCATTCCCTAATAAATTACAGTAATCACTAAGTAATTTTTACATTTGCTAGTTTTCCAATCAACTTGCCTCATGACCAATAGTGTAGCTCAATTTCTGAAGAAAAATAAGGACCGCCTTTTAGATACATGGACCCAGAAACAGTTAGCCAGTGATACCCTCCGGGATGATTTAATGTCGAATGACGAACTTCGTCTGCAATCTGAAGAATTAGTTAATCTACTGGTAAAGACAGTAAACGACGAAAATATAAACCAAATCGAGTCGTCCAGATTCGACGAACTGTTTGAACTACTGTCGGGTATTTCCATGTCGAGGGCTCGGCAAGGCTTCTCTCCGCGCGAAACCGGCCTTTATATTTTTAGTCTGAAAGACGCCATCTTTGACTTGCTTCAGCAGGATTTAAGCAGCGATCCCGTTCAACTTTTTGAAATCAGTCTTAAATTCAACCGCCTATTGGATAGTTTTGGCGTTGTCACGTTCGAAACGTTTATAAAAGGCCGTGAGGAAGTTATTTTCCGGCAAACGGAAGAGATCAGCGATATTTCTACGCCGGTCATTCAGGTATGGGATGGGATTCTTGCCTTGCCGATCATCGGTACGCTAGACAGTGCCCGGACGCAGGTGGTTATGGAAAGTCTTCTCCAGAAAATTGTCGATACAGGTAGTAGTATCGCCATTCTGGATATATCCGGTGTTCCTGCCGTCGATTCACTGGTAGCGCAGCACCTGATCAAAACTGTCAGCGCTACCCGACTGATGGGCGCCGACTGTATTATTAGCGGTATCCGGCCAGAAATTGCCCAGACGGTTGTTCATCTGGGAATTGATCTGTCCAATATCATTACCAAAGCGACGCTGGCCAGTGCGCTCAAGCACGCATTCAACATGAACAAACTAACGGTGAAACGAGCAGAACCTGAAAAGAAATTCCTGTAGAAGCGATGGATAAAATACCAATTCTGCGAATGGGGCCTTTTCTGCTGGTTACCATTCAGGTCGATTTATACGATCGGTTAGCTTTGAATCTGGAAACTGATCTGGTCAATATGGTTCATAAAACCGGCGCTCGTGGGGTACTGATCGATATTTCGGCAGTCTCGATAGTCGATTCGTTTATGGGGCGCATTCTGGGCAATATTGCTAGTATGACTCGGGTCCTTGATGCCGAAACGGTGGTTGTAGGGATGCAACCTGCCGTTGCCATTACCTTAATTGAGTTGGGGCTATCGTTAAGTGGTGTGTATACAGCCCTCGATGTAGAGCGAGGTATGGCTCTCCTGCAAACAAAAATCGGCTCCGATGATGAACTGATTGACGACGATGCTGATCACACTGAGTAAAGACAGCATCGCTATCACCCGAGAGCAGGATGTGGTGCCCCTCCGAAACCGGGTTAAAGAGGTAGCTGTGAAAATTGGGATGGGCCTTGTGAATCAAACAAAGCTCATTACAGCCGCCAGTGAACTGGTCCGCAACATGCTCCGCTATGCGGGTACGGGTAATGTCCTGATTGAAGTCGTAAGTCGTGGCCGCGACACGGGCGTACGACTGACATTTTCGGATAAAGGGCCAGGCATAGCCGATATTAATCTGGCTATGCAGGATGGCTACTCAACCGGAAAGAGCCTCGGCTTAGGCCTGCCAGGCACCAAACGGCTGGTCAATGAATTCTCAATCCAAAGCGTTGTGGGACAGGGCACTACAGTAACTATTTTAAAATGGAAGAATGGATAACTCTCCTCACGTACGCTTTCAGGCACTTGACCGAAGTTATTTGTCGAGCATCAAAAAAGGTATCTATCAACTCGCCACGCTGGTAGGATTCACTACACAACGGCTGAACGAAATCGACTTGATCATTGCCGAATTAACGTCTAACCTCATCAAGCACGCAGGAGGAGGAGAATTGCTGGTCCGACACTTTCAGCTTGCCAGCAATTCGGGTCTGGAAATCATTAGCCTGGATAATGGCCCTGGCATGGCCGACCCAGCCCGAATGATGCAGGATGGCGTATCAACCACTAATACACTGGGGCATGGTCTGGGATCGATCAAACGCCTGGCCGATCAGTCGCAACTCTATTCGATTAAAGGCTGGGGAACCATTGTACTGGTCAGAGTTTTTAAAAACCCATTGGCTACACAAACCAAAATAGCAGGGTTCGAGTTTCGGTCCCTGCTTGTTGCCAAACCGGGCGAAACGATGTGTGGCGATGGCATTTACGTTAAGAAAACCGACGATTATATTAAACTCTTTGTAGGCGATGGCCTAGGTCATGGGCCAGAAGCCTATACGGCTGTTCAGTCCGCGATCAATGCGTTTCGGATTTGTGTCGATAATCGCCCGGCAGACATTATCCGGTTCTTGCACCGTTCCGTAAATAAAACACGCGGCCTGGTAGGTTCAATTGTTGTATACGATATGAAGAATCAGCGGTGGAACTGGTGTGGCGTTGGTAACATTTCGACTCGGTTAAGTGGCACCATAACCAATAAAAACCTTTTGTCGTATAATGGCATTATCGGCATGAATCTTCCTTCAGCCATGAATGACCACTTTTTACCGCTAGAACCAGGCCAGTTATTGATTATGTGTTCCGATGGGCTTCAATCCCGTTGGGATACAACCAAATATCCGTTAATACATCGCTACGACCTAACGGTTCTGGCAGCAGCTCTATATAAAGATTACGCCCGACAAACTGATGATGCATCACTGTTTATCGGGCGTATGCAGGCTACCTATGGAGGAATTAGCTAAAGTACTGCTCAGCAATGAAATGGACCTGATTCTGGCCCATAAACGTGCTATGAAATTAGCCGAGCTAGCCGGATTGTCGCTGGCGGCCCAAACTACGTTTGCCACGGCGGTGTCAGAAGTAGCCCGCTACAGTCTGGAGCATGGTACCGAACCGATTCTGATGCTGGGCGCAACCCATTATCAGCGCAACCAGGCCCTGATGGCGATCGTTGAAGATAAAACGCTAACCGTAGCCAATCCACTTCATCAAGGATTGCAGTATGCCCAGCGTCTGGTCGAAAAGCTGGAAATCAGCAACACTGGCCTGGCCAGTAAGATTACCTTGTATTTCAACCTTCCCATCAGCCGCCGGATCAGTGCTGAACGGATTCAGGATTGGCGCGCTCAGTTTATGGCCGATCAGCCTTTGTCGGCTTATGATGAGATAAAGCGAAAAAACGATCAGTTACAGGAGTTGTCGCAACGGCTGAAAGCCAGCGAGGACCACTATAAACAGGTTACCAACTCGCTGCCGCTGATGATTTTTACCGCCAATCAGATGGGCCAGCTCCTGTATGCCAATGAGTGGGTAACCGAATTTACAGGCCGGTCCATCCAAAGCCTTAACCAAAGTAAATGGTCTGACATTATCCATCCGAACGATTACCTTCCGTTCTGGAAGCTATGGACCGAAAAAGCGAGTCGTCATCAGCCCATTCAGTATGAGTTCCGGCTAAAAGAAAAAGCGACGCAGGCATACTTATGGCATTTGTTCTCAGCCCAGCCCGTCGCTAATGAACTCAGTAAAGTAAATGCCTGGACAGGCTTTGTGGTCAATATTGATGCACAAAAAATTGTTGGACAAACACTCCAGGAAAAAGAAGAACTAAGCCGCGCCAAAGAAGAGCTAGAGCAATCGCAGCAGAAACTGGAAACAACCATTAAAGAACTCAACCTGAGTAATGCCAAGCTCAGTCAGTTTGCCTACATTGCCAGTCATGATTTACAGGAACCTTTACGGAAAATACAGCAATTCGGTGATCTGATCAAAACACGCAGTGCAACCTTGTCGGGTGAAGACTTGCTCTATCTGGACCGGATGCAGTCGGCTGCGGCCCGCATGTCGATTCTGATCAAGGACCTCCTCACCTATTCGCGCCTGTCTACCCGACAGGAAGAACCGATTGAGATTCCTCTAACACAAATTATACAAACAGCCCTGGACAATTTATCGGTGAGCGTGGAGGAGTCAATGGCTGAAATTACGATAGAAGACCTGCCCGTGATTGCGGCCGATGTACCTCAGCTTACGCAGCTATTCCAGAACTTACTAGGTAACTCGCTTAAATTCAGGCAAAAAGACGTGATTCCAACTATTCGTGTATTTGCCCATACCGTTCCATCTACAGAGTTGCCCGACTCAATTAAACCCACCCGATCCTCGGCTGTGTATACCTGCATCAGTGTAGCCGATAACGGCATCGGCTTCGATGAAAAATACCTGGACCGGATTTTTCAGGTGTTCCAGCGCCTTCATGGCAAAAACGAATTTGCCGGAACGGGCGTTGGCCTTGCTATTTGTGAAAAAGTAGCCCAAAATCATGGTGGCGCGATTACAGCTACCAGTCAGCCAGGCCATGGGGCTATATTTCAGCTCTACTTACCCCTGGCATAATTTACTGGCGTGTCGATGGCAGTGTGGCTAATTGCAATAGTGTATTTGCCTGCCTGTTTAACGCCCTGATCGTCCGCGTATGATCTGCAAGTTTGGTGTAGTACTCATCCTGATTAGTGGAATCTGGCTCATGGTACTGATCAACATCGAGCACTAATCTTTCCAGTTCCTGTTTCATTGCATTCACCAACGACACCAGCGGACCAATGGCGAATTGAGTGGCACATGGCTTGCCCTGATCAGGTGGGTTATGTTTGGCCCCAAGATCATTCAGGCACTTAACCAATCGACTATAATTTGAATGAAAATCGGCCGTAACCAACAGCCAGTTCATCAACACACGTTTATGGTTTCCCTCATGCATAAGGAAACCATCTGGTGGAGATTTATCTTCCACGCAAATTTTTGTTTAACATTATAACCATATTAAGCCATCAAAGTTAAACAAAAGCCATTACCTAAACTCTACATGGTACTCATTTTTACTATGTGGCCAAATCAATTTAACTTAACTAAGATTCCTATATACAATCTATGTAAACCTGTAAACATTTTTATGGTGTATATAACCACCTTATAAATAATACCACTCTACTATTTATGATGTGTGTATATACACCGTTTAATAGATTCATTAGGTTTAAGCCCTGTATTTCAGGCTTATATAAAAAACGATGAAATATTTAATTAAATTTGAAAGCAATATCTAAACTTCTTGTTACCAATACACCATGAAAGTTCACCTAAGTGATGAAGAAATGATTCGTCACTACCTGCCCCAGCAGCCTAACCAATGTTTTGAAGCTCTTTACAACCGGTATGTAGGCAAAGTCTACCAGCAATGCCTATCGATGACCAACGACTCTGAGCAAGCGCAAGATTTCACACAGGACATTTTCCTGAAGGCGTTTCATAAGTTAGATGCCTTCCAACAGCGCTCAAGTTTTTCTACCTGGCTTTATTCCATTGCCTACAACTATTGTGCCGACCAACTCCGGCTAGCCCGGCGCATACCTACCACGGATTTAACGGTCCATCTGCAGGAAACCCGAGCCGATTATGGCGATGCGCAACTTCATGAAGAGATCTTGCAACTCATGCGGATTGCTATGGATCGGCTGACCGATGATGAACGCAAACTATTACGCATGAAATATGAAGATGGGATGAGTATAGATGCCATTGCCCAGCTATATGAGCTCAAGCCAAGTGCTGTTAAGATGCGCCTGAAACGTAGCCGTGAGCGTATACAAGCCATTTGTACTTCACAGTTGAGTCTCTATTAACTGCTCATTACGTAAAAGCACGAAAGCCCGGTTGTACCGGGCTTTCGTGCTTTTACATTCACCTGCGCTTATTGCATAGCAATGACACGGTTACTTTGCTCAACTGGTTTTGTTGACAAATTCACCTGTTTACGGATACTGCCTTCGCTGGATTTGATTTCCAGTTCGTAATCGCCGTCGGTCAGTTCGTCTACGTTCAGTTTCATCGCATACTTCTCTTCTTTCTTGCCGATGTTTTGCTCAAAAACAACCTGGTTGTTCTTGTTTTTCAATAGGACAACGACTGGAATAGGCGCTGATTTCTGAACAGCCACCCGAATTTCATGATTGGCTGTAACATAGGCACTTGCATCGAACGAAAGGCCTTTAGGGGTAGTAGGGTTCATTAACGCCGAAGCACTTACTAAGATTGACGCTGCGACTTTGCTCATTAGTGTTAACATGGTAGTATTTGTGTTATGTGTTTTGAATGTGTTGTTTACTGTGTTGTCTATGTGAATCCAAAGGCTGTGCCAATCTAATTAACCACCTAAAAATCAAACGATTAACCATCATGCCATTTTTTGACAATGTCCATAATTGGACAGACCTCGTTCACTTGCGGACAAATGTAGCAGGTTGCCCGGCCCGACTGAAAGCAAGATCTGACGAAGTGTCGGAATGGGTCAATAGACTGTAGAAAATAGCCGATAAATGGAGAAGGGCCATTCGGATCAGTGCCCTTAAGCTTGCTTACTTACCAAAATCACCCAACCGTCTGATTGCCATCATAAGCGCTGTGGCAGAATAGCCGTTGCTTTACAGGGTCATTTAATACGCTGGCACTTTGCCGACTGGTTCGCAGCATAGGCCAGACTCTACTTCACTTATGAAAACGATTGTTCTTGCTACTGATTTTTCGACGAATGCCAATCGGGTTGCTCAGTTTGCGGCCCAACTGGCGAATGAGCAAAAGGCTCGTCTTGTTCTTTTTCATGCCTTTCACCTCTGGCCCGACAATCCGGCTAAAGAAGGCGATTTCCCTTTGTCGGTAAAAGCCATGCAGGCCAACAGTGAAAAAGCCTTAAACCATCTTGCCCGTCAACTTGAAACGGATTTCGACCTTACCATCCCGGTTGAGTGTGTTGCTCAGGAAGGGCATACCATGAACGCCATCCGGCAGTTTACCAAAGCTCAACGGGCTGATCTGCTCATCATGTCGACGGTAGGTACGGCTCCGCAAAGTGCGCAGCTAATGGGCAGTATTGCGACCAGCATGGTTGCCGAAACTGAAGTCCCGTTGCTGCTGGTTCCGCCAGCGACAGCCTATGCCGGGCTAAAAAACACGGTATTAGGTATCGACCTGGCACTACCACCCAATGCTATTGCACTGGAAACCGCCATCACCTTTGCACGGGAGTTTGGCAGTGTTATCAACGTTCTCTGCATCAGCGAAACTCCTGCAGACCCTCAGGTAAAAGAGCGGGCTGAGCTCATTCGTCGACTGCTCAGTCAGCAACCACATACACTGAGTATTGTCGGGGGGCAGGAAGTGTATACAACCCTGCTTGACTTTTCGCACACCAACAAAGCGGATCTGATCATGATGCTTCCACAAAGCCGGAGCTGGCTGTGGCAGCTATTTTCGGAAGGCGAAACCCAACGCATGGCCCGCCTGACGGATTTACCCTTACTGGCTATTGTTTAGATCGAACTCCGTTTACCCACACGATGAAAATTGCCTTTTTTAGCTACCAGCCGTTTGAACAGCCGTTTCTGGAATCGGCCAATCAGGCCACGCAATATCAACTGACGTTTATTCCTCAGACGCTTTCTCCAGAAACGGCGATACTGGCGGCTGGTCACGACGCGATCTGTGTGTTTGTCCATGATCAGCTTAACGCGCCTACGCTCCAGCGCCTGGCCGACCTGGGGATTAAACTGGTGGCTTTGCGCTGCACAGGCTATAACCAGGTCGATATAGAAACGGCCCAGCAACTTGGCATTCGGGTTTTACGAGTCCCAACTTACTCGCCCCACTCGGTGGCCGAACATACGGTAGCGCTGCTGATGGCACTGAATCGAAAAATACATCTGGCTTACCAGCGTACCCGAAAAAATAATTTTACACTCGATGGCCTGCTTGGCTTTGATCTCTACGGAAAGCGGATTGGCATTGTGGGTACTGGCAAGATCGGGGTCGCCTTTGCCCGAATTATGCTTGGTTTTGGCTGTCATGTGATTGCCTACGACAAGATACGATCGGCAGTATTACAACAGTTGGGTGTTGAATACCGGACGCTACCTGAGCTATTATCGGCGTCCGATATTGTCTCATTACATTGCCCACTTACCCCCGAAACGCATCACCTCATCAACAGTGATTCACTGAAGCTGATGAAAACAGGGGCTTATCTGCTCAATACCAGTCGGGGTGGCCTGATAGATACTCCAGCTGTGCTACACGCTCTGCAATCGGGCCAATTAGGTGCATTTGGCCTGGATGTATACGAGCTTGAAGAGGACTACTTCTTTGCCGATTGGTCGGAGAAACCATTGCCAGATTCAGCACTTAATACGCTGACCCATTTACCGAATGTGGTGGTAACTTCTCATCAGGGCTTCTTAACCGAAGAAGCGCTTTCACAGATTGCTCAGGTAACCCTCAGCAATCTCACTCATCCAGAGCAAGCGTACCCCGCAAACAGTTGCGTTGTAGTTGGTTAATTAAACTAGTATACGAGTGGCGAAACCAGTTCGGGCTTCCTGAACTGGTTTTTTATGCTGAAACGACAATCCCGCTACTGGCTCTGTAGGCTGTAGCGGGATTATCAGGACGAAAATAGCTGTCTTTATAAGGCAGGCTGGGCGGCCAGGTACTGCCGTATGTCGTTTTTGAAAGTGCGAAAATCAGTATGGAAGCTATCCATTTCTTCGCGTAAGTACTGGTGGTTCAGACGGGTATCTTTATCCAATACCTGATCGAACCGCACCCCTAAAGCTACCTGCTCATTCACTTCCTGAATCTCATTCAGCAGCCGCTTGATCAAGCGTCGAAAATGATGAAGCTGACTAATTTCTGTTTGCCAGGTTTCGACAGGCATCAATGTTGGGTTTATTGTTTCATCTAAGGTTCCCAGCAGGTCTTCCCAAAAGTTCACCTCCTGAAGAGCCAGTTCCAGTTCGCTGCGCCAGATCCGATGCAGCAGATGCACATCCGTGAGCTGACGATATTTGTCGGTTTTCATACGTATATTAATCTAGGTAAGTGGCAAATGGTATTTTATCGAATTTCGATGGCTGGTCTCGCAACGGGGCATCGTAAAGGGCAAGGAACGGAACCGTAGGCTGAAAAGCCATTGTGCGACTCACACTTCTGTGCCGGATAATGTCGAATAAGCTTTTATGATGCGGCAGCATAACCAGCATATCGACTGTATGCATTTTCAGGTAGGTCCTGATGCCACGTAACACACTGTCGTCATAAATGGTGTAGGTATCCGTCTGCACTTCCTGAAAGGCGTCCAGTATATATTGACGCCCTAATGCCGACGTCCGGGTTTCGGGTTTTTCTGGGTTTTCGATTGTTAGTACCGTCAGGTCGGCGTCTTTCCGACTCGCCAGGTCGTTCAATAGGCGAAGCGACTGAGCATCGTTGACGGACCGATAATCGGTTGCCAGAACAATCGTTTTCATAGGCCGGATAGGTGCCGACGCCGGAATAACCAGCACGTTCGTTTTTGCATCGCGGACCAGATCGGTGGCTACACTCCCCAACAGTTCGCTCCATCCTGAACCCGTAGCCCCTAGTACGACCAAATCATAATGCTCTTTCACCAGCAGTTGATTTACAATACCGGCTGGTGAGCCCATCACGGCCATCGTTCGGTAGGTATGGTACGCAGGCGATGATGGACCGGTTATTTCGGCACGGAGTTGTTTGAGCGATTTTTCGGCCATCTGCCAGCGTTCGGCTAACAAGGTAGCACCAGCATACTCCATATCGGGCTCAATAGGGCAGACATACAGCAAACAAAAGTCGGCCGCTGTATCGTCGAAAAGGGCCTGGGTATACGCAATCGCATGTTGTGAGGCCGCTGAGAAATCAGTTAATAAGAGGATTTTATACATGACATGTCTTAAGAAATGACTAGATAAGGTTCTATAGCAAAAGCAATTCACTCACACCCGCTCCAGCAACCACCATAAAGGCTTGCGTCGTTTAACAACCTTATAGTTTTGCTGAACATACGTCTGAATATGCCGCTGGGCTTCCGCTACATCGTCGGTTAAACAGACATACTGTAAGTCGTTCTGACTAATCGTTCCCGCCTGAATCATAGTCTGCATATACTCCAGCAACGGCTGATAATAGTCGCGGCCCATTAAAACCACCGGAAACCGATGAATCACACCGGTTTGTACGAGTGTCAGCGTTTCAAATAGCTCATCCATCGTTCCCCAGCCACCAGGCATCACCACAAAGGCGTAGGAATACTTCAGCAGGAGAACTTTCCGTACAAAAAAGAAGTCGATCGTAACGCCGGTATGCAAATAGGGATTGGGCCGCTGCTCAAATGGCAGCCGAATATTGCAGCCTACCGACCGGCCACCAGCCTCATAAGCACCCCGATTAGCTGCCTCCATCAACCCTGGTCCTCCACCCGTCATCACCGTAAAGCCGAGGTCCCGAATGGCTCGCCCAACCTGACGCGCCAGTTTATAATAGGGATGATCTTCCGGAAAACGCGCTGATCCAAAGACCGTAACACATGGCCCCACAAAGTGAAGCGTCCGTAGGCCTTTCAAAAACTGCCAGCCAACCTGGACAATAAACCGGAGTTCCGACCGGCGATCTTTGGGCCCATCGAACGCCTGGGTGAGCGCATTCGTCACCAGGGGCCGAATACGGTGCTGATCAGAGCGAGCCTGGGGAGGGGTTTCGGTTGGTATCATGTTGACAAGAATTGCGAAAACAAACAAGCGTAATCAGCCTGATAGCAATACCATTCAGATAGCTATAACGGCTAGCGATAAACGTTCTCTTTAATTAAAAGGCAAAGCCAATGTTCTGGTGTCTACTTCCTTCTTTTCCAGTCGATCATTACCCCGTCGATAAAGCTGATAAAAAGCCATCGCCATGAGCAGGGTAGCCGGGAAAGCGGCTGCGAACCCAAGCGGGGTAATAGCCAGGCAGAAAATAATACCACCCAGGCACCCTGCCCTAAACCAGTTGCCTTCCATAAACATTGATGCTGCAATCAGCAATTGGCCTACAGCAATGCTTTGCACCATAGGCGTGATCATTGATTCGAAAGACCCCAGAATGAATCGACGGTACAACGGAATGGCGTAATCGGCAAAATCCTGATAAAGCCAGGGCGTCTCCAGCCCTGTACGTGTGTTGATGATAGCTGCTCCCAGAAAAAGTACAAAGAAGCCGATCCGGGCAGCCAGTGGCCACCGAAAACTGGCGATCAACTGGACCACCGACAGACTATTGACAACGATGTACACGGCAATGATGGTGGTATCAAGCGCTTCCATGACTGTATGGATTAAAACAGGTTATCGGCCCTACTCTTTTGTTTCACTACGCCCCGTCTTACTCAGAATCCGAATTCGATACACAATCATGGGTTTCTCGATAACGGGCTCAGCGACCACTTCCTGCGTATACATGCGTGGGGCCACCCGCCCAGGCCCCAGGCGTTGCGCTACATACATCCGCTCATCACCTTGTAATTCCTCATACTCCCCCTGTATTACCACACTCCGCCAGCAGGTTGGTGTAGTCATCTCATCGACTTCAAAACATACTTTCGGATTTTTCCGTAGCAGATGTGTCTTTGTTCCTTCCCGCGTTTGCCCATAAATAGCCTGCCCATCGTAGAGATAGGCCACTGGCAGAACCAATACCTGTCCATCGGCGTAGCAGCCAATGCGTCCAAAGAACTGGTTACGCAGTACAAAATCGGTCACTTCTGGCGATAAATTGTGTAACATGGCTCCTTACGATTAGGTCCCTCACTGAGTTTAGGTTAGCCAAAACTACAGCCTATTCAGAAAGTATATACAGAGCGTCGTCAGGCAATCGAGTGATTATTATCAGTGATGAAAATCAGCGCATTACCCCTCACCGATCAGTACAAATCTGCCCCCGTCGCCGTTGTTTTGGTGCGTACCTCAAACAACCAATGAGTATGAACACGATTGTTGTCCCATGCGATTTAAGTACCGAAACCGATAGTGCTCTGTCTGTAGCCGTTGATATTGCCCGAACATCCGGGGCCACCATACAGCTCGTTCATTCGGTGGTATACCCGTTGCCCGTACCTGCCTATGCCGAAGCGGCCACGATTGCCGTAAACCGAACGCTGGAGGAGTGTCAGGCCATTGAGCAGGCAGCCCGAACCACGCTGGAGCGTCTGGCTGCCAACGAGACCTACAAAGGCATTACCATTGTGCCTGTCTTACTAACCAATGGCGAGGGCCTGGTTCATAACATTACCGAGCAGTCGGCCGATCTGATCGTGATGACATCGGAAGGGGCTACAGGGCTGGAAGAATGGCTGGTTGGTTCCAATGCCGAAGCTATTGTCCGGCATGCCAAATGCCCGGTGCTGATTGTAAAGGAACCCATTGCCCATTTCCAGCCCGAAACCATTGTATGTGGCATTGACATCGACGACCGACTGAAAGTAGCCCAGCATTACCCGTTCCAGATGGGGAAACAGGGCCTGCATCAATTTCTGTATGTGACCACGCCTTTGGATAACCATGTGCCGGAGGGCGTTCATGATTGGGTCAGTGAATTTGCCCGTTCACAAAACATCGCCGATTTCGATTTTGCCGTTCGGCAGGCCCGAAACATCCCTGATGGCATTATCAACTATGCCGAAGAGGTCAATGCCGACCTGATCGTTCTGTTTACTCACGGGTATACAGGACTTCGGCATTTGCTATCGGGCAGTGTAGCCGAAGATGTGCTTAATCATTCAAAAAAGCCCGTTCTGGTCATGCGTATCTGAACAAGTAGCTCATAACACGTAACAAATTCCTCGCTACGTGATAATTATCACGTAACTACCAACTGACACTCCCGAACTTCACATCATCAAGTATAGCCATTAATAACCATGATAAATTTATTGAAATCCGTATTTGGCAGCTCAGCGAATGATGGGCTCAAAGACGTGCTGGAACAGGGTGCCGTTATTGTTGATGTCCGTTCGGCTGGCGAATTTGCCGGAGGTCATGCCAAGGGCGCTGTAAATATTCCATTAGACCAGCTTGAAGCAAAGCTGAACAAGATTAAAGGCTACCAGAAACCAATTGTTGTCTGTTGTGCGTCGGGCATGCGAAGTGCACGCGCCAAAGCATTATTGGCCAGTCATGGTGTAACTAATCTACACGATGCCGGTAGCTGGCGAAATCTGGAATAGCAGCTGTACTGAATTTTGTTTAACTGCGAGGGCGCAATAGACGCAAAGGAGAAAAACTCTTTGCGTCTATTGCGCCCTCGCGATTGATGCAGCACTATACCCACCTATCAATCATATACCTGAATCGAAACCTGAACCTTAGGCTCCATAGTCACGTTCGACTTAACCGAGTTGGTAATGAGGCAGGCTTGTTCTGTCTTTTGAAGCACACGCTGGGCTTTTTCTACATCGCCTTCATGATTGAGCAGAACATGGGGGAACAGCTTTATTTCGCTAATCAACAGTTTATTCTCTACGTTTTCGAGCTTACCAATGGCACGACAGTCGAAATCCTCAAAATTTAGTTTTGAGTTTTCAGCAATCGCCAGAAACGTAGTCATAAAACAGCTTGATACGGCGGCTACCAGCAAATGCTCGGGCGACCAGATTCCTGGCATCCCCTTCGGAAATTCGGGGGGAGTAGCTACCTCAATCGTTTCGGTCAAATCGGCTGAACTGAGTCGGCCCAGACGAGCATATTGCCAGTCCAGATTTACGGTATAGTCATGAGTTTCCATAATAGTAATTAGTGAAAAGTAAGCTTGTCTGCTCATGCGGTTTGTATCGAGCACGAGCCGACAAGCTCAGGGGTATACTGGTTATTAAAGAAGTGTAGTTGGGCAAACGTAATCAGTAAGCGGCAGCTTCCCGGTCTTCTTGATGGCTCCAAAACCACCGGCTACATCGACCAGATTTGTGAACCCCCGTGCTTTCAGAATCGAGATGGCCACCATCGACCGATAGCCACCTGCACAGTGAACGTAATACGTTTTACGGCGGTCGATTCGAGCCATGTTATCGTTCAGGTAATCAAGCGGCAGGTTCTCAGCACCGACAATATGCTCTGACTCAAATTCGCTTTTCCGTCGAACGTCCAGTATGGGTACATCTGGATTCTGTTCGTAGCATTCAGCAAACGTATCGGCCGAAATGGAGGTAATCGTGTCTACCGCCCGGCCCTCCTCCTGCCAGGCGGCAAACCCACCCTGGAGATAGCCAATGCAATTATCGTAGCCTACCCGTGCCAGTCGAAGTACGGCTTCTTCGGCTTTCCCCTCGGGCGCAATGAGCAGAATAGGTTGTTTCAGATCGGGAACCAATGTACCAACCCACCCGGCAAACTGCCCTTCCAGACCAATATTGATCGAATTCGGAATAAAGCCTTTCGCAAACTCCTGGGCAGCACGCACATCGATCATCAAAGCCCCAACCTCATTGGCAGCGGTTTCGAACGCGGCTGGCGACAGCGCCTGAGTGCCCTGTTGAAGCACCTCATCGACCTGCCCATACCCCATCTTATTGAGCACGGCATTTTTCGGGAAGTATTGCGGAGGGGGCATCAGGCCGGTGGTGACTTCCTTCACAAATTCCTCTTTCGAGCGAGCCCGCAGGGCGTAATTGAACCGTTTCTGATTCCCCAGTGTGTCGATGGTTTCTTTGCTCATGTTCTTACCACAGGCCGAGCCAGCCCCATGCCCTGGGTAAACAATCACATCGTCGGGTAGAGTCAGGATTTTCGTATGCAGGCTATCATACAGATACCCCGCCAGATCTTCGCGCGTGAGATTGCTCTTAACCGCCAGATCAGGGCGACCCACATCGCCTATGAATAGTGTATCACCCGTAAAAATGGCAGTCTCTTTTCCATTCTCATCGATCAGCAAAAACGTCGACGACTCCATCGTATGCCCCGGCGTGTGGAGTACCCGAATTTTCACGTTCCCTATCGAAAACTCTTCGCCATCTTTGGCCACATGCGCCGTATAACCGGGTTGGGCCGTTGGGCCGAAAACGATGGTGGCATCGGTTTTGGCTGATAGATCGAGATGGCCCGATACGAAATCGGCGTGGAAATGTGTTTCAAAAATGTATTTAATCGTGGCCCCATCGGCAGCCGCCCGTTCAATGTACGGTTTGGTTTCACGAAGGGGATCGATGATGGCCGCTTCGCCGTCGCTCTCAATGTAATACGCAGCCTCAGCCAGACAGCCAGTATAAATTTGCTCTACGTTCATGGCATTTTGATGATTAAATGGATGCATCAAAATTGGCTGAAAGGCGAGGCTGCTTCTGTGATGTATGTTACAAAGACCGGATGATTATCGTCAGCTTTTCAGGCTTTTCCGGTCAGGATTCGGTGCCAGTAGAGCCAGGGGAGCATGTATTTTTTCAGCAGCCACATGGTCCAGCGGGGCACGGCCTGATCGAACGGGAATGTCATTTTAGGCTTGTTCGTATAGTCGAATTCGGCCAGCATCAGTTTGCCGTATTCGGTCGGGATGGGGCAGGCCGTATACCCGTCGTACTGAGCACTGGACTGGGTTTTGTGTAGCCGTGCCAGTATATGATCGACCATGACAGGTGCCTGTTTGCGGATGGCAGCTCCCGTTTTGGAGGTAGGAGCATTGCTCACATCTCCACAGGCAAACACAGTGGGAAAGCGTGTGTGCTGAAACGTAAATTTATTGACCTCAACCCAGCCCAGCGGTTGCGTCGGATCGGCCAACGGGCTTCTTTTGATGAAATCGGGGGCCGACTGGGGCGGGGTGATGTGGGCCATATCGAACCGGATTGACTGCTTCTGCACATTTCCATCGGCATCTTTGCCCTCAAAATAGATCATGTGATTTGGGCCATCTACTTCCGTAACATTCTGGAGAAAGTGGGTTTTGATCCGGTACCGCTTAAGGAGCCTTTCGAGCGTCTGGGCAAACTCTTTCACGGCGAAAATGGCCCCAGCTCCCGATATGTAATGAACTTCGGTTTTGTCAAGCACTCCATTTTTACGCCAGTAGTCACAGGCCAGGTACATGATCTTGTGAGGAGCTCCTCCGCATTTGACGGGTGTGGCAGGGTTGGTAAAGACGGCTACACCGCCTTTAAAATTTCGGATTAGCTCCCAGGTGTATGGGGCCGTCTGGAACGAGTAATTGCTCGACACCTGATTTTTACCCAGTGTTTCGCTGAAGCCTTTAATTTTGGCCCAGTCCAACTGAATTCCCGGCACTACTACCAGCGATTCGTAGGTATAAGTGGCTCCGCTTTGGCAGGTTACCTGATTTTGCGCGGGCTGAAAAGTAGCTACAGCGTCCCGAATCCACTCGGCCCCATCGGGGATGTAATCCTGTTCATTTTTTTCGGTATCCTGAATGGCAAATTGCCCCGCGCCCACAAGTGTCCAGGCGGGTTGGTAATAATGTTTGGCTGAAGGCTCGATAATGCCCAGCCGTAAGGATGAATCTTTATGAAGCAATTGAGCAGCCGCCGACAAACCAGCGTTGCCCCCACCTACAACCAGTACTTGAAAATGAGTAGCCATTTTTAGGAATAGTTAAGTTTTTCCTAAAAATGGCACAATAAAAAGCGGCAGTATGTGACAATTGTTACATACTGCCGCTCCTAAACTATCCTTCAAAACGGGCAATCAGCTCCTATGATCCTGGTTTTAATGAGGCAATTTTTCGCGCAGATAGCCATATACCCATGTACCCGCAACGGCACTCAGCAAAGTCGCAATGACAACAACATAACCGCTGCCAATCTGGGCAAATAAGGGGCCCGGACAAGCCCCCGTAATGGCCCAACCCAACCCAAACAACAGCCCTCCGTAAATCTGGCCTTTATTGAATGTTTTGGGATGAAACTCAACCCGTTCGCCCGAGAGCGTTTTTATATCGAACCGTTTGATGAGCCATACCGAAACCATCCCGACAACCACCGCCGAGCCAATGACTCCGTACATATGGAAGCTCTGCAGCCGAAACATTTCCTGAATACGAAACCAGGAAATGATTTCCGCTTTTACAAACACAATGCCGAATAAAACCCCGACAACCAGGTACTTGAGATTGGCGAGACCACTCTCAGCTTTTTTCATATCGTTGGGCGCATCGCACACCAACGCATCTGGGCTTACTGTATTTTGCATGATTTTTTTAGGAGGGCATAAAGCCCATATCGTTAAAACAATTTCATCAGATGAGGTAGAATCAAGTGCGTCATGGTAAAACCACCTACCATAAAGCAGCAGGTAGCTACCAGCGACGGCCATTGCAGGTTCGACAGGCCCATAATGGCATGGCCCGATGTACACCCCCCCGCCCAACGCGTACCGAAACCAACCAGAAATCCACCGAACACAAAAAATACCAGTCCTTTTAGCGTGAACAGATTGGCCGTATCGAATAAATCGGCGGGCATCAGGCCCGAAAAGTCCCGGATCCCTAGTGCCTTCAGCTCGGTGACGGTAGCAGCCGACAGTTGGAACGCATCGGGGTTTTCCAGAAAATGGGTCGCCAGAAAGCCGCCGAGTACGGTGCCCGCTACAAAAAACAGATTCCAAATCTCCTTTTTCCAGTTGTATTGAAAAAACGGAATATTAGCAGGCAGACAGGCCGCGCATAAGTGCCGAAGCGACGACGAAATACCGAACGATTTGTTTCCGATGAGTAACAGCGTCGGAACTGTGAGGCCGATCAGTGGCCCGGCCACATACCAGGGCCAGGGCTTACGGATAAGGTCGATAAACTCCATGAATTGATTTATAAGCGATAGTTGAGAATTAAATTGATCTGGTGCATACCTACCCGGTTATAGACGTAGCGGTTGTTGTCGTAGGTATTGCCAACGTCGGTTTTGAGTACCCACAACAGTTGAACATCCCAACTGTTCGGAAAATTACCGGAACGGTAGGTAAAACTTAAATTGGTTTGCGTATAGGAAGGCATTCCATACTTGTTTAAGACACTGTTTTTTACATCAGGTAACCGATAGTACCCAAAACTTGCTTCGGCTTTAATGCGGCTGGTCGGTGTAAAGAAGAGGTTGGTATTCACGGCGGTCAGGTCGCCAAATCCTTCGTTTTTTTCCCGCATCAGAAATGTATAAAACGGGTCACGACCCCACTCGCGGGGCATCAGGTAGCGCCCTTCGGCCGTGATGCGCGTTGCATTCAGGTAAGAAGTCCAGCGGGTAGTCTGGTAGCCAACCCGCCCCGAAAAAATCAGCGAGCGATTACCGGGCTGGTCGTAAGCTTTGGCCGATTCGTCGTTTCCCCCGTTCCCAACCGCCCATTGACGAGCCAGTTGAAGACCAGCCACAACCTGTCGCTTTTTTCCGGCTGGAATGCCCATGTCGGCTCGGGCGTAAATCATATTGAAAATATTCTGTACATGCGTATCCCAAAGCTGAAGTACTACTTTGCCGACTTT
>Ga0209933_1001558_pt1 | contig 19745 bp, 16 predicted proteins | sample ThiBiot_300_biof_FD_183944 | JGI IMG/M metagenome (GOLD analysis project Ga0209933, IMG submission 183944) | Wastewater bioreactor microbial communities from Cape Town, South Africa - Thiocy_cont_300_biof (SPAdes) | ecosystem: Engineered > Bioremediation > Thiocyanate > Unclassified | place...
CGGTCGAGCAGGAGTTCACGGGCGCCGGCTTCCGCCGGCGCCTCAGCACCGATCAGGATCATGATGCGACGCCTTTCAGATCACGTAGGCGGCGAGCGGCTCGAAGCCGTTGAACGCGACGGCCGAATAGGTCGTCGTGTAGGCGCCGGTGCCTTCGATCAGGACCTCGTCGCCGATCGAAAGCGTGACCGGCAGGTTGTACGGGGTCTTCTCGTAGAGCACGTCGGCCGAATCGCAGGTCGGGCCGGCGAGGATGCAGGGCTCGACCGCGTCGCCGTCATGAGCGGTGCGGATCGGGTAGCGGATCGACTCGTCCATCGTCTCGGCGAGGCCGCCGAACTTGCCGATGTCGAGATAGACCCAGCGCGGATCATCCTCGCGGTCGCTCTTCTTGGAGATGAGCACGACCTCGGACTTGATGATGCCGGCATTGCCGACCATGCCGCGGCCCGGCTCGATGATCGTCTCCGGGATGCGATTGCCGAAATGCCGCTTCAGCGCCTGGTCGATCGAGGAACCATAGTTCTCGACACCCGGGACGGGCTTCAGGTAGCGGGTCGGGAAACCGCCGCCGAGATTGACCATCGACAGCTGGATGCCGCGCTCGGCAAGCGTTCCGAAGATGCCGGCGGCCGAGGCGAGCGCCCCGTCCCAGGCTTCGGTATTGCCCTGCTGCGAGCCGACATGGAACGAGATGCCATAGGCATGGAGGCCCAGCCGGTGCGCATGCTCGAGCACGCCGACAGCCATCTCGGGCTCGCAGCCGAACTTGCGCGACAGCGGCCATTCCGCGCCGGCGCCGTCGCAGAGGATGCGGCAGAACACGCGCATGCCGGGAGCGGCGCGCGCCACCTTCTCGACCTCGACCTCGCAGTCGACCGAATAGAGCGAGATGCCGCGCTCGAAGGCAGCAGCGATGTCGCGCTCCTTCTTGATCGTGTTGCCGAAGGAGATGCGGTCCGGGGTCGCGCCGGCGGCCAGCGCCATGTCGATCTCGGCGACCGAGGCGCAGTCGAAATTCGAGCCGAGCGAGGCGAGCAGGCGCAGGATTTCCGGCGCCGGATTGGCCTTCACGGCATAGAAGATGCGCGTGTCGGGCATCGCATGCGCGAAGGCGAGGTAATTCTCCCGCACCACATCGAGATCGACCACGAGGCAGGGGCCTTCGGGGCGTCGGGTCGCGAGGAAGTCGATGATGCGAGCGGTCATCTCGAGAAACTCCCGGTGGGCCAGCGAAAAGGCCCGATCAGCGTTGCGATACGGCGAAGCGGAGCCGAGCCCTCGCGCCGGCCGCTATGGACGCGGACCGGAGCGCTGACGAAGCGCCGTCTTGCCGGCGGAGCCGGCAGGTTTTCGCGGGTGACGGTCGTCAGGGATCGTCAGAAGGATCCGTGAGCGCCGCCGTCGCTTGGAGCGGGAAGACCCGATCCGCACGCCCGGCAAGGAAGTAGTGCCTCTTCAGTGACCACGGCCGATGGAGAGCCGCTAGAGACCAAAAAAGCCCGCTACGTCGTTGCTTCAAGTCGCGTCCTCCGCGGAGACGGAGTTCACCGGTTTCGCTTTCCGGCTGCCGACCTTTCCGGGATCGCTCCCGGACTCCTTCGTGGCCCTTTCGGGATCCACATGGGCGTCGCCCCGGCCTCTTGTCCGGAGCCCCACCGGTCGGCACGCAACCACAGGCACGTGCGATAATTGGGCAAGCGCTAGGTATGACGATCGCCCGTCGCATTCAAGCGGTTTTTGACCTCGCGCAAAGAAAATCTCGCGGCCTTGGCGCAGGCACGGAAAAACCCAGGAAACGCCTCACGAACCCACGCTTTTCGCCCGGTCAACGCCCTCCTCCCGAGCCCGTTCCCGCAAAGCGCACACTGCCCTTCCCGCGGGCAGCGCCTGCCCGATCGCAGGGCAGCGGCGCGATTCGGCTTTTGGCGCCGCGCTCTATCCCGTAAGGAGGCTTTCGGCAGAATTCGGAGGCGCGTCGTGGTCGAGACAGTGGTCGGCGAAAAGGGAATGGTCGTGGCCCCGCACAGGGCGGCGTCCGAGACGGGGGCAGAGATTCTCCGCGCCGGCGGCAACGCCATCGAGGCGATGATCGGCATGGCGGCCACCATCGCCGTCGTCTATCCGCATATGAACGCCATCGGCGGCGACGGCTTCTGGCTGATCCGTGAGCCGGGTAAGGAACCGCGCTATATCGAGGCCTGTGGCGCCGCCGGAGCGGGAGCCTCGATCCGCGCCTATCGCGACAAGGGCCACGAGCGCATGCCGGTGCGCGGGCCCGACGCGGCGATCACGGTCGCCGGCGCCGTCTCGGGCTGGCACCTGGCGCATGAGCTCTCGAAGAGCCTCGGCGGCGCCCAGCATCCGAAGACGCTGCTGGCCGACGCGGTCGCCCATGCGAAGAACGGCATCTCGGTCACCCGCTCGCAGGCTCGCCTGACGGCGCTGCATCACGACGCGCTTGCCGCTGCGCCGGGCTTTGCCGACGTGTTCCTGCCGGAGGGCAAGCCGCCCGCGATCGGCGATACCATCCACCAGCCGCGCCTCGCCGACACGCTCGACCAATTGGCGCATGCCGGCTTCATGGATTTCTACCGCGGCGATGTCGGCAAGGCGCTTGCCGACGATCTGGAGCGCATCGGCAGCCCGGTGACGCGCGAGGATCTCGTGCGCCATGAAGCCCGTTTCCGCGCGCCGCTCTCGGTCGCGCTCGCCGATGCCACCGTCTACAACGCGCCGCCGCCGACCCAGGGCCTCGCCTCGCTGCTGATCCTCGGCATCTTCGAACGCCTCGGCGTCAGGCGCGGCGAGAGCTTCGAGCATATCCACGGGCTGGTCGAGGCGACCAAGCGCGCCTTCCTGCTGCGCGACAAGCATGTGACCGATCCGGTCTTCGCCGGCGATGTCTCGATCCATCTCTCGGAGCGCGTTCTGGCGCGCGAGGCGGCGGCGATCGACATGCGCCGCGCCGCGCCCTGGCCGCAGGTGGCGGAGAAGGGCGACACGGTCTGGATGGGCGCCGTCGACAGCGAGGGCCTCGCCGTCTCCTATATCCAGTCGATCTTCTTCGAATTCGGCTCCGGCTGCGTGCTGCCGGCGACCGGCGTCACCTGGCAGAACCGCGGCTCGAGCTTCCATCTCGATCCCGCCGCCCGCAATCCGCTGGAGCCCGGCCGCAAGCCCTTCCATACGCTGAACCCTGCCCTCGCCCGCTTCAAGGATGGCCGCGTGATGCCCTATGGCACCATGGGCGGCGAGGGCCAGCCGCAGACCCAGGCCGCCGTCTTCACGCGCCATGCGCTGTTCGGCATGGACCTCGCCGAGGCGATCGCAGCGCCGCGCTGGCTGCTCGGCCGCACCTGGGGCTCCGACCATCTGCATCTTCGCCTCGAGAACCGCTTCGATCCGGACCTCATCCTCGCGCTGGAGCAGGCCGGGCATGAGCTCGAGGTCATCGAGGAGGCCTATTCCGACACGATGGGCCATGCCGGCGCCATCGTGCGGCGCCGCGACGGCCGCTCGTTCGGCGCCAGCGACCCGCGCTCAGACGGCGCCGCGATCGCCGCCTGAGCATTCCGGCCGGCCGCATTTGGCAGGCGGCCGGAAATCGGCGTATGAAACGATCCATCGTCGGCGTCGCCGGCGCTTCTCCTGATTGCAAAGCGCGGTTCCATGCTCCTCGCCTTCGACCCGGTCGACGCCTTCCTGGACTATCCCTCCGTTCCCGTCCCCGGTTCGCCCGACGGCCCGCTCAAGGGACTGACGCTCGCGGTCAAGGATCTCTACGACGTCGCGGGTTATCCGACCGGCGCTGGCCATCCGCTGGTCAGGGCGCAGAGCGCCGTCAAGACGACGACGGCCCCGGCGGTGCAGAAGCTGCTCGACGCCGGCGCGGCCTTTGTCGGCAAGACGCATACCGACGAGTTCGCCTATTCGATGAACGGCGAGAATTTCCACTACGGCACGCCGGTCAATATCCGCGCCCCGGGCCGCATCCCGGGCGGATCGTCGTCGGGTTCGGCCGCCGCGGTCTCGGCCGGCCTGGTCGATATCGCGCTCGGCTCCGATACCGGCGGCTCGGTGCGCGCGCCGGCTTCCTATAACGGCTTGTTCGGCCTCCGCCCGACCTTCGATCGCATCGACATTTCGGGCGTGTTCCCGCTCGCCCATTCCTTCGACACGGTCGGCTGGTTCGCCCGCGACATCGACACCTTCGCCCGCGTCGCGCCGATCCTGCTCGGTGAAGACACGAGCGCAACGCCGCTCACCCGCTTCATCGTCGGCGACGACATCCATGCGTTGCTGCTCGGCGACCTCGAGGAGGCCGCGATCCGCTCCGCGACGCCGCGCATCGCCGCGCAGCTGGAGCCCGCCGGCGCCGTGATCGTCGCGCCCGAGGGTCTCGCCGCCTGGCGCATGATCTTCCGCACCATGCAGGCCTATGAGGCCTGGCAGGCGCATGGCGACTGGATCCGCGCCAACGATCCCGTCTTCGGTCCCGGCGTGCGCGAGCGCTTCGAATGGGCCAGCCATGTGACGGCCGAGGAATACGACGCCGCCGGCCAGCGCCGCGCGCAGGTGCGCGAGCGGCTGCTCTCGCTGCTCGGCGACGACACGGTGCTCGCCATCCCGACGACGCCCGGCATCGCGCCGCTGCGCGGCCTCGGCGGCGAGGAACTGGATTCCTACCGCAACCGCGCGCTGTCGATGCTCTGCTCGGCGGGCCTCGCAGGCCTGCCACAGATCAGCCTGCCGCTCGCCGAGCACGAGGGCTGCCCGCTCGGCGTCTCGCTGGTAGCGCCGCCCGGCCGCGACCGCGCGCTGGTCGAGCTCGCCCGCCGCATCATGGCCGCATAGGGACGCCGATGGACACGCTGACCCGCATGCGGACATTCGTGGAGGTCGTCGAGGCGGGCGGCTTCTCGGCGGCCGCCCGCAAGATGGGCCGGTCCAAGGCGCTGATCTCGAAATATGTCCGCGAGCTCGAAGACGAGCTCGGTGCCCGCCTCCTCAACCGCACGACGCGCACGCTGTCGCTGACCGAGGTCGGCCAGACCTATGCCCGCGATGCGACCGAGATCCTGCAGCGCATCGACGATCTGCAAAGTTCGGTCGGCGACGCCCACGCCGCCGCCCGCGGCCGATTGAAGGTCAGCGCCCCGCGCACCTTCGGCGACGGCGAACTCGGCCGCGCGATCATGGACTTCGTGCTGGAAGAGCCGGATATCTCGCTGGAGCTGCATCTCGAGGACCGCTTCGTCGATCTCGTCGACGAGGGTTTCGACGTCGCGATCCGCATCTCGTCGCTGAGCGATTCGAGCCTGATCGCCCGTCGACTTTCGGCCTTCCGCATCGTCTGCTGCGCGACCGACGAGGTCATCGAGCGCTACGGCTTGCCGGAAATGCCGATCGACCTTGCCGACCGTCCCTGCATCGTCGACTGGAACGTCAATCGCGGCAACTGGCCCTTCATGGTCGAGGGCGAGCGGGTGACGATCGCCGTCAAGGGACGAGTCGAGGTCAACAGCCCCAATGTCGCCCGCGAGGCGGCGCTCGCCGGCCTCGGCTTCGTCATGGTGCCCTATCTCGTGGTGCGCGACGACATCGCCGCCGGTCGCCTCAAGGCGGTGCTCGATCAATATGAGACGTCGGCGGTCGCCATCCACGCCGTCTATCCGCATCGCCGGCACCTCTCCGGCAAGGTGCGCGCCTTCATCGACTATCTCGTGCGCTGGTTCGAGAGCTCCGGCCGTCCCGAAGGCGGCTGCTGAACGACACGATCTGGCCGCAGTTTTCGGGCGAAGTGCTGCGCGTCGCCGCCGGGATTCCTCATGCTGAACCGCTTCCTGATCGCCTCCCTCGCCGTCATCGGCAGCACGCTCGCGGCATCCGCCCATCCGCATGTCTTCGTCGATGCCCGCGAGGAGATCGTCTTCGATCCCTCCGGTAAGATGACCGCCATCCGCCATGTCTGGCAGTTCGACGAGGCCTTCACCTCCTTCGCGGTGCAGGGCCTCGACGCCAATGGCGACGGCAAGCTCTCCGACGAGGAGCTGAAGCCGCTCGCCAAGGTCAATGTCGAGTCGCTCAAGGAATACCGCTACTTCACCAATCTGAAGGTCGGCAACAAGCATATCCCGGTCAATCCGCCGACCGAGTACTGGCTCGACTTCCACAGCGGCCGCCTGACGCTCTTTTATACGCTGCCGCTGCGCACGCCGGTGGCGCCCGGCCCGGAGACGACGCTGGAAGTGTTCGATCCCGAATATTTCGTCGCCTTCAACTTCGTGAAGGGCCACCAGATCACGCTCGACGGCGCGCCGGCCTCCTGCACCACCACGGTACGCGCGCCGCATGCGCTCGACGACGCCACCATGGCGCAGATCGCGGCCATCCCCGCCGACCAGCCCGACTTGCCGGCCGAGCTCGCCGATGCCGCGGCAAGCCTCGCGACGCTCATCTCGGTGCGCTGCTGATGCGCCGCCTTGCGCTCGCCCTCGCCGCCTTCCTCGTGCCGGCACTCGCTCATGCCGCGCCGAGCCCCTTCGGCATCGCGACGCCCGACGGCGGTGGCACGGTCGCATGGGCCGGCCCGCTGCGCGGCTTCTTCGTCTGGATCGCGGCCGAACAGTCGAACTTCTACCGCGCGCTGACAGCGGCGCTCTCCGCCTTCGCCGACAATCCGCATGCCGCCTTCATCCTGATCGGCCTGTCGCTCGCCTATGGCGTCTTCCACGCGGTCGGCCCCGGCCACGGCAAGGCGGTGATCGCCTCCTATCTACTGGCGACCGGCGACACGCTGAAACGCGGCATCGCGATCTCCTTCGCCTCCGCCTTCGTTCAGGCGCTGACGGCGATCGTCGTGGTCTCGGTCGGCGCCATCCTGCTCAACGTCACCGCCGTGACGATGACGAGAGCGACCGATGCGCTCGAGATCGCGAGCTTCGCGCTGATCGCCATCTGCGGCGTCTGGCTCCTGTGGTCGAAGACCTTCGGTCGCCATGGCGATGAAGCCGCGCCCGTGCCGCATGTTCATGACGCGTCCTGCGCCATCAATCACGGCCGCCTCGGCCTGTCCGGCACCAATCTTTCCGGCAGTCTCGGCGGCGCGCCCCGCCTCGCCTTCACGGCCGGTCCCGCCGTCGCCGCGTCGTCGTCGAGCTTCGCCTGCGACTGCGGCCACGGCCATGCGCCCGATCCTCGGACGCTCACCGCGCCGCTGACGCTCAAGAGCGCCTGGACCGCCATCCTCGCGGTCGGCATCCGCCCCTGTTCGGGCGCGGTGATCGTGCTCGTCTTCGCGCTGTCACAGAAGCTGTGGTGGGTCGGCATCCTCTCCGTGCTGGCGATGGCGCTCGGCACCGGCGTCACCGTCGCAGCCCTTGCGGCGCTCGCCGTCAAGGCGAAGGACATTGCCCTGCGCGTCTCGAACCGCGGCGATTCCCCGGTCGCGCTGCGCGTGATCCGCGGCCTCGAGATCGCCGCCGCCGCCGGCATCCTTCTGTTCGGCCTCGCGATGCTGGGCGGCGCCCTGGCCGGGCTCTGAGCCCTTTATTCGGCCGCCGTCGCGAGACCGGCGCGTGCCGCGATCCGCTCGCGCATCGCATCGCCGAACGCCCGGAACAGCCGCCCCGACGGCGCGTCGGTCGCCACCCAGTATTCCGGATGCCACTGCACGCCGACCGCGAAGCCCCGCGCGCCCGTGACGCTTACGGCCTCGATGGTGCCGTCCGGCGCGACCGCCTCGACGGTCAATCCCTCGGCGAGCCTGCCGACCGCCTGGCGGTGCAGCGAGTTCACCTGGAAGGCCTCGGCCTCGACGATGCGCCCGAGACAGCCGCCGGTCGTGATGACGACATCCTGGCGGATGGCGAAGCGCTCGGCCTGCACGTCGGAGACGGGCGCGCGATGATCGTGGCGGCCGGGCAGCTCCTGCACCTCGGAAATGAGCGTGCCGCCGAGCGCGACATTCAGCTCCTGGAAGCCGCGGCAGATCGCGAGCAGCGGCACGCCATGGCGAAGCGCGGCGCGGATGAGCGGCAGCGTCGTGGCGTCGCGCGCATGGTCATAGGGCTCCGACGCGGCATCGGCCTCGGCGCCATAGAGCGGCGGATGGACATTGGATCGGCTGCCGGTCACGAGCACGCCATCGACCCGCTCCAGCAGCGCCTCGATATCGAGCGCATCGCCGAGCGAGGGGACGACCACCGGCAGGCCGCCGAGGCCGATCGTCACCGCCTTCACATAGGTCTCGGCCGCTGCGTGCCAGCGATAGCCGTCTGCGTCGCGCACATCGGCGGTGACGGCAACGAGCGGGATGGGGCGGGAATGGCTCATGATCGGATCCGGTCGCTTCGGCTCGGGGCATCACTACACCCGGCAGGAAAAGATGGCGAGACCGCGACGAGGCCGCAAGGCCGCGCGTCACAGGCCGCCGGAACGGCAGCGGGCCGAGACGGTTGATGCATCGCGGTCCTGATCGTCAGCCGCATTTGCGGTTGAACCACAGCCGCCCCCGGACCATCATCCTCGCCCATCCTTCCGGAGTCTCCCCATGGCCACCAAGCTTCCCACCCGCCCGCTCGGCAAGACCGGGCTCGACATCACGCCGGTCGGCATCGGCGCCTGGGCGATCGGCGGCGAGGCCTGGGGGCCGCAGGACGACCAGGTCTCGGTCGATGCCATCCGCCACGCCGTCGCGCGCGGCATCAACTGGATCGACACCGCCGCCATCTACGGCCTCGGCCATTCCGAGGAGGTGGTCGGCGCGGCGCTCAGGCAGATTTCGCCCGAGGAACGGCCGCTGGTCTTTACGAAATGCGGGCTCGTCTGGCCGGAGGAGACGCCGGAGCGCAAGCATGTCCGCCGCTCGGGCAAGGCCGAGAGCGTCCGCCGCGAGGCGGAAGCCTCGCTGAAGCGGCTCGGCGTCGAGGTGATCGACCTCTTCCAGATGCACTGGCAGCCCGAGGATGCGCCGATCGAGGAATATTGGCAGGCGATGCTCGACCTGAAGCAGGAAGGCAAGGTGCGCCATGTCGGCCTCTCCAACCACGACACCGCCGCGCTCGACGCCGCCGAGGCGATCGGCCATGTCGAGACGCTGCAGCCGCCCTTCTCGATGATCCGCCGCGATTCCGCCGCGACCGTCCTGCCCTGGTGCCTCGAACACGGAACCGGAACGCTGGTCTACAGCCCGATGCAGGCCGGCCTCCTCTCGGGCGCCTTCTCGGCCGAGCGCGTCGCGAACCTCCCCGACAGCGACTGGCGCAAGAAGGACGTCCAGTTCACCGACAATCTCGAAAAGAACCTCGCCCTCGTCGATGCGCTGCGTCCGATCGCCGAGAAGCATGAGAGTTCGGTCGGTACGATCGCGCTCGCCTGGGCGCTGACATGGCCGGGCCTGACCGCGGCGATCGTCGGCGCCCGCTCGCCCGAGCAGGTCGATGGCTGGATCGGCGCGGCGAGCCTCGCGCTCGACGGCGAGGACCTCACCGCGATCACCGCCGCGATCCGTGCGACCGGCGCCGGCAGCGGCCCCGTCGAGCCTGTCTGACCGGGCGCGCGCCCTCGTCTTCCCCGTTGACAGAAACGGGCGGATGACATCGGCTATCCTTCCTGAAAAGCGCCGTCATAAGGCACCACCGGGAGGGATCATCCATGGACGAGACACGGCTCGACCGCCGCAAATTCTTCAAGACCGCCGGCCTCGGCGCGGGCGCGACGCTCGCGACGACGGCCCTCGCCGCCCCCGCGATCGCGCAGGCGATGCCGGAGGTGAAATGGCGCGTGCAGTCGAGCTTCCCGAAATCGCTCGACACCATCTATGGCGGCGGCGTGACCATCGCCGAGACGGTCGCGGCGCTGACCGACGGCAAGTTCCAGATCGATGTCGGCGAGGCGGGCCGCTTCGTTCCCGGCCCGCAGGCGCTCGACGCCGTGCAGAACGACACGGTCGAGGCCTGCCACACCTGCTCCTATTACTTCGTCGGCAAAGATCCGACTTTCGCCATCGGCACGGCGCTGCCCTTCGGCCTCAACGCCCGAATGCAGAATGCCTGGATCATCGAGGGCGGCGGGCAGAAGCTGCTCGACGATTTCTACGCGGGCTACAACATCGTCTCCTTCGTCGCCGGCAATACCGGCGTGCAGATGGGCGGCTGGTTCCGCAAGGAGATCAAGGGCATCGACGATCTGAAGAGCGTCAAGATGCGCATCGCCGGCCTCGGCGGCATGGTGATGGCCAAGCTCGGCGCCGTGCCGCAGCAGATCCCCGGCGGCGACATCTATCCGGCGCTGGAGAAGGGCACCATCGACTCGGCGGAATGGGTCGGTCCCTATGACGACGAGAAGCTCGGCTTCTACCAGGTCGCGCCCTACTACTATTATCCCGGCTTCTGGGAAGGCGGACCGTCGATCCACCTCTTCGTCAACAAGGCGAAGTGGGAGGCGCTGCCGCCGGCCTATCAGGCGGCACTGAAGGCCGGCGCCGCGACCGCCAACCAGACCATGCTGGCGAAATACGACGTCAAGAACAACACGGCAATCCGCAGCCTCGTCGGCAAGGGCGTCAAGCTGCGTCCCTTCCCACGCGACGTGCTCGAGGCCGCCTATGGCGCCGCCTTCGAGATCTATGGCGAGATCTCGGCCAAGAACGCCAATTTCAAGACCATCTACGAGCCGTGGAAGAAGTTCCGCGACGAGAGCTACCAGTGGTTCCGCGTCGCCGAATACACCTTCGATTCGTTCGGCTTCGCCCAGCAGGCCAAGGGCGGCTGAGACGAGAAGGAAGAGACCCTCACCCTGCCCTCTCCCGCAAGCGGAAGGGGGTGATCTTCCCCGCGAACTGACTCTTCGACTGGCACCCGGCACGGACCTACCCCCTCTCCCGCTTGCGGGAGAGGGGCGGGGTGAGGGGCACTTTGCCGGCCACCGGGCCGGAGCGCTTATCAGGATTATCGATGCCGGGCCGAAGCGCGCTCGGCAGGTTGCGCTCGAAGGAGCGCTCGCCGAGCCACGCGAGCCAGAGCCCGCCAAGGGCGACGATCGTTCCGATGGTCAGCGCGGCAAATGTCACCCCGAAAAGTCCGGGCTGCGCGGCGAGTGTGACATCGCCGCCCCGCCCCCAGATCACGCCGGCGAAAACCGCTCGCGTCAGTTGGAAAAGCGCGGAAAGCGCGAGGGCCACAGACACCGCTGCGATCGCAACGAGGCGAAGTCGCCGCCACCGCCTCACTTCGCCGGAGCTCCGAAGTCCGGCGGCGGCAGGGCGCCATCGGCCGGCGCGCCGAAATCGGGCGCGGCCGGCGCCGTGTCGCCCGGCGTCTCGAACGGGTTCTGCGCGCCCTCCTCGCCGAACGGATTGCCGCCGCCGCCCGGCGCCGCAGCGTCCGGCATCGGCACATTGAGCTCGATCGTCGAGGGATCGATGACCTTCTCCGCCTTCAGGAAGGAGGAGACCGTCTCGGGCCAGATGATCACGATCGCGACCAGGATGATCTGCAGCGCGACCCAGGGAATGGCGCCGAGATAGATATCGGAGCTATTCACCTCGCGAGGCGCGATGCCGCGCAGATAGAACAGCGCGAAGCCGAAGGGCGGGTGCATGAACGAGGTCTGCATGTTCACGCAGAGCAGCACGCCGAACCAGACGAGATCGATGCCGAGCGCCGAGGCGACGGGCGCCAAGAGCGGGATGATGATGAAGGCGATCTCGAAGAAATCGAGGAAGAAGGCCAGGAAGAAGATGAAGACGTTGACGAAGATCAGGAAGCCGATCTGACCGCCGGGAAGGCCCGTCAGCAGATGCTCGATCCAGTGCGCGCCGTCCATGCCCTGGAAGACGAGCGTGAAGACCGTCGAGCCGATCAGGATGAAGACGACCATGGACGTGAGCCGCATGGTCGATTCCATCGCCTGGCGCACCAGCGGCCAGGTGAGGCGGTTGTGCATGGCGGCGAGGACCAGCGCGCCGATGGCGCCCATCGCGCCGGCCTCGGTCGGGGTCGCAAGGCCGAGGAAGATCGTGCCGAGCACGAGGAAGATCAGCACGATCGAGGGGATCATGCCCCAGAGGATGCGCCGGATCAGCGGCCAGCCGCGCTCAACGCGGATATCGGCCGGCAGCGGCGGCACGTAATGCGGCCGCATGATCGAGACGGCGAGGATGAACAGCGCGAACAGGATCACCTGCAGCACCGACGGCCCGATCGCGCCGCGATACATGTCGCCGACCGAGCGGCCGAGCTGGTCGGCGAGCAGGATCAGCACCAGCGAGGGCGGGATCAGCTGCGTGATCGTGCCCGACGCGGCGATGACGCCGGTCGCAATGCGCATGTTGTAGCCGTAGCGCATCATGATCGGCAGCGAGATGACGCCCATCGCGATCACCGAGGCGGCGACCGTGCCGGTGATGGCGCCGAGCACCGCGCCGACCAGGATCACCGCATAGGCGAGCCCGCCCGGCACCTTGCCGAAGAGATGGCCCGTACCCTCGAGCAGGTCCTCGGCGAGGCCGCAGCGCTCGAGGATCGCGCCCATGAAGGTGAAGAAGGGGATCGCGAGCAGCAGCTCGTTGGAGAGGATGCCGAAGACGCGGAGCGGCAGCGCCTGCAGGAATTCGGGCGTGAAATGGCCGCTGAAGATGCCGATGATGCCGAAGAAGAGGCCGACCGCCGCCAGCGAGAAGGCGACGGGGAAGCCGATCAGCATGAACAGCACCATGCCGGCGAACATCACCGGCGGCATGATTCCGTAGGAGAACATCGGCGCGTCCCCTACTGCAGCGGCTTCTCATAGGCGGTATCGAGCGTCATCACGCCCCTGACCGCCGCGATGCGCTTCACGAGTTCCGAAAGCGCCTGCAGGAAGAGCAGCGCGAAGCCGAGCGGCAGCATGAACTTGACCGGCCAGAACGGCAGCCCGCCGGGATTGGCCGAATGCTCGTCGAGACGGAAGGATTCGGCGAAGAACGGTACCGACAGCCAGAAGAGCAGCGCGAGCACCGGCAGCATGAAGAGGATGATGCCGACGAGGTCGATCCAGAGCCGCGTCGCCGGCGACACCCAGGAATAGAGGATGTCGACGCGCACATGCTCGTTCTTCTTCAGCGTCACCGAGGCGCCGAGCATCACGATGGCGGCGAAGAGCTGCCACTGGATCTCGAGAAAGGCGTTCGAGGAGATGCTGAAGGCGTAGCGGGATGCGGCGTTGCCGGCGCTGATCAGCACGGCGAGAAGCACGAGATAATCGCAGACGGCGCCGATGCGCGTGTTCAGCGCATCGATCGCCCGGCTCATGGCGAGCAGGAACGGCATGGATCGGATCCCCTCCCGGATGCCGGCCACCGGATCTTGCCGCCCGGTCGGCCAACCTTTCCAGCGGGCGGCGCCCCGCCGCCCCGATCCCTCAAGCTAGCGCGGTTTTCACGAGCCGCGCCAGATCGCTATTTCAGGGCGATGCGGCCTTCCACCTTCGGCGCGATCGTCTTTTCGGCCGCGACATAATCGATGACCTGGCTCGCCATCAGCTGCGCGTCGATCGGCCCGAGCAGCACCTTGGCGTCGCGGAAGACGGTATAGCCGTCGCCGCCGCCGGCCATGAAGTCGTTGGTGGCGAGCGTATAGCTCGCGGCGGGATCGAGCGGCTTGCCGCCGACGCTGACGGAAAGGACCCGCTCGCTCGGCCGCTTCGCAAGATCGACCTCGACGGTGAGCCCCGACACCTGCGGGAAGCGGCCGGCGCCCATGTCGGCCTGGCTGAAGCCATTGGTGAGCGCGTCCTTCAGCTCGGCGCCCGTCACCTCGAGCTTCACCGTCTTGTTGCCGAAGGGCAGCTCCGCGAAGATGTCGGCGCGGGTCAGCACGGTCCCCGCCGGATATTCGCGGTCGGCGCGGATGCCGCCGCCATTGGTGATGGCGACATCCGCGCCGGTCGCGGCGCGCATCGCGTCGGCGATGAGATTGCCGATCGCCGCTTCCTCGCCGCGCACGGTCGCGCGGCGGCTGTCGAGCGTGGTCTCGGTGGTGCCGATATCGACCTTGAGCTCGGCGTCGAGCTTGTCCTGATAGCCCTTCACCACCGCGGCGATCTTCGGGTCCGGCGTGACGGTGGCCGTGTCGACGATGGTGAAATGCGGCGTCCAGCTGACGCTCGTCTTGCCGTCCTTTTCGGTCTTGTCGACGGTCACCGTCGTGACGACGACGCTGTCGCCCTGCGAGCCGCTCTCGGTGAGCACGGTCTTGCCGTCGAAGAAGGCGAGGAGATGCTCGTCATGGCCGGAAAGGATGAGATCGCCGGCATGGGCGCGGGTCAGCGCCATGTCGACGGAAAGCGGCGTATGCACGACGCCGACGACGAGATCGGCGCCCGCCTCGCGCAGCGCCTTGGCGCGCGCCTTGCCGGTGTCGATCGAGGAATTGAACACCATGTCGCCCGGGCTGGAGACGATCGGCGTATCCTCGGCCGTGAGGCCGTAGAAGCCGACCTTGATGCCGTCCACCTCGACCAGTTTCGTGTCGGTCGTGTTCGGCGGCTGGCTGCCGTCAGCCTCGCGCATGTTGGAGGTGACGACGGGGAACGTCGCCTCGCCGATGCGGGTCTCGAAATTCGCCTTGCCGAGGTCGAATTCGTGATTGCCCGGGGTCATGACGGCGACGCCCATCTGGTTGAGGATGTCGATGATATGCGCGCCCTTGTCGATGCCGGAGAGCAGCGAGGGCGACAGCGTGTCACCGGAATGGACGAAGAAGGTCGGTCCCTTGGCCCGTTCCGCCTCGACGACGGCGGCGACGCGGGCAAAGCCGCCGCGGCCCTTGGCTTCCTCCATGCGGTCGATGTCATTGGTCTGCACGAAGCGCAGCGTCACGGTCTCGGCGAAGGCGGCGGCCGGGAGCGTCGCGGCGAGAACGGCCGCCAGAATTGCGCCGCGGAGCGCGCCGGCGGGGCGGATTGTCGCGAGGGCGATCATCGGGAACTCCTCTGTGACCAGGGGGACGTGTGACCAAGGGAACGTATGACCAAGGGGACGGCGGAACTCTAGACGATCAATGTGTCAACCACGCCGCGCCCTGTCACGCGGTTTGGCTGCCTGCTCTGGCCCTGGCGCAATCGCCGCACGGGGTTTGAGGCGCGCGCGCCCGGCCCTATGTTCAGCGCCAACGAGGCTCCGGGGACCCGAGACAAGATGATGGATGCACTGCCTGACGCGACGGCCCTGCCGCCCGGCCATCCGCCGGTGAATTTCGGCCGCATCGGCGTGCTGATGGTCAATCTCGGCACGCCGGACGCGACCGATTACTGGTCGATGCGGCGCTATCTGAAGGAATTCCTGTCCGACCGCCGCGTCATCGAGGTGCCGCGCGCGATCTGGTGGCCGCTGCTCAATCTCGTGATCCTGACGACGCGGCCGAAGCGGTCCGGCCATGCCTATCAATCGATCTGGAACAAGGAGCGCAACGAATCGCCGCTCCGCACCATCACGCGCGCGCAGGCCGAGAAGCTGGCGCCGCGCTTCGCCGATGATCGCCGCATCGTCGTCGACTGGGCGATGCGCTACGGCACGCCCTCGATCCCCGAGCGGCTGGAGGCGCTGCAGAAGGCCGGCTGCGAGCGCATCCTCCTGATGCCGCTCTATCCGCAATATGCCGCCTCGACGACGGCGACGGTCAACGACAAGGCCTTCGACGCGCTGAAGGCGATGCGCTGGCAGCCGGCGCTCCGCACGCTGCCGCCCTATCACGACGATCCCGTCTATATCGACGCGCTCGCGACCTCGATCACGCAGTCGATCGAGAAGCTCGATTTCGAGCCGGAGATGGTGCTCGCCTCGTTCCACGGCCTGCCGAAGGAATATCTCGACAAGGGCGATCCCTATCACTGCCACTGCCACAAGACGGCGCGGCTCTTGAGGAAGCGGCTCGGCTGGTCGGAGGATCGGCTGAAGCTCACCTTCCAGTCGCGCTTCGGCCGCGCCGAATGGCTGCAGCCCTATACCGACGAGACGGTGGAGGGCTTGGCCAAGAGCGGCATCAAGCGCCTCGCCATCGTCAGCCCCGGCTTCGCCGCCGACTGCGTCGAGACGCTGGAGGAGATCGCGATGCAGAACGGCGACATCTTCCGCGAGCATGGCGGAGAACACTTCGCCGCCCTCCCCTGCCTCAACGACAGCCCGGAGGGCATGGCCCTGCTCGAACACCTCGCCCGCCGCGAGCTGATGGGCTGGGTCTAGCAAAGAGGAACGTCGCGGCCGGACGGCGCCCGGCCGCGAGGAACCTCAGCCGGCCTGCGCGGCCTTGATCGCCGGATACATCCGGCTCCAGAGCGCATAGCGCTCGGCATAGGCGTCGACGACGCCCTTGTCGGGCGTGAAGGTGCGCAGCCGCTTCGCCGGCGGGCAGACTTCGGCGGGGGAGAGACCCGTCGCCGCGATGCGGGCGAGACGCGCAGCGCCGAAGGCGCCGCCGATCTCGCCATCCTCGACGGTATGCACGGCGATGCCGAGCACATTGGCGATGATCCCGGCCCAGAGCGCCGAGCGCGAGCCGCCGCCGACGAGATCGATCTCCGCGACATGGCTGCCGGCCGCTTCCAGAACCTCCTGGCAGCTCTTGGTCGCGAAGGCGACGCCTTCGAGCACCGCCTGCGTCAGCACCGCGCGGTCGCTCTCATGCGCGAGGCCGATGAAAGCGCCGCGGGCCGCGACGTCGTTGTGCGGCGTGCGCTCGCCCGAGAGATAGGGCAGGAACAGCACCGGCGACGGCGCCGCGACGCTCTCGCCGAGCCCGGCCAGGAGTTCGGCTTCCTTGACGCCGACGAGACCCGAATACCAGGACAGCGCCGAGGCGGCCGAGAGCATGACGCCCATCTGGTGCCAGGTCTCGGGCAGCGCATGGCAGAAGGCATGCACCGCCGAGGAGGGGTTCGGCAGGAAGCGATCGGTCGTGACCCAGAGCACGCCCGAGGTGCCGAGCGACAGGAAGGCCGATCCGGCGGCGATCGCGCCGAGGCCGACCGCGGCCGCGGCATTGTCGCCGGCGCCGCCCGCGACGACCGGGATCGAGGTCATGCCCCAGCGCTTTGCGAGATCGGCCGAGAGCGGCCCGCCCGACTGCGAGCCCTCGACGAGGCGCGGCATGGCGCTGCGATCGAGCCCGGTTGCCGCGAGCACGGCGTCGGACCAGTCGCGCTTGCCGACATCGAGCCACAGCGTGCCGGAGGCGTCCGACATCTCCTCGACCATGTCGCCCGTCATGCGGTAGCGCACATAGGCCTTGGGCAGCAGCACATGGCGCGTCTCGGCGAAGATCGCCGGCTCATGCTTCCGCACCCAGAGGAGCTTCGGCGCCGTGAAGCCGGGCATCGCGAGATTGCCGGCGATGGCATGCAGGTCGGGGCAGGCAGCCTCGAGCTCCACGCATTCGGCGGCCGAGCGCCCGTCGTTCCACAGGATGCACGGGCGCAGGACCTTGCCGTCCTTGCCGAGCAGCGTCGCGCCATGCATCTGGCCGGACAGCGCGATGCCCTTGGTCGCCGCGACGGCGGCGGGATGGGCGGCGGCGAGCGCGTCCATCGTCTCGACCGTGGCCGCCCACCAGCTCTCGGGGTCCTGCTCGGACCAGCCTGGGTGCGGCCGCTGCACGGTGAGCGGCCGCGATTCCGACGCGATGACGGCGCCATCCTCGGACATCAGCACCGTCTTGACGCTGGACGTCCCAATGTCGATCCCGACAAACATCTCTTCCTCCACATGATCCTGACGGGCGGCCGTCCCAGCCTGCGCCGATTTTTGAGTTGCGTACCGCAAAACCCGCCTGTATACCACCCCCATCAGGCATCAGACGGACCGCAAGATCCTGTCGGGGAGGCTGTTTTTGTTTGATTATCAAATCAAATATTGAGCCCTACTGCCTCTTCTGCCCCTGACGTACGCCCCTCAGACGCCCTCTGGTCAAGGCCGTCGATCCCGGCCCGGCTCATGCGGTGACCACCCTTCGAGCCCGGCGATCATTCGAGACCGCTAGTTTGCGAGACCACAAGGAGGAACCGCCGGTGACTTTCTTCACCCAGAAAGAGACGATCACGTTCGAGGGCCAGGACGCAACCTCGCCGCTCGCCTTCCGCTGGTACGACAAGGATCAGGTCGTGCTCGGCAAGCGGCTCGAGGACCATCTGCGCTTCTCGGTCGCCTACTGGCACTCCTTCACCTGGCCGGGCGGCGACCCGTTCGGCGGCGAGACCTTCCTGCGTCCCTGGATGCACGGGTCCGACGCGCTGCAGCTCGCCAAGGACAAGGCCGACGTCGCCTTCGAGATGTTCCGCCTGCTCGACGTGCCGTTCTTCGCCTTCCATGACGTCGACGTCGCCCCCGAGGGTGCCTCGCTCAAGGAATCGATCGACAATCTCAAGGTCATCACCGACATCTTCCTGAAGAAGATGGAGACCTCGAAGACCCGCCTTCTCTGGGGCACGGCCAATCTCTTCTCGCATCGCCGCTACATGGCCGGCGCCGCGACCAATCCCGATCCGGACGTCTTCACCTATGCCGTCGGCCAGGTCCGCGCGGCGATCGACGCGACGCATGCGCTCGGCGGCGCCAACTATGTCTGCTGGGGCGGCCGCGAAGGCTACGAGACGCTGCTCAACACGGACATGAAGAAGGAGCTCGACCAGCTCGGCCGCTTCCTCAACATGCTCGTCGACTACAAGCACAAGATCGGCTTCAAGGGCCCGATCCTGATCGAGCCGAAGCCGAAGGAGCCGACCAAGCACCAGTACGACTACGACACCGCGACGGTGTACGGGTTCCTGGAGCGCTACGGCCTCGCCAAGGAAGTGAAGCTCAATCTCGAGCAGAACCACGCCATCCTCGCCGGCCACTCGTTCCATCATGAGGTCATGCTGGCCTTCGCGCTCGGCATCTTCGGTTCGCTCGACATCAACCGCGGCGACAATCTCCTCGGCTGGGACACCGACCAGTTCGCGATGGATGTCGGCGAGCTGGTGCCGGTCTTCCACGAGTTCCTGAAGGGCGGCGGCTTCACCACCGGCGGCCTGAACTTCGACGCCAAGATCCGCCGCCAGTCGATCGATCCGGACGATCTCCTGATCGGCCATGTCGCCTCGATGGATGCCTGCGCCCGCGCCCTCATCGCGGCGGCGCAGATGCTCGAGGACAAGGCGCTCACCGGCCCGCTCGAGGCCCGCTATGCCGGCTGGGAAAGCGCCGACTCGAAGGCGATCCTCGCCGGCGAGAAGAGCTTCGCCGAGGTGGCCGACCGCGCGCTCCAGATCGCCGATCCGAAGCCGCGCTCGGGCAAGCAGGAGATGCTGGAAGGCATCGTCAACCGCTACGCGTAACAGCGCCGAGGGCCGTGGCGCGGCGATGGCTGCGCCGCGGCCCGATTGCTTCACGGGCGGAAATCCGCGAAGCTTCGCCACCCGGCGGAGGGGTCGCGCATGGATGTCTTCGGCTTGAACGTGACCGTGCTGGTGCTCGTCGCGCTCGTCGTCCTCGTATTGGCGGCGGGCGTCAAGACCGTGCCGCAGGGCTTCAACTATACGATCGAGCGCTTCGGCCGCTACACGCGCACGCTGAAGCCCGGCCTCAACCTGATCGTGCCCTTCATCGACCGGGTCGGCGCCAAGATGAACGTCATGGAGCAGGTGCTCGACGTTCCGACCCAGGAAATCATCACCAAGGACAACGCCACCGTCAGCGTCGACGGCGTGACCTTCTTCCAGGTCCTCGA
>Ga0209933_1001559_pt1 | contig 19722 bp, 21 predicted proteins | sample ThiBiot_300_biof_FD_183944 | JGI IMG/M metagenome (GOLD analysis project Ga0209933, IMG submission 183944) | Wastewater bioreactor microbial communities from Cape Town, South Africa - Thiocy_cont_300_biof (SPAdes) | ecosystem: Engineered > Bioremediation > Thiocyanate > Unclassified | place...
CGCCCGCGAACCGGGCGGCGCGGTCGGCGTCGAACATCTCGCGGAAGCCGGCCCGGAAGTCGGCCCGCACGAGCTCGCCGATGTTGGCCGAGCCGCTGACCAGCGGCACCTGCGCGACAACGGCCTTCACCCGGCGGTCGATGGCCCCGACGACCAGCACGTGCCCGCCGGAGTAGCTGCTGCCCCAGACACCGATCCGCGTGGCGTCCACCTCGTCCAGCGTCGAGGCGTAGGTGATGGCGTGGCGGTAGTCGCGCACCTGCTCCCACGGGTCGAGCTCCTGGCGCGGCTCGCCGTCGCTCGCGCCGGTGTTGCGGTTGTCGTAGACCAGCGCGTTGAGGCCTGCGGCGACGAACACCTCGGCGACGGAGTCGAGGTACATCTCCTTCACCGCGGAGAACCCGTGCGCCATCACGACGGTGGGCGCTCGCCCGGATGCCCCGTCTGCCCGGTAGAACCAGCCCCGCAGGGTCACACCCTCGGCACTGAACTCGATGTCGCGTCGGCCCACGATCGCTCCCGTCGTCGCCCCCGGACGCTCGACGATAGGTGACGCGGGGCCCCACAGGATGCCGCCGATCGGACCCTCCTCAGCCGGGCGAGCCCACCCCGCAGAGGAAGCGGCGGTTCGGTGTGGACTCCAGGCCTCCTGCCACCATGTTCCAGACGTTGGTGTCGTAGGCCTCGCCGATGTGCCCGACCGGGTCGAGCGGGCAGAAGTCCTGCACGTACTGGTTGACGACGCCGGGCTCGCGGACGAACGCCGTCTCCGTCGGGGTGACCAGCTCGTCGTAGCGCGAGGTGATCACCGTGTAGTCGACGTCGGGCCGGGCGATCGGGCCGTCGTTCAGCGTCGCGACCGCGGTGCCGCCGCTGCCGATCTGGCTGCAGGCCGGGCAGCCCACGGTCTTGAGCGCCTTGTCGACGGCGTCGCGCTCGGCCCGACCGAAGAGGTAGGCCAGGTTGTAGACGCCCGCGAAGGTGGTGCCGTGGGTGGGCGGGGCGATCGCCACCACCTTGCCGACCTGCACGTCCTGGGTCTTCGGCACGTAGAGCGACTGGAAGCCGCCCTCGGAGTGGCCGACCAGGTCGACCTTCGCCGCCCCCGTCCAGCCGCGCACCTTCGCGACGTAGGCGGCGATCTCCTGCGCCGACTCGTCGACGTCCCGCAGCCCGCCCACCAACGGGAACCCCTCGTATGCCCCGTAGGTGGACGCGAACGTGCAGTAGCCGCGGGCGGCGAGCCAGCCCTGCAGGACGTTGAGGTCCTCGTAGGAGGTGGCGCCCAGGCCGTGCAGCAGCACCACCGGGTCGGGGTGCTCCGCGCTCGGACGGCACGACGCGTCGTTGATGCCACCCGTCGGCGCCGCGGCGGCAGGCACCGCCATCACCGTCAGGAGCGCCGCGACGGCGGCCACCAGTCCGATCCACCGCACCCGCATGAGGTCTCCCCGACGACGACCAGCAGCGATACCGAACGGTATCGAGTACCGTTGAGTATCGGGATCGCGCGGAGAATGTCAAGATAGCGATCATGAGCAAGCCGATCCGCACCCGCCCCACCCGCTCCGAGACCCGGCGCCGGGTGCTGGACGCGGCGTTCGCGGTGTTCGGTGAGCGGGGCATCGCCGCGTCGTCGCTGGCCGAGGTGGCCCGCGAGGCGGGGCTCACCAAGGGCGCGGTCTACTCCAACTTCCGCGGCAAGGACGACCTCGTGCTCGCGCTCATGGAGGAGCACGCGATGCACCGCCTGTCCGGCGCGCTGGCCGGGATCACCCCGACCACCGACGTCGACGAGGCGCTGGCGACGGCCGCGACGGTGCTGGTGCGGAGCATGCACGACGGGGCGGCGTGGCACCGCCTGCTCGCGGAGTACTTCGCGCTGTCGCACCGCGACCCCGACCGGCGGGAAGGGCTGCGCCTGCGCCGCCGCGAGGCCCGCGACGCGGTGGCCCGGGCGCTGGTCCAGGTGGCCGAGACCACCGGCATCCGGCTCCCGCTCCCCGCTCCCGACCTCGCCGCCGTGCTGTTCGCGCTGAGCAACGGCATGGCGATGGAATCGGCCATCGACCCCGACGGCGTGCCCGACGACCTGCTCGGCCGCGTGCTGGCGCTGATGTTCGCCGGTTCCGCCGGGCGCGTGCCGCGGCCCCGTTCGGGGTAGAACGGGTCCATGGCGGACAGGGTGCTGGTGGTCGGTGGCGGGTTCGCGGGCATGTACGCCGTACGTCGGCTGGCCGGTTCGGGCGCGGAGATCACCCTGCTCGACCGCGGCACCAGCAACCTGTTCCAGCCGCTGCTCTACCAGTGCGCCACCGGCCTGCTGTCCGAGGGCCAGATCACGAGCCCGCTGCGCACCCTGCTGCGCCGCCACCGCGACGTCCGCGTGATGCTCGGCGAGGCGCACGGCCTGGATCCCGAGCGACGGGTGGTCACGGCCCGCCGACCCGACGCCACCACGTTCGACCTGCCCTACGACCACCTGGTCGTCGCGGCCGGGATGCGGCAGTCCTACTTCGGCCACCCCGAGTTCGCCCGGCACGCGCCCGGCATGAAGAGCATCGACGACGCGCTGACGATCCGCCGCCGGGTGCTCGGCGCGTTCGAGATGGCCGAGACGCTGCCCCGGGCCGAGGAGCGCCGCGAGTGGCTGACCTTCGCCGTCGCGGGGGCCGGACCCACGGGCGTCGAGCTGGCGGGGCAGATCCGCGAGCTGGCCCTGCGCACGATCGAGCGGGAGTTCCGCCGGATCGACCCGGCCGAGGCCCGCGTCCTGCTGTTCGACGGCGGCACGGCCGTGCTGAAGTCGTTCGGGCCCACCCTGTCGCGCCGGGCCCAGCAGACGCTGGCCGCGCTGGGCGTCGAGACCGTGCTCGGCGTGCGCGTCACCGACGTCGACGCGACGGGTCTGGTCACCACGGCGAAGGACGGCACCACCACCCGCTACGCCGCCCGCACGGTGCTGTGGACGGCCGGCGTCGAGGCCGCCCCGTTCCTCGCCACCGTCGCGACGGCCCTGGGGGCCACGCCGGACAAGCAGGGCCGCATCCCCGTGCAGCCGGACCTGACGGTGGCCGGACATCCGGAGATCCGCGTGGTCGGTGACGTGATGAGCCTGCGCGACCTGCCGGGCGTGGCCGAGGTGGCGATGCAGTCGGGCCACCACGCCGGTTCGGAGATCCGCCGCAGGATCGCCGACCCGGCCGCGTCCGGCACGCCGTTCCGCTACCGCGACCTGGGCAGTGCCGCCTACATCAGCCGCGGGCACGCCGTGCTGTCGGTGGGGCCGATCCGGCTGTCGGGCTTCGTGGGCTGGGTCGCCTGGGGCGCCATCCACATCGCGTTCCTGGCCGGGGTGCGCAACCGCTTCGCGACGCTCACGTCGTGGCTGCTCACGCTCGGGTTCCGCCGTCGGGCCGAGCGGGCGCTGACCTACGGCGACCCGTCGACGGCCGACCAGCCCTACGGCTGAGGAGCCCGGATCCGCCGCAGGGTCAGGGCCAGCGTGAGCGCGCCGCCCAGCAGCAGCGTCACGAACCCGACCAGGCCGGTCCAGCCCGCGAGATCGAACGCGACCCCGCCCAGCGCACCGCCGACGCTGCTGCCCGCGTAGTAGCAGAACAGGTACAGCGACGACGCCTGCCCCGGCGCACCCCCGGGCAGCAGCGACGCCCGGCGCCCCACCCAGCTGCTGGCCACCGAGTGCGCGCCGAAGAACCCGACGGTGACGAGCAGCAGCCCGGCCACCACCGTCGGCAGCACGTCGGGAAGCGTCACCCAGCCCCCGACGATCGCCACCGCGACGGCGCCCCACATCACCTTCCGACGCCCGATCCGGTCGCCGAGCCGACCGGCCCCGGTGGACGCCCCGGTGCCGGCGACATAGCCGAGGAAGATCAGCCCGGTCAGCCAGCCCGGCAGGTCGAACGGGGCGGCGAGCAGCCGGAAGCCGAGGTAGTTGTAGACCGTCACGAACGAGCCCATGAGCAGGAAGGCGACGCCGAACAGGCACAGCAGGCCGGGGTCGCGCAGGTGGGTGCGCAGCGGCCGGCCCAGCTCGCGCAGCCGGACCTTCGGCGGCGTGGGGGCGAGGGTCGGCGGCAGCAGTGCGCGGAACGCCACCATGCAGCCCAGCGACAGCAGCCCGATCACGCCCAGCGCCACCCGCCAGCCGGCGACGTCGGACACGAACCCGGCGACGAGCCGTCCCGACAGCCCGCCGAGCGTGTTGCCCGCGATGAGCAGGCCGACCGCGCCGCCGAGCCAGCGCGGTGCGACCTCCGCCGTCACGTGGGCCATCGCGAGCGCGGGCAGGGCCGCGAGCGCGACGCCCTGCAGCGCCCGGATGCCGACGAGCGCCGCGAACGTCGGCGCGAACGGCGCGAGCAGCCCCAGCACCGCCGACGCCCCGAGCGCGACGGTCATCACCCGGCGCCGGCCCCACGACTCCGCGACGGCCGAGAGCGGCACGACGGCCAGCGCGAGCGTGCCGGTCGTGGCCGAGAGCACCAGGCTGGACGTGGACGACGACACGCCGAACTGCGCGGCCAGCGTGGGCAGCAGCGCCTGCACGCAGTAGACCAGCACGAACGTGGCCAGCCCGGCGCACCACATCGCCACGCCGAGGCGCTTGTAACCGGGGGTGCCCCGCTCGTGGAGAACCGGGGCCGGAAGAGTCGTTGCCATTGCTGACGACCGTACGAGCCGTGATCGGATGCGTCCAATGCGTGTCCGCAGGAGACAGGATGCAGACACGCATGAGACGGCGGCGGCGCCCGCCACTCGGCACCGATGCCGAGTCCTGCACGGCCGCGTCGGGCCGGCGCATCGCCGTGGCGCCGGCGGAGGCCGCCGGAGAGCCGTTCGTGCGCTCCCTGCCCGGCTACGGGCTCCGCGGCACCGTCGACGCGCGCGACCGCCCGCTCACCGCGCCCGCGCGGGCCCTGCTGGAGTCCGTCCGGGGCCGTGAGCGGCTCAGGCCGGCGTCGTCAGCCCCATGAAGGTCAGGTTCTGGCGCAGCGTGAAGCCCAGGTGCTCGTAGAGCCGGATCGCCGGGACGTTGTCCGCCGAGGCGTGCAGCATCGGGATGTCCCCGCGCTCGCGCACGACGGCGCCGACCGCCCGCACCAGCCGTCCGCCGAACCCGTGGCCCCGGAAGGCGGGGTCGGTGCAGACCGCGCTGATCTCCGTCCAGCCCGGCGGGTGCATCCGCTCCCCCGCCATCGACACCAGCGCGCCGTCACGGCGGATGCCCAGGTAGGTGCCGGTGAGGCGGGTGCGTTCCAGGAACGGGCCGGGCCGGGTGCGGGCCACGAGGTCGAGCATCTCGGGCACGTCGGCCGCACCGAGGACGACGGCCTCGGGATCGGGCGCCACCACCATCGCGGAGCCGTCCATCTGGACGCCCGGCAGCGACATCCCGACCGTCCAGCCCTCCGGCGGCGTGCGCAGCGGACCCGCGATGACCACGGTCTCCCCCGGCCCGGCCAGCGCCGCGAGATCGGCCCAGTCCTGCGGCTCGGGCTCCAGCGGCAGCGCGGCGAAGGGGGCGACGTCGGGCAGGTAGCGCGCGGCGCGGCCCTTGCGCTCGGCGAGCGTCTCGTGGGGGCCGGTCAACGAGGTCCAGGCCGGGTTGTCGAGGGGATGTCCGGGCACGGGTGGAGATAACCACACCGGGTTACCGTGGGCGCATGGTGATCGCTTCATGACCGTCGACGACGAGGGCCGTTCCGTGCCCGTGCCCACCGAGGTCCGCCGGGTCGTGAGCATCGTCCCGTCGCTGACCGAGGCGGTGGCGGCCACCGCGCCCGGACTACTGGTGGGCGCCACCGACTGGTGCACCCGCCCCGCCGACCTCGACGTCCCGCGCATCCGGGGCACCAAGAACCCCGATGTCGACGCGATCGTCGCCCTGCGGCCGGACCTCGTGGTGGCCAACCAGGAGGAGAACCGCGTCGGTGACCTCGACGCGCTGCGCGCCGCGGGTGTCGCCGTGTACGTCACCGACATCCGCACCCTCGACGGCGCGTTCGGCTCGCTGGACCGCATGCTCGCCGCGTGCGGGCTGGCCCGGCCCGGGTGGCTCGACGACGCGGAGAAGGCCTGGGCCGCCGTACCCGAGCCCGCCGAACGGCGCCGGGCCGTGATCCCGATCTGGCGGAAGCCCTGGATGGCGGTCGGCAGCGACACGTTCACCGGCGCGGTGCTCGCGCGGCTGGGTGTGGACAACGTGCTGGACGCGAGCGAGGAGCGCTACCCGAGGTTCGACCCGGCCGGACTACCCCCCGTCGACCTCGCGGTGCTGCCCGACGAGCCCTACCTCTTCACCGCCGACGACGGGCCCGAGGCGTTCCCCGGTGTGCCGTCGGCGCTGGTCAGCGGCCGGCTGCTCACCTGGTACGGCCCGAGCCTCGCCGAGGCCGCCCGCGATCTCCCCGCCTCCCTGGCCGGGTAGCCGACCGCCTCCACGTCGCTGCGCCCCATGCCGGCTCGTAGCGCTGCCTCCAGATCGAGGGCTCGTGCGCGGTCACCCTGATCCCCACCTCACCATCACCGCGATCCGGGCGCACGCCCTACCGTGACGGCATGCTCGCGGTGCTCGACCTCATCGGTGTGGCCGTCTTCGCCGCGTCCGGGGCGCTCGCGGCGGTGCACGCGCGCCTCGACGTGTTCGGGGTGGTGGTGCTCGCCGCCGTCACCGCGCTGGGTGGGGGCATCGTGCGCGACCTGCTGCTCGGCATCACCCCGCCGAGCACCCTGCGCCAGTGGCCCTACCTGCTGGTTCCCGCCGTGGTGGCGCTGCTGGTGTTCCGCTGGCACCCCGCCGTGGCCCGGCTGCGCCGCGGCGTCCAGCTGGCCGACGCGCTCGGTCTCGCGCTGTTCGTGACCACCGGCACGACGGTGGCGCTGTCCACCGGCGCGCCCGCGATCACCGCCGCGCTGGTCGGCGTGATCACGGGCGTCGGCGGTGGAGTGCTCCGTGACCTCCTGCTCAACGAGATCCCGACGGTGCTGCGCCGCGACATCTACGCGATCGCCGCGGCCGGCGGGGCGGTCGTGGTGGTGGCGGGCGACCGGCTGGGCCTGCCACAGGTCCCGGTCGCCCTGGCGGGTGCGGTGCTGGTGGCGGCGGTCCGGGTGCTGGCGCTGTGGCGCCGGTGGAACGCCCCGATGCCGCGGTGATCCCCGCGGGGTGATCCCCGCGTCAGGCTGCCGCGGCCGCGACCAGCTCGGCGTGGGCCCGGCCGGTCTCGGCCGCCTTCTCGTGGGCGTTCGCGAGGTTGGTGGCGGCCAGGTCGCGCAGGTCGGCCATCGCCGGGTTCACGTCGGCCAGCGTCAGCTCCGCCTCGACCAGGGTCACGTCGGCGCCGAAGACGTCCCGGAAGATCTGCAGCAGGTACGGGGTGGCGTGGTCCCAGCCCGCGCGCGGGGTGCCGGCGCCGTAGCCGCCACCCCGCGCGAGCACGAGCGTCAGCGGGCGACCGGCCAGCGGCGTGGTGCCGGGGCTGAACCGCGGGTCGGTGATCAGCAGGTCGATCCAGGTCTTGAGGTGCTGGGAGAGGCCGAAGTTGTACAGCGGCGCGCCGATCACGGCGGCGTCGGCGCCGATGAGCTCGTCGGCGAGCGTCGCGGCGAGGGCCTGCGCGGAGCGCTGCTGCTCGCTGCGCTGGTCCTCGGGGGTGTAGCCGGCCGTGGCGGCCACGGGCCAGACGTCGGCCGGCAGCGGCGACGCGCCGAGGTCGCGGCGGACGACGGTGTCACCCGGGTGCTTCCCGAGCCAGGAGGAGACCAGGGTGTCGGCGACCTGACGGGTCACCGAGCCCTCGGTGCGGATGCTGCTGTCGAGACGGAAGAGGGTCATCGGGATCTCCTGGGGGGTGTGCGGGTACCTAGATGTTCTGTAAAGCAGACGATCGTGTCAACAGATCGTATGCCAGATCGCATTCCACGGGTAGGCTGGGACCGTGAGCACCCCCACCGGCGTCGAGAACGACCTCGGCTGGGCGCTGGGCCAGGTCATGCGGGCCCATCTGCGCACCGCCCAGGAGGTGGTGGGCGAGCTGCCCGGCGGCCCCCGCGGCTACCAGGTGCTCGCGGTCGCGGGCCGGGGCGAGCCCAGCAGCCAGCTCGCGCTCGCGCAGAAGCTCGGCGTCGACCGCACGGTCATGACCTACCTCCTCGACGACCTGGAGACCGCCGGCCTCATCGAGCGGCGCCCCGATCCGGCCGACCGCCGCGCCCGCCGCGTGGTGCTCACCGAGGCCGGGCAGGCCCGCCTGTGCGAGCTGGAGCGCCGCTTCCGTTCCGCCGAGCAGCACCTGCTCGACCCCCTCGACGAGGGCGAGCGCACGGTGCTGCGCGACCTCCTGCAACGCCTCGCCACGCACACCGGCCTGCCCGCGGCCGGCGCGTGCCAGGTGGCCGAGGAACTGGCGTCGGCGGACCGCCCGCTCCGCCCCTGACCCGCAGCCCCCACCCGGGGTGCGTCAGCGGACGCCGACGTCCAGCTCGCCGGTGATGCGACGCTGTACGGCCGCCACCGCCCGGAACGCCTCCCGCAGCGACGCCCTGGTCACCGGGGAGAGATCCCGGGGGCGCACCAGGTCGTCGGGTTCCGCGCCGGCGCGCAGCTGCTCGACCTGGTGGTCCAGCCGCAGCGCCAGGACGAGGTGGAACGCCTCCTCCAGCGTGGCCGCCGCGCCCGCGTCGAGCACCCCGTCGGCCGCGGCCGCGCGCAGCCGGGCGGGGGTGGACGCGCTGGTCACACCGGCCGTCATCCCCGCCCAGCGGGCGAGGTCGACGACCGGGACGAGACCCCCGCGCTTCAGGTCCAGCGTGCCGCGACGGGCGCCGGAGTGCTCCACCACGAAGTCGCGCAGGAACCCCGTGGGCGGGCGGTGGGCCAGCGCGTAGCGGGCGAGCAGCCGCAGCATCTCGGGATGGCGCCGCGCGTCGCGGAAGACGTCGGGCACCGGCAGGCTGGACCGGATCCCCCACACCGGACGCGCGTCCACCACCAGCGAGACGAGGATCGGCGCCTTCTCCTGCAACGGGTCGCGCAACCAGCTCCGGGCAGCGGCCGCCCACGCCTCGTAGGAGCGGCGGAACAACGGGTTGGTGGCCACGGCGCCGTTGGTGTCGGCCCGGTAGCCGGCCGCGGCGAGGCCCGCGAGCACCCGCTCGGCGAACGTGCGGCCGTAGGCGGCGGCCCCGGCGTCACCCTCGGGCCCGGCCCACACCAGCGCACTGTCCACATCGGATGACGGCACGGCCTCGCGGCGGGCCAGGCTGCCCAGCGCCAGCCACGTCAGCGGACGGGGCGGCGGGCCCAGCTCCGCGACGGCCAGCTCGGCGAGGCGGCGGGTGACGGCGTCGGCCACCACCGCGGTGATCCCGGCGACGTCCGCGGCGGCGACCCGGGCGTCGTGCAGGGCGATCACCGTGGGCGTCAGCTCGGCGGCGGCCCGGGTCACCTCGTCGACCGAGCCGGCCCGCGCGATGGCCGCCCGCAGCCCGAAGCTGCCGCGGGTGGTGGCCGCGACGACGTCGACGTCCTCGAGCACGCCCAGCACCTCGCCGTTCGCGGCGAGCACCGGGGCGTGGCGGATGCCGCGGTCGAGCATGTCGAGCAGCACCTCGCCGCCGAGGCGGTCGGCGGCGGCGGTCCAGGCGGGGGCGCTCATCGCGTCGCGGACCGGAGCCGCGGTGTCGGTGGCGTCCGCGATCACCACCCGCAGGTCCCGGTCGGTGAGGATCCCGACGCGGCCCGGCCCCAGGGGCACCACCACGGCGGACGCCCCGCAGGCCGTCATGCGCTGGGCGGCCTCGCGGATCGGGGTGTCCGGCGTGGCGGTGCACAGCGGGGCGCGCAGCAGGTCGCCCACCGCGCGCTGCGTCGGGTCCGGGCCGACGTGCGGGGTCGGGGCCAGCAGCGTCGGCGCGAGCAGCGACCGGGCGACGTAGCGCAGCCCCTCCGGCCGTCCCAGCAGCGGGCGGACGGCGTCGGCGGGCAGCCGTAGGCACCGGGTGGCCCCGCGCGCGACGGCCGTGAAGCCCAGCGGCAGCCCGGCCAGCATCGCCGCGTGGCCGAACAGCTCACCGGGCCCGAGCAGGTCGAGCACCCGCGAGCCCAGCACCAGCTCGACCAGACCGCCCTCGACGATGCGGACGTGTTCCGGCGGGCGCTCCCCCGGCGCGAGGACCGTGGCGCCGGAGCGGTACTCCTCGGGCTCCGCCACCGCGGCGAGGGCGGCGAGCTCGGCGTCGTCGAGCGCGTCGAAGGGCGGATGCGCCCTCAGGAACGCCGACGCACCGCCCACGGGCCCATCCTTCCCGATACCTACGGCGGGTGGCGATGCGGTGGCCCTGCCCGCCGTCGTCGCCCTGCCGCCGCGCCCGCAGGTGCTGGCCCTCACCGACGGGGCACCGGTGCGCGCCGCCGCCCTGGCCACGGCGACCGCGTCCGGAGCGCGCACGGCCACCGTCCCCCGCGCCGACCCGCGCAACGCCCCGGCACGGCGCTCTACGGCACCCCCGGCAGCGCCGCCCTGAGCGTGCTCGGCGAGCAGGACCTCCCGGCGTCGGCGGCCCGGGCGAAGCAGCTCGCCGCGCAATACCAGCCGTTGGTGAGGGAGACCGTCGTCCCGGCGCTCGAGCTGATCACGACGGTCGCCGGCGCCACCCCGGGCGCCGACGGCGACTACTCCTCGGAGCTCTCCCCCGCCGCCGTCCGCCCGTGGGTGGACGCGGCGAAGGCCGCCGGCGTCTACGTCGTGCCGACCTGCAGCCCGGCCGCGCCGACTTCCTCACCCAGGCGTAGCGCTACGCCGACCTGCTGGCCGAGCCGAACGTCGGTCTGGCCCTGGACCCGGAGAGGCGGCTGGGCCCGAACGAGGTGCACCGCGTGCAGATCGGCTCGGTGGGCGTCGACGAGGTGAACCGCGCGGTCACGTGGCTCGCCGACCTCACGCGCGACAAGGCACTGCCGCAGAAGCTCCTGATGCTGCACCGGTTCGGCTCACGATGATCAAGGACAGGGCCCGGCTGGACACCTCCCGCGACGAGCTGGCCGTGGTGATCCACTCCGACGGTTTCGGCACCCCGTCGGAGAAGACGGCCACCTGGAACGCCCTGCACGGCGCCGCACCGGCGAACATCCGCTGGAGCTGGAAGAACTTCATCGACGAGGACAAGCCGACGTTCACGCCCGCCCAGACGGTGCCGATCCCACCGACGCCACCGGTGTTCGTCAGCTACCAGTAGGTTCTACCCGTGGAGACCTTCGGGCCCTACCAGCTGTTGGAGCGGCTCGGGCGTGGCGGGATGGGCGAGGTCTTCCGCGCGCACGACACGGTGCGTGACCGTCTCGTCGCGCTCAAGCGCCTCATCCCGGACCTCGCCGACGACCCGGCGTTCGAGGCGCGGTTCCGCCGCGAGTCTGCGCTGGTCGCGAAGCTGAACGAGCCGCACATCATCCCGATCCACGACTTCGGCACCATCGACGGCCGGCTCTACCTCGACATGCGTCTCGTCGAGGGCGACGACCTGGGCGACCTCCTCCGGCGGGACGGCCCGCTGACGCCAGAACGGGCCGTCGACGTGATCACGCAGCTCGCGAGCGCCCTCGACGCCGCCCACGCCGACGGCCTGGTGCACCGCGACGTCAAGCCCTCGAACGCGCTGGTCACCGCGGGTGGGTTCGTCTACCTCGTGGACTTCGGCATCGCCCGCTCCATCACCGGCGACACGTCGCTGACGGCCACCGGTTCCACGGTCGGGACGCTGCACTACATGGCCCCCGAGCGGTTCGACGGCCGGCGGATCGACGGCCGCGCCGACGTCTACGCGCTGGCCTGCGTGCTGCACGAGGCCCTGACCGGGAGCAGGCCCTTCCCCGCCACAGGCCAGCTGGCCGTGATGGGCGCGCACCTGACGAGGGACCCACCACGCCCGTCCGAGCTGCGCGAGGGCATCCCGGGGAGCCTGGACGCGGTGGTGGCGCGCGGGATGGCGAAGGACCCCGACGCCCGCTACCCCACGGCCGGCGCCCTGGCGGCGGCGGCGCGGACGGCCCTGACCGCACCCCCGCGAGTCGGGGCCTCCGTGCCCGCGAGTCGGGGCCTCCGTGCCCGCGAGTCGGGGCCTCCGTGCCCGCGAGTCGGGGCCTCCGTGCGAACGGGTCGGGGGATTCGCGCGCACCGGGAGTCCCGTGGCTGCCCACGCCGGCCCCGGGCGGGACCGGTGCGGGGAACCGGCGGAGGTGGCTCGTCGCCGCGGGTGTGGGCGCGGGTGTCGTGGCCGCCGCGATCGTGGGGGCGGTGACGCTGAGCGGCGGCGCCTCCGGCGCGGGGCTCGGACCGGTCGTCGACACCTCGTCGTTGCCGGCCCCCACCACCGCCCGCCCCGCTCCCACCACGACCTCGGCGCCCGCGGCGATCGGCCCGTTGGCCACCGTCACCGCCCGGACGCTGGCGATCAGCCGGGACGGCCGCACCGCCCTCGCCGTCGGGGAGGCCGACACCGACATCCTCGACGTCACGACGGGCGCGGTCCGCGCGACGGTGCCGGTCGGCGGCGCGTTCGTGCGGCCGGTCGGCGGCACGGCCGCCTTCTCCCCCGGCGGCACGCGCGCCTACGTCGTCGACCAGGACGGCGGCCTGCACGTCATCGACGTCACCGCCGGTCGTGAGGTGGGCTCGGTGAGCGTCGGCAACTCGGGTGGCGGCATCGCCGTCAGCGCGGACGGCACGCGCGGCTACGTCACGACGTCGTCCACCGTCGCGGTGGTGGACCTGGCCGGGCCCACCGTGGCGAGCCGCATCGACGTCGGCAACGCCCCCATCTCCGACGCCCTGGCCGCCGACGGCACGACGCTCTACGTCTCCTGGTACGAGCTGCAGCAGACGGGTGCCGGGAAACTGCTGGTGGTGGACCCGGTCGCGGGCCGGGTCACGGCGGAGATCGCGGTCGGCGACTACGCGCGCGACGTCGCCGTCGCCGGGTCACGGGTCCTTGTCACGGCCCGGAACGACCTGTCGGTGGTGGACCCCGTCGTCGGCACCTCCCGGTTCGTGGCCGGCGTCGTCCCGCTCGGGATCGCCGCGTCGTCCGACGGGACCCGCGCCTACGCCCCCGTCGACGGCGGCCTGGCCGTGATCGACCCGGCCTCCGCGACGGTGCGCACGGTCCTGCCCGTGACCGACCCGACCGGTCCCGTCGCCGTGATCGGGGACGGCCGGGTGCTGGTCGGCACCGCCACCGGGGTGACGGTGCTGGACGTCAGCCGCGAATGAGGTCCGAGGCCTTCTCCCCGATCATCATGCAGGTGATGTTGGGGTTGATCGCCGGCAGGAACGGCAGGATCGACGCGTCGGCGATCCGCAGCCCCTCCACCCCGCGCACGCGCAGCTGGGGGTCCACGACGGCCATCGGGTCGGAGCCCGGTCCCATCTTCGCCGTGCACGCCGGGTGGTAGACGGTGTTGTGGGTCTTGGTGATGTAGTCGACGAGGTCGTCGTCGGTCACCGCGTCCGGGCCCGGCGTCAGCTCCCGGGTGATCCACTCCTTGAGCGCGGGCTGCTCCGCGATCCGCCGCGCGAGCTTCACGCCGTGCAGCATGACGGCCATGTCGTGGCCCTCGGGGTCGGTGAAGTACCGCGGGTCGACCTTCGCCCGGTCGCGGAAGTCCAGCGAGCGCAGCCGCACCGTGCCCCGCGACCGTCCGCGTGTGACGTTGGGCGTGAGGCAGAAGCCGTTGTCGGTGGTCGGGTAGCCCCAGCGCACCGTGTTGAGGTCGAACGGCACCGAGCCGTAGTGCATCATCAGGTCCGGCCGGTCCAGCCCCTCCTCGGTGCGCGCGAACAGCCCGATCTCCCACCACTGCGTGGAGGTCGTGACCATCGGCTTGGCGGCCTCCCACATCACGAGGCCCTCGACGTGGTCGTCGAGGTTGGCGCCGACGCCGGGCGAGTCCACCAGCACGTCGAGGCCCATCTCGCGCAGGTGCGCGGACGGGCCGATCCCCGACAGCATCAGCAGCTTCGGGGTGTCGATCGCGCCGGTGGAGAGGATCACCTCGCGGCGGGCGTTCACCACCTGGCGGCCGGGGCCGATGTCCTGCTGGTACTCGACGCCGGTGGCCTTCCTCCCCACGAACAGGACCTTCGACGCCCACGCGCCCGTCCGGACCTCCAGGTTGGGCCGCGTGCCCATGATCGGGTGCAGGTACGCGTGCGACGACGACATGCGGGTGTTGTCGGCCGCGGCGTTGATCTGGAAGAACCCGGCGCCCTCGGTGACGGTGTGGCCCTCGTTGAACCGGACGGTGGGCAGCCCCACCGCCGCGGCCGCCTCGAGCACCGCCACCCCGCACGGGTCGTCCGGCGGGATCTGGCGCAGGTTGACCGGGCCGGAGCGGCCGTGGCCGTCCCACTCCCCGTCGTTGGTCTCCAGCCGCTTGATCAGCGGCCAGCACTCGTCGGCGCTCCAGCCGGTGCAGCCTCCTGCGGCCCACTCGTCGAGGTCCTCGCGCGGCGTCCAGAAGGCGATGCACGAGTTGTGCGACGAGCAGCCGCCGAGCACCTTCGCGCGCGCATGGCGCAGGAAGGAGTTGCCGTGCTGCTGTGGCTCGACGAGGTAGTCCCAGTCGTAGCCGGAGTCGAGCAGCCCCATCCAGTCCTCGAGCCGCAGGATCGCCGGATCGTCCACATCGGACGGCCCGGCCTCCAGCAGGCAGACGGTGACGGCGGGGTCCTCGGACAGCCGGGCGGCGAGCGCACAGCCCGACGACCCGCCGCCGACGACGACGTAGTCGAACGTGTCGCTCATGCTGTCTGCGGAGCTCGCAACCTCGCTCACGGTGCCGTCTGCGGAGCTCGCAAGCTCGCTCACGGTGCCGTCTGCGGAGCTCGCAAGCTCGCTCACGGTGCCGTCTGCGGAGCTCGCAAGCTCGCTCACGGTGCCGTCTGCGGAGCCCGCAAGCTCGCTCACGGTGCCTCCTCCAGGTTCTGCCGCACGTGCTCCGGCAGCGTCCCGAGGTGGTGGCGGCCCCGCAACATGAACCAGGCCAGCCCGATCACGACGATCGCGCCGATGAAGATGAACGCGATGAACCGCAGTGGCCCCTCGCCGTAGACCTCGACCCGCGGCCAGGCCAGGTTGATCGCCATCGCGGCGCCCCACAGGACGGCGACGATGTTGACCGGCAACCCGAGCTTCCCGAGGGAGAAGTACCCCTTCGGGGCGTCCGGGCCGGGCCATTCACCCTTGAACCGCTTCAGCAGCATCGGCACCGTGACCAGCAGGTACGCCACATAGATCATGATGACGGCCACGCTCGTGACCGCCGTGAAGATCTCCGGGGTGCCGATGTTGACCGCCAGGATCAGCACCGCCACCACGCCGATGACCACCGCGGGCACCACCGGCGTCTTGCGCTTGGGGTCGATCCTCGCCAGCGCCGCGCCGGCGGGCAGGGCGTTGTCGCGGGCCATCGCGAACATCAGCCGGATGCCCGCGGTGTGCACGGCCAGCGCGCAGACCGTGATCGCGACGACGATGCAGACCAGGAACACCTTGCCCAGCGGGCCGCCGAGCGCCTGCAGCACGATCAGCTGCAGCCCGCCGGAGGCCTGGCCCAGCGCCGGGTCGGACAGGTTGGGCGCGGCGAGGATGCCGAAGAGCAGGATCAGGCCGCCGATGACGAACGACGCGATCACGGCGCGCAGGATCGCCGTGGGGCCGGTGCGGCGCGGGTCGACCGTCTCCTCACCGAGCGAGCTGGCCGTGTCGAAGCCGTACATGACGTAGGCCGACGCGATGGCCGCGATGAGGAACGCCCCGGCGTACCCGCCCGGGCCCGAGGTGTAGCCGGTGGTGTCGACGATGACGCTCGGCGGGTTCACGATGTTGACCGCCAGGATGATCACCAGCAGGATCGCGGCGATCAGCTCGATGAACACGCCGGTGCTGTTGATCCGGGCCATCAGCTTGACGCCGAACGCGTTCACCACCGTCGTGAACACGACGAGGATCGCGCCCCAGATCACCGCGCTGAGGCCGAAGCTGGCGCCCGTGCCGTCGCCGACGAGCTGGAAGCCGCTCCAGATCTGCGGCAGCGTCACCTGGTAGGCCAGCACCACCGCGGCCAGCGTCACGACGGACGCCGTGAACATCATCCAGCCGGCCAGCCAGCTCACCGTGGGCCCCGCCAGCCGCTTGCTCCAGTTGTAGACCGACCCGGCCACAGGGTAACGCCCCGCCAGCTCGGCGAAGCACAGCGCCACCATCAGCTGCCCGACGAACACCATCGGCCACGACCACCAGTAGGTCGGGCCTCCGTTGGCGAAGCCGAAGTAGAACAGCTGGAACGTGCCGGTCAGGATCGAGATGTAGCTGACCCCGGCCGCGAAGCTGGCGAACTTCCCGATGCTGCGTTCCAACGACTGGTTGTAGCCGAACTCGGCCATCCCGTCGTCGGTGGACCGATCTTCAGTGGTACTCACGGGCGCTCCTCTCCAGAGAACCACCGCGACGGCGCGGGGTCGGTGTTGTGCCAGATGTGCTTGTGCTCCTGGTACTCGGCCAGCCCGGTCAAACCGAGCTCGCGCCCGTTGCCCGACCGCTTCATCCCGCCCCACTCCGCCGCGGGGACGTAGGGGTGGTAGTCGTTGATCCACACCGTGCCGTGCCGCAGCGCCCCGGCGACCCGGTGCGCCTTCGCCATGTCGGGTGTCCAGACCGCGCCGGCGAGGCCGTACTCGGTGTCGTTGCCGAGCTCGATCGCCTCGGCCTCGGTGCGGAACGTCTCGACCGTCATGATCGGGCCGAACGTCTCCTCGCGGATCACGCGCATGTCGCGGCGGACCCCGGTGAGGATCGTCGGGCCGTAGAAGTAGCCCTTCTGCAGATCCGGGTCCTCGGGCCGCTTCCCGCCCAGGACCACCGTGGCGCCCTCGGCCTGCGCGGACGCCACGAAGTCCTCGATCTTCGCGCGGTGGGCGGCGGAGACCAGCGGGCCGACCTCGCTGCTGTCGTCGAGGCCGTTGCCCAGCCGGATCAGCGCGGCGCGCTTCGCGATCTCGGCCACCAGCTCGTCATGCATCGACTCCTCGACGATCAGCCGCGCCCCCGCCGAGCAGACCTGGCCGGAGTGCAGGAACACCGCGGTCATGGCCCAGTCGGCGGCGAGGTCGACTGGGGTGTCGGCGAACATGATGTTGGGGTTCTTGCCGCCCAGCTCCACGGCCACGCGCTTCACGGTGGCGGCGCTCGCGCGGATGATCGCCTGCCCGGTGGCCAGGCCGCCGGTGAAGCTGACCATGTCGACGTCGTCGTGCTCGGTGAGCGGGGCGCCCACCGACCGGCCGTCGCCGAGGACGATGTTGACCACGCCCGGCGGCACGCCCGCCTCCTCGCACAGCCGCACGAGCACGATGCTGGTGAGCGGTGTGACCTCGCTGGGTTTGATCACCATCGTGTTGCCGGCGGCCAGCGCGGGCGCCACCTTCCACGACAGCTGCAGCAGCGGGTAGTTCCAGGGCGTGATCAGGGCGCAGACGCCGACGGGCTCGTGCACCACGCGGGACAGCACGTTGTCCATACCGGTGTCGACGATGCGCCCGGCGTCCTTGTCGGCCAGGTCGGCGTAGTAGCGGAACACCGCGGTGACGTCGTCGACGTCGATGCGGCTCTCCTTGAGCGTCTTGCCGGTGTCGAGGGTCTCGGTGTGCGCGATCGACTCCTTGTCGCGCACGAGCAGCTCGGAGATCCGGCGCAGGATCGCGCCCCGCTCCGGGGCCGGGGTGGTGCGCCACGGCCCGGTGTCGAAGGCTGCGCGCGCCGCCGCCACCGCCCGGTCGACGTCGTCAGGTCCCGCCTGGTCCACCACCGCGGCGACGCTGGCGTCGAAGGGGTTGATCACCTCGGCGGTGCCCCCGGAGCCCGCTGTCCACATTCCGTCGATATAGAGGTCGGCCACTCCGATGATCGTGCCCGGATTCGACCCAGCGTCAAGCGTTCGGTCCCGTTTGGTGCTAATAGTTTTGCTATGAGCAACACGGCTGGTCGCGACGGTGGTGTCCAATCCGTCGATCGGGCTATCAGCGTGCTGGAGATCCTCGCGCGACGCGGTGAGGCCGGGGTCAGCGAGGTCGCCTCCGAAATCGAGGTGCACAAGTCCACGGCGTTCCGGCTGCTCGGCGCGCTGGAGGGCCGCGGGCTCGTGGAACAGTCGGCCGACCGCGGCAAGTACCGCCTCGGCTTCGGCCTCATCCCGCTGGCCGGAGCCGTCTCCGACCGCCTCGACGTCACCCAGCAGGGCCGCGCGATCTGCCACCGCATGGCCGAGGAGATGGGCGAGACGATCAACGTCGCCGTGCTCCAGGAGCACTGGGCGGTGAACGTCGACCAGGCCCGCGGTCCGTCGACGGTCGCCACGCACAACTGGATCGGTCGCCTCACGCCGCTGCATTGCACGTCGAGCGGGAAGGTGCTGCTGGCCCACCTGCCGGCGGAGCACCGTGCGGGCCTGCTCGCGGCGTCCGGGATGACGCGGCTCACGTCCGGCACCGTCACCAGCGCCGCGGCCCTCGACGTGGAGCTGGCCCGGGTGCGCGAGGACGGGTACGCCCTGGCCGTGGAGGAGTACGAGACGGGCCTGAACGCGGTGGCCGCGCCGGTCCTGGACCGGGCCGGCGAGGTGATCGCGGCGGTGAGCGTGAGCGGCCCGAGCTACCGGCTCACCGAGGAGCGCCTCGCGACGCTGATCGAGCCGCTCAAGGCGGGGGCGGCGGAGATCAGCAAGAAGATGGGCTGGTTCGGCGAGTGACGGCACGTCTTCGCGGTTCGACCGCGACTTTCCCGAATCGTCCACGCAACCGGTGATCATCGGGCACGCTCCGCACCGTGAACGTTGTTCCGGGTGGGCCCGGGGTGTTCCGCGGGTCGGCAGCGGTCGCCGCCGGGCTCGTCACGTGGTCGCGGCTGTGTGGGCCCCGGTTCCGGAAGCTGTTCCCTGACATCTATGCGCCCGCGTCGGAGAAGGAGCCGACGCTGAAGCTCCGATCGCGGGGCGCCGGACTGCTCGTGGCCGGGCGGGGTGTGGTGTCGGGGTACTCGGTCGCCGAACTGCTCGGTGCACCGTGTGCCCCCGGCCGAAGTCACGGTGAGTGGGCGGCAACGGGAGCACCCGGGCCTGCTCGTCCACCGCGACCGGCTCGCCCCTGACGAGATCCAGCTCGTCGACGGCCTGTGGGGTCATCACTCCCCTGCGCACGGCGTTCGACCTCGCGCGCCTCCTCGACCTCGTCGAGGGTGTGGTGGCCGCCGTCGACGCGCTGGCCAACCGCTGCCGCTTCCACCCCGACCTGATCCCCGAACGGCGGTGTGGCTGGACATGGCGCGGCCCGAGCTGAAGATCGGCATCGAGTACGAGGGCGAGGTGCACGCGAGCACGGAGCGGGTCCTACGCGACGTGGGCCGCTACACGCGCCTGGTCGACGACACATGGCGGATCTACCGCTACACGAAGTACGAGGTGCACGGCGAGCCCGGCACGACATCGCCCAGCTCACCCGGGCACGTCGACTCCGACAGCAATCTGTGAGTGTCGTTGCGGTGCCTCCGGGTGGGGGTGCTCCAGGCTCGGTGTCGGCAACCCGGTGTGACTCAACAGCGATCCGGCCGCTTCGGCGTGCCCTTCGTCGTGACTTGTCCACCGCAGTT
>Ga0209933_1001570_pt1 | contig 19552 bp, 14 predicted proteins | sample ThiBiot_300_biof_FD_183944 | JGI IMG/M metagenome (GOLD analysis project Ga0209933, IMG submission 183944) | Wastewater bioreactor microbial communities from Cape Town, South Africa - Thiocy_cont_300_biof (SPAdes) | ecosystem: Engineered > Bioremediation > Thiocyanate > Unclassified | place...
TTCAGGAACTTCGAAATAGAAATACACTTCCATCCGTCGGTCGTGGGTATGGGCAGGCATGGTATTCCAGATGCTTCCGGCTTTCAGTTCGGTCATGCCCATCTGCAACTGACAGGTCGGTAGTACACTGTTGACGAGCAACTTGTTGATTGTGCGATGATTGGCCGTTTCAAGGCTGCCCAGCGTGACCACATCCGCTTCGGCCCGCGATACTTTCCGGGTAGGGTAGTTGCGGTGAGCGGGTGTCGAATTCAGGTAAAATTTGGCGGGTTTGGCCTCATCGTGCGACAGAAACTGTACATCCTGAGTTCCCTGACCGATGTAAAGCGCTTCTTTGTATTCCAGATCATAAGCAACACCCCCGGCAACTACACGTCCAGGACCACCTACGTTGATGATGCCCAGTTCACGGCGTTCGAGGAAATAGGTTGCTTTGAGTTGATCGGGTGCTTCCAGCGTAAGTGTTCCGGCTACGGGCATAACGCCCCCCGTCAGGTAGCGGTCGAAAAACGAAAGTACCCACCGGAACTGGTCGGCAACGAAGACGGTTTCGATCAGAAAATTCTGCCGAAGCTGCTCCGTATTCATTCCTTTTACTTCGTTTGGTGAGGAAGCATACCGGCTTTCAAACGTAACCGTCTGTTCAGCCTGGTTATCGGCCACTGGGGTCAATTCAGTTTGCATATACTGGTTGCCTGTTGTCGGCAGGCGTTTAGGCGTATGAGGTAATCTGGCAGAGTAGCTGTCAATTTATGGCTATCCCAGACCTATACTAAAATAGTCGTCAGCTGGTCTGTAATACTCCCGAATCGGCTGAATATTTTTGGTTTGACGTTGGTACAATCATCGTTGTCAACGTCAAACCCTATCGTACGAATGCCAAATTACCTGACTTTTGAAAATTTAGCGCCAAACAGGAAAATAACGGCGTAGCAGATAATGGGCAGGTAATAAGCGGAGGCAATATCTTTATCGGCAATCTGTCCCATGAGTGGAGGAAAGAGGGCACCGCCAACCACACCCATCACAATAAAGGATGAAGCCTGTTGTGTATGTTTACCTAATCCTTTCAGGCCCAGACTGAAAATGGTAGGAAACATGATGCTGAAGAAGAAATTGAGCATGATGAGCGCCACGAACGATGTCCAGCCCCAGCTTTGGGCAATCAGCAAACACATGGTAATACTGCCTAAGGCGAACCCTGCCAGTAGCTTGTTGGGGGCAATGAACCGCATCAGATACGTTCCAACAAATCGCCCGATCATCATCATGACCATGCTGAATGAGAAGTAATACGAGGCTTTTTCGGCGGGGAACCCCATTTTTTCGACGCCGTAGTTGATAAAGAACGCCCAGGTTCCGCCCTGTGCGGCCACATTGAACAACTGCGCAATAGCCGCCCAGATGAAATGCGGATGCTGAAACAGGGTTTTAGGCGCTTTTAAATCAGACGGTTCAGTCGGAACAGCATAGGCATCCGCTTCAGCTTCGAGGGAATGGGCGTCCTGAACAGCGGGAACTTTGACAAACGAGAACGCAATGGCAATGCTCAGGATGACAGCGCCAATAATAACATAAAGCATCTTGACGGACTCCAGGTCGTTGGAGTGTTCCTGTCCTCCTCGAAGGATAAAATAACCACCCAAAAGCGGCCCGATTACGGCACCTAATCCGTTGAATGATTGGGCAAAGTTGATGCGCTGATCGCTGGTGCGTTGATCACCCAGGCCAGCCACAAAGGGGTGCGCAACGGTTTCCAGCGTAGCTAGTCCGCAGGCTAGTATGAACAGAGCTCCCCGGAAAAAACCAAACGATTCTGCATTGGCCGCCGGAACGAACAGAAACGCGCCGATGGCATACAGCCCCAGGCCCAGTAAAACCCCGTTTTTATACCCAAAGCGTTTCATGAACAAACCCGCCGGTATACCCATGACCGCATACGCCCCAAAAATGGAAAACTGTACCAGCCCTGATTCGGCCTTCGATACGTGCAGTACGTTCTGAAAATGTCGGTTCAATACATCCCCCATCGTAATGGCAATACCCCATAGCATGAACAGGGAGGTGACGAACACAAGGGTAACGAGGTATTTGTTTTCGGTAAAAGCGGCCGGTTTCGATTTGTCCGCCAGGGATGTTGCCTGCATGAGAGTCGGTTAATTAATAGGTCTTGCAACTAGGTTAAATGCCCAATTTTGGGATGAAGATGCGTTTTCGTTCTGAATAAGTACCGGATCAATATAAAATACCCTTTTTGCCCGAATTTGTAGAGACGGGATACCTCCCGTCTCCTATCCGGATGGTATTGCAGTCCGGATGGTTTTAGTTTCCTGTTTTAGGGCTGTGATGACGGTGAACCTTTGGCTGACGCATAGGAGACGGGAGGTATCCCGTCTCTACATGTACAGGTTTTCGGGATTGTTCTGGTCGCTTAACCAGTTAAAGGGGTTATTTTCGATGTAAGTACGAATTCGATGTAACTCATACTGGTTCCGGATAACGCGATCATAATAACGGGGTTGCCATTGGAAATTGATCTGCTCTGACCTGGCTTTAACGGTGACGCCTGATTTATAACCGCGAATAATTGACGCCAGATTTTGTCGTTGTGGGCCAAACTGATTCGGTTGCCAGGCCGGTTGTTCGGCACCGGGCTTACAAATCCACAAAATGCCATGCAGGTGATTGGGCATCAGTTGAAATGTATCCAGTTCGACAAACGGGAAAAAGGTAGGAATCGCCTGCCAGCAGTCAATGGCTAACTGGCCGACCTCTGATGGATGAAGTTGAGCTGTACCGTCTTCTGTCCAGATAATATCACCAAAGTAACAGACGCGTTTGTATGTACAGATCGTAATGAAATACATCCCGTTGCTACCATAATCGTATTCGGTCAAACGAGCCGAATCAATTCGATAACTTCCTCTGTAACGTTCTTCGTTCATATCGATTCCTGTATCCTGTAGAGACGGGATACCTCCCGTCTCCTGTCCGGAAGGTATTGCAGTCCGGATGGTTTTAGTTTCCTGTTTCAGGGCTATGATAGGGGTGAACCTTTGGCTGACGCATAGGAGACGGGAGGTATCCCGTCTCTACATAGACGAAATCAAATCGGCAAGGTCATAGAAACTTACCCTTTAAATCGTCGGTCTGAATCACTACTTTGGCAGCTTCACTATCTTACCGCCTGTAAAACCTTCGGCACCTGTGTATCTTGGGATATGAATATTCGTTTGTCGTGGCGTCAGATTGCCGGAGTAGCGTCGCTGATTATTGGGGTGCTGGTAAACCTACCGCTGTTGCGATTAACAGCCAGGGCGCGTTTGGCCTTCTTGCCAGGAGCCCCCGACGTAGGACCAGGGCTTGCTGTAAGTCGACTGGTTTTTCATGTACTGTTTGCCTTCTTCTTTATCGAAATCAACCGATATGTCCTCGGTCGAAAGCTATACCGGACCCGGTTTGGGCTGTTGGGATGGTACGGTATCAATTTTCTCCTATTTCTTTTTTTAACGGGTGTGTTTGCGGCCCTATTGGTGGTCTGGTACCCCGATCGGCCCCTGCTCGTGGTCATAACGTCCTACTTTCGTAGTTTTTTCGTTTGGGTAACGGCCCTGCCAATTGGTTATTTCCTGACCATTCTGCAGGAAAACCGGGCTATGCAGGCAGAGAACGAGCAATTAAAACGGCAGAGCCTGCAAGCGCAGCTCGACACACTCCGGGCACAGCTTAATCCGCATTTTCTGTTCAATTCGCTGAATGCCCTCAGTTCGCTTATTCGGGAAGGAGAGCCTAAGAGTCAGCAGTATCTGGCAAAATTATCGCAGGTGTTACGATACTCGTTGCAGACGCAGCAACAGACGCTGGTGCCCTTTGCCGACGAAATGCAGTTTACCTCCGCCTATTCCTATCTGTTGACGATTCGCTTTGGCACGAATCTACGCATCGAAAATGCATTACCAGCGCAGGCCCCCTGGCTGATACCCCCTATGTCGCTGCAACTACTAATTGAAAATGCGGTCAAACATAACGTTGTTTCGAATGCCCGGCCCCTTACCATTTACCTGACAACTGACCCGGCCAACGAATGGATTGTTGTTCGGAATGCCCGGCAGCCCAAATCGGAACCGACCGATGGCATGGGAAGTGGACTGTCGAATCTGGAAAGTCGGTATCGGCTATTGACTGGCCAGTCGATTCAGATTATCCGATCCGACCGCGAGTTTAGTGTCCATTTACCAATTATTCCGCTCACGCCCGGTCAGCCAGTAAACCAACTTGTATAAACCGAAATCACTGAACTGTCATGCGTGTCTTGATTATTGAAGATGAACAAACGGCAGCGAGCCATATCATCGCTCTGCTTCGGGAAATTGAGCTGGAGTTGCAGGTAATCGGGGTGATCGATAGCGTAGAAGACGGACGGGCTCAATGGTCAACCCTGCCGACACCAGACCTGATCTTCTCAGATATTCAACTGGCAGATGGACTGTCGTTTTCATTGCTCGAAAGCGTGACGGTTACCTGTCCGATCATTTTCACAACGGCCTACGACGAATACGCCATTCGGGCGTTCCGACACAATAGTATCGATTATCTGCTGAAACCCATCGACCGTGAATCGCTTGAAGGAGCTCTGCAAAAATACCGATCCCTGGCCCGGCCTGTTGCCCACGATCTGATTCAGCAGATGCAGACCTTACTGAGCGGGCGGGCGTTTCTGCCGCCCACGTATCGGCAGAGTTTTTTACTATCGTTTCGGGATAAGCTGTTGCCCATAAACGTGGTCGATGTGGCCTATTTTGCAATTGAGGGTGGGGTAGTGTCGGCAACACTGTATGATCGGCCCCATGAACGCCGATTGTCGGAACGGCCAGTTAGCTACTCCATCGATCTGAATCTGGAAGAGCTGGAAGCCCAACTCGATCCACAACAATTTTTCCGGGCCAATCGCCAATGGATTGTCGCCCGAAACAGCATCCGGGAGGCCGAATTGTACTTCAATGGGCGACTCCGGCTCCGGCTACAACCCGAATCCAGCGTTCAGGTGCTCATCAGTAAAGATCGGGTCAGTCAATTCAAAAAATGGATGGAAGCGTTTTAATCGTTTGGAGAATCATCATGAAAAATACCCTTTTTTTTGTTGCTACCTTACTGATGGCGCAGACTACCCTGGCACAGCGAGGGCGGTTGATGCAGCAGATGATGGAGCGGAATTTCGACCGGAACGCAGCACCTACCACTGGCCCGGCACCGGATTATAACAACCTGTATTACTGGGCCGCTTCGCCTTACAAGCACGATGTGGCCGACAGTATCCCCGCCTTTCTGAAAGCCGAACAACGCGATACGCTGGCCGATGTATTCTTTATTCACCCAACTACGTTCGGAACGGGGATTCATTCAGAAGCCGATGCGTCTGCTCCGACACAGCAACGGACTAATCTGCTGGCTGAGCTGCGAAATTCGGCCTGGAATGCCGATCTACGCGATACGGCGCTGAATCGTACGACCGACTTGCGGCCTATTCTGTATCAGGCATCGGTATTTAATGGGAGTTGCCGCGTATTTGCCCCCCGGTATCGACAGGCCAGCCTGAAAGCGTTTTTCGTGCGAGATTCTCCCAAAGCCCAGCAGGCTTTCGACCTGGCATACGGCGACATCAAAAAGGCGTTTCAGTACTACCTCGATCACCATAACCATGGGCGGCCCATTGTGATTGCCTCGCATAGCCAGGGAAGTTTGCACGCGATTCGGTTGTTGCAGGAGTTTTTTGATGGGAAGCCGCTGCAACAGCAACTGGTCTGCGCCTACGTGGTGGGTTACCAGATTGAGAAGCGGGCCTTTAAGCAATTGCCCTGGGGCGATTCGCCAACAGCCACGGGCTGTGTGGTGGGCTGGCGGTCGTATGCGAAAGGTGAAATTCCCCGGCCTGTAGAAGAGGAAAATGGAAACTCGCTCTGTGTGAATCCGCTGACCTGGACCACCGTGACCCAATGGGCTTCCAGCGACCAGCATGGCGGGGCGCTACGGGGGTTCAACGAACTACTGCCGCACAGCATTGGGGCGGGTATTGAACCCCAGTCAGCTATTTTATGGGTCAGTTTGCCCGATGGGATCGATGATCGGTTAAAGCGCCTGAAAAACCTGCATGTGCTGGATTACAACCTGTTCTGGATGGATATCCGGCAGAATGTTCGGCAGCGGGTGCAGTCGTATGTCGATAGTCATAAGCATTGAACTGTACAGCGAGTTGCGCAGGATCGCCTGCGGACGAGCACGGCAGAAACAATTTTATCAACCAATCAATCCAGTAGTTCATATGAAAAACAACCTGTTAAGTGTTGCACTTGTGTTTGCACTCGTTCTATTTTCGTTGGTGTCGTATGCCCAGCAACGACCCATCGGAACCCCTGAAGAACGCGCCACTCGCCAAACGGCCCGCATGAAAGACGTATTGAAGCTATCGCCCGAACAGGAACCATCGGTAGCTGATATTAATCTGAAATATGCCAAGCAGGCTCAGTCGCTGATGGAGACGGGTGGACGTAACCTCAAGACCATGCGCGAAGCCAAAGCCATGATGAACAGCAAGGATAAGGAGATGAAAGAAGTGTTGACCAAAGATCAGTATAAGCAATACGAAGCACTGCGGGACGAGATGCGCAGCGCCATGCGGGAGCGCCGTCGGCAGTAAGTAGATCAGGCTGTTTGCTGAATAGGGGAGGGGTGCTATAAACCGTAGGTAGCGCTACCACCGTTGAGCAAGCAGCCACTTATTTTTTGAGTTCGTAGATTAGCTCAACCATACCGCTTTTATAGGCTCGCACATCACGTAAGTGCAATGTCTGTTCTGGACCAAACTGCTCAAAAAACAAAACACCGTCGCCCAGAATAATGGGTAGGATGGATAAACGAATTTCGTCGGCCAGTTTCAACCGGATGAACTGGTTGGCAAGCTCCGCCCCACCGACAACCCAAACCGTTTTGTAAGCTGGTTTCAGCCGTTCATTCACCAGTACGCTCAAATCGCCCGAGTAGCGTTCGATGTTGGGCCGCTCAATGGGCAGGTCCCGACTGGTTACGACGAATGTAGGTACATCGCCATACGCCCAGCCGTACAATTTCGACAGTTCCAGCGCATGCTCATAGGTGCGGGCTCCCATCACATAGCAATCGATGGTTTTCAGAAAGTCGGCGGTAGCCTGCTCGGTCAGTTCAATGCCTTTTTCGTAGTGGTCCGGCGTGTCGAACCAGGAAACACTATTGTCCTTTTTGGCAATCCTGCCATCCAGGCTCGACACCATATGAATCGTTAGCGTAAATACGTCTGTTGTCATGAATTGATATCGTATATACAGACCTTTGTTGTTTTTTGATGTGATGAGAATAGTGTAACGGCAATCGCTAATTCTGTAGCTTAATTTGTAATGTTGGGCTTGGGAAGAAGCTGATAGTAGCACAAATGTTGAATTTATAATTCTCCACTCCATTTTGCCAAAGCCACTATTAAGGGTTGGCGTTCTTTCTGACTTCGATTTCCTGCCCGTTTATTTTCTTAATAGTTAGCTTGTTCCAGCGTGTTAAGTAATACCAATTTAAAAAATCACACTCACTTGAAAAGTCACTTCCTGACTTTCCGTTAATGGTATTTATTTCTTCATCAATAGCGAAGCTATTTGCAATAAGACTGTCGCTGATTGAAGTTGCTGCTATTTTTAATTTTCCACTCTTCATTACCACTGAAACAGGGAAAGAGGTTTTGAAGTCATAGGTGTTTTTTAATTGCAAATAGATTTTTTTATCATTATTGTTGATGATTACTTTTTTGCAGGTTGAGCTAAAAAAGGCAAGGCCTAATTTGATACTAACTTTTTCTTTAAATTCTGCGGGGATATTGTAGTATTGTTTGCCATTGATGGTTAAACTATCAAGGGTTATTTTTTCTACAAAAGTCGGTTTTGACATTCCTATAGCTGCATAGGTTGATGCGATTGTTGTCGATACTAAGTTCTTACTTTTTTTGTAGTCTATAAACTGTTTTATAATGTCACTTCCTGTAGGTATTTCCATAACCCCTGTGTAGCCGAAATCAATTAAGACATTTTTAAAGTCCATTGAGTTTATCCTCAGCTTTATTTTGGTGGTGTTGTATTCATAGCTTATCGGAATTATTGGCATATCTGCCGTAGTTTCAATTATGTTTTTAGAAACTTTTAGAGTCATCTTTTCAAAATCGATTTCCCAGTTTAGTTGCCTGATTATATCAGCTCCTAATAAGTATAAGTTCATGCATTGTAAGTATTGCATGTCACTTATTGTAGACCGTACATTTTTAAACTTAAAATCTCCAACTGAAAGTTCTTTTGTTATTCCTGTCTGTAAATAAGCAATTTTGCCGTTTCCATCTAGTATACGCTGTGTCGAAGTCTTTCTTTCAATTCCTTTTGTATTTTCTTCATTGGATGTGGCAATGCCTTCGGCGGCACCTGTGTCAAAAGCGAAATTTGTTTCAACTCCGTTTAATTGCCCTTTAAAAACCAGTAGTCTTTTGTCTAATGTAAAAGGGATTTCAAAAATTCGATTGTCCTGACCATTACAACCTGATCGTATGAATGCTGATAAGAATACTAAAAAACAAATCTTCTGTAAAGTCATTTATATAATTATTTGTTTGAAAATAGTTGATTGCCGCCCTAATCTTACCGCTAACATATAAACATACGAAAGTGCCAATGAGCCTTTTTTCCAAATATATTGGAAAGTAAATGTATTTGGGAAAGTTACCGAAAGCAATTTGTTCAAAATCTTCCCGAAAGCGCGAAGCTTTCGGGAAGGTAAAATAGTAATCAATCTTCGCGGCCTTCTTTACGGTTGGCGTCGGCCATGCGGACGATTTTGGGCGTGAACTTTGCCAGAACGGAGACCAGGTCGCGCTGGGCGTCGATGACGGTTTCGATGTTTTTGTAGACCATCGGCGCTTCGTCGAGGTCGCCACCGATCAACTGCACATCGGCCGCTTCCAGGGCTTTCCTCAACTGCGAACTGGTGATGTTGTTGAACGCCTGCGTCCGCGACATCAACCGTCCGGCCCCGTGCGAGGCCGAGTTGAGCGAGTCGGCATCACCGCGCCCCCGTACTACAAAACCAGGTTGGGTCATCGAGCCAGGAATAATGCCCAGTACATCCGGTCCGGCGGGGGTGGCCCCCTTTCGGTGCATAATCACCTCGCGGCCATCGGGCATTTGCTCTTTCCAGGCAAAGTTGTGGTGGTTTTCGATCATCACCAGCGGTTTTTCGCCCAGGGCTTTGGCCAGCTTGTTATGAATCTCGTGGTGGTTGGCCGACGCATATTCTCCCGCCAGGTTCATCGCAATCCAATATTCCTGCCCTTCTTCGGTATTCAGGTCGAGCCAGGCCAGATGCGCTGCCTGTTTGGGTAGTTTCGTTTTCAGCATGGCCAGTTTGGAGTAATAGTTCGCCACGTTACCCCCAAATCCACGCGAACCCGAGTGTGACAATAGCGCCAGGTACTCACCCGCAGGCAGATTCAGGCCAGCCGTTTCCGATGGGTCGGGCGATTCGTAGATCTCCACAATACCCCATTCGACAAAGTGGTTGCCGGTTCCTGAGCTTCCGAGCTGTCGATAGGCTTTGTCTTTCAGGTCGCGAATTACTTTGGTCGCTGTCCATTCGGGCAAATCCATCACCGACTCATCGAACTTCTCCCGCGTTTCGCCACCGATACCAAACTTGGTTTTTTCCACCAGCGATTTTTTCAGCAGATGCGGTTCGCGTTTCAAAAAAGCGGGCGGTAAATCGAAGATCGACAGACACATCCGGCAGGCAATATCGACCCCAACGGCAAACGGAATCACGGTATTGGCATCCGTTGCCAGCACGCCCCCAATGGGCAGTCCGTACCCCTGATGCGCATCGGGCATAAGCGCACCCGCTACCGAAATGGGCAGGCTGGCGGCTGTTTCCATCTGTTTTAGCGCCCCGTCTTCGATGTTTTCCCGGCCAAACACGGCATACGGCAAGGGCCCGGAACGCAGGTCGAAGGTTTGCTCGGTCTGGTTTCCGCTCGCATTCAGGGTGAATGGTGCGGGCTCAGGAGGCAGGTACGCAGCCCCGGCTTCGCTCAACGGAATGGCAATGCCCTGTTTGTTCAGGTCGTAAAGGGCCCGCGCCAGATTCGTTACCTTGTTTTTCGAGTAAGCGAATTTTTTAGGATTCTGAAGCATCTGCGCCAGTAATCCCATCACCTTTTCGGTCGGGTATCCGGCCCGCTGAACCAGACCATTGGCTACCCGCAGAAAGGGCGTATGCAACGACTCGGGAATGGGCCCAAGCGTTAAGATATCGTCGATTGAAATTAATGTTTCCATGGTGTAACGCGGGTGGAAACCCGCGATTTATAACTACTTAAAACAGCGCGGGTTTCTACCCGCGTTACGTTGGCCGTACGAAAAGTTGCTTCAATTGATCGACCATCGAGCCGTCGTTCGATACGGAAATCGAACTGATCTTATCCGCAATTTTCTCGACGTACTCCATCTCTTTCAATTTCCAGAGCATTTCGTTGTCTTCCATCAACTTGGCCGTGTTCAACAGACTGCGCGTTGAAGCGGTTTCTTCCCGGCGCATGATGCTGTTGGCCTGGGCTTTCTTTTCGGCCATCAGGACCTGGTTCATGATGTCGCGCATATCGCCCGGCAGGATAATATCACGTGCCCCACCGTTTCGCAACTCAACCCCCAGTTCAGCGGCTTTGCCTGCTGTGGCTGCGAGTACAAACGGTGCCAGTTCCCCTTTTTTATCCAGCAGTTCGTCGAGTGTCAGGCCACCAATGTACTCACGCAGAGCCAACTGAATAGCCACATACAACTGCTTGTCGTAGTCCTTATTGCCGACCAGCGCTTTGATGACATCCTGCACCTGAAACTGAACGAAAAAGCTCAGCCGTAGAGAGGCTTTGTCTTTGGTCAGAATCTCCTGACCCGACACTTCCATTTGCTGCTGACGGGTATCCACTTTCAGTACATGAACGGGCGTATTGTTTTTCCACCAGTAATAAACACCCGGTTTGAGCACTCGTTCGAATGTCCAGTCTATAAACAAAACGCCCTGCTCGTGTGCTTCTACCGTGAATGTACGGACATAGGCCGACAAAGGCGTTGGCATCAGCGATTTGAGGTCGATCGTTGCCGGAATATCGAGTTGACTTAAGTCGGCTTTGAGGTAGTCGTACTGCTTGATACCTTTCCAGTAGGCCCAGCGGCCTTTGGTCAGGATAGATTGAAAAAGACCTTTTTCGTATTGTAGGGCAATTTCATAATCGTTCACGTCGATCACATCAAGTGAGGCCGCTACCTCAGGATATTGTAAGAGCACGTCCAGATCGCAGGGAGGATTCTGTAACCGCTCTCCCCGGTTGTAGACGTAGACGGTCTCGTTCGGCCAGGCCCAGTACGTGCCTTCCGAAATCAGTTTTTGATACCCGCCCTGTTTGAACACGAGCCCGATTTGCCAGGCCTGGATGCGTACAGTTTTCATTGTTTTTTGGTGTTTGTAAATGGTTATGAATGAATAATCAGTCTGGAGCTATCGATTTAGCCTGTGCGGAAGCCGGTTGGCGAGTGCGTTGGTACAGAGGTTCGACGAACGAGTAGGGGCGAGGTGTTTTCAGGAGAGTGCCGTAACACGGTATCCGTTAACAAATCGACCCATTTGCATCCGGCAAAGCAGTGTACACTGACAAACGCGGTATCGGCCTGCTGGCCCTGGCTAAACTGTCACTCACCCGGCGAACCGATCGAGCAACCCGATAGCTCCTTGCTGATTATGGATCCTGGAGACCTTTTTAGAAGTGGCCGTCTTCCCAACCAATGGATCAACTTTTATAGAGTTGATAGCAGGATTCGAACCTGCATTTTCCTATTGCTCTACCCTTAAGCTACTTTGCCAAAACAAAGGGAGGACTCGAACCTCCAACACATAGAGACAGAACGCATCCATAACCAACAGCATATCGGTATCAGCCAGGGGCTGCGATACTATGGGGCTATACAGAAACCCGCATCTGGTTTGGGTATTGATGTTTCCATCGTTGCAAAGATTCGAGGTGACTGCGCAGTCTTTTTGCGCAGTTCAGGAAATTTTTTCATTTTTCTCAAAAAAATAGCCAACAATCAACAATTAACCAGCATGCCAGCTAATCGGAATGCCCTGATTCGGTACAAAACACTGGATGCCTGCCTGCGTAATCGACAGCGGAAATGGACGCTGGAAGCCCTGATCGAGAAAGTATCGGAAGCGCTCTACGAGTACGAAGGCATCGACAAAGGCATCAGCCGACGAACCATTCAGGCCGATTTGCAGATGATGCGGAGCGATAAGCTAGGTTATTTTGCCCCCATTGTGGTCGTCGATAAAAAATACTACACCTACGACGATCCAGCATACAGCATTACCAACATTCCGTTGTCGGATGGCGATTTGCTTCGGATGAATGAGGCCGTCGAGGTGCTGAAACAGTTTAAAGGGTTTTCGCACTTTACGGCCCTGAATGAAGTGGTGCAGAAACTGGAAGATTATGTGTATTCAACGGCCCAGAAGTCCGTTCCGGTTATTGATTTCGAAAAAAACGAGGGGCTGAAAGGGCTTCATTTTCTGGATGTACTGTATCAGGCCGTTATTCAGAAGCAAGTGGTTTGTCTTGACTATCAGTCGTTTTCGGCACGGATGCCTCAAACGCTTATCTTCCATGTATGGTGGCTGAAAGAGTTCAAAAACCGCTGGTTTGCGGTGGGGGTACGGGATGGAAAAGGACAAATCATGAACCTCGCGCTCGACCGTATGCATGCCATAACACCGGCCCCAGAGGTCGATTATGTGGTGAGTCATATTGACCCTGAACTGTATTACCGGGATGTGATTGGCGTATCGGTCAGCGATAATATGCGGCCAATCAGAGTGAAGTTGTTTATTACGCATCGGCATGCCCCCTATGTAGAAACCAAGCCGCTTCATCACTCACAGGAAGTACTGGAACGAACCGGCGAGGGAATTGTCATTCGGCTATGCGTGCAGCACAATTTCGAGCTGGAAAAGGAAATTCTGGGTTTTGGCGAAGCGATGGTTGTGCTTGAGCCCGAACGACTCCGTCGATCCATTCAAAAACGCCTGCTGGAAGCCGCCCGTGCGTATATTCCGAACGAGTAAAAGGGGCTTTCAACTTAGTTGGACTAATGGTCGAGGGTTGTTTTGTGCCTTATTTTTGAGTTTGGTATCAAAAGAGAATGTAATTGTTGCGTGTAGTAAATAAAGGGCGCTTGAATGGCTAGTTTTGTGTCTAAAAAGCGGCTTTAGTTTTAGCTTTGTGCTCCAAACGAATCTAATCAACGAACGAATGCAAAGTGCCCCCGCACCCGCTGATGAACTGAGTCGGATTGACGCGTTAAAAAGTTACGACATTCTCGATACATTGCCAGAAGACGACTATGATGCCATAACGACATTAGCGTCTGAAATCTGTCAGACACCCATTTCTCTGATTAGCCTTGTCGATGATGAACGGCAGTGGTTCAAGTCTAATCTTGGGCTAAACACGCGCGAAACTCCTCGCGAGTTTTCCTTTTGTGCGCATAGCATTCTGAACCCATCCGAAGTATTCATCGTGCCGGATTCTCGTCAGGATGAGCGGTTCTCCGATAATCCGCTGGTAACGGGCGACCCGCATGTCGTTTTCTATGCAGGTGTGCCGCTGGTGAATAATGAGGGTTTTCCGCTGGGGTCGTTGTGTGTGATTGATAACGCCCCTAAACAACTCAATGATTCCCAGCTTAATGCGTTGAAAGCACTGGGGAAACAGGTGGTCAATTTGATGGAGCTACGCCGTTCCAACAAGGCACTCAGCACGGTGAAAAACCTGTTGGAACAGCGGAATGCCGAACTGGAACAGATTGCCGCCATAGCCCGCGATGAAGTACGACCCGAAGTGCTGCAACTTCACCAGACGATTATTCAACTGATTAACGAAGCCATCAACCCCGACTATGAAACGATCAAGTCATTGCTCAATGAAGCCATCTGCAAGTTGAGAGTCGTTGAGGGGGGACTGAACCGGATACAGCTGCTCGATTGAACCGTACTGACAGTGCATCAAGGCTGTTATGGACTTATCGATCAAATAAATCCATAACAGCCTGCTAATGAGGTTCGATGTGAATCAGTACATCATAAACGGCGGGTTTTTCTGCCATGATGGCGCGTTTCACGGCATGAGCAATATCGTGGCCCTGCTTTACAGTCAGATTGGCCGGAACCTGTACGTGCATATCCACGAAATACTCGAACCCCGTTTTCCGGACAATACATTTTTCGACCCGTTTCACATTCGGAACCGTTAGAGCGATGGCTTCGATTTCGGCTTTCCAGTCACCAGCCGGAGATTCGTCCATGATTTCGCCAAACGACGGCCGGAAAATGTGATAGGCGTTGAAAACAATAAATCCAGAGGCCAGCAAAGCTGCCCAGTCGTCGGCACTTTCATAGCCTGGTCCACCAATCAGAGCTATACTAATACCCACAAAGGCGGTTAGCGATGTAATAGCGTCGCTGCGGTGGTGCCAGGCATCGGCTTTTACTGCACTGCTTTCGGTTTCGGTGCCCACCTGAACGATGCGCCGGAACAGTACTTCTTTCACAATCACGACCCCCGCCAGAACCGCCAGCGTAAACGGAGCCGGGACTTCGTGCGGAACCTGGATGTTATGAATACTTTCGACGGCAATAAAAATAGCTGCGCCCAGCAGGGCCATCGATACCACAATAGCAGCCAGTGGTTCCGCTTTCCCGTGTCCGTAGGGGTGATTTTCGTCGGGTTTACGGGCGGCAACCCGTAGCCCAAACCAGACAAAGGTGGAGGTGATCACATCGGTTCCTGATTCGATCGCATCGGCAATGAGGGCATAGGAATGACCCAGCCATCCGGCCGTTCCTTTGATCACCAGCAAAACAATGCTGACGGCGATGCCAATGAGTGTTGTTTTTTGTCCCCGTTCGGCTTGATGGGGTTTAATGGGTTGCTCCATGAGGTATACGCTTGGTGGTGAAGCGATTCGGTAGTCCATGTTTGTTTGGTTGATTAACAATTCAGACTAGCAAATGGCTGTTAAATACTTTTTAATACGACTTATCCGGCTAGTTTGGCTCGTTCGGCGCTGATAAAATAGGCCCCCTCGCGCACGATGGCCGACGGATTTATGGATTTGGGTAATGTTACTTCGGTCTGGTGATTTTGGGTAATTCCCGTTCGGATCGGGACCAACTGAAAACGATAGGCGTTGGTCGAGTCGGTAGGCTGGCGAACGTAGATAAACGAGCTATTCCCTTCGCGAACCAGCGCATCGTCGGGCAAGGCAATCACCTGCCGGGGATCGGACAGGATAACGGCCCGAACGTATGATCCGGCAAACAGACGACCATAGTCTTTACGGGTCAGGTTGGCGTGTACCAGTACGGTTTTCGTCTGGGGGTCGAACGCCTGACCCACCCGGTACACAACTGCCTGCATCTCACCCGTTTGCTGCTGGGCCACCGTAAAGCGAACGGTTTGCCCTTCTTTTACTTTTCGAATGTCGTTTTCAAAAACGCGGAGTTCGAGGTATAGGTGCTCTTTCCCCACAATCTCGACCAGTTCGTCGGTAGTGCCCACATACTGACCAAGCCGTAGATTTACCTTGTCGACATAACCGCTGATCGGGGCAAGCAGCGGAATGGTTCGGGTGATGGTGCCATTTCGCAGCGTTTCTAGCGGGATGTGTAGTTGCGACAACTGGGCTTCCAGCGAGGTGAGCAGCGCGCGGGTCGTTTCAAAATCGGCGGTCGACTGCTGGAGTTTTCGCCGGGCACCTACTTCTTCGCGGTTCAGTTCAGTTTGCCGGTCAAGTTCCTGCTTCTCGAACCGGCTTCGGGCAATGGCCTGCAAATATTCCTGTTGCAGTTTAATGTAGTCGGGATGCTCAAGCATAGCCAACACATGCCCTTTTTTGACGAAATCACCTTCGACCAGCCGGGTCGAGCGAACAAAGCCACCCATCGGCGCATGCACCGTGGCCCATTGATCGGGTGGTGCTTCGAGTTTGCCCGTTGCCTGGATTTGCTCGCCCAGGGTTAAGGTATCCGGGCCACCCAGTTGAATGCCTGTTTCCTGAAATTGGGCCTTGCTGATGGTGACAGTATTAGGTGTATTGGTAGTTGATTTTACCTGTTTGGTATTCGTTTCGTCTGAACCAGAGCAGGCGATCAGTAAGCTAAGTAGGAGCAAGTAAACGAGGCTCAACGGCTTATAATGTTGTTGTGTCATAGGTTTTTAAATGAGAAGTAGCTGTTTGTTCACCGCAAGGACGCGAAGGCGCTAAGAATTGATGGTCAATACGTTTTAATCCTTGCGTCTTTTCGTCCTCGCGGTCATTACTTAAGAGGAACTGGGATGAAACCTGTATGCCTCCATTCGCCCGTAGCCCCTGTTCAACAGCCTGATCGACCGTTAAAGAAACTGACATCTGGGCTTGGGTAGGCGTCAGGCTGCCAGTCCCCATCAGTAGCAAACCAATCAGGCAGTGGGTTACGGTCGGTAGGGCCAGTTGGGCCTTCTGATTACGGCCCGATGCTACCAGACTATACAGTACTGGAAGGACCACCAGTGTGAGCAACGTGGCCGATACCAGACCACCGATAACGACCGTAGCCAGTGGCTTCTGAACTTCGGCACCGGCTGAGGTCGATATTGCCATTGGCAGAAATCCCAGCGACGCAACAGCGGCCGTCATCACGACCGGGCGAAATCGGACGGCGGTTCCTTGTTTTACCCGTTCCAGTACGTCCGATACCCCTTCCTGTTCGAGCTGGTTGAAATAGCTGATGAGTACGATGCCATTGAGCACCGCGATCCCAAACAGCGCAATGAATCCGACACCCGCCGAGATGCTGAAAGGCATGCCCCGCAACCACAGCGCCACAACCCCGCCAATGGCCGACAGAGGAATTGCGCTAAAAATGAGTAGCGCCTGAATACCCGAGCCGAAGGTGAAGTAGAGCAGCAGCCCGATCATGACGAGGGCCAGCGGAACGGCTACGGCCAGCCGCTCTTTGGCCTTGACCAGATTCTCGAACTGACCACCATAGGTATAACTATAGCCGGCAGGTAAGGGAACCTCTTTTTCCAGGATGGCTTTCATGTCGCCCACCAGACTTTCAACATCCCGGCCCCGTACATTAATCCCGATGGTGATGCGTCGCCGGGCATTATCCCGCGAGATTTGCATGGGCGCATTTTCGTACCGGATAGTAGCCAGTTCCGCCAGCGGCACCTGCTGACCATTGGGTAAATCGACGTACAACTGCCGGATGTTGTCGATGTCCTGACGATATGTACTGTCCAGACGTACCACCAGATCGAACCGTTTTTCGCCTTCAAAGACGGACCCAGCCACTTCGCCCGCAAAGGCTGCTTTCAGAATCCGGTTCAGGTTGGCGACCGAAACTCCATACTGGGCCAGCCGCGCCCGATTGTACGAAACCAGCATTTGCGGTAAGCCGCTGATCTGTTCCACCTTCAAATCGCCAACACCCGGTATCGACCGGATTTTTGCCGCAGCCTGATTGGCTTTGGTAAACAGCGTAGGCAGGTCTTCTCCGTAAATTTTTACGGCGATGTCAGACTTGACGCCCGTCATCAACTCATTGAACCGGAGCTGGATGGGCTGGGTAAATTCAACCGTCAGGCCCGGCAATACACTTAACGCCCGCTCCATCTTTTGAATCAATTCCTCTTTGGTCGACGCCGATGTCCACTCACTGGGTTCTTTGAGCAACACCATCACATCGGCCGCTTCGATGGGCATGGGATCGGTTGGGATCTCGGCCGTACCAATCTTGGAAATCACATCGCGCACCTCCGGAAAGCCATTTTTCAGAATTGTCTCCATGCGCCCGGTGGTTTCAATCGTTTGCCGGAGCGATGAACCCGGTTTGAGGGTTAGACTGATGGCAATATCGCCTTCGTCGAGATTGGGAATAAATTCGCCACCCATGTTCCCGAAAATCCATAACGCGCCCGCCAGCAAGAGCACCGATGTCGCTAAAACGGTTTTACGCCAGCGCAGGGCTCCCGTCAGTAAGGGCGCATAGCCCCGATAGAGGGTTTTCATGATCCGGTCGGCCAGGGTGCCCTCTTCCTGAATGTCTTTGCGTAGCAGTGTAGCCGCCATCATCGGGACGTAGGTTACGCAGAGCAGCATGGCTCCCATAATGGCAAAGCCGACCGTCAGGGCCATGGGGCGAAACATTTTGCCCTCGATGCCCGTGAGCGAAAGGATGGGTACGTACACGATCAGGATGATCAGCTGCCCGAACAGAGCTGAGCGCATCAGTCGGCTGGCCGAATCCAGGGCAATCTCGTCCATCGACTGCATACGGGTCGCCTGCGAATGGACGATGCTGAAAATCATACTCTCCACAATGATAACCGCCCCATCGACCAGCAAACCAAAATCAATGGCACCCAGGCTCATGAGATTGGCCGAAACCCCGAAAACATGCATCAGGCCGAGGGCAAACAGCATACAGAGCGGAATTACTGAAGCCACGACCACACCCGCCCGCCAGTTGCCCAGCAAGAGTAGCAACACACTCATCACAATCAGACCTCCTTCCAGCAGGTTTTTAGTAACGGTGTGAATGGCTTTGTCGATGAGGACTTTCCGGTCCAGAAAGGGTTCGATCACCAGGCCCGTTGGCAAACTTTTTTGTACGTCGGCAATGCGTGCTTTAACCCCCTCGATGGTTTTTTCGGACGATGCCCCCTTGAGCATCAACACAATGCCACCGACAACTTCGCCCCGGCCGTTGCGGGTCATGGCTCCATACCGAACGGCATGGCCATAATCGACCTGCGCCACATCCCGGACCAGAACAGGGGTAGGCCCTACATTTTTGACGACGATCTGGCCAATCTCTTCGGGCGTTTTGACCATGCCTTCTCCCCGGATAAAAAACGCTTCCGGCCCTTTTTCGATATAGCTACCCCCTGTGTTGGCGTTGTTGGCCGTGAGCGCGTCCATCACTTCGGTGAGGCTGGTGCCCATACCGTGCAGGCGCTCAGGATTGATCCGGACTTCGTATTCTTTCAGATACCCACCCAGGCTACTAATGTCGACCACACCGGGTACCCCCGACAATTGGCGTTTGACCAGCCAGTCCTGCACGGTTCGTAAGTCGGTGGCCGAATAGCGATGCTCGAAGCCCTCTTTGGGCCGGATAACGTATTGATAAATTTCGCCCAGCCCCGTAGTAATGGGCGCTAACTGTGGTGACCCCGTAGTTAGGCTGGATTCGGCGGCTTTGAGTTGTTCCGTTACCAGCTGGCGGGCCTGAAAGGTTGGCGTCGCTTCGTCGAATACTACGGTTATGACCGATAGGCCAAACCGGGATATAGACCGGATTTCCGTAACGCCCGGTACATTACGCAGGGTGGTTTCGAGTGGAA
>Ga0209933_1001571_pt1 | contig 19532 bp, 18 predicted proteins | sample ThiBiot_300_biof_FD_183944 | JGI IMG/M metagenome (GOLD analysis project Ga0209933, IMG submission 183944) | Wastewater bioreactor microbial communities from Cape Town, South Africa - Thiocy_cont_300_biof (SPAdes) | ecosystem: Engineered > Bioremediation > Thiocyanate > Unclassified | place...
CTCGCCGGAACGGTCACCGCACGGCAGGAGCGCAAGACCAAGTCCGGCAACCGCATGGGCATCGTGCAATTCTCCGACCCGACCGGCCAGTTCGAGGCGATCCTCTTCTCCGAGGCGCTGAACGAATTCCGCGACCAGCTGGAGCCGGGCCGCTCGGTCGTCGTGCAGGTGGCGGCGGAGGACCGGCCCGAGGGCATCAGCGTGCGCGTCGTCTCGGTGAAGCCGCTCGACGACATGGTGTCGGGGCTCAAGCAGCTGCGCGTGTTCCTCAGGGCCGAGGAGCCGCTCCGCAGCATCGAGCGCCATCTCTCGCGCGGCGGCGACGGCGATGTGAGCCTGGTGCTGCTGCTCGACGAGGGGCAGCGCGAGGTCGAGGTGCAACTGCCCGGCCGCTACCAGCTGACGCCGCAGATCGCCGGCGCGCTGCGCGCGGTGAACGGCATCGAGCATGTCGAGCTGGTCTGACGCGCGCCTTGCGGGTGAGGCATGAAAGGCGAGGTCGGTCAGCCCTTTCGCGCCTTTGCCGGAATCGGTTCGTGAACGGGATCAGTAGCTCGGCGGCGACAGGAGCGTGATCGCGACGACCATGCCGACGGCATAGGCGAGGGTCGCCGCGACCTGGATCCGTCGCCTTCCGAAGAAGCCGACGACCGGAAGGACAATGAGGATCACGTTGATCGCATCGGCGAAGGTGAGCGGGGCCGGCGACCAGAAGACATGGTTGACGGCGAGCGCGGTGACGTTGAAGGCGGCGAGTGCGAGCAGGCCGAAGCGCCCGTCCTCGTCGAAGAACCGGCGGAGGCTTTCGCCGGCCGCGATCTCGTTCGGCGGCAGGACGGACGCCGCGGCGACGAACAGCGTCAGCACCAGCGTGACGAGGATGAGGAACTGGAAATAGGTCCAGTGCGTGGAGAGGTTGGCGAGGTCCTCGAGGCTCCACCAGAGCGTCAGTTGCTGCGCGAAGATGAAGAAGGCCCAGGCGAGCGGCAGCCAGTCGAGGCTCGCCCGCCGGCGTGCCCTGAGCGCGGCGACGGCGGAGGCGAGGATCCGGGCAACGCCGAGGCCGAGGATCATCGAGAACACCGTCGACATCCAGCGGAACGTGTCCATGGGCCCTCCCGAAGCTTGCGCGGACCTCGGGCCGACGCCATATCAGCGCTTCGCATGCGACGGGGCCGGCGTCCAGACCCGGCGGATCGCTTGCGTTTGTCCGCTTCGCCGCCTATAAGGCGCGCATTCCACACGTGGGGCTCGGGCTCCGGCGGCGCTTTTGCGTTGGTCGGAACCCACCGGTGCCGATCGAGGATTGGCTTTCCCCACGGAGGTTCAACCGGTGAAGGATACAGTTTAGATGGCTCTTCCTGATTACTCCATGCGCCAGCTGCTCGAGGCCGGCGTCCATTTCGGCCACCAGAAGCATCGCTGGAACCCGAAGATGGCGCCGTATCTCTATGGCGTGCGCAACAACATCCACATCATCGACCTCGCCCAGACGGTTCCGCTGCTGCATCGCGCCCTCCAGGCGGTGAGCGACACGGTGGCCGGCGGCGGCCGCGTGCTCTTCGTCGGCACCAAGCGCCAGGCTTCGGATCCCGTGGCCGACGCTGCCAAGCGCTGCGCGCAGTATTATGTCAATTCCCGCTGGCTCGGCGGCATGCTGACCAACTGGAAGACGATCTCGCATTCGATCCAGCGCCTGCGCCACCTCGACGAACTGCTCTCGTCGGACGTGCAGGGCCTGACGAAGAAGGAGCGCCTGACGCTGTCGCGCGAGCGCGACAAGCTCGAGAACGCGCTCGGCGGCATCAAGGACATGGGCGGCATCCCCGACCTCCTGTTCGTGATCGACACCAACAAGGAAGCGCTCGCGATCCAGGAAGCGCGCCGCCTTCATATTCCTGTCGCGGCGATCATCGATTCCAATTCGGACCCGGATGGCATCACCTATCCGATTCCGGGCAATGACGACGCCGGCCGTGCGCTGACGCTCTATGGCGACCTGATCGCCCGCGCCGCGCTCGACGGCATCTCGCGTGCCGCCGGCTCGGCCGGTCTCGACCTCGGCGCCCAGGAAGAGATCTACGAAGAGGCTCTTCCCGAGGAAGCCGGCGAAGTCGCGGCCGCCTGACACAAGCTGCGCCGTCCGACGAGGCGGCGTCCCTGACGATCCAAACGACGCAGCCGGGCGCCCTTCGCCCGGCTGTTCGTTAGAAAACAAGAGATTGACGAGGCAGACGATGACGATTTCCGCTTCGATGGTGAAGGACCTGCGCGAGAAGACCGGCGCGGGCATGATGGACTGCAAGGCCGCGCTGACCGAGACCGCCGGCGATATCGAGGCGGCGATCGACTGGCTGCGCACCAAGGGCCTCGCCAAGGCCGCCAAGAAGGCCGGCCGCGTCGCGTCCGAGGGCCTCGTCGGCGTCGCCTCGTCGGGTTCGCGCGCCGTCGTCGTCGAGCTCAATTCGGAGACCGACTTCGTCGCCCGCAATGCCGAGTTCCAGCAGCTGGTGCTCAACGTCGCCAAGGCGGCGCTCGAGACGGACGGTTCGGTCGAGGCCGTTGCCGCCGCCGCCTTCCCGGGTTCGGAGAAGTCGGTCAAGGACACGATCACCGAGGCCGTCGCCACCATCGGCGAGAACATGAACCTCCGCCGCTCGGCCGCCATCGGCGTCAGCGACGGCGTCGTGGCGACCTATGTCCACTCGGCGACCGCTCCGGGCCTCGGCAAGATCGGCGTGCTGGTCGCGCTCGAGTCGACCGGCGACAAGGAGAAGCTCGCCGCGCTCGGCCGCCAGATCGCGATGCACATCGCCGCGACGAGCCCGCTTTCGGTCTCGACCGATGCGCTCGATCCGGCCGTCGTCGCCCGCGAGCGCGCCGTCTATGCCGAGCAGGCGCGCGAGTCCGGGAAGCCCGAGGCGATCATCGAGAAGATGGTCGAGGGCCGCGTGCGCAAGTATTACGAGGAGGTCGTCCTCCTCCTGCAGGCCTTCGTGATCAATCCCGACCTGACCGTCGAGAAGGCGCTGAAGGCGGCCGAGGCCGATGTCGGCGCCCCGATCAAGCTGACGGAGTTCGTGATGTTCCGTCTCGGCGATGGCGTCGAGAAGGAAGAGACCGACTTCGCCGCCGAGGTCGCGGCCGCGGCCGGAACGAAATAAGTTCTGGAAACAAGCGCTTCCAAGATGGATTAGCGAAGGGCGCCGGATGACATCCCGGCGCCCTTCGTGTATCGGGAGCGTGCCCATTCACGACAGCGAGGATCTCGGCATGGCGGCTCCCGCCCGGTATCGACGCGTGCTCTTGAAAGTTTCGGGCGAAGCCCTCCTGGGATCCCAGCCCTTCGGCATCGATGAAGCGGTCGTCGACCGCATCGCGGGCGAGGTCGGACAGGCCGTCGAACTCGGCGTCGAAGTCGCCGTCGTCATCGGCGGCGGCAACATCTTCCGCGGCATGACCATCGCCAAGGCCGGCGGCAACCGCGTCGCCGGCGACCACATGGGCATGCTGGCGACGGTCATGAACTGCATCGGCATGCACGAGGCCTTCGAGCGCCGCGGCATCTCCTCGCGCATCTTCTCGGCGGTGCCGATGCCGACGATCTGCGAGAGCTTCTCGCAGCAGCGCGCCGAGCGGGCGCTGAAGCGGGGCCGCGTCGTGCTGTTCGCCGGCGGCACCGGCAATCCCTTCTTCACGACCGATTCGGGCGCCGCGCTGCGCGCCGCCGAGATGGGCTGCGACGCGCTCTTCAAGGGCACCAATGTCGATGGCGTCTATTCGGCCGATCCGAAGAAGGACCCGAACGCGGTGCGCTTCGAGCGCATAACCCATGCCGAGGTGCTGTCGCGCGGGCTGCAGGTCATGGACGCCGCCGCCGTGGCGCTTGCCCGCGACAACCATATTCCGCTAATCGTGTTTTCAATCCGGTCGCCGAACGGCTTCATCGAGGTCCTGCGTGGCCAAGGTCGCGCCACGATCGTCTCTGATGAATAGCGTCATCCTGCTGCGGATGCTCGCCGGCACCAAGAACAAGAGGACGTCATGAACTTCGACGATCTGAGCCGCCGCATGCAGGGCGCCATCACCGCGTTCAAGTCGGACCTTTCGGGTCTGCGCACCGGCCGCGCTTCGTCCACCATGCTCGATCCCATCACCGTCAACGTCTATGGATCGGTGATGCCGATCAACCAGCTCGCGACGATCAACGTGCCCGAGCCGCGGCTGATCACCGTCACGGTCTGGGACCGTGGCACCGCTCAGGCCGTCGAGAAGGCGATCCGCGAGTCGAGCCTCGGGCTCAACCCGATCGTCGAAGGCGCGGTGTTCCGCATCCCGATCCCCGAGCTCAATGCCGACCGGCGCAAGGAATTCGTGAAGGCCGCCCATAAATATGCCGAGGGCGCGCGCGTGGCGGTTCGCCATGTGCGGCGCGACGGCATGGACAGCCTGAAGAAGAGCGAGGCCGACGGCCTCGGCGAGGACGAGGCGCGGCGGCTGACGGAGAAGATCCAGAAGCTGACCGACGACACGATCGCGGAGATCGACTCGGTGCTCGCCGCGAAGGAAGCGGAAATCCTGCAGGTCTGACCAACCCCGGCGACGCCATGAACTCGAAGGCCAATGATTCGGGCGCCGAGATCCTGGCGACGCCGGCGACAGTGACCGAGGGGCTCAGCGTCCCGCGGCATGTCGCCATCATCATGGACGGCAATGGCCGCTGGGCGCAGGGCAGGGGGCTTTCGCGCACCGAGGGCCATCGCCGCGGCATGGAGGCGGTGCGCAATGCCGTCGAGACCTCGCGCGAGCTCGGCGTCTCCTATCTGACGCTCTTTTCCTTTTCTTCCGAGAACTGGACGCGGCCGCCGCTCGAGATCCAGTTCCTGTTCGGCCTGCTGCGGCTCTTCATCCAGCGCGACCTCGCCGATCTCAACGCCAAGAATGTGCGCGTGCGAGTCATCGGCAGCCGCGACCGCCTGACCTCCGACATCAAGGGCCTGCTCGACAAGGCCGAGGCGCTGACCATGCGCAATCGCGGGCTGACGCTCGTGATCGCCTTCAACTATGGCGCCCGCGACGAGCTGACGCGCACGATGCGGGCGATCGGCGAGGACGTCGCCGCCGGAAGGCTCCCGGCCTCGGCCATCGACGAGCAGCTGATCTCGTCCCGGCTCGACACGTCCTTCATGCCCGATCCCGATCTCGTCATCCGCACCAGCGGCGAGATGCGTCTTTCCAACTTCCTCCTCTGGCAGGCGGCCTATGCCGAACTCGTCTTCCTGCCGCTCTACTGGCCGGATTTCGACCGCGCCGCCTATCTCGAGGCCGTGAGGGAGTTTTCCAGCCGCGCGCGCCGCTTCGGCGGCATCGCCGCGCGGAGAAGCCCTTGAGCGAGCTCGACGGGCGGGAAAAGGAAAAGCCACCGGCGCGCCGCAACGCCGATCTCGGCGTGCGCATCGCATCCTCGGCCGTGCTGCTGCCGCTGGCGCTCGCCTGCGCCTGGTTCGGCTCCTGGCCCACTTATGGCCTCGTTGCGATCGGCGCGACGGTCGTCTTCTGCGAATGGGCGCTCGTCGTCGATTGTTCGCCGACGCTGGTGCCGCGCACGCCGGCGGTCGTCACCGGCGCGGTCTTCGCCGGGCTCGCCGGGCTGATCGCGGGGTCGGCGGGTGCAGCGGCCGGCTGCGTCGTGGCGCTCGCGGGCCTCGTCGGCGTCCTCGCCCTGTCGCGCTCGGGCTGGCTGACGGCCGGATCGCTTTATGCCGCCGCCCTCGCGATCCCGATGCCGGCGATCCGCGCCGATGCCGAACTCGGCCTCGCGGCGCTGATCGTGCTCCTGGTCGTCGTCTGGGCGACCGACAGCTTCGCCTTCTTCGCCGGACGATCGATCGGCGGACCGAAGCTCTGGCCGCGCATCTCGCCGAAGAAGACCTGGTCGGGCTCGATCGGCGGCCTCATCGGCGGTGTCGCATCGGGCCTCGTCGCGGCGTCGCTGTTCGGCGTTCCGCTGTCCTTCGGCCTCGCCCTGCTGCTCGTCGCGCTCTCGATGGCGAGCCAGGCGGGCGATCTCTTCGAATCCGCCGTGAAGCGCCGCTTCGCCAAGAAGGATTCGAGCGGCATCATCCCCGGCCATGGCGGCATGATGGACCGCGTCGACGGCCTCGTCTTCGCCGGCGCGCTTGCGCTTTTCGTCGGCTGGCTGCATGGCGGTGGCGATGCGATCGCTGCCGGAGTCCTGATCTGGTGAAGAGTCCCGTTTCCCTGACGCGTCCGGCGCGGACCGGCGATGCGCCGCGCCGCATCTCGATCCTCGGCGCCACCGGCTCGGTCGGCGCCAGCACGGTGGACGTCATTCTCGGCCGTCCAGGCGACTTCGAGGTCGAGGCGGTGACCGCCGGCACGCGCGCCGCCGAGCTTGCCGAGCTCGCCATCCGCCTCAAGGCGCGCATCGCGGTCGTGGCCGATCCCGCCTGCTACGATGCGCTGGTCGAGGCGCTCGCCGGCACCGGCATCGCCGCCGCCGCGGGCGAGGCCGCCGTCATCGAGGCGGCGGCGCGGCCGGTCGATCTCGTCGTCGCGGCCATCGTCGGCGCCGCCGGGCTCGCGCCGACCATGGCGGCGATCGAGGCCGGCTCCGACATTGCGCTCGCCAACAAGGAATGCCTCGTCTGCGCCGGCTCGCTGTTCCTCGGCCGCGCCGAGGCGGCGGGCGTGCATGTGCTCCCCGTCGATTCCGAGCACAACGCCATCTTCCAGGCGCTCGAGGCCGAGAACATGCCGGCCGTGAAGAGCATCACGATCACCGCGTCGGGCGGGCCGTTCCGCTCCTGGACGCGCGAGGCGATGCAGCGCGCCAGCGTCGCCGAGGCGCTCAACCATCCGCGCTGGTCGATGGGCCCCAAGATCACCATCGATTCGGCGACGATGATGAACAAGGGCCTCGAGGTCATCGAGGCGCATCATCTCTTCGGGCTCGATGGCGACCGGCTCGAGGTCGTCGTGCATCCGCAATCGGTCGTCCATGGCTGGATCACCTATGCCGACGGGTCGGTGCTGGCGCAGCTCGGCGCCGCCGACATGCGCATCCCGATTTCCCATTGCCTGGCCTGGCCGCGCCGCTATGCGACCGAGACGAAACCCTTCGATCTCGTCCAGATCGGCACGCTCACCTTTGAAAAGCCGGATTTGGAGCGCTTTCCCGCATTGGCGCTCGCACGAAGCGCCTTGTCGGGCGGCGACCGGGCGACCAATATTCTGAACGCCGCCAACGAGGTCGCGGTCGACGCCTTCCTGAAGGGCGAGATCGGCTTCCTCGACATCGCGGCAAGCGTCGCCGAGACGCTCGACCGGCTGGCGGGCGGGAGCCATCTGCCGGCGATCGATTCGGTGACGGCGGCGCTCGCGGTCGATGGCGAGGCGCGGCGCGTGGCCCGCGCGATGATCGGCGAGCGCGGCGCCTGAGGACGGGCTGAGGCCCGAGCGGAGAAGGACGGAAGGCGGATGGAATCACTCGGCCAGATCGGGCATTTCGGAACGGGAGCGCTCGGCTACCTCATTCCCTTCCTCTTCGTTCTCACCACAGTCGTCTTCGTCCATGAGCTCGGCCATTTCCTCGTCGCGCGCTGGTGCGGCGTGCGCGTCAAGGCCTTCTCGATCGGCTTCGGCCCGGAACTCTTCGGCTTCGACGACCGCCATGGCACGCGCTGGAAGCTCTCCGCGATTCCGCTCGGCGGCTATGTCCGCTTCTTCGGCGACGAGGATGCCGCATCGACGCCGGACCGCGCGGCGCTCGACGCGCTGACCGAAGAGGAGCGAAGCACCACCTTCTTCGGCAAGTCCGTCTGGCAGCGCGCCGCGATCGTCGCCGCCGGACCGATCGCCAATTTCATCCTCGCCATCGCCATCTTCGCCGCAATCTTCACGCTTTATGGCCGCGAGGTCACGACGGCCCGCGTCGACCAGGTCGTCGCCGGCAGCGTCGCCGAGAAGGCCGGCTTCCGGCCGGGTGACCTCATCCGCACCATAGACGGCAGCCGGATCGAGACCTTCAACGACCTGCAGCGCATCGTCTCGACCAGCGCCGACCGGCCGCTGACCATCGTCGTCGAGCGCGACGGCGCGCCCGTGACGCTGGAGGCGACGCCGGAGCGCCGCGAAGTCACAGACCGCTTCGGCAACATCCATCGCATCGGCCAGCTCGGTCTTTCGCGCGACACGTCCGGCGGCAACGTGACCGTCGAGCGCTATTCGCTGCCTGAGGCCATCGTGATGGGCGCCGAAGAGACCTGGATGGTCGTCGACCGCACCTTCGCCTATATCGGCGGCCTCTTCGCAGGGCGCGAATCGACGGACGAACTCGGCGGGCCGATCCGCGTCGCGCAGGTCTCGGGCCAGGTGGCGACGCTCGGCTTCGTGGCGCTCGTCAATCTCGCCGCCATTCTCTCGGTCAGCATCGGGCTGCTCAATCTCTTTCCGGTGCCGATGCTCGATGGCGGACACCTGCTCTTCTATCTCGTCGAGGCCGTGCGCGGCCGTCCGCTGAGCCCGAAGGTGCAGGATTTCGGCTTCAGGATCGGCCTCGCGGCGATCGTCATGCTGATGTTGTTCACCACCTTTAACGACATCTGGCGCCTCATCTGAGCCGGCAGGGTCGATGATTGTGCGTCGCAGCAGCCTGCGTGGCAGGCCAGCAACGGACGATTAAATTCTCCCGTGGCACTCTGACCCTCGGCTTGCGATTGGGGTCAAAGCCTGCCACAAACTTTGAGAGTGGTTCAGTCTCGAGGGGTCTTCGGCCCCCGATTGAGGCTGGAAAGTCGGAATCGAAAAGGGCGTTTGAACCCAATGTATCTGTTCAAGGCTTTCACCCGGAAGGGCGCCCGCGCCGCGTATCTGGCGATCGCAGCCTTCGCGCTGCTGCTTCAGGTCTCGCTGGTTGGCGCCCCCGCTGCCCATGCCGAGGTGGTGAACAGCATCGTCGTGCAGGGTGGCTCCCGCATCGATTCTGAAACCGTCCGCAACTACATCACCATCGAGCCGGGCAAGAACTTCACCTCCGAGGACATCAACGCCTCGGTGAAGGCGCTCTATGCGACCGGCCTCTTCTCCGACGTGAAGATCGCCCGCCGCGGCAATCAGCTCGTCGTGTCGGTGAACGAGAACAACATCGTCGGCAGCGTCAAGTTCGAGGGCAACAAGAAGCTCAAGGACGACATGCTGACGCAGGTCGTCGAGACCAAGCCGCGCGGCGTCCTTTCCGAGGATAGGCTGCAGAGCGATGTGGAGCGCCTCAAGGAGCTCTACAAGCGCAACGGCCGCGCCGAGGCCGAGGTCAGCGTCGAGACGTTCCCGCGCGACACCGGCCGCACCGACGTCGTCTTCAAGATCAACGAGGGGACGCGCACCGGCATCTCGGCGATCAATTTCGTGGGCAACAAGACCTTCTCGTCGGGTCGCCTGCGCAACATCATGACGATCAAGAAGACGAACTTCACCTCCTGGCTGTCGAAGCGCGACCAGTTCGACGACGCGAAGATCAATTCCGACGAGGAGCTGATCCGCCGCTTCTACATGCGCAACGGCTTTGCCGACTTCCGCATCGTCGGCACCGATGTCGCGTTCGACGAGGCGAAGAACCGCTACACGATCACCATCACCCTCGACGAGGGTGCGCGCTACCGCTTCGGCACCGTGATGGTCGACTCCTCGATCCCCGATGTCGATGGCACGTCGCTGATGCGCTATGTGACGACCAAGCCGGGCAAGATCTTCAACGCGACGCAGGTCGAGAAGTCGACCGAGGCCGTCAGCGTGGCGCTGCTCGAGGCGGGCAAGTCCTTCGCCCAGGTCCGTCCGCGCGGCGACCGCGACTACGAGAACCACACGATCAACCTGACCTATCTGGTTGACGAGGGTCCGCGTCTCTATGTCGAGCGCCTCGAGATCCGCGGCAACACCCGCACCCGCGACTATGTCATCCGCCGCGAGTTCGAACTTTCGGAAGGCGACGCCTATAACCGCGTGCTCGTCGACCAGGCGGAGCGCCGGCTGAAGAATCTCGGCTACTTCAAGACCGTCAATGTCACGACCCAGCCCGGCAGCTCGCCTGACCGCGTGGTCATCGTGGTCAATGTCGAGGACCAGTCGACCGGTTCGTTCTCGGTCGGCGGCGGCTACACGACGGACAATGGCGGCGGCTTCATCGCCACCGTGGCGCTCACCGAGAAGAACTTCCTCGGCCGCGGCCAGTATCTGAAGGTCTCGATCGGCGGTGGCCAGAGCGACCGCACCTTCAACCTGGCCTTCACCGAGCCCTTCTTCCTCGGTCGCCGCATGTCGCTCGGCTTCGACGTCCTGTACAACCAGGCGCAGGAGACCGACTACCGTCCGTACAACATGAACACGGCCGGTGGCACGATTCGCCTGGGCCTGCCGATCACCGACGACTTCGACGTCCAGTTCAACTACAAGCTCTACCAGCGCGACGTGACGTCCTGGGGTTCCCAGTACATCCTCGACTGGCCGGCCTTCGCCGAGCTCTATCCGCAGGGTAGCTGGATCAACTCGTCCGTCGGTTACGTGCTGACCTATTCGACGATCGACAACTACCAGACCCCGCGCAACGGCACGTTCCTGCGCCTCAGCCAGGACTTCGCCGGTGTCGGCGGCGACGGCCAGTTCGTCCGCACCCAGGCCGATGCGCGCTACTACAAGGAGATCCTGCCGGACTCGGACGTGGTGGGCCTCGTCCGCGCCGCGGCCGGCAACATCACCAGCCTCGGCGGTGAGCCGGTCCAGGTGCTGGACAACTTCTACCGCGGTGGCGAGACGGTTCGCGGCTTCGCCTCCTACGGCTACGGCCCGCGCTATGTCGGCGTCGAGGACACCTACGCCATCGGCGGCACGACCTACTACAACGCCTCGCTCGAGGTGCAATTCCCGCTGCCGGTCCTTCCCGAGGAGTTCGGTCTGCGCGGCGCGGTCTTCGCCGATGCCGGCACGCTGTTCGGCTATGACGGCCTCGACAATCTCGACATCGAGGACAGCTCGATGCTCCGCACCTCGGTCGGCGTCTCGATCATCTGGAATTCGCCCTTCGGTCCGCTGCGCGGCGACTTCGGCCAGTGGCTCACCAAGGCGGACTTCGACCAGACGCAGATGTTCCGCTTCAGCGCTGGCACGCAGTTCTGATATCTCCTATAGAAGCCAAGAGGGACCGCCGGGCTCACCGGCGGTCCTTCGCGTTTCTGGACCGAACTCTTCCTAAGGCTGCGCCATGGGCGACCCCGTCTTCTTCATCCCGGCGGCTTCGCCGACGCTGGCCGAGATCGCTGCCCTGACCGGCGCGACGCTCACGGCGGGCGCCGATCCCGGCCGGCGGATCACCGGTGTCGCCTCGCTCGACTCGGCCGGCTCCAACGACCTCACCTTCATCGACAGCCCGCGCTATCTGCCGCTTCTGGCGACGACCCGCGCGGCGGCCTGCCTCGTTCCGGCGAAGCATCTCGGCGCGGTTCCCGCCGGCGTCGCGGCGCTCGAAAGCGCGCGGCCGCATGACGCCTATGTCAGCGTGCTGCGCCTGCTCTTCCCGGGCGCGATGCGGCCGCAGCCGCTGTTTGGACGCGGGATCGCGGCGGGCGCGCATGTCCATGCCGAGGCTCGCCTCGAGGAGGGCGTCACGGTCGAACCCGGCGCCGTCATCGGCGCGGGGGCCGAGATTGGCCGCGGCACGGTCGTCGCCCCCGGCGCGGTCGTCGGCCCGCATGTCCGAATCGGGCGCGACTGCCATATCGGCGCCGGTTCGACAGTGACGCATGCCCTTCTCGGAAACCGCGTCATCCTGCATCCGGGCGTCCGGATCGGGCAGGACGGTTTCGGCTACCAGATGGGCGGCAAGGGCCATCAGAAGGTGCCGCAGGTCGGCCGGGTCGTCATCCAGGACGATGTCGAGATCGGCGCCAATACGGCCATCGACCGCGGCGCCAACCGCGACACGGTGATCGGCGAGGGCACCAAGATCGATAATCTCGTGCAGATCGGCCACAATGTCGCGATCGGCCGCCACTGCGTGATCGTCTCGCAGGTCGGCATCTCGGGCAGCGCGACGCTCGGCGATTTCGTGGTGCTCGGCGGCCAGGTCGGCGTCAACGGCCATGTCACGATCGGCCATGGCGCGCAGGTCGCGGCGACGGCCAGCGTGAAGGATGATCTCGCCGCCGGCGGCCGCTATGGCGGAGCCCCGGCGCGTCCGATAAAGGAATGGTATCGCGAGGAACTGGCGATCCGGCGCCTCGCGCAGCGCGCCAGCGCGCGCCAGAAGGAAGACGAGGGGAAAGAGGTGTCATGAGCGAAGGCGACAACAGCCTCGGATCGGCGGATATCGCGCGGATCCTCGAGCTTCTGCCGCACCGTTATCCGTTCCTGCTGGTCGATCGCATCATCGAGATCAACGGCGATGAGAGCGCGATCGGCATCAAGAACGTCACGTTCAACGAGCCGCACTTCCAGGGCCACTTTCCCGGCAAGCCGGTGATGCCCGGCGTGCTGATCATCGAGGGCATGGCGCAGACGGCCGGGGCGATCTGTCTCGCCGTGCGGCCCGGCAAGCCGCAGCTCGTCTATTTCCTCACCATCGACAACGCCAAGTTCCGCAAGCCCGTGGAGCCCGGCGACGTGCTCGAATATCACGTCCGCAAGATCAAGAACCGTGGCAATCTCTGGCGATTCCAGGGCGAGGCCAAGGTCGCGGGCGTCAAGGTCGCCGAAGCCGACATCAGCGCCATGCTGGTGGGGCAGTAACGGAGTTCCATGTCCAACATCCATCCTTCGGCGGTGATTGAGGACGGCGCGCGGCTCGGCGCTGACGTCAAGGTCGGCGCATTCGCCTTTGTCGGCCGCGATGTCGTGCTCGGCGACGGCGTCGAGATCAAGAACCACGCTTCGGTCACGGCCCAGACGACCATCGGCGCCCGCACTGTGGTCAACCCCTTCGCCTCGATCGGCGGCACGCCGCAATCGGTGCATTACAAGGGCGAGCCCGGCACGATCACGATCGGCGAGGCCTGCGTCATCCGCGAGAATGTCACGATCAATTTCGGATCGGTCGGCACGCGCGAGACCCGCATCGGCGATCGCTGCTTCCTGATGACCGGCGTGCATGTCGCGCATGACTGCACGCTCGGCAACGACGTCATCCTCGCCAACTGCGCGACGATGGGCGGCCATGTCACCATCGGCGACAACGTCTTCATGGGCGGCCTCTGCGCGCTGCACCAGTTCGTCCGCATCGGCGACCATGCCATCGTCGGCGGTCTCGTGCCCGTCTGGCGCGACATCATCCCCTTTGGCGCCATCCGCGAGGGCGCCGAAGGTCTCGGCGGCCTCAACATCATCGGCATGAAGCGGCGCGGCTTCTCGCGCGCGGCGATCCAGCGGCTGCGCGCCGCCTATCGCGATCTCTTCTTCGCGCCGGGCTATCTCGTCGACCGCGTCGAGGCGGTGGCCGAGCGCTATGCCGACGACCAGAATGTCATGCATATCGTCGAGTTCATCCGCCAGCGCGGCAAGCGGCGCATCACCGTTCCGCGCGCCGGTGCCGAGCATGCCGGCGACGAGGACTGAGAGCGGCAGCACGCCGCCGGCCGCAAGCGAGGCTTCTCTCGCGCCGCTCGGCATCCTGTGCGGCGGCGGGACTTTTCCGATCGCGGTGGCACGCGCCGCGTCGCATTCCGGCCGAAAGGTTGTCCTCGTGGCGATCCGCGGCTTCGCCGATCCGGCTGTCCTCGAGGGCGCCGGCTTTCCCGTCGAATGGGTTCATCTCGGCACGATCGGCGCGATGCTAGCGGCGCTCCGCCGGCATGGCTGCCGCGAAATGGTCATCGTCGGCTATGTCTTCCGGCCGCGGATCTCCAGTCTCAGGCTGGACTGGAAGGCGATCGGCATGCTGCGCTGGTTCCTGCGCGCCCGCCGCGGCGGCGACGGACATCTCCTCTCGCATATCGCCTCCTTCTTCGAGAAAGAGGGCTTCATCCTGCGCGGCGCCCATGAGGTGGCGCCCGAGATTCTCGTCGCGGAAGGAACGCTCGGCCGCGTCGCCATGACCGAGGCGGAACGCGAAGATGCACGGATCGGGTTCCGCCTGTTGCGCGCGATCGACGATTTCGATGTCGGCCAGGCGGCCGTCGTTGCCGAGCGGCATGTGCAGGCGATCGAGGCTGCCGAGGGTACCGACGCCATGATCGCGCGCTGCGGTGAGATGCGCGCCTCCGGGCGCGTGCGGCTGCCGCGCCGCTCCGGCGTCCTCGTGAAGATCCCGAAGCCCGGCCAGGACCGGCGCATCGATCTGCCCTCGATCGGAGTCCGGACCGTCGAGCGCGCCGCCGAAGCAGGGCTCGCGGGCATCGCGGTCGAAGCCGGCGGGGTGATCGCCGCCGAGGCGGAGGCGATGGTCCGCGTCGCCGACGAGAAGGGCCTCTTCATCGTCGGGCTCGCCGAATGAACCTTCCCGAGAAGAAGCCGCTCCGCGTCTTCATCATCGCCGGCGAGGAGTCGGGCGATGCGCTCGGCGGGCCGCTGATGCGCGCGCTCAGCGAGCGGCTCGGCGGCGGCGTGACCTTCCGCGGCATCGGCGGTACGCGCATGCAGGCGGCGGGCCTCGCCAGCCTCTTTCCCATGGACGATCTCACGGCGATGGGCTTCGGCGAGGTGATCGGCAAGCTTCCGATCATCGTGCGGCGGCTTCGGGAGACGGTCGCGGCCATCCTCGCCGATCCGCCGGACCTCCTGATGCTGGTCGATGCGCCGGATTTCACGCATCGCGTCGCCGCGCGCGTGCGCCGCCGGTTGCCGAACCTTGCGATCGTCAAATATGTCGCGCCGACGGTCTGGGTGTGGCGACCCGGCCGCGCCCGCGCGATGCGCGGGACGATCGACCATGTGCTGGCGCTGCTGCCCTTCGAGCCCGAGGTGATGCAGCGGCTCGGCGGTCCGCCGACGATTTATGTCGGCCATCCGCTGCTCGGCGCGCTCAATGTGCTGCGGCCGAACGCGGAGGAACTGGCGCGGCGCGAGAGCGAGCCGCCGGTCCTGCTCGTTCTGCCCGGCAGCCGGCGGCGCGAGATCGAGCGGCTGGGCGCGGATTTCGGCGCGGCGGTCGGCCTCGTCGCGGCGTCGCGGCCCGTGCGGCCGGTGCTGCCGACGCTGCCGCGCCTCGAAGGGATGATCCGCGCGGCGACGGCCGCCTGGCCGGTCGCGCCTGAGATCGTCACCGGCGAGGAGGCCAAGCATGCGGCGTTTCGCAGCGCGCGCGCCGCGCTGGCGGCATCGGGAACGGTGACGCTGGAACTGGCGCTTGCCGGCGTGCCGATGGTGACCGCATACAAGGTCTCGGCCTGGGAGGCGATGATCGCCCGCCGCATCCTGAAGGGCTTCAGCGTCATATTGCCCAATATCGTGCTCGGCCGTCCGGTGGTGCCGGAATTCCTGCAGGAGGCTTGCACGCCGGCCGCGCTCGCAGGAGCGCTGGAGCCGCTCATCGCCGATGGCCCGGCCCGCGCGGCGCAGCTCGCCGGCTTCGCCGAGCTCGACCGCGTGATGGGAACGGGCGGCGTTCCGGCCGAGTTCGTCGCCGCCGATGCCGTGCTCGCGACGCTGGCCGCGCGGGGTGTCATCGGGCCGTCATGATCGGCGGGTCGTTTCGTGCCTCGGGTTCGCCGTCTCGGTAACGGGCGGCGGACGGATGCCTTCGGCGAGGGCGGGCCGGCCATGACCATGACAAGCGAATCGAGCGACAGCCTGACCCTGCCTGTGCCTTCCGGCCGTCCGGTCTCGGGCGTCATCTGGCTCTACAGGTTCGACGCGGAGGGCAAGGCAAGCGCGCGGCCGATCGACGAGCCTTTCGAGCTGTTCGATCCCAATGACGGCTTCCTGTGGCTGCATCTCGATCTCGTCGACCGCCTGGCGCGGGGCTGGATCGAAAAGACCGCCGGCCTGCCGGCGGCGGCGCGGGCGGTGCTGCTCGGCACGGACGAACTGCCGATGCTCGAATGCGACGACACCGCCGTCTGGGGCGTCTTCATCGACACGATCCAGGACCCGGAGGACGACGAGCTGCGCGCCGCGCCGATGCGTTTCGTGCTCGGCGACGGCTATCTCGTGTCCGGCCGCCGCCATCCCGTCCGTTCCGCCGCGCTGATGCGCAGCCGCGTCGAGGCCGGCCATCCGGTGTCGGGGCCGGTGGCGCTTTTCGAACTGATGATCGTGCAGGTGCTGCGCGCGATCGGCGAGATGCTGCGCGAGCTTCGCGATACGGCGGATTCGATCGAGGACCGCGTGCTCGACGACCGCTTCCATGACGAGGCGCGGCGGCTGGCGCCGCTCCGGCGAACCACGGTCCGCCTCCGCCGCCAGCTTGGCTCGTTCCGCGGTGTGCTCAAGCAGTTCGTCGAGGACCAGACGGGCCGGTCGATCCAGGAGGGCTCGCGCGAGGCGGCCGAGCGGCTCTTCCAGCGGATCGAGGCGCTGGACCAGGAGTTACTGGAGCTGCAGGACCGCGCGCGCTTCCTGCAGGACGAGATCGCGGCGAAGCTCGCCAACACCACCAACCGCCATCTCTATGTGCTGTCGATCCTGACCGCCATGCTGATGCCGGCGACGCTGGTGACCGGCATCTTCGGCATGAACACCTCCGACCTGCCGCTCGAGGGCGGCGGCCATGGGACCTTCGTGGCGATCGGCATCGCCATCGCGGCCTCGGCGCTGGTGCTCTATCTGCTGCGCCGGTTGGGCTTCTTCGAGTGAGACGAAAAAGACCCGCCGCAGCGAGGGCTGTGACGGGTCAGTTGACCTTCCGGCGGGCGGCGGGCCTACCGGAAGGGGACGGGTCTGAAGGGATCAGCGGCGCTTGGGGGAGGGCGAGGCGGCGGCATTGCGGCCGGCCAGCGCGTCGTCGCGCATCTCGTACCACATCGCGTTCAGGATCGCGAAAGCGCAGGCCAGGCTGATGCCGAGGATCCAGGAGAAGTACCACATGGCCGAGATCTCCTCTCAGTAGGCGTTGGGGTTCTTGCCGAGCTCGTCGCTCGTCACCTTGCCGCGCATGACGCGATAGACGAAGGCGGTGTAGGCGAGGACGATCGGCAGGAAGACGAGGGTGGCGAGCAGCATGATCCACAACGTCAGATGCGAGGACGACGCGTCCCAGACCGTGAGGCTGGCATTGGGATCAAGCGAGGACGGCAGCAGGAACGGGAAGATGGAGAGGCCCGCCGTCGAGATGATGCCGAAGATCGCGAGCGCCGTGGAGACGAAGGCGAAGCCTGCGAGCCGCCGCTGATAGGCGAAGAGGGCCAGCGCGCTGCCGAGGAAGCCGGCGAGCGGGGCGATCATCATCCAGGGATAGCGGCCATAATTCGCCATCCAGGCGCCGGCCTCCGCGACCGCCGTCTTGCCGAGCGGGTTGGAGGGACCGGCGGTGTCCTGGACGCCCGTCACGACATAGCCCTTGAAGCCGAGGGCGATCCAGATGCCGGCGAGCGCGAAGAGCACGATTGTCGCCAGCGCGGCGTAGCTGCCGTAGACGCGGGCCCGCTCATAGATCGCGCCGGACGTCTTCATCATCAGCATCGATGCGCCATGAGCGACGAGCATCGCGAGGCTGACAAGGCCGCTGAGCAGCGCGAAGGGCATCAGAAGGCCGAAGAAGTTGCCCTCATAGACGACGCGCATCGCATCGTCGAAGCGGAAGGGCACGCCGCGGAGCACATTGCCGACCGCCACGCCGAAGATCACCGCCGGGATGAAGCCGCCGACGAAGAGGCCCCAGTCCCAGAAGGCGCGCCAGCGCGGCTCGGTCAGCTTGGAGCGATACTTGAACCCGACCGGCCGCAGGATGATGGCGATCAGGATCACCATCATCGCCAGATAGAAGCCGGAGAACGAGGTGGCATAGAGTGCCGGCCAGGCGGCGAAGATCGCGCCGCCGCCGAGGATCAGCCAGACCTGATTGCCTTCCCAGACCGGGCCGATCGTGTTGATCACGATGCGCCGCTCGTCGTCGTTCTTGGCGACGAAGGGCAGGAGGGCCGCGACCCCGAGGTCGAAGCCGTCCATGATCGCGAAGCCGATCAGGAGAATGCCGAGCAGCAGCCACCAGATCAGGCGGAGCGTCTCATAGTCGAGGGGAACGAAGGGGATCATGGGTCAGTCCCTCATCACTTGATCTGCGGCTCGGCCGCGACGGCCGCCGGGAAGACGCCCGCGCCCTGCGGCTCGGAGCGTTCGGGCCCGGCGGGTCCCTTCCTGATCGCATGCAGCATCAGGTAGATCTCGACGATCGCCAGGCTCGAATAGATCAGCAGGAAGATGCCGAGGCTGATGACGAGGTCGGCGACCGTCAGGCCGGAGGCGGCATAGAAGGTCGGCAGCACGCCCTCGATGCTCCAGGGCTGCCGTCCGGCCTCGGCGACGAGCCAGCCGACCTCGACCGCGACCCAGGGGAGGGGAATGCTGAACACTGCGACCCAGAGCATCCACCGCTTCTCGCCGAGCTTGTGGCGGGAGGCGACGAAGAAGGCGACAGCGAAGAAGCCGATGAAGTAGAAGCCGAGCCCGACCATCGCGCGGAAGGCCCAGAACATCAGCGGCACATTGGGAACGGTGAGCGCGGCGGCCTTGGCGATATCGTCCTCGGTCGCGTTCTCGATGTCCGGCCGGTAGAGCTTCACGAGAAGGCCGTAGCCGAGATCGCGCCAGCTCTTGTCGAAGACGGCCCGCGCCTGGGTATCGGTCTTGTCGGCGCGGACCTTCTGCAGCGCCACATAGGCGGCGATGCCGTCCCTGATCTTGACCTTGGCATCCTCGACGAGATTGACGATGCCGGGCAGCTCCTGCGTCAGCGAGCGGGTGCCGATGATGCCGAGCACATAGGGAATGCTGATGGCGAAGCTGTTCTCCTGCTTCGCGCTGTCCGGGAAGGCGATGACATTGATCGCGGCCGGGGCGGGCTCAGTGTGCCACATGGCCTCCATCGCCGCGACCTTCATCTTCTGGTTCTCGGTGGCGAGATAGCCGCTCTCGTCGCCGAGCACGACGACCGAGAGGGACGCCGCGAGACCGAAGCTTGCCGCGACCGCCATCGAGCGCTTGGCGATCTCGATGTGGCGGCCCTTGAGGAGGTACCAGGCGCTCACCGCCATGACGAAGATCGCGCCGGTGACATAGCCGGCGGAGACGGTGTGAACGAACTTCGCCTGTGCGACCGGATTGAAGATGACGGCCGCGAAATCGGCGATCTCCATCCGCATCGTGTCGGGATTGAAGATGGCGCCGACCGGATTCTGCATCCAGCCATTGGCGATCAGGATCCAGAGCGCGGAGAAGTTGGCGCCGAAGGCCACCAGCCAGGTGACGATCAGGTGTCCGACCTTCGACAGGCGATCCCAGCCGAAGAAGAACATGCCGATGAAGGTCGCCTCCAGGAAGAAGGCCATCAGCCCTTCGATCGCCAGCGGCGCGCCGAAGATGTCGCCGACATA
>Ga0209933_1001573_pt1 | contig 19462 bp, 12 predicted proteins | sample ThiBiot_300_biof_FD_183944 | JGI IMG/M metagenome (GOLD analysis project Ga0209933, IMG submission 183944) | Wastewater bioreactor microbial communities from Cape Town, South Africa - Thiocy_cont_300_biof (SPAdes) | ecosystem: Engineered > Bioremediation > Thiocyanate > Unclassified | place...
TGCCCACGATTCCGAACTGCGCCCAGGGGGCAATGATCGCTCCGGTAGGATCCATGGCTTCTTCCTTCTCAGGGCTCGCGGCGTCTCGCGACGCTGCAGGTTGCTACTCCATGACCGACAGGCTTTGTGCCGCACGTCTCTTCAAAGCATTGAGATACATGGCCCGAACACGCCTTTGTTCGTCCGCAAGGTTTCGTTCTGGCTCGTCCGACGGGGGTGAGCCACTGACGACGATCCGGATCCTTCGATCGAAGGCCGGCTCTGATAGACGCACCCGCTCGGCAACGCTGTGTACAGTCTCGCGTGCCCGCTCTCGGCCTCGTCCGTCGATGCGAGGTGACATCAGCGGAAAACCATCCTCCATCACCGACCGTCGCATCTCTGGCGTGATGTCGATGCCATGCACTGGGATCCGCCTCCCGTTTCTGTTCTCGATCCAGGAGTCGGCGACTTCAGCGCCAAACCTCCGGCCAAGCTTGCGAACGACATTGGGCAGCATGTCATCGTAGAAAGCGAACATATCTTCGCCACCGATGAGGCGTCCGTCCCCAGGGATGACGCTGGCCCCCTCATATTTTTCCGAGTCCATACCCTCCTCTCTAGAGATGCGCTCGGCGAGATCTCTGCCATACATGCGAGAAAGCTTGGCTATGCGGTCGGGTGGCTCCACCACCCTCGGCTCCAGTATGATGAAGCCTCTGCGATCGAACGCGACAGTGTGGATCCCTCCATCGACGTCACTCCAGTGGTGGATCTCACCAAGCTTCCCTCTACGGTGGTAACGCTTGACTATGGTCGCTCCAGTTTCCCAGGTAACTCGATCATAGCCGTGTTCCGCAGCGTAGCCGATGACCCGCTTCATCGTAAGTTCCGGCCATGCCTTTTCGAACGGAGAGTGGGGCAGCTTACGGCGCTCCTTTTGCAGCTCGAGCAAGCGGGTCCATAGGTCGGGACTTCGCGACAAAGCCGACTGGATTTCGGAGCTATTGTTCATGTCGAGGCCGGGCTCTCTTCTCAAAAACTTAGCCTCCACTGCAGCCCTTTCCCTATCGATCTCGCCGATAGTGCGCCACCGATAACCCTGATGCCGCCCCTCCTGGTGCCAGTCACTCTGCACCTCGGCAAGATGCAAAATCCGCTCGCCATGCGAACCGGTCCGCTGATCAAAGCGTACGTGTGCCAGAACATTGTTCTCGGTCCAATGATCGCTTTTGTACGGTTTGTCGTTGGCACGCTCAGGCATAAGCAGCAACAGCTCGCGATATCCCTTACCGCCTGAAAGTCTGAATCTGCCTATGTTCCAGGTCGAGCTCCCACCGCGCTTCTCGATCTCCAGGACCTGAATTTCGTGCGCCTGCAGGAAGTCGAGGATTTCCTGCTTGGTGATGGGCTTCTCACTACTTGGTTTTCCATTGCTAGGCCTCTTGGCGCGCCTCACCAACCAATCGTCGAGACCGACCCACTTCAGTTCCGCGGCCTTCACGCCCTGCAGATTCTGGATCGTGCGCCTCCACTGGTCGGGCACCATTTCCTCGACCTTCAGGTTTTCGACAGCGCGCGTCAGGGCGGAGTAGAAGCCCGGCGCGCGCCGATCCTGGCGCGGCGAGAACTGTGGCTTGTCGTCGGGCTCTACGCCCCGCGCTCTGACTTCGGCTTGGGTCTCAGATGGGAGAACGCCTTTTTCGCGTAGTCGTCGTTCTCGTTCGCTCTCCGCGTTAGCTCTTCGCGCTCGGAGAGCGTCAGCGTCCTTGAAATTGACGAGGTATTGGACTTCGTCGGCGGTGAGGGCGCCGGGTTCGACGCCGAATGCTTCTCTGATTTCATTGCCGAACCTCCTTTCGATCAGGGCAAGGTGACCCCGACGCGGTGCATACTGGCCACTACGACTGGCGTTTACAAGAGTAACCACCCCGGCAATGCGACCGCCACCTGCCTGGATGTGATTGGCGAGCTCGGCGAGCGTACCGCCAAGAACGGAGACATCATCGACGATGACGTAACTGCGGCCGTGCTCGACCGGCCCTTCGAATTCAGGTCGGGCGATCAGCCGGCCCATGGCATCGGCGCCCGTGTGAAAGGCACGCACGGTCTGGCGAATTCCCCTGGCGACGTCAGCGCCAGTGGCCTCGGCGTAGTAGCGCGCGAGAAACTCGGGAATCGCGTTGTGCCCCGTAGCCTCCTCCGCGACCACGGGCACGTAGAGTGTATCCGGTCCGAACTTGGCCAGTGCCGTCTCAACTTGCGCCGGTCGGACCAGGCCGCTGACTAGACGAGCCGCGGCTGCCCGATCTCCTGACTTAGCCGCTTTGTAGTCTCGGTGCGCTTTGATCCCCTCATCCGACTTGAACGTCGTGATGGTAGGGGCGTCGGCAGGGATTCCGTACTGGCGCGGTGAGAACTGGGGCTTGCGGGAAGGGTCGATCGGGACAATATATGGGTCGTCGCCAACAGGCCCTTCGGGTTTGGTGACGCCAGGGGCCTCCCCCGATTGGCCTGTCCCGGTTTTGGTACCGGGGGAACTCGCCACTCGGAGGGAGGCTTCGTCTTTCCCAACGAAGTGGCTGTAGTAGATTTTTCCGTCGTTGCGCTGCTCGACGACAACCTCGACATTCATCATGCGCTCGCCGATCTGAACCGGTGCAGCAATAGTGTGGTAGGCGACGACGTTCGCTTTTCCCTTACGTTCGGGCTCAGATTTGATGAGGCGTCCCTTGCGCAGGATGTCGGGCAGCGCAGCGACCAATCGCAACTTGTCCGGATTTGCCGAGGCGTATTTCATATCGCCTAGGCCACGCCCAGCGAAACTAATCGGCCCCAAATCGGGACTTACGATCGATCGTGCCTGGAGTGCCGTTCGATAGAAGCCGAGAGATGCCTCCCGCAGGACCTTGATATCGGCCGTTTCCGGCGCGAACTCGTCTGCAGCTACTCGCGCTACCGGCTCTACTCGCGACGAGAACTGCGGCCCTTCCAACCTCGGGCCCTCCACCGCGATCGCCAGAGGCTCGGCCGGTGCCAACGGTGTTTCCGCAGTTCTTGGCTGGAACGGAACGACGTCGCCCGAAGCGGACGCAGGCTCGGGCAGAAGCGTATCAACCGGGCGGCCTGTCGTTCCAGGAATCGCATGGCCCTCGGGGTCGCGGTCCCTGATGCCGACATAGGGGTCCAAGGTCTCGCGGACCAGCTTTTTGCCGAGGTCCTGGCGGAAGTCGGCCAGGATCCTACGGAGCCCCACGGCTTCGACAGTGCGGCCAACGTTTCCAAAGGCTTGGCGCTGCTCTGGGGTGTAGTCGCGGGCTCGGTTTTCACCGGTCACGCGGGGCGAAAGCTGAGGTTTACTGGATGGGTTGATCGGCACAACACTTAGGTCGTCGCCTCCAATTATTTCGCCAGCGGAACTCGCTGGCCGGGAGGAAGCTTCGTTGCTTCCAACCGACGGGTCTGGCGTCGCCTTGACGAGGTCGGCCTCGGTGAATATCTTCCGACCAGAGCCGGGCGAGGCATCGCCTCTAAGGCTGTCACCTCTGGGGAATTGGACCCCAGATGCCGCTCCGGCGGAACCGCTCGAAAGAGCCGTTGCTGACAGTCCTCGGCTCTTTTCTCTGTCGATGTATCGAAGCCGACCAGCAAGCACCTGCTCCTTTAACCATGCAGTGGAGCGAAACTTGCCGTACACGCTGGCAACGCGATTGACGACGATATGATCGCCGGCCAGATGAACGGCCGCGATGATGGGGTCGCCATTCCGATCCTTGGCATCGAGCAGAGCGACGAGTGCGTCCCGTTCCGTCGCCGAATCGAAAACTGCGGTCGGCCTCTCGAGCAGGTCAGGTAGACGCTCCAGCACGGCCTGCGGCACGACATGTTTGTCCCGGGCGGCCTTGAGTACTGTTCGGACCAGCATGACGAGAGGTAGGTCCGGCGCACCTGCAAGCCGCAACGCCTCCGATGTCCGGCCTAACGTCAGTGCCGTGTTGGGAAGCAATCGGCCGATCGTGGCATCGGCGACCTTCCGCGCGAACTCGACCCATGCTCTGGGGCGCAGACGCGGCGAGAACTGCGGGCCCTCGACCCTCGGGCTCTCCGCCGCGATCGCCAGCGGCTCGACCGGCGCCGGCTCCTTCACCGGTTCTGGCCCCGCCTCGGCTGGCCGAGAGGAAGTCTCCTGCCCTTCACCGAGCTTGCCGACGTTGAGGGCGTCGAGCTTGCCTCGCAGGAAGTCGATCGCGCGCTGTGCCTCTGCTGAGGCCTGGCTGCGCTCATGCATCAGAGCAGCTCGCTCCTCCTCAATCTTCTTCAGCGCATCCGCGTGCTCGGGAAAGAACTCGCGCCTCGTCGGCGCCAGTTCTCGGCCCAATTCGGGCTCGATGGTTTCCAGGATGATGTCTTGTTCACGTTCGAGGCGCTGGCGCTCGGCCCGACGCAACCCCGGACGCGCGAGCTGCTCCTCGATCGCTCGGAGACGAGCCGTCGTATTGGCGTCCGCCAGATCCCCGAGACCGATCTGCTCGGCTTCTCGGTGGATGGCAGCAACCCGACCCTCCAGAGCCTTCAGCTTCTCGTCGACGGCGTCGAGCTGTCGGAAACTGTTCGGGCTCACTTCACGGGCGAACTGCTCCAGGTCGCGATCCGACGCCCGTCCTTCAGGTAACTGGCCTTCCAGACCTTGGACCCGAATAGTCTCCGGAGCCTGCAGGACACGTCCCGCCGCGGTCAGCGGCGGTGCAGTGCGGACCCGGTCGGTCGTACGGGTCAACTCGTCGAGGCGTTCCCCCGCCGCACGACTCCGTTCCTGGTTGGCACGATCCCGCATTGCCACCAGCGCCGCGTTCTCCTTCTCGGCCTGGGTGGCCAAGCGCTCGACATAGATCTTGACCGCGGTATCGCGGAGAGCTGCGAAGTCGTTGAACCACTTCTGGGCCTCAGTCGGCGGCAGCCTGTACTCTGCCTCCGCCCTTCCCTCATCACTGAAGAAGAACTCCCGCAGCCGCTCCATCGACTGGCGAATGCCGGTGATCAGCTGTTTCACGACACTACGGGCCGCCTCGAAGCCATAGCGCGCCTCGATGCCAGCGATGATATCGGGCAGGAACTCCCGAAACTTGGGCAACTCGGCAAGCGTTTCGGCCGCGAGTTCATTGGTGAGATGCTCTTTACGCGCCGCGGCGTGCTGCCGATCGCCCTCCGGCCCTTCGGGGTAGGCTTCGCGCCTAGGTGCCGTCTCGCCGAACAGATTTTCGGCGTGTGCCCATCCCTCGGCGTTTGCTTTCTCAGCGACCTGCTGGCGAAAGATGGCACCGAGGTTCGGACCACCTGGAACCGTCGTGTTCTCGACCAGATGCCCGACCTCATGCGCCGCGACCTGTGCGGCGTTGCGCGACGGATCGCTCGACAGGAAAATCGTATCCTTGTGGCGCGATGTCAGCACGACGCCGTCAGGCACTGCCTGATTGCCCTCGTAGTAAATGATATCGATACCCATCTTGCCGTAGGCATCGCGCTGCGCATCTACGAGTGCCGCCGCGATCGTGCCCTCCCGTTGGGTGCCGTCCCAGACCTGAAGGCGCCCGACCTGCCCTTCATCGTTGCGAAAGTAGTAGCTGCCGTCTTCGGCGCGTTCGACGGTCGCGCGGTCAACGCTGCCGAAGACTTCACGCAGGTACGCGTCTTTCTGCTCGGCGCGATCGACGACCTCCCGGGCCATGTTGATGGCGTCGTCGACGTTGCCAGCATCCATGACCTTACGGCCGACGTCCTGGGTCGAATGTGGCTGGGTACGCTCGGCTGGAAGGATACGCTTGGCCGCAGCCTTCAATGCGGCGCCACCTGCCGGCAGGAAGGCGCCGGCAAGTGCCGTTTCGCCGAGATGTTCGCCGAGGCCTTGCGTCACCGGCCGGTTCGGATCGTGGTTGCCGCGCGCGATGACGTTGTCGGCCAGCGTCGATATCTGGCTGAATGTCAGCAGAGTGCCGCTCGACTTCGCCGTTTCGGTCGCGACGGACACGAATTCGCCCTTGAAGGCTCGCGGGATCCTGTCCATCACCGTCAGGGCCTTGTGCATCGGTACGGCGTTGAGGCCGCCCTGCACGAGGCCGCTGATCGCCGCGGCTCCCGCCGCATCCTCATCGGAAGCGCCGGCTTTCTTGGCCTCCTCGTAATTTCGACCGAAGGCCTCGACGCCACCGTAGGCCACCATGCCGGGGACGCCGCCGGCGGCACCTGCAAGGAGGTAGGGCACAAACCCCGCTATCGTCTGAGCCGCCCGAACGGAGAACCGATCCTGCTCTTCCTTCGTCAGCGGAATGGCCTCTTCCGCCCACTTCGTCGCGCGGCCGCCGGCCGCCGAGACTTCACGTCCGACCTCTTTTGCGCTCTCGCCGACCTGGCCGAGGCCGGTCTCCTTGGCCGGTCGCATGACGGCGACATCGGCCTCGAGCTTGGCGCGCATGTCCTGCCGCTGCTGTGGATCGGCATCGGCATAGCCCATCGGATCGTCTGTCGGCTTCACGCGCTGACCGGCGTCGATGCGATCCATCACATCGAGCTGCCGTCGGGTGAACGCCTGGGCATCCTTCACCATGCCCTGGATTGCGGTGCCGGCACTCTCAGTCAGCGCGCCGCCGGCACTGGTGAGCTTGCCCGGCGTCGTCGCCAGGGTCTGCCCGACGGCCTTGGCAATACCTCCCAGCGTGCCGGACTTCCCTTGCTGCTCGTTCTCCAGTGCTGGCGCGGGCTCTGCCTCTGCTGCCTTCGGCGGCGGCACGAGGTGACCGATGATGTCGGCATCTGCAAAGCCAGCCTTCCGCGCACCAGAGACGTCGAACCCCACCTTGGTGGCAAGATAGTCCGCGATCGCTGCGTCGGAGAACCCGGCGTTGCGGGCACCGGTGACGTCGAAGTCGAGAGGGGCGGCCATGGGTCTACCAGCTATCGATCAGGCCAGAGCCGGCGGCAGGTGATCCGGACGGGCCAGGCGGCGGCCCGCGGTCGAAGTCGGAAAGCTTGGCGCTGCCGCCCGGTCCCTGGACGTTCAGCTTGCCGTTGGTGGCGAGCTGGCCCGCAATCGAGTTCAGGCGCTGATTGAGCGCGGTGATCTGCGGATCGTACTGCTGCTTGACCTGCTCGACCCTTGCTCGTGCGCGCTGCAGCTCGGGATCGTTGGGGTTGGTCATCGGCCCCGGCGGCTTCATCACCTCCTTCAAATCGGCCTGGGCCTGCTGCAGGTCGGTCGCCCGCTGGCGCGTGAGCGCACTCAACTGCTCGGTGGTCAACTTCACGAGCTCACCCTGGGCCCGGGCAACGTCGGGGTTCGAGAACTTCACGGCATTGCCGTCGGCATCGGTGAGCTTGGTCACCTTGCCGTCGACCGGGTTCACCAGCGAGGCCGTGCCGTCGTCATTGAGCTTGAAGGTGTTCGCCAGCTTGAATTGAGCCGCAATGTGCTTTTCGTTTTCGGAAGCACGAGCAGCGATGTTTTCGCGCGCTGCCTGGAGCTGCGCACCCGCCGAGATACCGGCCGTCGTGATCGACGTCTCGTTCTGCATCTTCGTCCGGCGCTCTTCTGAGTCGCGGTTGAGTTGGAATTCGCCGCTCTGCCAGCCACGCTGCTTCTCGGCCGCGGTCTCGGCAAAGGCTGCGGTCTCCTTGCGGCCAAGGCTCTCCCGTTCCATGGCGAGGTCGTTGGCGAGCTTGAGACGCTGCGTCTCGAGCTCGGCCTTCTGGGCCTCGACGTTGTAGGCCTGGAAAGTCTGGTTGAGCGACTTGCCCATCTCCGAAAGGCCGTTGCCAACATTGAAGACCATGGCTCAGGCTCCCCGCTTGAAGTTGGCTTCGGGAATGACGGCGTTCGGCACCGAGGCCTGCGGATCGCGCAGCACCCCCACCCTGCGCGCCATGGCATCCATGGCCGTAGGGTCCTTCATCAGCTGGGCGGTGCGCCCGCCGAGCGCATCGAGGCCCTTCACCGGAATCCGGAAGGTCTGGAAGACGTAGGCGGTGAAGATGCGGGTCGCCTTCGCCAGCTCGTCGTTGCCGACCTTCACGATCCGGGCCCGATCGGCGAAGTCGAGCGCCTTAATCATCAGGGTCATCGCCGCGGGGATCATGGCCTGGGCCGGCATCGTCCCCCGCGACTGCTTGTGCAGCATGACCACCAGGTTGACGGCGCCGCGGGCGCAGTCGCGCATCGGGTCCTGGCTCTGCCGCAGCCCGGCGAGGATGCCTTCGGGCCCACCGGAGAGGCCGGCGCGCATACCGGCGACCACGATCTTGTCGTAGGCGTCACGGGTCTGCGGCAGCAGGCTTGCCTCGATCTTGGCCTCGGTCGCGGCCAGGAGCTTGTTGTTCTTCAGGATGCTCATGCCGGTGCTCCCGTGATCTGGGTCGGCTTGGTGTAAGCGCTGTTGATCAGGCCGTAGGCCGTGTTCGAGGACTGCGGCTGGCCGGCGACCTGCGGGGCCGCCGGCGCCTGCGGTGTGCCGCCTGTCGGGATCGAGTTGATCAGTCCGCCGGGACGCCGCGTCGCCGTCGGCACGGCGCTGGCGTTCTCCAACTGGGTCTGCAGGAGCTGCTGCTGCTGTCGGGCCAGGTTGGCCTGGGCGAGGTTGGCATCGGCCTGGGCGTTGTAGGCGGCGACCTGGGCCGGCGTCAGGCTGTTGGTGGCGCCCGAGACGAAGGCGCTGCCGGCCTGCAGGAGGCTACCCGCCAGCGTGTTCGGCTTGCCGAGGAAGTCGAGGATGCCGGACACACCCGAGCCGCCGCTGCTGCCACTGCCGGCGGTGAGCTTGCCGGTGACATTGGCCACGCTACCGCCGGCGTCGGCTTTGGTAACAGTGGCGCCGAGCCCGGCGTCAACGGGCTGCGGCTTGCCCGTGATCGCTGAGGCGCCCTGAGCGTTGCCGTTCACGACGGAACCGGGCGTTGTCGCCGCGTTCGGGTCGACGGAGGCAGATGATGCCGGTGGACTGACCCCACCACTCGTCGCCGGATCGAGCCCGGCTCCACCCTGCACGGAGCCGGTCACAGGCTGCGTCGCCTCCGCCGTCTGCACTGCCGGTGTCGTGCCGGCACCAGTATCGACGGGCGTCGCACCGACCGAATCGCCCTGCCCGAGCGGAATGCCGAGCTGTTCGGCTTGACGCGCCGGCATCTCGCCCGAGAAATGGCTGATCGGATCGACCGAGGATTCGACGCCGGACCCAATCCCCGAGCCGCCGATGGCATCATCGATTCCGTCGATCCCCGAATGCTGCAGCTCATGGAGGCTGTTGCCCACGGTGATGCCATCGACCGGAGTAGCCGTGGTGGCGTTGGCTACTTCGGTTGCCCAGACGCCGGAATCCTTCGCGACCTCGGCTCCCGCGGCCGTGGCGGCCACGTTGGCGCCTCCCTCGCCGCCCATGCCGAGGAACGAGCCGACCTCACCTAGTAGCCCGGTGCTCTGCGCAATCGCACCGATGCCGCCGATCGCGCCAATGACCGTGCCGGCGATTTGCAGTTCCTTCACACCGGTGATCGCGCCAACAGCACCAACCGTGGCGCCGACGGCGGCGACGATCGCCAGGGTGGTCCCGACTTCCGCAGCGATGCCGATGGCGACGACGGCACCAACAATAGGAATTACTGGCATGCGAGCCTCGCGAGATGAGCCGGCACGTCGGTCAGCCGGTAGTGAAAGTCGTAGGCGTCCTCGCCGATGCGCTTCATGCCGACGCGCTCGTTGAAGTGCTGCTGCTTGCGGTCTTCCTTCGGGGTGCGGGTCTCGAAGTAGCCATGGCGGCGGTGAAGCTGCATGCAGCGGTTGGCGAAGAGCTTGAGGGGCAGACGGTGGCCGGTCTCGAAGGAGACGTAGTGGAACTCCGGTCCCTTCGAGACGAGCACGAAGGCGAGGTCGCCCTCGATGTAGAGCGGTTCCAGCGTCCAGCCCTCGAGCGCGGCGCGGTACTGCACCGGCGTCACGAACAGCAGGTCGCTCTTGCGCGCGTACATCAGGTCGACGAGGTCGCTCATGTGGTGCCGAACTGTTCGAAGACCAGGCCGGAGCCGAGCGCCGGAACGTTGGCCAGCTTGGAGAAGATCGCGAGACTGTCGTTGAGGTTCTGAACGGCGTTGTTCAGTGCCGTGGTCTTGCCGTCGCGCGACATGTCCTTGTTCGTCGAGATCTGCGACATGTACTGCAGCATCTGATTGTAGACCTGCGCGGCACCGGCGGAGGCCTGCAGCAACGACTTGTTGTCGTTGGTGAGCTGGGTGATGGCGAGATCGATGCCGCCCTTCTCCTTGATGGTGGCGAGGTTGCCCTCGTTCTGCAGGGCCTGGATCTTCTGGGCGCTCTCGTTGTTCATCCCGGCCACGAGCTGCGCCGAGGCCGCCTGCTGCTGGGCGATCGACAGCGAGGTGTCCGACTGGATCGCCGCGAGTGCCTTCTGGGTCTGTGACTGCAGCTCGGCCACGGCCCGGTTGGTCGCATCGGAGCGTTCCGCGATGCTCATCTGGGTGTTGGCCTGCAGGTTGCCGAGATAGGACTGCGTCGCCGACTGCAGGTTCTGGACAGCCAGCGAGGTCTGGTTCTGGCGGTCCTGCGCCGTCAGGGTCGTGTCGGACTGCAGTTGCGCGATCTGCTTGGAGGTCTGGCTCTGAAGTTGTGCCACCAGCTCGGCCGAGCGCGTCGCCTTGTCCTGGGCGGTCAAGGTCGTGTCGGACTGCAGCTGGGCAATCGCCTTCTGGGTGTTGGACTGCAGCTCGGCCACATCCTTCGAGCCCGCGATCTGCTGGGCCGTGAGGGCGACCTGGTTCGAGGCCTGGGAGGCCTGCGACAGCGCGGCATTGGTCTGGCCGGTGTTGAACTGGCTGGTTTGCGTCCCGAGCTGGGCGTTCTGCAGGGCCGCCGCGTTCGCCGCCCCGGCATTGGTCGCCAGCGCCTGGTTCTGCGCGCCGGTGGTGTTCGTGGCAGCGCGGTCGAACGTGGCGGCGTCGGCCGTCGCGATCGGCATGGCGGCCTGATAGAGCGCCGCCTGCCCCGCCGTGACGGCCTGGCTGGAGTTGATCAGCCCGCGGGCGTTCATCTGCGCCCGGGCATTGGCCTCGGCCTGCTCCATCAGCGGCGAGCCCGAGGCGATGATGTCCTTGAGCTGGCCTGCCACGGTCTGGTTGGCGCCGACCTGGAAGGCCTCGGGCTGATAGGACGTCGCCTGGGCCTGCTGTGCGGTGGCCTGTGCCGGGTCGTAGCCGGTCACCGGCGCGCCGCTGCTGCCGCCCGGCGGAGACGTGCCGGGCGTCGCCGAGTTCATCCCCGGCGCCGTGTTGATCAGCCCCGGCGGCGGTGTCGCCGGCGGCTGCGGCGGCTGAATGACGGTGTCAGCCATTCGACGGCTCGCCGCCTGCATTCTTCGCCTCGGCCGCGCCCGCCCCGGCCGCCGGAGCCGCCAGCGCGCGCTCCGCCTGGCTGCGCACGGCGACGAAGGTGTCGAACACCTCCGCCAGCGGCCGCGTGCCCAGCGCATTCAGCACGACCTGCACGGAGGCCGCCGGCAGCTTCAGTTCGATGATGGGATTTTCCATGGGTCTCTCCTGTTGAAGGGTGAAGGATCAGGCGACGCGGACGGCGCGCATCCAGGTGGCGTTCGGCTGGCCGCCGCCGCCGCCCAAGGTCGTAGCGAGGATGCGGCCGAACACCGACGAGTTGCCGATGGCTTGGATCCGGGCCGTTGTGCCGCCCGGCAAGAAGCCGCTCAGAACAACCGTCGTGCCGGCACCGGAAGCCCAGGTCGCCGTGAGCGCCGAGGCGTAGACGTTCGACCCTTCGATCAGACGCGCCTCAAAATTGGCCGCGCTGTTGTAGTCCTGCAGGGTGATGCCGGCGGTCACGAACCACGTGCCGCCCGCCGGCAGCGCAATCGATGGGCCGTTGAAATAAGAGCTCGTGTTGTTGAGCGCCACGTCACCGCCGAGGTTGGCGCTGAGCTGGGTGCCGCCGATCAGCAGGGTGCCGTTGTAGGGCGGCAGGAACACCGCATTGCTAGCCGCCGCGTTCTGCGCAAACAGGTTCGTGAAGCCGGACGACGACCCGTAGAACGAATACTGGAAGGCGTGCATCGCCTTCCAGCGATTAACCGTTCCGCCGTTCTCCGTGTAGTTGTCTACGAGGGGATACCAGAACGTACCGCCCGGGAAAATCGACAGATAGTTGGCGTTGTTGACGCCAAAGTGCAGGTTCGCGTTGTCCGTGGTGCGGATGTAACCGGCACCGCCAGGGATGCCTTGCACCAGAACGTTGCCGAAGATGTTCCCTGCCGTGCTGTTCGTCTGGAAGGGGACCGTCGAGTAGATGGCGTTGTTCAACACCGCAAGGCGTTCAACGCCCCCGATATAGAACGAGTGCTTCGCGTTGGGAGCCGGCGCGTCGTAGAAAACGCCCGCCAGAACGCCGCTACCCGTGATCAGCTTGGCGACGGGATTGCCGGCGTTCGCATAGACAGCGAGACCGGCATATCCGTTGCTAACCGCGCTCATGTCGACATAGCTAATGGCGAAAGCATTAGCGCCACTGTTCGCATTGCCGGTGTACGATGCTACCTCGGTCGTCGAGTTGCCAAAAATGCCGAGCCGTCGTCCCGTATTCGTGCCGCCGATCGCGATGTTGCCGGTCGTGGTATCGACCGTCATCGCCGCTGTCGGCGAAAACGATGCGCCCGCCGTACCCGGAGGCGCGACCCACATCTGGAATACATCGTTGCTCGGTTCGGTCCGCCACATGGCGAAGCCGTCGCCCGTCTGCCGGCGATAGACCGCGCCGTCGTAGTAGCCGTTGAACAGCACTGCGTTAGCGCCGCCGCCTTGCAGCAGCGAGATATCGCCGGTCATCTGCAACGTCGCCGACCATCCATTTGACGGCACAATCCCGATGCCGAGATAGCCGCCCCAATAGAAGCCTCCGCTGCCCATGAAGGCGCCGCGGTAGGCATTGTTGGTGAAGACCTGCAACTCGTTGATGCTGCCGGCGTACTTCAGGCCGGCACGAATAGCCCCGGTGTTGGTCAGGCCGTTGTACGGCGTGTATGCCAACTCACCGTCTGCAAGCGCGATGTTGCCCAATACGTCGAGCCCGGCAGCGGGTTCACGCGTGTGTCCGATCACGACCCCGCGCGCAACTCCCGGCGTGGGTCCGAACGGGTTCAGATACAGACCGTAGAAGCTGCCCGGATCGCTGTTGTAGTTGCTGACAAGGAACGGCGCCTGGTTGACCGTCGTGCCGGCTGCATTCGTGACGTTCAGAATGCCGGCACGCAGGAAGCGACCACCGCCGTTATTACCGACGCGCAACAGATCGGAAGGAGCGGCAACTCCCGAGGCGCCCTGAACGTCAACCACCGACGCGGGCGTGCCCGTGCCGAAGCCGACATTGCCGCCGACAAAATAGCTGCTGCCGGCCGAGTTCAACCACACTCGACGCTGGTTCGACGTGTCGCCGACGACAACGCCGAAGTTGCCCGCGGCATCCTGTTGGACGGCGAAAGCTTCGGCCGAACCGCTTCCATTCACGATGATGAGCGGATATGCGCCGGCGGCGTTGAACGACTTGATCAGAACACGGCGAAGGCTATCACCGGGGGCTCCGGTGCCAATGCCGAGCGCCTTGCTGGTGTTGTCCCAGGTCAGCGCGCCGTCGGCACTGTAGACGCCCGAGGCGCCTGCGAAGATGACGCCACCAGCAGCGTATGTCGTGCCGGTGCCGGTACCCCCTCGATTGACGGCGAGCGTTCCCGTGGTGCCGCCGTTGATCGGCAGGTTCGTGCAGTTCGCCAGATTACCGGCACTCGGTGTCCCGAGGTTCGGTGTCACCAAGGTCGCGCTGTTGAGCGTCGGCGAGGTCAGGGTCGGCGAGGTCGCGAACACCAAGGGACCGGTGCCGGTCTCGTCGGTCATCGCCGCCAGGAGATTGGCGCTCGACGGTGCCCCCAGGAAGGTGGCCATGCCGGCGGCAAGCCCGGAGACGCCGGTCGCGATCGGGAGCGCGGTGCAGTTCGAGAGATTGCCCGAGGCCGGCGTGCCGAGCTGCGGTGTCACCAGAGTGGGCGAGTTGAAGGTGCCGTTGTTGACGGTCGGCGTGTTCAGCACCGGTGCCGTCAGCGTCTTGTTCGTGAGCGTCTCGGCCAGCGCCAGGGTCGCCAGGGTGGCGTTCGAGGCCGGCAGGGTCAGCGTCGTGTTGGCCTGCTGGGCCAAGGTCGTAGCGTAGGGGCCCGTGGTCGTGAAGGCGCCGGCGAGCGTCAGCGCGCCACCGAGTGCGAGCGCATAGGCGGTCGTGGTGAGCGCGGTGCCGCCGGGGTTCACGACCACGACGGTGTTGGGGCTGAGCGAGGTCGGCAGCTTGTCGAAGCCCTGCTGGATCGAGACGAACTCGGCCCGCATGGTCTGCGAGGAGCCCGGGGCGCGATCGCCGGGATTGCCGGAGGCGTTGTAGAACGGATTGGTCATACCCTGAGCCCCCGTCGCGGCGTGTAGTGGTAGATCAGGCTGTTGAGCGCATAGGCGCCGATGTAGTTGGTCGACGAGGCGAGCGTGACCTGCACGTTCTCGGCGGTGCCCACCATGTCGACGTCGGTCGGGGTGAGGGTCTGGCCGTCCCACACGAACTGGTCCCAGACGAACTGGTCCCACACCGGCGCGCTCATGAAGTTGGTCGGATAGGTCACGGCCACGGGCTGGCTGATCGCCGGCGTCCCGTAGCCGAGCTGATAGCCGAAGCTCAGCGCCACATAGGTGCCGCTCGCCACCTCAAGGCTGGCGGCACGGAAGCGCTTCCTGAGCCGCGGCGCCTTCAGCGCATCCCAGGCCAGCACGATGTAGGCGTCGAGGTTGCGGCCATCGAACGACGGCCCGCTGTCGAGCTGGTAGACGTAGCCCTGCCCGTCCGACGACCCGAAGTAGGCCACCTCGGCGCCGTTGGAGGTCACGGCCTCGTCGCAGCAATAGACCGGATTGGGGAAGAGCTGCGGGATGGCGCCGAGATACTGCTGGTTGGAGACCGTGAGGTAGAGGCCGTAGCCGTCGTTGAAGAAGACGCGGTACTGGCCCTTGCCGCGGTTCACCGTCGAGGCCGCCACCTTGGTGCGCTGCCGCAGGATGAAGGGCAGGATGTTCTGCGCCAGCGCGCCCGAGGCGAAGTTGCCGAAGCTGAGCGTGGTCTGCAGGTTGACCGGGCCGAGATTGTCGAAGCTGAAGCTGTCGAACAGGTTCTGGAGGCTGTAGGGCCGGGCGCCGCTCGAGGTGTTGAAGTTGACCAGGTTCCACGAGCTCGGATCGTTGCCGTAGAGCATGGAGGTGTTGGCGGCCTGGTAGACCGCCAGGGTCGCCGTGGTCTGGCTGCCCGGCAAGGTGATCATGCCGGTGACGACGTCACCGACGGCGACCTCGCCGCCGCCGTCGACGGCGCTCCACCGGAACGGGGTGCCGGCGCCGGAGTACATCACCGAGCTGCCGAAGGAGATGAAGAGGTAGCCCTTGTGCGCCACGATGTTGGACGGCGCATCGTTGGGCAGGCCGGTGGTGATCGGGGCCAAGGTGGTGCCGTCGAACTCGAAGGCCTTGTTGACGCCGTCGCAGCCGTACAGCCGGCGCGTGGTGGACTGGCCGCCGAAGTTGGCCTTGGCCCATTGGAAGTGGCCGCCCGGCAGCAAGGTGATGGCGGTCTGCGCGCCGGCCAAGGTCACCGTGGCACCGCCCGATGTGGTGGCGGCACCGGCCACGAAGCTGCCGCCCACCGGATTGGTGACGACGAAGCCGCCGGCGGCCGTCCCGGTCCAGGCACCGCTCCTGGTCATCACGCGGCGGATCGTGGCGGTGACGCCGCCCTGAATCAGGGTCTGGCCATCCAAGGGCGTGGCGGTGCCGCCGCCGGAGAAGCTGACCAGGTTGAGCAGCGGGATCGGCACCCAGCCCGCGCCCGAGGCCTTCCAGATATTGACCGCGGTGCCGCCGACATTGGCGCGGAAGGCATAGACGTTGTCGACGCCGGCGAAGGTCATCGCCGCGACACCGAGCACCGGGCCCGAACCGGGGACGGGCTGGATCAGGGCGCGATAGATCTCCGCGGCCGCTGCGGTGTACTGCGCGGTCTGCTGGCTGCTCAGGATCACGGTCGAGGGCGTCGCGGTGCCGACGGCCTGGCTGGTCGTCGTGTTGGTGATGGCGTGGCTGCCGTCGAACGAACCGGCGAACCGCGTCACGATGAGATAGAACAACCCCGGCAGGTTGCTCACGGCCGCCACGGTGCCGTTGGCACCCGACACCGCCTGGAGGATCGTGTTGCCCACCGCCGGCACGTTCACGAAGGACGCCACCTGTACGATGACGAACGACGCCGCGGAAGGCGCCGCACGACCGTCGAAGCGCTCGTAGCCCTCGATGCGGCCGTAGCCACCATTGATCAGGCATTCGAAGTTCAGCCCATCGCGCAGGGCGCCGGGATGCAGCGCCAGGCTCGGCGTCACCAGATCGACGCCGCCCGGGAAGGTCGCCCCGCCGGCGGACATCGAGCCCAGCCGCGTCACCGAGTAGAGCACCCTCGGCATCGGCGGGCGGCGGCCGATCGCGCTCATGCCAGGGCTCCGATCATGCCGATCGCCGGCGCCCGCAGCGCCTCGAGCTGGGCCACCAGGCGGGCATAGCCGACCTGGCCGCGATCGATGACCTCGGGGGCGGCCTCGTAGCCGGCGTAATAGGTCATCGCCAGATAGACGATGGCCATGTGGAACTGGCTGGGCAGGCCCGTGGGCAGATCGCCGTCGGCGGCCATCGCCACGGGTGCCCTGAAGTAATCGCCGGTGATCGTATAGCCCGCGGTCGGCGGCGGCCCGACGCAGAGCGAGAGGTCGGGCGCCACGGCAATGGCGACGGGCCGCGTCTGCACCAACCGCATTGCGCCCATCATGTAGGCGTCGCGCCAGGCGTCGTAGCCCACGAGGTCCAGCGGCATCTCGTCGTTCTTGCCGGCGGCCGTGGTGTAGCAGCGGAAGGTGGCGCGATCCCACTTGTTGAACTGGGCGGGATCGACGCCGGTCTTCCCCGCCCCCACACCCAGCGGATAGACGAAGGTGCCGGCCAGCGTCGTGAACGAGGCCCCTGCCCCCAGCAGGCCGCTGGAGCGCATCCATTCCCAGTCGTCGTGCTTGCTCTGCAGCTCCAGCCAGGCCTGCCCCACCCAGTCGGCCACGCGCAGCATCTCGCCGCCCTGTCCCGCGACCGTGGACAGAGCTCCCGAGATGCCGCACTCGCGGATGAAGCGCTGGCAGAGCTGCAGGTAGTTCATCGCGCGCTCAGAACTTTCGGCGGCGCAGCTCGGCAATCCAGGCCGGCCCGCGCGGATTGGCGTCTTGCAAGACCATGAAGTTGCAGGCCGCCGAGACGGTTCGATGCGGGATGTTCAGCAGCGTCGCGGCGCGCTGATCGGGCGCGTCGTGCCTCACGGTCTCGGACTTGGCCGCCGCCAGCACACCGACATACTTGCGCTTGAGCGTCAGCGGCTGGCCGACCGGCAGGTAGACCATGGTGACCCACTGGCCGCCCAGCAGTACCTCGCCGCCACGACCGTTCACCCACACCGGGTAATGCGTCGGCGGGTTGTCGCCGCCGCTGGGCATGATCTCGATGGTGACCGGCTCTTCCATGAAGGCCAGCCGTTCGGCGTAGTCGCCGTCGAGCAGGCTGCGGTCGACCTCGACGATCTCGCCGCCGCGGTCCTTGGGATCCACGATCGGCGCCGGCTGATCGATCTTCACGTCGCTGGTGTTCAATGCAGTGCGCGCCATGGGCGGCTCCTTCTCTGGGCGATGCGGCGTCTCACGACGCGGTGGAAACGGCCGGGCTCCTTGAAGAGAGCCCGGCCGGTAACGATCAGGAGACCTGCGGCCGGTCCGGCAGGGTCATGAGGTCGACGAACGTGTAGGCGATGCCGGTCACGCCCGACATGTTCGAGGCACCGAACGTCCAGCCGGTCACGGCGTCGGCGGTGGCGCCGGCCTTGATCACGAGATAGCCGATCGGACAGAAGTCGTTGGGCGGGGCGCCGATCTGCGGGGCGTTGATGAAGGCGCCCGCCGCGTTCAGCGGCTCGATCGTGCCCTGCACGGCCGCCAGCGCGCCGGCGGCCGTGAGCCCGACCAGGAAGATCGAGCCGTTGCCGGCCTTCACGCCCTGGAACGCCTTGCCCGTCGCGGCATCGACCGTCGGCGTGGCGGCGTTGGTCATCGCCGCCTTCGAGTAAGCCTTGCCGCGGATGCAGTACGGGATCGCGCCCGTATTGCTGAGCGTGGTCGTGGTGCCCGCCGCGAGCGCCACCTTGGCGGCGCACAGGGTGAGCGGAACGGTCTGCTGGTAGTCCATGGTCGCTGTCCTCTCTCGGGGGTGTTCTGGGTCAGAGCGCCTTGACGCCCACGAAGGCCACGGCCATCCAGCCCTGGTTCTCGACCATCACGGCCTTCCACCAGGTCGTACCGGCGTAGCCGCGCTGGCCGAGCGGGTCGCTCTTGCTCTTCTCGCCGGGCGGCAGGAACACCGGATCGAGCGAGCTGAGCCCGCGCACCGCGATCTGGCTCCAGGCGTCTTGGCCCGCCACGATCATGGGATAGACGTCGATGTTGGTGCCCGACGTGGAGGCGAGCCCGGTGGCGCCCACCGCCGCGCCGGCGTCCTGCAGGCTCGGCAGGTCCGGCGAGGTGATGAAGCGGAAGCGCTCGACCTTGCCGACCTCGTTGGGCATCGGCTTGCCCGAGGCGTAGCGCTCGGTCGGCGTGAAGCCCGGCAAGTCGCGGATATCGGGCTCCATGTCGGTGTGGCAGTACACCGTGTAGCCCTCGGACACCGCGTCGGTGCCGTAGTCCGGCGAGGCGCGCAGCATCTTGTTGACCATGCCGGCGTGGTTGGCCTGCAGGCCCTTCTGGATCTTGCGCAGGAACGGCAGCGCCACCCCGCCATTCACCGTGGCGACCGAAGTGCCGGCCCCGCCGAAGTACTGGTTGGTGCAGGCGCGCAAGGCGCCGTAGGCGATCATCTCGTTGACCAGCGAGACCCGCTCGCCGATCTGGCCGATCATCTCCTTGGGGATGTCGTCCTCGTAGAGATTGTAGGTCTTGTCGGAGAAGCCGTAGAGGCAGCCGTACTGCTGGATCACCACCGAGATGTCCTGCGGCGCGATCGAGTCCGGCGCCGGCGTGACGCCTTCCTGCACCTGGTGGGCCTGCACCACCGCCTGGCCGCGGTCGCCCGGGCCGTTCTGGAAGAAGCGGTTGATGGTGTTGGCGTCGACAGCCGTGGCGCCATAGGGCAGCCAGCGGCGGGCGACATAGGTGTCGCTCTGGTTCTTGGGCATCGGCACCTGGCGCCCGGTCTTGCCGAGCACTTCGGTGGGCACCGCGTGGGCCAGGATCTGGCCCTTGTAGCGATTGATGCGGCCCGGGGTCAGGGCGTA
>Ga0209933_1001576_pt1 | contig 19379 bp, 18 predicted proteins | sample ThiBiot_300_biof_FD_183944 | JGI IMG/M metagenome (GOLD analysis project Ga0209933, IMG submission 183944) | Wastewater bioreactor microbial communities from Cape Town, South Africa - Thiocy_cont_300_biof (SPAdes) | ecosystem: Engineered > Bioremediation > Thiocyanate > Unclassified | place...
TCCGCCAATTAAGTCCACTTTGTATCTGTTGCAAGCTAAAGCAATTCCGGCATAGATTTCTTCCAAAGCTTCAACCGGGAAACGGTTGGAAACAGCAACGGAAACCAAAATTTGAGTTGGTGTAGCATTCATCGCAGCAATATCGCTGAGGTTGACAACAACCGCTTTATAGCCCAAATGTTTCAAAGGAACATAGCCTAAATTGAAATGAACACCTTCCGCCAGCATATCGGTTGAAATCACCATTTTTTGATTTTCAGAATCAATAACAGCAGCGTCATCACCAATAGAAACTTTGGTTGAGGTTTGAACAACTGGGAAATTCTCGGTCAAATGTTTTATCAGACCAAATTCTCCCAACTTGGAAATAGGCGTTAATTCTTGAGATTTATCTTCGAGCATAATTTTAATTAATGATGAATTATAAATGATTAATGATACAAGCTTAATATCATTAATGTAAAAATTTATTTAAAGTTTTCTAAACGAGAAACGTCTATGTTCTCCGGTCGGAAAGGTAGTGTTTTCAAATATTCCTTTGAGATCGTCTGCACATTTTCAGATTTGTACTCGTTCATCACTTCCATAATATCATCTGGCGGCGTTGTCGTTTTTCTCAACATCATATCGATCCAAACGCCCGTTGCCTCGGCTGTCGCACAATGCGTTCCGTCTGGAAGATAGAATTTGTGAACGAACTGATAAATTGATCCGTCTTCTGACAAAGCAGCAACTTCCAAAGCTACAAAAACCGTCTGATCCGCATAGATTTCTTTGAAGAAAGAATAGCGCTCGTGCAACATTACCGGACCAACACCCCAACGATTGAGCTGAGTCAATCCGATTTTGTTTTTACTAAGGAAAGCCATTCTAGTTTGGGAACAATAATCAACATAGGTTGAGTTTCCCAGATGACGATTCGCATCAATATCACTCCACCTCACTTCAAATTTATGGTAATAAACAGACATTTTTTTCGATTTTAATATTCTTCAAAATTAACTATTTGAGGTGGATATTAAAAATGTAATTTTGTGCATCGAATATAAAGCATCGGAGATGCGATATGTTTGTAGCGATAGTAACACCACTCTTATGAGAGCTCCGGAGGAGCGACATAATCGGGTTCGAATAAGTTTTAAATTATGTCGGAAAAAAAGAAAATAATAATTGTAGGTGGAGGTGCTGCCGGTTTTTTTACTGCTGCAAATCTAGATGAAAACAAATATGACGTTATCATTCTGGAGCAAAATTCTGATGTTTTGCAAAAAGTGAAAGTCTCTGGCGGCGGAAGATGCAACGTAACGCACGCATGTTTTGAGCCAAGAGAATTGACTCAATTTTATCCCAGAGGCAATCGTGAATTACTGAGTGTTTTTACCAAGTTCCAACCCGGCGATACGATGGATTGGTTCGAGTCCAGAAATGTTCCGTTGAAAATCGAAAAAGATAACAGAGTTTTCCCTGAGTCCGATTCTTCACAAAGTATTATGAATGCTTTGATCAATGAAGTCCGAAATAAAAACTTTGTAGTTAAAAATCAAGTTTCTGTTACCGAAATTGTCAAGGAAAACGAGAATTATATCATCAAAACAAAACAAGGCGATTTTGCAGCAGATATTGTGATTTATACAACAGGAAGTTCGCCCAAGTCTTTGAAAATTATTGAGAATCTTGGACACAAAATTGTGGAACCAGTTCCGTCGTTATTCACGTTCAATATCAAAAGTGATTTGCTTAAAGATTTGCCGGGAACCAGTTTTGAAAATGCAGAAATAAGAATTCCCGGTTTGAAAACGGAAGAATCCGGACCGTTGTTGATTACACATTGGGGACTTTCCGGACCGGCTGTTTTAAAAATCTCTGCTTGGGAAGCTAGAACTCTTGCAAAGTTGAAGTATCAGTTTGAAATAGAGGTTAATTTTATTTCCAAGCCAATTTTTGATGCGGAAGAAGAACTGAAAGAATTCAAAAATCAAAATCCTAAAAGATCAATCGGTCAGTCGAAAATATTTGATGTAACGAATCGTTTTTGGAACAAGATTCTGGAGATCAGTCAGATTAATCCCGAGAAACAGATTGCTAATCTTTCCGGAAAAGAAATGTTTTTAATTTTAGAAACACTTTGTCAGAAAAAATTACTAGTTTCGGGAAAATCAACTTTTAAGGACGAATTTGTAACGGCTGGAGGTGTTGATCTTAAAGAAATTAATTTTAAGAATATGTCGTCCAAAATTTTGCCTGATTTTTATATTTCTGGCGAAGTTCTTGATATAGATGCAGTTACAGGAGGGTTTAATTTTCAGGCTTGCTGGAGCGAAGCCTGGTTGATTTCACAAAATCTTAATTCTCAATAATTAAATATTTAACCTAAATTTGAAAATAATTTTTTATCATAATGAAATATCCTAAAAGTTTTATCAGATTATTGGCCTTATCAGTGTTTTTTCTGTTGGTTTCGTGCAAGACAACTGTTGTGTCTCCAAACAAACCTTTGTACGACAATTCATTAGAACTTTATAAAAAATATTCTATCCAAACCAAGGATGCTAAAACTCAGAAATTAGAAGTTCTAAAAATAGATGCTACCAAAATTTATGGAAAAAATAAAGCCGGAGAAATGGTGGAAATCGACAAAAGTGAAGTCCGCGAAATCAAAAAACCGGATGTTCTTGCGTCTATTCTAATCGTTGCTGCTGCAGTTGCTGCTGTTATTTTTGTTCCGATTTAATCTTTGTGATTAAAAATAAAATTACACATCCGGCAAAATAACAAAGGATATCCAGCCAACTGAAAGAGTTGCCAAGAACAATCATCATGATCCGATTGTTCTTGAAACCCAATATTTCTCCAAAGTGAAAATACTGGGCTAACTCTATCAGACAGGAAAAAATAAAGATTCCAACAATCAGCTTTGTTGAATCGAAATCGAAGAATGCTTTGATGAAATAATACATCAGTATCACTACGAAAACGTCGCCCAAATAAGCTCTTACAAAGAAACATTCTTTAAGCTTTGTAGCGATGAGAACTTCAATGAAGAATATTACAATGGCAATCAGTAAGTTTTTGTAATCGAATTTGAAATTAATTTTCACGGAATTGTTTTTAAACTAAAACAAAAAATCGAGGCAATTATTACCTCGATTTTCTTATTTTTTCATTTTGATTGTGGATTCAATTGCAAAGATTTTTTCGATTTGGATAGGTTCATTTTCTAAAGCCGGTTCTCAGCACCTTGTTTACATCTTAGCAAACTTTTACTAATGGCTTCATATTCAAATTTTAAAAATGTTTTTGACAATTTCAGTTAATGAATATCTTTGGAAAAAATAACTATGAAAAAACTGATTTTATTATTTGGAGTTTTATTGAGTATTTCAAATTTTGCGCAGAAAAAAGAAGACTCTTCGATTTTATCTACTAAAAGTATTTTTGAATGGGTAAAGGAACCTGCGGTTTTCTTAGAAGGAAATGTCAAGTTTAGAAAAATATTGGCAAATAATATCAGAACTAGAAAAATAAATGGCACGGGAGTTATTAAGACTGAGATTATTTTCGTTGTAGAAAAAGATGGAAGTTTATCACACATTATGTCGAAAGGTGATAATTTGGAGTTTAATAAAGAAGCGGAAAGAGCTATTTCAAAAATAAAAACAAAATGGAAGCCTGCACGTATTGATGGGAATATTGTAAGAAGCCGATTTAAAATTCCACTAACAATGACCTTTAACAAATAATTTTTCGGTTCAATTTTTGAAAATAAATATTAACCAAAATCTTATTGTTATGAAAAAGCTATTATTTATCGGCATACTATCATCATTAATCATCAGTTGCGTTCCTGATAAAGACAAACGGGACAAAAGAAAAACCGACCACAGCGCAGAACATATGAGAAACAAAGGCGTTGATTCTGCAGCACTTTCACCAGAAAAAAAAGCGGATACGGTTGGCGTGAAATAATTACTTTCCAATCATCTTCTTAATAGCATTCAGTTTCATCAGAGCTTCAATTGGTGTCAAAGTATTGATGTCAATTTTCGTCAATTCTTCACGGATATTTTCTAGAACAGGATCGTCTAATTGGAAAAATGAAAGCTGAAGATTTTCTTCCGTTACACGTTTTATTTTCTCTCCGGAATCTTGCGTTGCTCTGCTGGATTCCAAAGTTTTAAGAATCTCATTCGCACGATTCACAACTTTAGAAGGCATTCCTGCTAACTTCGCAACGTGAATACCAAAACTATGTTCACTTCCTCCGGAAATCAGTTTTCTAAGAAAAATAATATTGCCTTTCGCTTCCTGAATTGACACGTGGAAATTCTTGATTCTCTCGAAGTTAACTGACATTTCATTCAGTTCGTGATAATGTGTTGCAAACAATGTTTTTGGCTGCGTTGGATGTTGATGAAGATATTCCGCAATGGCCCAGGCAATGGAAACACCGTCATAAGTGGAAGTTCCACGTCCGATTTCGTCCAGCAAAATCAAACTTCTGTCGGAGATGTTATTAAGGATATTCGCCGCTTCATTCATTTCTACCATAAAAGTCGATTCGCCTGCGGACAAATTATCGGTTGCACCAACTCTCGTGAAAATCTTATCTAAAGTTCCAATCTCTGCGTGTTTTGCAGGAACAAAACTTCCGATTTGAGCCAATAGAGAAATAATCGCAGTTTGTCTCAGAATTGCTGATTTACCCGCCATATTCGGTCCGGTTACCATTATGATCTGCTGAGAATCTCTGTCCAGAAAAACATCATTAGGGATATAAGATTCGCCAAGAGGTAATGACTTTTCGATGATCGGATGTCGCCCTTCCTGAATATCAATTGAGAAAGACTCGTTCAGAATCGGTTTTGTGTAATTATCTTCAACCGATAATTCAGACAAACCAACGGCGCAATCCAGTTCGCCAACTAACTTTGAATTTTCCTGCAACTGGTCAATATAGATCAGAACATTTTCACAGACATTTCTGTAAAGCTCCAATTCTAATTTTCCAATTTTCTCTTCCGCACCAAGAATCTGGTTTTCATAATCTTTCAGCTCTTCGGTAATATAACGTTCGGCGTTAACCAAAGTCTGCTTTCTGATCCAATCTTCCGGAACTTTGTCTTTATGTGTATTTCTAACCTCAATATAATAGCCGAAAACACCATTGAAATCAATTTTCAAACTCGTGATTCCGGTTCTTTCAATTTCACGCTGACACATTTCGTCCAGGAAACCACGACCTTTGCTTTGAAGATTTCTTAAATGGTCCAATTCTTCCGAAATTCCTTCTCTAATAACATTCCCTTTGTTGATGTTCACAGGAAGTTCATCATTCAGATGCTTGCTGATTAAAGTAATTAATTCTTCAAGATTGATAAAAGGGTCAATCCAAGCTAAAACGTCAGGGAAATTCAGAAGTTTTTTTCTGATTTCATTAATATTAATGATGCTTTGCCGAAGGTAACCTAATTCTTTCGGTGAAATCTTTTCAGCGGCTAATTTTCCAATTAACCTGTCCAAATCAGAAATGCCTTTCAACAGATCTTTGATCTCGTATTTCAAAGAATCTTCTTTATTCAGAAATTCAATCAAGCTTAATCTTCGGTTGATATCACTAATGTTTTTTAAAGGTAAAATCAATCTGCGTCTCAACAATCTTCCACCCATCGGGGTACAAGTTTTGTCGATGATATCAAGAAGCGATTTCCCATTGTGATTGGCAGAATAAACAATTTCAAGATTTCTCAGCGTGAAGTTGTCCATCATCAGATAATCATCCTGTGGAATCACCTGAATTCTTGTAATATGCTGCAACAATGCGTGATGTGTATCTTCTACCAAATAAGCGAAAATTGCTCCGGCAGCTGTGATTCCCAACTTAGATTCTTCGATGCCAAAACCTTTCAAAGATTGCGTTTTGAAATGGGAAGTCAGTTTTTCGTATGCGTAAGGATATTTGAACGCCCAATCTTCCAGCTTGAAAACATTTTTATTTTTCAGCTGACTTGGAATCTCAGAAGTTCTCTGATAGATAATCTCGCTCGGGTCAAAAGTATGAACGATGTGAAGTAATTTTTCAAGATTTCCTTCACTCACGAGAAATTCACCTGTTGAAACATCCACAAGTGCCATTCCATATTTTTCCTTTTCTTTATGAAGAGAAAGCAGGAAATTATTTTTCTTAGAAGTCAGAACCTGGTCGTTGAACGTAACTCCAGGCGTCACCAATTCTGTCACGCCACGTTTTACGATTCCTTTTACAGTTTTTGGATCTTCCAATTGGTCGCAAATAGCAACACGCATTCCAGCTCTTACCAGTTTGGGCAAATAAGAATCCACAGAATGATGCGGAAATCCAGCCAGTTCAATATGACCTTCACCGTTGGCTCTTTTGGTAAGAACGATTCCAAGAATCTGCGACGTTTTTATCGCATCTTGCCCAAAAGTTTCGTAGAAATCCCCAACACGGAATAACAATAATGCATCAGGATATTTCGCCTTAATCGTATTGTATTGCGTCATTAATGGAGTTTCTTTCTTTGCCAATTGTCTGAATTTTAGAAGCGCTAAAATACGAAATTAATAGCCAGAAAAAAGAAGGATGTTTCGCTGAAAATTATTTTTTCTTAAACTTTTCCAGAGCTTTGGAGCTTTTCCGGTAAGCCCAATCTTCTTTATATTTCACCCATTTTGCCTTGAAGATTTTTCGCATCAGCTTATCCGTATATCGCATAATGAAAACGTGATAAAGCATACTCAGAAACTTTGAAGGCCGATTAGGTAATGCTCTGATAGATAGAGAAAAGCCTGGCTCAAGATAACGGTTGTAATGCCAGAAAGCGCCAGGGATGAACAAAGCGTCGCCGTGTTCCATCATGATTTCGGTTCCGGTTGCGTATTTCAAAGCAGGATATTTTTCGTAATCAGGATTTTCGTAATCAATTTCTTCTATCGTATGGACAGACAATGGAACTTTATAAAGTAGTTCATTTTGCTTCTGGTCAAAGAGTAAAATTCTTTTTTTGCCACCAAAATGCACGTGGAAAAAGTCTCCCAAATCCACATCATAATGCATCAAAACATGTGCTTCACTTCCTCCGAAAAACAGCGTAGGAAGTCGTTTGAAGAATTTCATTCCCAGATCCGGATATGTGAAATCTTTCAGCAATTCCGGTAACCTGTCGGTGATGATATAAAAAAAGATCCTGAGGTCAGAAGGTTTACTTTTGATAATATCAATATAATCCTTCATCTTCATTTTGGTTGCCGGTGTGTCAGAGCTTTTATTGGCATCAGCGGGTTTGTTGTCATAGATGGGAACAACCTGGTCACCTGCTTTTTCACGGATGTAATCCAGATTCCATTTTTCGTAAGCGCCCCATTGTTTTGCAAAACCTTTTATCAAAAGCGGTCTGTGCGGTTTGAAATATTTCTTTTGAAAATCTTCTTTATCAATGTGTTCTACAACGTCAACAGGATTCAGAATCATATTAATTATTTTGATCAAATAAAATTAGTAAAAATGATTTTAAGCAAAATGGAAATTTTGAATTTAATGTAACTTGTAAACTTCAAAGCCTGCTATAAGTCATAGGTTATCGGTAATCTTCGGCTCATTTTTTGCTTATCCACCTGCGGAAATTGAACAAATGTTTGAAATCAAATCAGCGTTATTAATAATATCTTTCAGGATTTATTTATAGTTATTCCAAATAATCTCATATTTGTATTATTAAAGCTAATAACAAAAACAATTTCTAAAATAAAAGTTTGAATTAATTCTATTGGTAAAATGAAGGTTGAGCAAATATACACAGGTTGTCTTGCGCAAGGAGCGTATTACATTGTTTCTGAAAACGAAGCAGCAATTATTGACCCGTTGCGAGAGGTTAGGCCTTACCTCGACCGTTTGGAGAAAGATCAGGTTCGGCTCAAATATATTTTTGAAACCCATTTTCACGCTGATTTTGTTTCGGGACATCTGGATTTATCCAGGAAAACCGGTGCTCCCATTGTTTACGGTCCGACAGCTCAGCCAGAATTTGATGCCATTATAGCAGAAGACAATCAGATGTTTGAGATAGGAAAAATCAAAATCAAAGTTCTTCATACACCTGGACATACAATGGAAAGCTCGACTTATCTTCTGATTGATGAAAACGGGAAGGAAACAGCGATTTTTTCCGGTGACACTTTGTTTTTGGGTGATGTCGGCAGACCGGATCTTGCACAGAAAGCGGGTGAGATTACTGAAAAAGATTTGGCCGGAATGTTATATGAAAGTCTTCACAGCAAGATCTTACCTTTGGATGATTCGATCACGGTTTATCCTGCCCACGGCGCCGGTTCTGCTTGCGGAAAAAATATGCAGAAGGAAACTGTGGATACTTTGGGGAATCAAAAAAGAACGAATTACGCACTGAATCAACCGGATAAAGAATCTTTTATTAATGAAGTTCTGGATGGATTAACTGCGCCTCCAAAATATTTCGGGATGAATGTCGCAATGAACAAAGGCGGTTATGAAAGCTTTGACCAGGTTCTGAAAAAAGGTAATAATCCATTGTCTGTTGAGGAATTTGAAACGGCGGCGGAAGAAACCGGGGCTTTGATCCTGGACACAAGAAGTGCAGCCAATTTCCATAAAGGTTTTGTTCCGAATTCTATCAACATTGGAATCAAAGGCGATTTTGCACCTTGGGTTGGAGCGATGATTGTTGATGTTCAACAGCCGATTCTTTTGGTTTCTGACGAAGGTACAGAGGAAGAAGTGATCACGCGACTAAGCAGAGTAGGATTTGATAATGTTTTAGGCTATTTGAAAGGAAGTTTCGAAGCCTGGAAAAACTCCGGTAAAGAAACTGACGAGATCAAAAGGATTTCTGTAGAAGAATTTGCTGATGAGTTTTCTGAAGGTGTAAAAGTTATCGATGTCCGAAAGGAAACAGAATACGAAGCCGAACATATCGATGAAGCTTACAGCAAGCCTTTGGCTTATATCAATGACTGGGTGAATTCTTTGGACAATTCTGAACATTTTTATATCCATTGTGCCGGTGGTTACAGAAGTATGATCGCGGCAAGTATTTTGCAGTCAAGAGGTTATAGAAACTTCACCGAGATTGATGGCGGGTTCAATGCGATTAAGAAAACAGGGAAATTTCACTTGAGTAATTTTGTTTGTCAAAGTAAAACTTTATAGAATTAAAAAAGGCTTTGAACTTCAGCCTGACAATAAGTTTTAATATGTCATTCTGAGCCTGCCGAAGAATCTAGTACCTTAAATCTAACTTCTAACATCTTAGTTATGTCACAGAAATTTCAAGAACTCATACAATCCGAACGTCCTGTTCTCGTTGATTTTTTCGCAACCTGGTGTCAGCCTTGCAAAGTTCAGTCTTCCGTTTTGAATTCTGTAAAAGAAAAAGTTGGAGAGAAAGCAAGAATCGTAAAAATTGATATTGATCAGTTTCCGTCAATAGCTGCGGATAACGGAGTTCGTGGTGTTCCTACTTTAGCGATTTTTAAAAACGGAGAGTTGCTTTGGAAAGAAAGCGGTGTTCATGATGTGAACTCTTTGGTTGGTTTGCTGGAACGATATTTTTAAAAGCCTTATTGCTAATAATAAAAAGGAGGTGCTTTAGGCTACCTCCTTTCATTTTAGAAAATTATTTTTTGATTATTTTTTCTGTTTGAACTTTTCCGTTCTGATAATTTATATTTAGAATATATATACCGGTTTTTAAGCGACTCAAATCAATAGTATTTGTCTTAGATATATTTTCGTCTTTGATTTTCTGTCCTGCGTTATTATAAAAACTGATGTTTTTGATTTTTTCAAAGGATTTAATATGAAGCGAATCCTTTACTGGATTTGGATATATTTTTGCTTTATTAGGAACTTCTTTGATATTCAGGTTTTCACATATAAAATCAAACACAACCTCATAATCCTGTATCTGCCAGGAGCCATTGACAAAAGCTGCAACAGGAGAACCGATTATAGAAGAAGACTTGGTCGTATTTTCCCAAGCTACCCCATCGGAAACCATTTCTATCCAGTAAGTTTTGTTGGGCTCAAAAATTATTGGAGTATCAAAACTAACGGTATATTTTGTAAAATCAAAACCAAAGTTGTTTCCTTGTAAAGAATTTGATTTGATTTGACCATTTCTAGATTCTATTATATCACCAGGGAAGCCATTATTATCATTATAAATATTGAACTGGAAAAAAGAAGGCTCGTAACCTGCCATCTGTATGATTGTTGGCTCAATACCATAAATTATAAATCCTTCGTTACCTACAGGAATATCGATTGTGGGACGGAACGAAAGAAGCGCACCATTCTCAAAATTATTAGATTCAACAGAAAAATCTGAGCATCCGGCTGGTGGTGGAGGTACATCCTCACATTTCACATCGATTGTATAGTTGCCTGTCAAAGCATCGAGGCCTTCTATCAATATATAATAGGTGGATGTTCCGTCTGATTGAAATGCCACTTGGGAGCGTGTGCTACATTCAGTTCCATCATCATTTGAAGCTACCAAATTATTTAATGAACAATCCGAATAGATTCTTAAAAAAGTATCAAAATCAGATCCGCACAGTGAAACCTTTATGTATTGTGGAACACCGTTTCCTGTATATTTGTAAAACACATCTGAAGAAAGATTTCCTCCGGAATCTGTAGCATATATTGTACTACCTGTAGCTGTTGCTCCACAGCTTATTGGGAAAGCATTGCTGCAAAGGTCATTAGCTGGTACATCTACAGTAGAAACGCCACAGGAAATAACTCTGGATCTGTATCTGTTGTCTGTTCCACAATTTGCACTACCATGAGTGTAAAATCTCACTGTAACATCGGCTGCGGGAGTGTAACTGACTGTAGATTGTCCCGCTGCTAGCACTGTTGTTCCCCCATCATTACCAATGGTTATGTAGTCTGTAGTCAAGGTGCTATAAAAGGTATAATTATTTCCACCTTTGAGTTCAACGATGGAATACTCACTAGACGTTGCGAATATACCTCCAACTGTAGCTTTTAATCCATTGCAGATGGGAACAAATGTCTCATCAGGATACTGTCCGTTTACAGACGTCAAGCATCCTTCAAAATCTGCTTTATCAAGATTTTGTTTTTTCTCCGAAAATGTCAAATTTTTAAAATCTATAGAAAATGATTTCTTTTGAATGGAACTGAGCGTCGTTGATTGTCCCTGTGCATATTTCATTGTATGAAAAATCACCAACAATAAGAATAGTTTTTTACACATAATATTTTTTTCAACAATGTTATAATTTTGTTATATCAGGTCAAAAAAATCGCAGGCTCAAAAGATACTTTTCGCCAGAAAATGAGATACTCAAAATATACTTTATGTATTTAAAGGTTTGATTGTCAAATTGAAAATTATCTGTCCATCCATTTATAAATATCCATTTCTGCAGGAATGTTTAATTTTTTCCGTAGATTATATTTTTTATTTTGAATGGTTCTGTAGGATAAATTTTTGTTAGCAGCTATTTCCTTAGTCGATAGATTCAACTTAATTAAAGCACAAAGTTCTATTTCGGAGACAGATAAATCCTGAAAATCCTCTTGCAGTTTCTCTAGAAATTCCGGGTACATATTCCGAAAAGCAGAAATAAAGGCAGTGTCATCTTTTTTAGCCATTTCCAAAAGCCTGTTGTAATCTTCCGGACTAGTATTTGATATAACTTTCTGAACAATAATTTTGGGCTTTCTGACTCTTAAATAGAATAGAATTATCAATGCTAATATTATTATAATTGCAATAATTACCATTAAAAAAGTATTTCTCCGTTTATTCTTCTCATTGTTTTCTTCCAGAATTTTGCTTAGAGAGTCATTTCTGTTCTTATAAATATTTAGATTCAGAAAGTTTTTTTTGTTTTCATATATCTTGGCACTATCTGGCTTTCCGTCGTTTTTATAAGTTTCAACAAAATAGTTGTATAAAATCTCACGATTGATATGATTAATATCTTGTTCAATATTCTCAGCTTTTTTTAAGTAATATATAGCTCTGGGATAGTTTTTCCTGACAAGATTGACGTTCCCTAGAACAAGATAATTGCTGAACTCCGCGTTTTTCAATTTAGAAACATTATCATATTTCAGAGATAGTAATGCATAATGTTCTGTAGAGTCTATATTGATTTCATTATAAACACTTGCAATATTGGCATAGTCTACATACTTCCTTCTGTCCTGATAACTTTTGTCCTGATACTTCTGATGCGCATCCAATGCCTTCATCATATACAGCAAACGTTTTTTATTATCGTTCATCAGTAGATAGTAATTAGCAAAGCTTACATATAATTTGGATGTAGCATCAACCGTTAAAGAATCTTTGCTATTAGCCGCATTACTATACTCTAGTCCGTTTTGAAGATGCTGATAAGCGAACGTATTTAAGTTATTGAATGAATAAGCTTTGAAAAGAAAAACCTCTGCTAGAATGCTATAAGATAAAGATTGATATTCTTGTGATTTTTCCAAAAGCTCCTGTGAGCAGCTAATTAGATTTTTGAAATCATATTTTTTCTCGTAATAAGAACATTTTATCTGAAGCATAGATAGTTCCAAATCGTGAATATTCTTCTTCCTGGCTTCTTTGAGAAATAGATTAGCTTTTTTGAATGCCTTTTCCGGAACTGTGTCAATCAGATTGTTGAGTTCCTCGGTTTTCCTCAGCTCTATATCATATCGTTCTTGCGAGAAAAATAAAATGACGAATAGCAAAAAAATTGTAGAACAAAGAAGATGTGATCTTTTTTGCATTTTATTCTATTTAGCTTATTAAATTAACTCAAATCTGTCACCCTCTTTCAAAAAAGGAAACCTGCTTCTAAATGCTTTTAATTCATCCAGATTCCATTCGGTTGTGATGAGATCGCTTTTTCTTTCCGATATTTCTCTTCCGTCTGGAAAATAAACCATTGAACTTTCCTCATATTCAAGGTTATAACCGTCTGTTCCGATACGATTCAATCCGAAGAGAAAAGCCTGATTTTCAATCGAACGAGCTTTTATAAGTGATTTCCAGGCATCAATTCTGGATTTTGGCCAATTAGCGACATATAAAGCGGCATCATAATCATTCTGATTTCTTGAGAAAACCGGAAAACGCAGATCAAAACAAACCTGTAAAAGAATTTTAAATCCTTTGTAATCAATAATTTTTCGCTCTGTTCCGGCAGTGTAAATTTTATCTTCTCCAGAATAAGAAAACAAATGTCTTTTGTCGTAGTATTCAAAACTGCTGTCAGGAAAAACAAAATAGAACCGGTTGTAGAATTTTCCATTGTCTTCGACGGAAACACTTCCTGCAACGGCAGAATTTCTATTTTTAGCAAAAGATTTCATCCAGGTTAAAGACTCCTCATTTCTATCTGCCACCTCTTCGGCTTCCATGCAAAATCCGGTAGAAAACATCTCTGGTAAAAGGAATAGATCTGCTTCCGCTGAAGCCAATTTATTTTCAATTTTTTTGAAATTTTCTTCCTTATTTTTCCAGGTGATATCCAAATTCAGTCCCGTAATTGTAAGTATTGACATATTCAGAAAGTTTAATGCAATTTATCACTTTAAAATTCGTTTTCATAAGAAGTTCTTAATAAAAATCTAAACATACCCCCGAAATCAAGTTAAAGTCTCCTAAAAAATCGTTAAAAAGTTTGATTGTAACCGTCTGATAATGATTTATATATAATTTTGCACCACTAAAACAAAATCTTAATATTATAATTTAATGAAGAAATTCCCATTATTGTTGTGCTTAGTTTATTTGATAACGACTTCTTTTTATCCGGCAAGTTCTGAGGACAGAGTTTCTTATCCCAGGCTGATGATAAGAGAAATCAAACTAAGTGCTAAAAAGAATTTCTCACCACAGAATCCAGCAGAAGAGATCTACAAGGAGCTTCGGTTTACGGATGAAACATTGAATTTTGAAGTCTTTGAAAAAGCTTTTTTAGGATTCCAAAATTTGAAAAAGTCCGGAAAACTGGAGCCGTCAGTTAAGTTGCTTTCTGTTTGTGATTTTAGTTTGTCTTCTAACAGGAAACGACTTTGGGTCATAGATCTGGGTGAGAAAAAAGTGTTGTTCAACACATTAGTTGCGCACGGAAAAGGAACGGGCGAAGAGTTTGCCACGAGCTTTTCTAATATAGAGGACTCGCATCAGTCGAGTATGGGCTTTTACATTACCGAACAAGCTTACATGGGAGATAATGGCTATTCTATGAGATTATTCGGGATGGATCGAGGTTATAACGATGCGGCTCTGGAGCGCTGTATAGTAATGCACGGTGCCAAATATGTAAGCGAGGATTTTATCAAATCTGAAAAGAGATTAGGAAGAAGCTGGGGTTGCCCGGCTGTTCCGGCCAGTCTTGCAAAACCAATCATTGATACCATCAAAAACAGAACTTGTCTGTTTATTTATTTTCCTGATCAGAGTTACCTGGCGAGTTCTCAATGGTTGAAAAATGTTGAAAAGACAGACTCAATTCTTGATTCTCCAAAACAAAATATGGCAACGAATTAAATCTTTGTATTTTGTAAAATGTACAATGTAAAAGTATAAACCCTTTCAGAGTTCCGAACTCTGAAAGGGTTTATTTTGTTAAAACTTGAAGGTTTGATTTTTATTAAGGATTCTTGACTAATAATCTGAAACCTTCTCCATGAACGTTGATGATTTCCAAACCTTCGTCGTCTTTCAGAAGTTTTCTCAGTTTTGCAATATAAACATCCATACTTCTGGCAGTGAAATAATTCTCTTTTTTCCAGATTTTTCTCAAAGCCAGATCTCTTGGCATAAAATCGTTTCTGTGGATGCAAAGTAATTTCAATAGCTCGTTTTCTTTTGGAGAAAGCTTGTATTCGTTTTCCCCAACTCTCAATTGTCTCAGCATAGAATCGAAGAAAATATTACTGATCTTGAATTGCTCCTGATCTTCATTTTCCAAAACCGCGCTTCTCTGTAAAATGGCTTTGATCTTGTAAAGAAGTAATTCCGTATCAAATGGTTTCGTGATATAATCGTCTGCGCCCAGTTGATAACCTTTCAGGATATCCTCACGCATATTTCTTGCTGTAAGGAAAATGATAGGTGTGTTTTTATCGATTTTCTTCACATCTTCTGCTAAGGAAAATCCGTCTTTTTTAGGCATCATCACATCAAAAATGCAGATGTCAAACTCTTTTTCTGTAAACTCTTTCAGACCCATTTCTCCGTCTGTGGCCAATGTGACCTCAAAGTTATTGATGGTCAAATAATCCTTAAGAACTGCACCAAAACTTTGGTCGTCTTCTACTAATAATATTCTGTTGCTCATAGCTTTTGTAATTAATAATTAAAATGAAGAATTGATATTTCTCCGTTTCGTTAATATTTTGATTTGTTGTTTAAAAGTTGAATTTGTTATTTCTTTATACTTTAATTCTGATTCATTCAATAATTAAAATTATACCATTGGAAGTTTAATCGTAAATGTGCTTCCTTTTCCTTTATGAGAATCCACATGGATCTGACCTTTGTGGATTTCAACGATCTTTTTTACATAAGACAATCCAAGACCTTGTCCTTTTACATTATGGATGTTTCCGGTTTCTTCCCGGAAGAATTTTTCAAAGATTTTGGTTTTGTTGGTCGACTCCATTCCCATTCCTTTGTCCGAAATTTCCACAACATACCAGTTACCTTCGTTTCTGGTGGTCAGTTTTATGTCAGGTGTTTCTGGCGAATACTTGTTGGCATTATCCAGAAGATTGATCAATGCATTGGAGAAATGGAATTCATCAATCCTGAAATTATATTTTGTCGCATTGAATTCCGTTGTCAGAATTCCGTTTCTTTCATTAACAATCAGTCGGAAAGATTCTGCAATACTTTTTATTAATTCTCTTACGTTGGTTTCCTTCAGATGAAGCGGCATTTCGTTTCGTTCCAGTTTAGACATGTTCAGAACGGTTTCTACCTGTTTTTTCATCCTCAGATTCTCCTGCTTTATCAATCCCGAATAATATTTGACCTTATCAGGGTCGGTCGCAATTTTATCGTTGGCTAATGAGTCCGTTGCAACGGAAATGGTTGCCAAAGGCGTTTTGAACTCATGAGACATGTTGTTGATGAAATCTGTCTTGATCTCTGCAATTTTTTTCTGTCTCATCATATAATTGATTGAGATAATATAAATCCCTAAAATCGTCAATAACGAAATGAAAGTTCCCAACAACATCGGCAGATTGTGCTTTACCAAAGAGTAGTCTTTTCTTGGAAAAACCAGGGCTAAAGTATAAAGCGTCCGGTCTTTGGTATCGGTAAAAATCGGATAAGTGTAGTTGGTTTTGTCTTTTTGATCAAGATAAATATTGTTGGCAATCGTTGTCAGTTTGTTGTTTTTATCGATCACTCCGAAACCGAATTTGGTGTCAATTCCTTTCAGTCTCAATTCTTTGGATAAAACCGAATCTATTGTTTTGTTGTTAACTCTTTTTTCAATGGGAAGACTGGTTGCGCTTAATCTTGCAAATTCCTTCATTTGGAAAGAGTTATTGTCAAGATCTCTGCTGATATTGGTTGTTAAGGGTTCCGGTGAATTTCTTTTGACCTTCAATTGCCCCTCATCTTTATAAAGTTTGGTTGTATAAAGTGTGTCGCCTTTTGCGGAAACCGGGATATTTTGCTTTTCAACAATGCTGGTTTGAAAAAGAATGTTAGAGCGATTCGCAGAATCGGAACTTTGCTGGATGTAAGTTTTAACCGGTTGATTATTAGATGCCAGAACTTCTTTTCCAACATTGTTATAAGTCTCATTCCAGTATTTGTTAACTTCGATTTGGTTAACCTTTTGAGTCGATGTCTCTAAAGCAGAGTAAACTTTGTTAGAAAAATCCTGCTCCAGAGAAGTATATAATTCTTTAATCCAATACAGCTGCAAGGAGACGAAAACCACCAAGGAAATCGTCATAAATACAGAAATAATAGGAATAAATTTGTTATTCATTGCAATTATTGATTTTGAAAAGTTAAAATTACTCTTTTTAAGAATATCTCAATAAAAAAAACGCGATACAATTATTAAATATTTCTTAAAAACGAGTTTTTTAACATTTTATTGTGAATAATCAAAAATGTTGCCATAGGAAAACTTTGGTGTGATTTTTTATAATTAATTTTATAAAAAGAAATTGTATGAACTCAGAAATTGTTTTTAATAAGGATTCTGATACCGGAGTTTATGTGATGAAGGTTTATAAAGCCGACGTCTCTACGCTTTGGGATTATTTCACAAAATCAGAATTGATAGACCAATGGTGGGCGCCAAAACCTTGGCAATGCGAAACCGAAAAAATGGATTTTCGTGAAAACGGTGTTTGGCTGTACGCAATGAAAGGTCCGGACGGAGAAAAAGAAATGGCCTTAGCCAATTACGGCGAAATAATGCATCATAGAAGTATTTCCTGGACAGATGCTTTTGCAGATGACAAAGGAAAGGCAAGAACAGACTTGCCACAAACATCCTGGCTGATTGGTTTCACAGGTATCGATGAAGGCACAAGAATGACTTTCAATCTGCATTTTAACTCCAAAGTAGAAATGAATCAGCTCATCGAAATGGGTTTTGAAGAGGGTTTTAAAATGGGATTGAACCAACTTGAAGATATTGTAGCAAAAGATTAATTAATTCAAATTAATTTCCTCATCTTCAAAATATTGGATAATCGCTTTTTTCATCAGAAGCGATTGTTCGTTGGGTTTCAGATCGGGCAAATCTTCCAGCTTTTCGAACTCGGGCCAGCCTTCGTTATAATGACTGAATTTGTAATAGCCAAAAGGTTCCAACAATCTGCAAACCGCAATATGAATAAGATTGACTTTATCATCTTTAGTGAATTTTTGTTGGCCACTTCCAAGTTCCTGAATACCAATTAAAAATAGTATTGTTTCTATTGGCGGATTTTTCTCCGTTTGAAAGTTGACTTCAAAGAAGTGTTCTATTTTTTTCCAGATTTCGGATTCTGTCATATTGCTTTTTACTTTCTTAAAATGTTATCGATCGTTTTTCCTTTTGCCAGTTCATCTATCAGTTTATCTAGATAACGAATTTGTTGCATCAGCCTGTCTTCAATTTCTTCAACACGATAACCACAAATCACACCAGTTATTTTTGAAACATTGGGATTCAAACTTGCTTCTGCAAAAAAAGTCTCGAAATCAATTTTATTATCAATGATTTCCTGAAGTTTCTCTGCATTATATCCTGTCAGCCAAAAGATAATTTCATCAACCTCAGCTTTGGTTCTGCCTTTCTTTTCCGCTTTTGCAATATAATGTGGATAAACGCTCGCAAAAGACATCTTGTAAACTTGGGTGTTTTTCATTTTAATAATTTAATATTGATCTGAATAAACGAAGAACGATAAAAAACCAAAACTCTGGCTAAAATTTTAAACCAGAGTTTTATTGATCTTGATGCGAATTTACAAAAATGAATTTTAATTCCGGATTTCCAAAATCATTGCTGTTTTTGCCGGAATATCTATTGTGTTCTCAAAACTGAAATCTTTGCCAGAAATAATGTCTTTAGCATTGAAATAATTAGTAATCATCTCTTTATATCGACTAAGATTAAGCGTTACTTTATCAGTATTTTTGTTGAGTAAAACCATTAACTTCTGCTTATCTGTATATCTGAAATAAACATAAACATCATTATTGGTTGGCGCATAATGTTTGAATTTTCCATTAGCAATCGCATCATTCGTTTTTCTCCAGTTAAGTAAAGTCGAAAAATACTTCTTGGCTTCCTTTTCTTCATTAGTTAATCCTGCTTCTGCTACAGCATTTTTGGAATCGCCTTTCCAACCTCCGTAGAAATCACTTCTTCTTTGTCCGTCGCTTCCGGCTTTGTCATTGGTCATCAGAACTTCGGTTCCATAGAAAAATTGAGGTGTTCCGCGCATCGTCATATACATCGCAATCCCAAGTTTCCAGTTCTCTAAGTTTTTATTGAGCCGTGAATAGAACCTGTCCAGATCATGATTGTCCGGAAAAATCAATTGATTCTCGGGATGCGGAAAAAGGAAGTCATTGGCTACACTTTCATAGACTTTTCGCCAACTTGAAAACCAACCGCTTTTCTCATTGAGTGCAGTGACGATATTGTCATTAATGGAAAAATCCATCATCATCGGCATATAACTTTTGTAGCCATCACTATTTTCTTTGTCGATTTGCCAATAGGAAGTTTGCGCGATATTTCTTGTCATTTCTTCTGCAACGATGTTCATTTTCGGATATTCTTCGAGAATGGTTTTGGTCCAATCAGCTAGA
>Ga0209933_1001580_pt1 | contig 19300 bp, 16 predicted proteins | sample ThiBiot_300_biof_FD_183944 | JGI IMG/M metagenome (GOLD analysis project Ga0209933, IMG submission 183944) | Wastewater bioreactor microbial communities from Cape Town, South Africa - Thiocy_cont_300_biof (SPAdes) | ecosystem: Engineered > Bioremediation > Thiocyanate > Unclassified | place...
CGTGCGGGTAGGCTGGCGGGAAGGAACGTAGGCAATACGGCAGATTGGCGGTGCTTTGACCCGTTCACCGCGTTTACGCTAATAAATCAGAAAATCCTCTAGCAAACGCCGCGAAAAGGCCTACTTGCAGCAGGTGCACGAGGACGAGCCAATGTTGAACGCGATGCCGAAAATTGAACTGATCGTCAATGGCCGCAAGTCCGAAACGCGAGCACAAACGCTGGCCGCGCTTCTGGATGAGCAGGAGCTGTCTGATGCCAAAGTCGCAACCGCGCTGAACGGTCATTTCGTGTCCGCGGCGAAGCGTGGTACGACGCCCCTCAAAGCCGGCGATAGCGTCGAGATCGTCTCCGCGCGCCAGGGCGGCTGAATGAGTACCTCGCAATCGATGAACGTCCGGGATCAAAGTCTGCATAAAGAGCAACTGCTGTCGCTTTATGGCGTGTCGGTGCCCTCACGACTTCTTCTCGGCACGGCCGGATACCCATCGCCCGCAATTCTCGCCGACGCGGCGAAAGCTTCGCGAGCGTCGATCGTGACGGTCTCTCTTCGTCGCGAGGCGGCGGGGGGAAAAATCGGCGAGCGCTTTCTCGACATCATCAAAAATCTTGGCGTCCGCGTTCTTCCCAACACCGCCGGATGCCGCACGGCGCGCGACGCGATCGCGACAGCTGAAATGGCACGCGAGCTGTTCGGCACCGATTGGGTCAAGCTCGAAGTCATCGCCAATGACGACACGTTGCAGCCGGACGTGTTCGGACTCGTCGAAGCCGCGCGCATCCTCAACGCCAACGGCTTCAAGGTCTTTCCCTATACGACGGAAGATCTCTCCGTGGCCGAACGCCTGCAGCAGGCGGGCTGCGAGGTCATCATGCCGTGGGCGGCGCCGATCGGCAGCGGCCGTGGTCTGGCGAATGTCGCCGCACTCAAAAGTTTGAGAGCTTATTTTCCCGATGCAAAACTCATAATCGACGCGGGTATTGGCGCGCCCTCGCACGCGGCCCACGCGATGGAGCTTGGCTATGATGCCGTGCTGCTCAACACTGCTGTCGCCAAAGCTGCCGATCCGGTCCGCATGGCGGAAGCCTTCGCCAATGCCATCGTTGCCGGACGCATCGGCTACGACGCCGGTCTGATGCCCGCGCGCGACATGGCCGTACCATCGACGCCGGTTGCGGGCACGCCATTCTTTGACATCGAATAGACTGGAATTGAATCGAATGCCGGTGAAGCTCGCGCCGTTCTACCCCATCGTCCCCGATATCGGCTGGCTCGAACGCATCGTGCCGCTCGGCGTCAAGCTGGTGCAACTCAGGATCAAGGATGCGGCGCGGGCCGACGTCATCGATCAGACACGGCGAGCGCTCGCCGTGACGCGGGCGCACGGCTGTCAGCTGGTCGTGAACGACTATTGGGACGTCGCCATCGAAGCCGGCGCCGATTTCATCCATCTTGGTCAAGATGACCTTGAGACCGCCGACCTCGCCGCGCTGCGGCAAGCCGGAGTTCGGTTCGGAGTCTCGACCCATGACGAAGCGGAACTCGCGAAGGCTCTGTCGGTAAACCCTGACTACGTCGCGCTCGGCCCGATCTACCCGACCAAGCTGAAGGTCATGCCTTGGGCGCCGCAAGGCCTTGAACGGATTAAGTTATGGCGCAGCAAAATCGGGGCGCTACCACTTGTCGCGATCGGAGGGCTGACGCCGGATCGAGCCGATGGCGCGGTCGACGCGGGTGCGAATAGCTTGGCGGTGATTACCGATTTTGTAACCGCCGAGGACGCAAACGCACGGGTCAAAGAATGGCTCGCATGGGCGGCCGGCAGACAAAACTGACTGGCGCGTTCGCCTCGGCTGATTTGACAGAAGCGCCAGTTCCGGTGGAATAATTCTCCGCCCAACTCCCCGACAACCCTGAAGGTGCCTCGCGCTCATGCCGTACAGGTTCAAGATCGACGAGCCGGTTGAGAAGGGATTTCGGCGTATCGCGCGCGAGCAGCTCGATTTGGCTTTGCAGGAGCTCGCCGCTCCGGAAGTGCAGCCCAAAGGCGTGCACGAAAGCCGGAAAGCTCTGAAGCGTCTGCGCGCGCTCGTGCGATTGGCTGCGCCAGCGCTCGGTGCGGACAGGGCGCGCAAGCGCAACAATACCCTGAGCGAGATCGCACAACTTCTTGCCGGACACCGCGATCAGGCGGTGATGCTCGATACGCTGAAGAAGCTCGGGGAAGAGAATGGTCCGGATGGCGCCGCAACGCTTGCTCCGCTCACGGCGCATTTCGCCAAGGCGTCTGCCGATGCGCAGCAACCGCTCGATCCCGGTTCCGCCGCGCAGGCCCGCTTGATGCTTCTGCGCGAAGCCAAGAAATTCGCACGCGCACGTATTCGAAAAAGAGGTTTTGCGGCTCTCGAAGGTGGGCTCGAGAAGAGCTATCGCCACGCGCGCAAGTCCCTGAAAATCGCCTACAGCGAACCGGCGGACGAAACATTCCATACGTTGCGCAAATCGGTGCAATGGCATTGGCGGCAGATGAGCCTGCTGGCGCGCGCCTGGCCTGAAGAATTCGCGATCCGGGTCGCTGACGCCCGCGAGCTGTCGCAGCTTCTTGGCGACGATCATGACTTGGCGCTGCTGATTGCCGAAACCGCGAACGCCGACGACATTTCCGCCGACCAGAAGGAAGACATCGTCGCCTTGTGCCGCCGAAAGCAACAGACATTGCGTCTCGAGGCGGAGTTCCGCGCCAAACGGCTTTTCGCGGAGATGCCTCAGCCATTTATCAAGCGGATGCGGGCCTACTGGAAGTTCGGCAGCGGGATGCGGGCTCGCGAACTCCCTCATCTGACGCATGCGGAGGAACCGCAGGCGCTGCATCTTGCATCCTCGGAAGCTCCGAAAAGCCACGGCGAGATCAAGCCCGCCCTGAGCAAGCCCAGGCTTGCGGCGAAAGAAGAGCCCGCGTCGCCTTCGCAACGCCGCGCTTGATCCGCTGATTTGTAGATTCCATTGTTGAACGGGACGCGGATGAACGAAGCGCCGAAATCGATAACTCCTGCGGATACGGCGTCGGCCCTTCCGCCGGGCCATAAGAACGTCGCACACGGACGTATCGGCGTCCTGTTGCTTAATCTCGGCACGCCCGATGGCACCGGTTATTGGCCGATGCGGCGCTATTTGAAGGAATTCCTCTCCGACGAGCGCGTCATCGAGGAGCCGCGCTGGAAGTGGTGGCCGATCCTCAATCTCATCATTCTGACCGTCCGCCCCGGCCGCAAGGGCAAGGACTATGCGACGATCTGGAATAACGAGAAGAACGAAAGTCCGATCAAGACGATCAGCCGGAACCAGGCCGTCGAGCTCGCAGAACGTCTGAAAGACCACGACGGCATCATCGTCGATTGGGCGATGCGTTACGCCAACCCGTCGACGGAAAGCCGCATTCAGGCGTTGAAAGACCAGGGCTGCGACCGCATTCTGCTGCTTCCGCTCTATCCGCAATACGCCGCGCCGACGACTGCGACCGCCGCAGATCAGGCCTTTCGCGCATTGATGAAAATGCGTTGGCAGCCCGCGATCCGCCTGGCGCCCGCCTACTACGACGATCCCGCGTACATCGATGCCCTCGCGCGTTCGATGCGGCAAAGCCTTGCGAAGCTCGACTTCGAGCCGGAGAAAATCATCGCGACGTTTCACGGCATGCCCGAGAAATATTTCGCGGCGGGCGATCCGTATCACTGCCAATGCCAGAAGACGTCGCGGCTATTGCGCGAGGCACTCGGCATCGCCCCGGATCGCTGGCTGACGACATTCCAGTCGCGCTTCGGCAACGATCCGTGGCTGCAGCCTTATACGGACAAGACGGTCGAAGCTCTCGCCAAATCCGGAACGAAAAGGCTCGCGCTCGTGGCGCCGGGCTTTTCCGCCGATTGCCTCGAGACGCTCGAAGAACTCGACAGCGAAAACCGGCATTACTTCGAATCGAACGGCGGCGAGAAATTCGCCTATCTTCCGGCGCTCAACGACAGCCCCGAAGGCATCGACGTCATCGAGGCGGTTGTGCGGCGTGAGTTGCAAGGCTGGATCTGACAGCCGGAGGCGAACTCGCGAACGGCGCGCCGTTCAAGCGACTCCGAGACGCAGCAGGTCGTGAATGTGCACGAGGCCGACTGGCTTCTGCTTCTCGACCACGAACAGCGCCGTGATCGACGACGCGTTGATGAGTTCGAGCGCTGCTGAAGCGAGCATTGTCGGCGAAATCGTTTTCGGCTTCGCCGTCATGATCTGATCGACGCTGGCCCGGACGAGATCGGCGCCCATATGCCGGCGCAAATCGCCGTCGGTGATGACCCCGATGAGGCGACCGCGCTTTTCGACGACGCCGACGCAGCCGAAGCTCTTCTCGGTCATCGTGACCAGCGCATTGGCCATCGTCTCGCCGCTCTTGATCAGCGGCAGCCGTTCGCCCTTATGCATGATGTCGGAAACATACTTGAGGTTCGCGCCGAGCGACCCGCCGGGATGGAAAATCTTGAAGTCGTGCGCGGTGAATCCGCGGGCTTCGAGCAGCGCGATCGCGAGACTGTCGCCGAGCGCGAGCTGCATCGTCGTCGACGTCGTCGGCGCGAGCCCGTGCGGGCAGGCCTCCTTCGTGCGCGGCAGAAGCAGCACAACATCGGCCTGTTCGCCGAGCGCCGACTTCGCCTGCGACGTGATCGCGATCAGCGGCACGGCAAAGCGGCGCGAATACGTGATGATCGGCTTGAGCTCGACGGTCTCGCCCGACCACGACAACGCCAGGATCAGGTCCGAGCGCGTGACCATCCCGAGATCGCCGTGCGACGCTTCGCTCGGATGCACGAAAAATGCGGGCGTCCCGGTCGACGCGAACGTGGCCGCGATCTTCTGCCCGACGTGGCCGCTCTTGCCGATGCCGGTGACGATGACGCGTCCCTTGACCGCAACGAGACGGCGCATCGCCTCCTCGAACGGTCCGGCGAGATCGCCGTTCAGTTCGCTTGCGAGCTGAACGAGCCCTTCCGACTCGAGGTTGAGCGTCCTCACCGCCGAAGCGACACTGGCTTTGAGGCCTGACTTTGTGCTCGAAGCAGCAGGCCGGGTGCTGGAACCGCGGAACGGGACCACTTTGGTCATTGGTGAGACGAGTCCTTCCCCCGTTGAGGCGCGTCCTGAGCCGAGCCCGCAAAACATGGCCTGATCTTATCAATTCCGCGCGGACGCCGCCATGCCGGAGCCGCGCTTTACCCCCGGCTTTAAAGGCACATTAACCAACGGTTTCTACGGTGACCGCGTTCAATTGTTTGCGTTCACGTGATTCTTTCATGGGGGCGCTCGCAAATGAGCGACCGGCGTCATGGCTGGTTTTATTGGAGCTTGGTCGCAGCGGTACTTTTAGTACCCGCCAGCGCGCGGTTCGCGCATGCCCAAAGCTCAGCCCGGCAAAATCTGACCAACATCGAAGACCCAGCCGCCTCTGACGCATCCGAGCCCGGATTGGATGACCCCAATTCCGACGGCAGCGAGAGCGGCGATCCCGCTTCCGCAGCCCCGGCGGACGCTGACGGCAACCCGGCAGCGACGGACGATACGAGCGACCCGGACGACACAAATTCGTCCGCTGACCAAAACGATTCCGACGAAAGCCTGCCGCAAGCTGGCACGCGCGACCCGGGCGAGGCCAACCCCGGCGACCTCGTCAACGGCGAGCCTCTGACGCCGCCGCAAGGCATCGACGTCTCGTCCGCAAGTGCGCGCGATCCAGCCGAAATCGAGTTGCCAGATCAGCGCGCCGCGCGCCGCGATCCGCTGCTCTATCAAATCGAGGATCTGAATCCGATCACCGACAACCGGACGACGGCGCGCCTGTTTCGCCAGGAGCCTTACGATCCGGTCGGTATCAGGATCGGCAGCTTCGTTCTGTTCCCGGAGCTGGACCTCGGAACGTCCTACTATTCGAATGTCTTCCACACTCCATCGGCGAAATCGGATGTCGCGTTCGATGTCGTGCCATCGGCGCGTCTCGTTTCGAACTGGTCGCGCCATGCGCTGGAATTCAGCGCCACCGGCATCTTGAGCTTCTATAACGACTACACGACGGAAGACGATCGCGACTATCAGCTCGAAGCGCGCGGCCGCCTTGACATCACGAGCCGTGCCAACATTCAGGCACTGATCTCGCGTCAGCAATCGTTCGAAGACCGCTCCGCGCTCGACGCGAGTTCGGTCGGCACGCGCGCGAAGATCATCGAAGATCGCGCTGAGGCGGCCTACAATCAGCGGTTCAATCGTCTGTCGTTGCAGCTGCGCGGCAGCATCAGCGACTACACCTACGGCTCGACTGAAGATTTAGGCGTGACGACGAACAACCAGGATCGCGACTACACTCAGTACGAGGAAGCCGCGCGCGTCATGTGGGAGCTGAAGCCGCAGCTTTCGCCGTTCTTCGAAGTCGCCATCAATCATCGCGACTATGCGGAGGCCGCGCAGTCCGACGGCATCAATCGCACCTCGAACGGCGAGCGCTATCGCTTCGGCATTTCATTCGGCAACGACGGCGATATCGTGCGCGGCGAAGTCAGCCTCGGCTACGGCGTCCAGACGCCGAGCGATCGCCGACTGCATCCCGTTGATGGCCTGATTATCGACGCCAACGCGACGTGGCGCATCACGCCGCTGACGTCGATCCTGTTCAACGCCATGTCTGACGTTTCTGAAACGACGACAGCCGATGTCGGCGGCGCATTCTACCGCTCGGCGAGCATCGGCATCCGACACCAGCTGAGAAGCTATCTCGTCGTCTCCGCCGCCTTCAATTATTCGAACCAGGATTCGCAGGACGGCGTCATCAGCGATAACGAGTTCCGCGAAATCCTTGGTATCGAATACTTCGCCGACCGCAACACCGTGCTCTACGGCCGCTACGAGCACGTGAACTTCGACGGCATCGGCATCCCGAACGATTACGTCGGCGACGAGATCCACGTCGGCATCAGGCTCCGCCGCTGACCTTCTCCCTCAGCGAGAAGGTGACCGATGGTCGGATGAGGGGGAGTTCTTTCCCTACTTACGCGCCGTCGAGCAAACGCTGAACTTCGCGCTTGAAGTCGCCCGCAAGCTCCTCGCGCTCCAGCGCCAACGCCACGTTCGCGGTCAGGAATCCAAGCTTCGAACCGCAGTCGTAAATCGTGCCGTTGAAACGCACGGCGTGGAACGGCTGTTTGCCGTCCTGCATCAGCCGGATCATGGAGTCGGTGAGCTGAATTTCGCCGCCCGCGCCGCGTTCCTGCTTCTCAAGCAGCGAGAAAATGTCGGGCTGCAGAATGTAACGTCCCGTGATGTGAAGATTGGACGGCGCCGTTCCGGGCTTCGGCTTCTCGACCATTCCGGTAATCGTGGAAACTTCGGCCTTCGCGTCCTTCACGCCGACGATCCCGTACTGATGCGTCTGATCCTCGGGCACCGGCGCGACGGCGACGAGATTGCCGCCATGCTTGTTGTAAGCCGCGATCATGTCCGCGAGACACGACGTCCGGCCGTGATGGATCATGTCGGGAAGCAGCAAAGCGAACGGTTCGTTGCCGACGATCTCGCGCGCGCACCAGACCGCGTGGCCGAGTCCTAGCGGCGCTTGCTGGCGCGTAAAGCTCGTCTGCCCGGCAGCGGGAAGATCGCGCGCCAGAGCCTCGAGCTCTTTCGTCTTGTTCCGCGACGCCAGCGTCGCTTCGAGTTCGAACTGATTGTCGAAGTGATCTTCGATCACGGCTTTGTTGCGCCCGGTGACGAAGATGAAGTGCTCGATACCGGCGGCGCGCGCTTCGTCGACGACGTGCTGCAGCACCGGCCGGTCGACGACCGTCAGCATTTCCTTCGGTACGGCCTTCGTTGCCGGAAGAAAGCGCGTCCCCAGTCCAGCGACGGGAAACACGGCTTTGCGGATAGGCCTGATCGCGGCGTTCATGTCTTGCTCCGGAAAAATCAATCTGCTGCCAGCGCGGTCTCATGGGATCGAGCGTGCCGGCTGCCGTTAACGCGCGGACGTGCGGAAAACGCGGCGGCGGCGACTGTTAGCGCCAATTTGCCGCCGCGGGTAGACGCGACGGGCCGCTGCAATCAATGTGCCTATAAAACTCGAGAGACGGCAGCCGGGCGGAGCCGCAAAAATGCCCTGAAATCCGAGCATCGGGGTCATCATCGGAACAATGCCCGATCAGGGAGAATAACGGCGAGATGCGGCTGAGCAGATTGATCCAGGGTTTTGCTACTACGCTCGCGTTCAGCCTCGTAGTCCTGGTCGGCGGTCAGGTGGCCACCGCGCGCCCGGCGACGGACTTCAAGACGTTCGTCGAAGGTGTCTGGCCGGATGCGAAGGCCGCAGGCGTCAGCCGCAAAACCTTCGACGCGGCCTTTAAAGGCGTCGAGCCCGACTACACAATTCCCGACCTCGATCTTCCCGACCGCCCGAAGATCGACAATAGCGGCCAGGCCGAGTTCACGAAAACCGCCGCCGATTATCTGTCAGCGCCCTATCTCGAAAAGCTTGGCGTTCAAGGTCGCGCGTTTCTCAAGGACCACGAAGCGGCGCTGAAGCGCATCGAAGCGCTGACCGGCGTCGACCGCTTTACGCTGGTCGCAATCTGGGGACGCGAAACGGCCTACGGATCATATCATCCGCCGAAGGACGCGATCCGCATGCTCGCAACGCTCGCCTACACCGGCAAGCGCAAGGACAAGTTTCGCGAGGAACTGGTGGCGGCTCTGAAAATGCTTCAGATGGGCGTGCCGCGCTCGGACATGCGATCGTCATGGGCAGGCGCCGTCGGGCTGACCCAGGCGATGCCGACCGAATATCTGCAGTTCGCGATCGACGGCGACGGCGACGGCAAGATCGACATCTGGCGCTCGGTTGCCGACGCGCTCGCCTTCACCGCGAAGCAACTCGAAGGCAAAGGCTGGGTGCGCGGCGCGCGCTGGGGCTACGAAGTGATCGCGCCCGATCACGCCGACTGCTCGCTCGAAGGCCCGCCCGACGCGCGTCCCATCGCCGATTGGGTGCGCATGGGGTTTAAACGCGCCGGCGGCAAGCCGTTCTCGCGCGATGAGCTTCAGCAGGAAGCCTATCTGATGATGCCGGGCGGCGCATACGGTCCGGCCTTCCTGGCGGGGCAGAATTTCCGCGTCATCCGGCTCTACAACACATCCGACCTCTATGCGCTGTTCGTCGGCAACCTTTCCGACCGCATCCGTGGCGGCGGCAACTTCGTGACGCCCTGGAAGAACTTTGCGCAGCCGCGAACGACGACCGTTCACAATCTCCAGGTCCAGCTGCAGAAACTCGGCTACCCGATGGACAAGATCGACGGCAAGATCGGCTCCAACACGCGCAAGCAAATCGGGCTCTATCAGAAGGCTGCGCGCATCAAAATCGACTGCTGGCCCTCGGATTCGGTGCTCGCCTCGGCAAATGCGCAGGCAAATCGCTGAGCCACGCGCGCCGAGACGTTGGAGAGCGGCCGCCGACGCGCTATGGTCCGCAGGAATCGCAGAGGGTTGAACCGCGTTTCGGAGAGGCGAAGGCACGCGCACGAATGGCTGATGCTTGGCAGAAACTCCGGCGTTCGTTCGCGGCAATTGCGCCCCTGGTCGCACTCGTGCTCGCGCTTGGCGCTGCGGTGCCGGTCCCGGCAAACGCCGTTGACATGGAGCAGAACACGACCTTCCTGTCGCCGTTCCCCGACAACGACATCTATCAGGTGACCGTTTTCGGCGACGGCTTTGCGGAAGGCTTGCTCGGCGGCCTCGTGCAGGCGTTCGGCTCCGACGTGCGCCTCAACATTCAGCGCCAGATCACGCCGATCGCCAACATCCCGACGTGGGACTTCGAAGGCAAGACGGCCGCGCTGGAACAGAAGATCTCCGAGCAGCCGCTCAACATCGCCATCGTGATGACGGGCGAGGATGACCGCAATCCGTTCCGCAATCCCGACAGTAAGCGCATCCAGGTCGGCACCGATGCCTGGATCACCGAATACACGCGGCGCATCGACAGGCTGATGCGCGCCTTCAAGCGCAAGAACGCCAGTGTCTATTGGGTCGGCCTGCCGAACTTCGCGCGCGGCGACGCCAACGAACTGGCGCAGCGCATGAACGACGTCATTCGCGAGCGCGCCTATCTCAACGGCTATAAATACATCGACGTGTATCAGGGCTTCGTCGACGAAAACGGCGCGTACTCCGCATATGGGCCTGATCTCGAAGGCGCGATCCGGCTGCTGCGCGTGCGCGATGGGGTGAATTTCACGGCGGCGGGCAATCGCAGGCTCGCGCATTTCGTCGAGAAGGAACTCCGCTCCGATCTGACGCAGGCCAAGAGCAATCGCAACGTCCCGCTGCTCGGAGCCGAAGCCGAACAGGAAAAGATCAATCCCGGTAACGCCGTCAAAACACCCGCGCCGTCGTCGCCCGTTGCCGACGCCGCGTCCGCGAACGCGAAAGTTCCCGTCGTCCGCAACACCGCGACCGACGGCACGCCGCCATCACAAACGAGCGCAGCGTCGGGCGATCAGAAGGCCGACAACGGCAAGATCACGCTGCGGCTCATCGGCAGCAATGGGCGCGAGGAGACGCAAACGATCGAGGTGCTACGCCCGGCGATCCCGGCGTCCGTTGTCGCCTTGATGGCGCGGCGCGAAGGCTCGGTCCCGCGCGGCGATCTCGTCGTCGATCAGATCGGCGGCGGGCTGACATTGATGAGTTCGATCACGCCGCCCGGCAACCGCGATCGCGGGCGTCTGTCACCGACGCAAGCGCCGTACTTCCGCTTGCTTGTCAAGGGCGAGCGCCTGCAGCCGAAGCCCGGCCGCGCTGACGACGTATCCTGGCCGCCGAAGAATGACTCGACCACCGATGCAAAACCGGCGGACCCTGTGCCGCGCGGTTAATTCCGCCGCAACAGACGAACGTTGCCCCTGCGATGCGCCGCTTCGCTCGATCGCCTCCACGCGTCGGCGGGTTAAAGTCATGAGATGAGCGCTATCGTCTTCACAGCGGTTCTGTTTGCAGCGTTTCTTCACGCCGCCTGGAACGCACTCGTCAAAAGTGCCGGCGACAAGTTCCTGATGACGATTATGGTCGCGTCGTCGGCCGCGTTTTTGGCCGCCGTCGCGCTGCCGTTTCTCCCGCAACCCGATGTCGAAAGCTGGCGCTACATTGTAGCCTCGGCGGTGATCCACGTCGGCTATTTCACGCTCGTCGCGCTCGCCTACCATCACGCCGACATGAGCCAGACCTACCCATTGATGCGCGGAACCGCTCCGTTTCTGGTGGCGCTCGTTGGCGCGCTTGCGCTCGGAGAGCCGCTTTCGCCTGCCGCCTGGATCGGTATCGGCCTGATCTCGTTCGGCGTTTTGAGCATGGTTGGCATCAGGCGCAACGGCGACGGCAAGGGAGTCGCGATCGCACTCTGCAATGCCGCAGTCATCGCCGCCTATACGCTGGTCGATGGCCACGGCGTCCGGCTTTCCGGATCGCCCGCCGGATATACGCTGTGGGTCTTTATGCTGACGGGAATCCCGCTCGCGGCATGGGTCATGGCCCGGCACGGCAAGACGGCGTTCGTTCGCGCGGGATTGGATTGGCGCGTTGGATTGCTCGGCGGTCTCGCGACCCTCGCCGCCTATAGTCTCGTCCTTTGGGCGATGATGGCCGCGCCCGTCGCAATCGTTGCAGCACTGCGCGAGACGTCAATCCTGTTCGGGACTGTCATCTCGGCCGTGATCTTGAAGGAAAACGTGGGCACGTCGCGGCTGGCAGCGGCGTGCATCATCGTGTTCGGTGCAATCGCGCTCCGTCTCGGGTGAACGAAGCATTCCGCGTTTAGCGCGGAAGCTCCGTCGAACCCATCAGGAACTTGTCGATCGCGTGCGCGGCCTGGCGGCCTTCGCGGATCGCCCACACGACTAGCGATTGCCCGCGCCGAACGTCGCCCGCGCAGAACAGCTTCGGCGAAGTCCCGAGCTTGTAATCCCGGTCCGTCGCATCGAGCCCTTTGAAGCGTCCGCGCGCCACGACCGGAATCTGCAGTTCCTTGACCACGTCGCCCTCGGCGGGACCGGAAAAGCCCATCGCGAACAACACGAGATCGGCGTCGAGCGCGCCCTCGGTGCCCTTGATCGGCTGCAGATTGCCGTTGACGCGCGTGTAATGCAGCTTCTTCACCTTGCCTTTTTCGCCCGAGAAGCCCGTCGTCGAAATCGAATACTCGGTCGTCGCGCCCTCGGCCTGCGAGGTCGAGATGCGCAGCTTCAGCGGCCAGTGCGGCCACGACAGAGCTTTGTTCTCCTTCGTCGGCGGCACCGGCATGATTTCGAGCTGCGTGACGCTCTTGGCGCCCTGCCGAAACGACGTGCCGATGCAGTCCGATCCTGTGTCGCCGCCGCCGATGACAATCACGTGCTTGCCCTTCGCCGAAATCTCTTCCGTCTTGGGCTTTTGCGGTTCGCCGGCATTGCGCCGGTTCTGCTGCGGCAGGAAATCCATCGCATAGTGCAGGCCTTCGAGATCGCGGCCTGGTGATTGGGCAAAAAGGTCGAACGGCGTTTCCGAGCCGAGCGCGAGCAGCACGGCGTCGTGCTTGCCTTCGAGATACTTCGCCGACAGATCCTGCCCGACATGAATGCCGCAATGGAACGTGACGCCCTCGGCCTCCATCTGCTTCACGCGCCGCGCGATCACGGTCTTTTCCATTTTGAAATCCGGAATGCCGTAAACGAGCAGCCCGCCGGGACGCGCGTTCTTCTCGTAAACGTGCACGTCGTGACCGGCGCGCGCCAGCTGCTGCGCGGCGGCAAGCCCAGCCGGGCCTGACCCGATGATCGCGACCTTCTTGCCGGTCTTCTTGTGCGGCGGCTGCGGCTGCAGCCATCCTTCCTCGATGGCGCGATCGGCGATCGCGCACTCGATGCTTTTGATCGTCACCGGCTTGTCGTCGATATTGAGCGTGCACGATGCTTCGCACGGCGCCGGGCAAATGCGGCCCGTTACTTCCGGAAAGTTATTCGTCGAATAGAGGTTCTGCGCCGCCGTCTTCCAGTCGCCGTGATAAACCAGATCATTCCAGTCGGGGATCTGGTTGTTCACCGGACAGCCGTTGTGACAATACGGAATCCCGCAGTCCATGCAGCGCGCAGCCTGGCCTTTGATGTTCGCTTCCGCCAGCGGCTCGACGAACTCCTTCCAGTGCTTCAGACGCTCCTCGACCGGCCGGTATGTGCGCTCGGCGCGATCGATTTCGAGAAAACCCGTCGGCTTGCCCATTTCTATTCCGTCTTTCTGTTCGTTCCGTTGACCGGTCGCGATTTCGATTAGGATTTTGCGGCTGCTTCAGCTTCGCGGTTCGTTTCGCGAGACTTCGCAAGCTCGGTGAGCGCGCGGCGATATTCGACCGGCATGATTTTCTTGAACTTCGGCAGGTAAGCGCCGAAATCCTTGAGAATGGCCTGCGCGCGCTGCGAGTTGGTATAGTGCGCGTGACGCGCGATCAGCGTGTGAAGCCGCTCCGCATCCTGCTCGCGCATGTCGACCATCACGTTGCGAACTGCGATCGCCACGTCGCCGCCTTGCTGAGCGAGCTTTTGCAGCGAGCCCGGATCGGCCGTCAGCGTTTCGAGCTGCACCATCTCCTTGTTGAGATGATTTTCGAAGTCGCCTTTTTCATCGAGCACGTACGCGATCCCGCCCGACATGCCAGCCGCGAAATTGCGACCCGTCGGACCAAGCACGACGACGACACCGCCGGTCATGTATTCGCATCCGTGATCGCCCGTGCCCTCGACGACGGCATAAGCGCCGGAGTTGCGGACAGCGAAGCGCTCGCCGGCGACGCCGTGGAAATAGCATTCGCCCGTGATCGCGCCGTAGAGCACCGTGTTGCCGACGATGATCGAGTCTTCCGGCGTGATGCCGGATTTCGGATCGGGCCGCACGATCAGCTTGCCGCCCGAAAGACCCTTGCCGACGTAGTCGTTACCTTCGCCGATCAGATCGAGCGTCACGCCGTGCGCCGTCCACGCGCCGAACGCCTGGCCCGCAGTGCCCTTGAGCGACAGCCAGATGGTGTCCTCGGGGAGTCCGGCATGACCGTAGCGCCGCGCGACCTCGCCAGACAGCATGGCGCCGGTCGAGCGATTGACGTTCTTGATCGCGAACTCCGCCTTGACCGGCTTCTTCGCTTCGAGCGCCGGCTTCGCGGCTTCGATGAGCTTGACGTCGAGAACCTTCTCGAGCCCGTGGTTCTGACGCTCGCTGTTATAGATCGCGACGCCCTGCGGAGCGTTCGGCTTATGGAACAGCTTCGAGAAGTCGAGACCGCGCGCCTTCCAGTGTTCGATGGCGCGATCCTTGTCGAGCTGATCCGTCTGGCCGATCATCTCGTTGAACGTATGGAAGCCGAGCTGCGCCATGATCTCGCGCACTTCTTCCGCAACGAAGAAGAAGAAGTTGATCACGTGCTCGGGCTTGCCGGTGAAGCGGGCGCGCAGAACGGGGTCCTGCGTTGCGACGCCGACGGGGCAGGTGTTGAGATGGCACTTGCGCATCATGATGCAGCCCGCCGCAATCAGCGGAGCGGTTGCGAAGCCGAACTCGTCGGCGCCGAGCAGCGCGCCGATCACAACGTCGCGCCCGGTGCGGACGCCGCCGTCGACCTGCACCGCGATGCGGCCGCGGAGTCTGTTGCCGACCAGCGTCTGATGCGTTTCGGCGAGACCGATTTCCCACGGGCTACCCGCGTGCTTGATCGACGTCAGCGGCGAAGCGCCGGTGCCGCCTTCGAAGCCTGAGATCGTCACATGGTCCGCGCGCGCCTTCGCGACGCCCGCGGCGACGGTGCCGACGCCGACCTCGGAGACGAGCTTGACCGCGATCGTCGCGTCGACCTTGTGGCCAGGCAGCTGCCCGCCTTCGCCGGGCTTCGCGCCCTGCGCCATCTTGATCTGCATCATGTCGGAGTTGACGAGATATTCCGTCGTCACGCCGAAACGGCCGGATGCGATCTGCTTGATCGCGGAGCGCATCGAGTCGCCGTTCTGCAGCGGCTTGAAGCGATCGGATTCCTCGCCGCCTTCGCCGGTGTTCGAACGTCCGCCGATACGGTTCATCGCGATCGCGAGCGTCGTATGCGCTTCGCGGCTGATCGAACCGAAGCTCATCGCGCCGGTCGAAAAACGCTTCACGATGCTGGCCGCTGGCTCGACCTCGTCGAGCGGGATCGGCTTGCGGCCCATGCTTTCCGCCGAGCGAATGCGGAACATGCCGCGCAGCGTCATCAGCTGCTCGGACTGATCGTTGAGAAACGCTTCACGATGCTGGCCGCTGGCTCGACCTCGTCGAGCGGGATCGGCTTGCGGCCCATGCTTTCCGCCGAGCGAATGCGGAACATGCCGCGCAGCGTCATCAGCTGCTCGGACTGATCGTTGATCGACTTCGAATAGTCGCGGAACTTCTGCGAGACGCGGCCACTCATCGCGGCGGCATTGTCGGTGCCGCGAACTGCGTGCTGCAGGTCGGCAACCGTCGCCGGACGCCACATGTGCGCTTCGCCGCGCACGCGATAGGCATAGTCGCCGCCGACGTCGAGAGCGTTTTCCAGAACCGGAGAATCGCCGAACGCCGCCTTGTGCCGCTCAACCGTCTCGCGCGCGATCTCGCGCAGACCGACGCCTTCGACCTGCGTGTGCGTGCCGGTAAAATACCGGTCGACGAATGTCGACCTGAGCCCAACGGCGTCGAAAATCTGCGCGCCGCAATAGGACTGGTAGGTCGAGATGCCCATCTTCGCCATCACCTTCATGATGGCCTTGCCGATCGCCTTGATGAACCGCTTCTTGGCGAGATCCGGCGTCGTGCCCTCGGGCAGGTCCGGGATCATCGAGTACAGCGTTTCGAACGCGAGATACGGATTGATTGCTTCCGCGCCATATCCGGCGAGCGTGCAGAACTGATGAATCTCGTGCGCTTCACCCGTCTCGATGACGAGACCGACCGACGTTCTGAGACCTTGCTTGATCAGGTGGTGATGCACCGCCGACGTCGCGAGCAGCGACGGAATGGCGATACGATCCGGACCGGCGCGACGGTCCGAGAGAATGATGATGTTGTATTCCTTCGCGCGCACGAATTCTTCAGCCTCCGCGCAAACGCCGTCGAGCGCCGGGCCCATGCCCGCCTCGCCTTTGTCAGCGGGGTAGGTGATGTCGATCGTGATCGACGAGAAATCGTTATCCTTGACGGCGCCGATGCCGCGGATGCGTTCGAGGTCTTCGTTCGTCAGGATCGGCTGGTCGACCTCGAGGCGCTTCTGCTTCGAGGTGCCTTCGAGTTCGAGGATGTTCGGACGCGGCCCGATGAACGAGACGAGACTCATCACCAGCTCTTCGCGGATCGAGTCGATCGGCGGATTGGTGACCTGCGCGAAGTTCTGCTTGAAGTAGGTGTGCAACAGCTTCGACTTCGACGACAGCGCCGAAATCGGCGTGTCGGTGCCCATCGAGCCGATGGCTTCCTCGCCGCGTTCGGCCATCGGCGCGAGCAGAAACTTGATGCTTTCTTGCGTGTAGCCGAACGCTTGCTGCAGATCGAGCAGCGCGATGTTCGACTTCGCGGGGCGCGCCGACGCGGGCGGCAGCGGCAGCTCCGACGCCTTGATTTGCGTGCGCTTCAGCCACGTTTCGTACGGATGGCTCGCGGCGATCTCGGCCTTCAATTCTTCGTCCGAGATGATGCGACCCTTTTCGAGGTCGATCAGCAGCATCTTGCCCGGCTGCAGACGCCACTTCTTGACGATCTTGTCTTCGTCGACCGGCAGCACGCCCGACTCCGATGACATGATGACGGTGTCGTCCTTGGTCACGAGATAGCGGGCGGGACGCAGACCGTTCCGGTCGAGCGTCGCGCCGATCTGGCGGCCGTCGGTAAACGCCATCGCCGCCGGGCCGTCCCACGGTTCCATGAGGCAGGCGTGATATTCGTAGAACGCGCGGCGCTTCGTATCCATCGTCGGGTTGCCGGCCCACGCTTCCGGGATCAGCATCATCGCGGCGTGCGCGAGGCTGTAGCCGCCCATCGTCAGGAATTCGAGCGCGTTGTCGAAGCACGCCGTATCCGACTGGCCTTCATACGAGATCGGCCAGAGCTTCGAAATGTCGGAGCCGAACAGCGGCGACGAGACGGACGCTTGCCGTGCCGCCATCCAGTTGACGTTGCCGCGCAGCGTGTTGATCTCGCCGTTGTGCGCGACCATCCGGTAGGGATGCGCGAGCTTCCACGACGGAAACGTGTTGGTCGAAAAGCGCTGATGCACCAGCGCCAGCGCCGAAGTCAGGCGCGGGTCGGAAAGGTCCTTGAAGTAGGCCTTCACCTGATACGACAGGAACATGCCCTTGTAGACGAGCGTCCGCGTCGATAGCGACACGGTGTAATGACCGATGTCGCGGCCCTTGTAGGCATCGTGGATCGCGTTCGAGACGACCTTGCGAACGATATAGAGGCGCCGTTCGAATTCATCCTGGTCCGCGATCGAGGAGGGACGTTCGATGAAAGCCTGCCGGTGCACGGGTTCGGTGGTGCGGACCATCGGTGACAGGCAGCTATTGTCGACCGGCACCGAACGCCAGCCGAGAAACTTCAGACCTTCTTCCTTGACGCATCGCGCCCAGACGCGTTCGCAATGCGCGCGCAGCCGCTCGTCTTGCGGCATGAACACATGACCGACGGCGTAATCGCCGAACTTCGGCAGATCGAAGTCGAGCGTCTTTGTTTCCGCCGCGAGAAAATCATGCGGGATCTGGATGAGAATACCGGCGCCGTCGCCCGACAGCGGATCGGCTCCGACCGCGCCGCGATGTTCGAGATTTTCCAGAATCTTGAGCGCGCTCTCGACGATCGAGTGCGATTTCTTACCCTTGAGATTGGCGATAAAGCCGACGCCGCACGCATCCCGCTCCAGTGCCGGATCAAATAGTCCTTCAGGCGCCGGGCGGCCCTGCGGTCCGATTTCATCTTCCAGCGGGGGTAGGTAGCCTTCGCTCATCTTCTTTGCCTCGTCAGGCCCGTCGGGCCTCTCTGCGAATGTCTGTCGGGGTCGGGTCGCGCGGTTCGCCCTTGAGAGCCAGCCGCGCTTGCATTTCTGTGTGAGTGGCGGCGGTGCCGCCGGATTGCGCTCTCATGTGTCGGCGAAACTTTGTCCCAGGCGAAAGGCTGCCCAAGGAGTGCCGGAAAAGTGCGCGAGCGGCCGTGACGATTATCGCGTCGATTTTCGACGCATACGTTTCATCGCGGCCGCCGTGTAGGGCGACCGGACATCTGGCGGACGTGCTTTCGAGTGCAACATCGGCGTTCCAATAAAGGTCAGTAATGCTGACCTATGTGCTGCATCATACAGATTTGCATTCGTCGCACAAGTAGAAAAGCGCACAACTTTTGTACGATGTTTTTTTGGCGTTTGCGCTCCATCTGGCGACGAGCAATCGCCAATATCCTGGGCGAAATCTGCCCGATCGCCAATATGGTCGCGTAGCCGGCCACGACGGCCTGGTCATTGCGCGCTGGCATGACAAAGCAGCCGCGTCCGGGGGGAGCGCGGCTGCCAAGCATTTTCAATAACTTCGAACGAATTTCGAAACTCGGCGGGCTTAGGCTGCTTTCGCCTCAAGCTGCCTCGAGTCGCTCGAACCGATCGCGATCGTCCGCGGCTTTTTGCTTTCCGGAACATTGCGAACGAGATCGACATGGAGCAAGCCGTTCTCGAACTTGGCGCCCGTCACGTCGACGTGGTCGGCAAGCTGGAAGCGCCGCTCGAAGGCGCGCGCTGCGATCCCACGGTGCAAGAACGTCTTGCCTTCCGTTTCGGCAGCTTTCTCACCGGAGACAGACAGCGTCTGCTCCTTGACTTCGATTTTCAGCTCCTCAGGCGAAAAACCGGCGACCGCGAGAGAGATGCGATACGCATTTTCGCCAGTCCGCTCGATATTGTACGGCGGATAAGTCGATTCGCTATCGAAACCCGTCGACTGGTCCAGCATCTGGAACAGGCGGTCAAAGCCGATTGCGGAACGATAGAAGGGAGCAAATTCAGTGTGTCGCATGAACATATCCTCCTAGAGAAGCGACATGTGAGCCGGCCCGGCGATCGAGTCCGGCTCTTTGAGTGCGGCCCCGCTTCGCGGCAACCGCAACAGACAGGTAGGAAGACCAAATTCCACTTCAAGAGGTCCGACGACAGGCTGCAAGCGCG
>Ga0209933_1001587_pt1 | contig 19192 bp, 16 predicted proteins | sample ThiBiot_300_biof_FD_183944 | JGI IMG/M metagenome (GOLD analysis project Ga0209933, IMG submission 183944) | Wastewater bioreactor microbial communities from Cape Town, South Africa - Thiocy_cont_300_biof (SPAdes) | ecosystem: Engineered > Bioremediation > Thiocyanate > Unclassified | place...
CTGCGCACCCGCTTCGGCCGTTTCGTCTATGCCGCCGGCGACAATGCGCTCGCCGCCCGCATCACCGGCATCCCGCTGCGCCCGCTGATCGTCGCGCAATATGTCGTCAGCGCGCTGATCGCCTTCCTCGCCGGCCTGGTGATGGCCGCCGCTGTATCCGGCATGAGCACGCGGCTCTACAACTCGACCATGATCTATGACGTGCTGCTCGTCGTCGTGCTCGGCGGCATCAGCCTCTCGGGCGGCCGCGGCGGCGTGCGCAATATCCTGGTCGGAACGCTTCTCGTCGGCGTGCTGCTCAACGGTATGACCATCCTCGACATCACCTACACGACCCAGAACTTGATCAAGAGCTTGATCCTGCTCCTCGCGATCATGGTCGACAGCTTCATCAACCCCAGGGACGAACAGACTTCGCAGCAGGCCCAGGGGGATATCTGACCGCAATGCTGCACGCGCCCGGCGGCCGGCCGCCGCACGGGACCAAGGGATCAACGGGAGGAACCAAGATGATCCGCAAGATGCTGATGGCCGGCCTCGCGGCCGGAATGATGGCGCTCGGCTTCGCCGGCGCGGCCCACGCCGATGACGGGCTCGACAATCCCTCGCGCAATCCCTTCTACGAGGGGCTGAAGGGCAAGCGCGTCGTCTTCGTTCCGCTCGCGATGGGCTTCGACCTCACCGAGGGCTGGGCGGCGATCATGCGCAAGCAGGCCGCCGATCTCGGCTATACGCTGGACATCCGCGATCCGAACTGGAGCACCGATGCCGGCACGCGCGCGCTGACCGCGCTGATCGCTGAGAAGCCGGACGTCATCATCGCCCACAATCCGGACGTCCAGTCCTATGCGCGTCTCCTGAAGCGCGCGATGGACGCGGGCATCAAGGTCATCCAGCTCAATCTCGAATCCGTCGTCCCGACCGACGCCTATATCGGCGCCGACTGGTCGCGCGTCGGCTACATCGAGGCGGACGAGCTCGTGAAGCGCTGCGGCACCGGCTCGGGCAAATCCGGCAAGATTGCGATCATCCGCGGCCAGCCGACCGCCGCCTCCGATCTCTACGAACTCTATGCCTATAAGACGACCTTCGCCAAGGATCCGGCGATCAAGATCGTATCCGAACAGGCGGCGCAGTATGACCCGGCCAAGGCCCGGGCCATCATGGAGACGGTGCTGCAGCAGCATCCCGATCTCTGCGGCGTGGTCGGCAACTGGGACAACCAGGATGTCGGCGCCGGCGCGGCGATCCAGGCGGCCGGCAAGGCGGACGACATCTTCGTCGTCACCTCGGGCGGCGGCAACCAGATCGGCTGCGACAATATCCAAAAGGGCCTGCTCGACATGATCGTAAGCTATGACGTGCCGCTGCAGGGTGAGGCGATCAACCAGCAGATCGCGCAGACGCTTCTCTCCCCGGCCAAGGCCGGCGAAAGCAAGACGGCCTACTACACGCCGCTGACCCTGCTCACCAAAGACAATATCGGTCCCAGGACCTGCTGGTCGCTCGACCAGCTGAAGTAAGGAAGACCGAAAGGAGACGCGCGGGGACCCACCCCGCGCGTATTGAGCCAGCGACGCGACCTCCGGCGAGCCGGGTTCGCCGGACGTGATCCAGCAGGGACCGAAAAAGCTTCCTCATGGCCAGCAACGATAGTTTGAGCGACCGCCTCGCCTTTCTCCGCTCGCGCCTCTTCCCCGATCACGTGGTCGGGGAGATCATGTCGAAGCGGTGGATCGACAATGCGATCCCCTTCACGGCGCTGGTGCTGACCATCATCGTGCTCGGCAGCATCATCCCGGATTTCCTGTCGCTCTCGAGCCTTTCCGACTTCTCGCGCCAGTTCGCTGAATTCGGCCTCGTGGTGCTGGCGCTCACCATCGTCATGATCTCGGGCGGCATCGACCTTTCCGTCGCCGCCGTCTTCTCGCTCGCGGTCCTGTTCTCGCTGATCGGCGTCAATGTCTACGAATTGCCGGTCCCGGCCGTTCTCGTCGGCATTCTCGGCCTCGGCATGGTCTGCGGCGCGCTCAATGGCGTCCTGATCGGCTATCTGCGGCTGCGCGCCTTCCTCACGACGCTGGTCAGCCTCATCATCTTTCGCTCGATCTACGAGATCGTCTTCGTCAAGATGTCGACGGCGATCATGTCCGGCTTCTCGGATTCCGATCTCTGGCTGTTCATCGGCGAGGGCTCGATCCTGGGCGTGCCGGTGTCGCTGGTCATCACACTGGTGATCGCGCTCGCCTGGCATATCGTGCTGTCGCGCATGCGGCCGGGCTGGCGGCTGACGGCGGTGGGCGGCGCCCGCCGCTCGGCCTTCAATGCCGGCATCGACGTGCGGCTGATGGTGTTCTCCACCTATGTCGCGTCGAGCATGATGTGTGCGCTGGCCGGCTTCCTGTTCGCCGCCCGCCTCGGCAGCACCGGCTCGGACACCGGCGTCGGCCTGGAGGTTCAGGCGCTGACGGCGGCGGTGCTCGGCGGCACGGCGATCGGCGGCGGCCGCGGCTCCGTCGCCAAGGCGATCATCGGCAGCCTGCTCGTGCTGCTTCTCACCAACGGCCTGATCAATCTGGGCATCAGCGGGCCGATCACCTCGACCATTCTCGGCGCTGTGCTGATCCTCGCGGTGTTCATCGACATGCGCTGGCAGAAGCATCGCCACCGCATCCTCGCCAAGATCTATGTCTCGCCGACCTATCTCGACCTGCCGCCGGCGCCGGCCATCGATGCGCCCGGCTCGCCCTATGCGCTCAACGACCGCCTGCGCTCGGTCGAGATCATCGGCCTCGGCGAGATCGAAGGACCCGAGGACGTGATCCTCGACCGCCAAGACAATCTCTATTGCGGCACGCGGCACGGCGACATCGTCCGCTTCTTCGGACCGGACCACAAGCGCTCCGAGATCTTCGCCCATATCGGCGGCCACCCGCTCGGCATGGCCTTCGACCGCGACGACAATCTCCTGGTCTGCATCGGCGGCATGGGCCTCTTCCAGGTGGCGCCCGACAAGACGGTGACCAAGCTCACCGACGAGACCAATCGAAGCTGGACCTCGATCGTCGACGACAGCCGGTTGCGGCTTGCCGACGATGTCGACATCGCGCCGGATGGCCGCGTCTATTTCAGCGAGGCGACCATCCGCTACGAGCAGGAGGACTGGGCGACCGACGCGCTGGAGAGCCGGGCCAGCGGGCGCATGATCTGCTACGATCCCAAGACCGGCCGCACCCATACCGAGATCCCGAAGCTCGTCTTCGCCAATGGCGTCGCGATGTGCCCGGACGGCCAGTCGTTCATGTTCGCGGAAAGCTGGACCTGCTCGATCAGTCGCTACTATTTCGACGGCCCCAAGAAGGGGACGATCGAGAAGGTCATCGACAACCTGCCGGGCTATCCCGACAACATCAACCGCGCATCGGACGGCAATTACTGGATGGCGCTGCTCGGCATGCGCGGCCCGGCGCTCGACCTCGCTTTGAAGATGCCCGGCTTCCGCAAACGCATGGCGCGCCGCGTGGCGCCCGACCAGTGGCTCTACCCGAACATCAACACCGGCTGCGTCGTGAAATTCAACGAGAAGGGCGAGATCCTCGACAGTCTCTGGGATCTCGGCGGCCTCAACCATCCCATGATCACCTCCATGCGCGAGCATCGCGGCTGGCTCTATCTCGGCGGCGTCTCCAACAACCGCATCGGCCGCTACCGCCTGCCCGATGCCGATCCGAACTGGTGCGCGCAGGACGCCTATTGGGGAGCGAAGCCATGATCGGCGCCCTCAAGGAGGCCTGGGCCAATTTCCGCGGCTTCGACACGACCGGCAGCACCGTTCCGCCGATGGATGGACCGCTGCGCCCGAATGCCCGGCTGGACGCGGCGCCGCTGCTGCTGGCGATCGAGGATGTTGACAATCTCACCGCAACGCCGGCTGGGCTCCTTTGTTCGGTCGGCGCAGAGATCCACCAGCTCATCGCCGAAGGCGACACGCTGAGGATCGCCGCGACGCGGACAATGCCGGGCACCGTAACGGCGATGGCCGCGTCGGGGGGCCGTCTCGCGATCGCGATCGCCGGTGCCTGCATCCAGATCGAGGCGGAGGGCGCTGCCCCGCGCATCGTGGCGCTCGACGGCATCGATGCCGGCCATGTGACGGCAATGAGCTTTGCCGGCCCCGCGACGCTCTATGTCGCGATCGGCTCCTCGCGCCATCCGGCGCGTGAGTGGAAACGCGATCTGATGACGAAGACTGCCGCCGGCTCGGTGCTGCGGCTCGATCTCGTCCAGGGCCGGGCCAGCGTCATCGCCCGCGATCTCGCTTTTCCCTCGGGCATCCTCGCCTCGGGCGGCCGCCTCTTCGTTTCGGAGGCGTGGCGGCACCGCGTGCTCTCGCTCGCGGCCGACGGGGGCAAGCCCGAGATCGCGCTCGGCGCGCTGCCGGCCTATCCCGGCCGCATCGCGCCGTCCTCGACCGGCGGCTATTGGCTGGCGATGTTCGCGCCGCGCAACCCGCTGGTCGAGTTCGTGCTGAAGGAGAAGGACTATCGCCGCCGTATGGTCGAGACGATCGATGCCGATTACTGGATCGCGCCTTCGCTCGCGACCGGCCGCAGCTTCCTGGAGCCGATCCAGGGCGGCGCGCGCAAGAAGCTCAACATGCTGAAGCCGTGGTCGCCGACCTGGTCGACCGGCCTCGTCGCGCGCTGCGGCGCCGACATGGCGATGCTGGAAAGCTGGCACAGTCGCGCCGACGGCGCCGTGCACGGCATAACCTCGCTCGCCGAGATGAACGGACGGCTGATGGCCGGGGCCAAGGGCTCCGGCAAGATCGTCGCATTCGACAGGATCGATGAGGGGAGCGCGGCATGACCACGACCGTCACCGCAAGGCCGCCGCAGGGCGCGGCCGCGACCGCCGCCACGCCGCTGGTGCGCCTCAGCAAGGTCTCCAAGGATTTCCGCGGCGTCCTCGCCATCTCGGACATCGATCTCGACATCCGCGCCGGCGAAATCCACGCCATTCTCGGTGAGAACGGCGCCGGCAAGTCGACGCTGATGAAGGTTCTCGCCGGGGTCTACCAGCCCACATCCGGCGAGATGCTGCTCGACGGCAAGCCGGTGACGCTGACCTCGCCCTCCGATGCGCTCGAGCGCGGCATCGCTATGGTCTTCCAGGAGACCAATCTCGTTCCGTCGATGTCGGTGGCGCAGAACATCTATCTCGGCGACGAGAAGATGTTCAACCGCCTGCGCGGCCTCAACATCCAGGCGCAGCGCTATCTCCTGTCGCTCAACTTCTATGTCGATCCGACGGTGCAGGTGTCGGCGCTCGGCGCCGGCAAGAAGCAGATGGTCGAGATCGCCCGCGCGGTGCATCACCACGCGCGGCTGATCATCTTCGACGAGCCGACCGCGACCTTGACGCCCGAGGAGAAGTTCCACTTCTTCAACCTCGCCCGCCGCCTCAAGGAGGAGGGCATAGCGATCATCTTCATCAGCCATGCGCTGGAAGAGGCGCTGCAGTTGTCCGACCGCATCACCGTCATGCGCGACAGCAAGCTCGTTGTCAGCGACAGGACGGAGAATTTCGACCGCGAGCGCATCGTGCAGGCGATGGTCGGGCGCAGCCTCACGGGCGAGCTCTATGCCGGCGGGCGGCGCAAGGCGCGGCCGATGGGCAAGAAGATCCTCTCCGTCGAGAATCTCTCGATGGGCAATGCCGTGCGCAACACGTCCTTCTCGGTGTTTTCCGGGCAGGTCACCGGCATGTTCGGGCTTGTCGGCGCGGGCCGCACCGAAACGATGAAGATCGTCGCCGGCGTGCTGAAGCGCGACTATTTCCATGGCGGCACGGTGCGTTTCGAGGGGCGACCGGTGCGCTATCGCACGCCGCGGCCGGCGGTGCGCGACGGCATCGTTTATGTGACCGAGGATCGGAAGATCGAAGGCTTCTTCGAGACGATGACGATCGCCAGCAACATCCAGCTCGGCCATCTCGCCAAGGGCATCAATCCCTTCACGCCGGTCACCATGATCGAGGCGCGGCGGCTGGCGAAGGAGTGGACCGGCCGGCTCGGGGTCAAGTCGATCGACGCCGATGCGCGCGTCATCGAGCTCTCCGGCGGCAACCAGCAGAAGGTCGTGCTCGCCAAGGCGCTGATCCAGCGCCCGAAGCTCGTGATCCTCGACGAGCCGACGCGCGGCGTCGATGTCGGCACGATCGTCGAGATCCACAACTTCATCAACGAGCTGGCCGATGGCGGCATGGCCGTCGTGGTGATTTCCTCCTATCTGCCGGAAATCATGGCCCTTTCGGACCGCATCCTCGTCGCCCGCCAGGGCCGCATCGTCGAGGAAATGGACGTCGCCGAGGCGACCGAGAGCCGCATCATGTATGCGGCGGTGCACTGAGGCTGGGGTCGAAGAACCCCTCACCATCTCTCCCCCGCTTCGCGGGAGAGGCCCGGGCGCGGACTTCATCGACGCGCTGGACAGGCGTCGGGCACGCCCTCTCCCGCGCAGCGGGGGAGGGTCGGGAGGGGGCCCTCATGACGCGAAGAACCGATCGGCGAGCGGTTGCCGCCTCACCACCGGTTCGTCGGCAGCACGAACATCTGCGCCACCTGCACATGCGGCGGCTGCTCGAGCGCGAAGAAGGTGCAGCGAGCGATGTCGTCCGGGTCGAGCGCCATGCCGAAGCGCTCGAAATAGCGCTCCGCCGCCTCCTGATCGCCGCGGTGGCGGGTGGCCACGATGTTGGTGCGGGTCAGCCCGGGCATGATCTCGATGACGCGCAGCGGTGTCTCGGCGAGTTCGCCGCGCAGGATGTCCGAGAGCATGTGCACGCCGGCCTTGCTCGCCGAATAGGGCGCCTGGTCGGGCACCAGGCGGAGCGCGCTGATCGAACTCATATTGACGATGTCGCCGCGGCCACGCGCGATCATGCCCGGCAGGATGGCGCGGGTGACGCGCATCAGCCCGATGAGGTTGGTCTCGATGATCGCCGCCCAGTCGTCGGCCGAGCCGAGGTCGAAGCGGGTGCGGCCGCCGATATCGTGGCCGGCATTGTTGACGAGGATGTCGATGGCCTGCATCGGTTCCGGCAGGCGGTCGAGGCAAGAGGCGACGGCCGGGCCGTCATTGATCTCGAGCACAAGGGGGACGGAACCCGCGAGCGAGGCCGCGAGCGGCTCCAGCGTGGCGGCGTCGCGGTCGGCGAGCACCACCTTCGCGCCGCGAGCGACGAGGCCGGTGGCGATGGCGCGGCCGATGCCGCTCGCCGCGCCGGTGACGAAGGCGACGCGGTCTCCGAGCGAGGCGTCCGCCATCAGGCCGCTCCCGTCTTCGGCGGCAAGTCGAGCCGCGCCACGAAGCCGGCGAGCTCGGACGACGCCGGCGGATAGAGCGCCATCACCAGGGGGTCGTGCCCTGGAATGACATGGTCGCGCGAGGTCGCGAGCCGCAGCACCGTGTCATAGCCTTCGAGCACATCGGCGACGCTGTCGACAGTCGGGAAGATACGGCGGCGGTCGAGATGGGCGTAGAAATGCGCCGTGTCGGAGGCGAGCACCACATGGCCACGCGCCGTCTTCACCCGCACGATCTGTAGCCCGCGCGAATGGCCGCCGATCCGATGCAGCGTGATGCCGGGCGCCAGTTCCGAAACGCCGTCGTGGAAGCACACCAGGCCCGCATAGACCCGCCGCACCATGGCCGTCACATTGTCGACGTCATAGGGATGGTTCGAATAGGCGTGGCACATGCAGCGGCCGGTGGCATAGGCCATCTCGGCGTCCTGGACATGGAAGCGCGCCGCCGGGAACAACCCGTCATTGCCGGCATGGTCGTAGTGCATATGCGTGACGATCACGTCGGTGACCGTCTCGCAGGTGACGCCAAGCGCGGCGAGATTGTCCCTGACCGGCCGCACGAGGTCGCGATTGCGCTTCGACGCCGAGGCCTCGTCATAGCCGGTATCGACGACGAAGCTGCGCGCGGCGTTGCGGATCAGCCAGTTGGAATAGTCGAGCGGCATGTCGACGTCATGCGCGTCGCCGCCGATGAAGTTCTCCGGCGAGCGGCGGGCCGAGTGGCCGTATTTCAGCGCGTAGATCTCGTAGACGTCGTCGGACATCGGCTCACCGCTGCACGAATGGATTGGGCACGGTGCCGGAGATGTCGATCCAGACGCTCTTCTCCTGCAGATATTCGCGGATCGCCGAGAGGCCGCTCTCGCGCCCGATGCCGGATCGCTTGAAGCCTCCGAAGGGCGACATGTAGCTCGTCGCCCTGTAGGTGTTGATCCAGACCGTGCCGGCCTTGAGCTTCTCCGACATGGTCAGCGCGCGGGCCATGCTCTGCGTCCAGACGCCGGCCGCGAGGCCGTAGATCGTGCCATTGGCGATCTCGATTGCCTCCTCGTCGCTGTCGAACGGGATGATGGCTAGCACCGGCCCGAACACCTCTTCCTGCGCGATGCGCATTCCCGGCGCGACATCGGTGAAGATGGTCGGCTCGACGAACCAGCCCTCACCGCAGGCGGGGTCGGTGGCGCGCCCGCCGCCGAGCGCGAGCGTCGCGCCCTCGCCCTTGGCGATCTCGATATAGGAGAGCACCTTGTCGAGCTGCGGCCGCGTCGTGATCGGGCCGACCTGCGTCGACGGATCGGCGGGGTCGCCGATCTTCGCCGTCTTCGCGAAGGCGACCAGCGCCTCGATGAAGGCCGGGTAGATCGACCGGTGCACAAGGGCGCGGGAGCCGGCGATGCAGGTCTGGCCGCTCGCCGCGAAGATGCCCGAGACGACGCCCTTCACGGCATCGTCGAGCACCGCGTCGGCGAAGACGATATTGGCCGACTTGCCGCCGAGCTCGAGCGTCACCGGCTTGATCTGGCGGGCGGCGAGCTCGTAGACGCCCTGTCCGGTGCGGTCGCCGCCAGTGAACGCGATCTTGTCGACGAGCGGGTGCGAGACGAGGTGCTCGCCGATCTCGGAGCCGAAGCCGGTGAGGACGTTGACGACGCCGGGCGGGAAGCCCGCCTCTTCGAACAGCGCGCCGAATTCGAGCGCCGAGGCGGAGGAATATTCCGACGGCTTCCAGACGATCGTGTTGCCGGCCGCCAGCGCCGGCGCCAGCTTCCAGGTCGCGAGCATCAGCGGCGAATTCCAGGGCGTGATCGCCGCGACGACGCCGAGCGGCTCCTCGCGGGTGAAGTTGAACACCCCCGGCTTGTCGATCGGAATGACGCGGCCCTCGACCTTGTCGGCGAGGCCGGCGAAGTAGTGGTACCACTGCGGCATGTAGCGCAGTTGCCCGCGCATCTCGGCGATCAGCTTGCCGTTGTCGCGCGTCTCGATCTCGGCGAGGCGGTCGGCATTGGCGGCGAGGAGATCGGCGAAGCGGCGGATGAGCGCGCCACGCTGCGTCGCGCTGATGGCAGACCATGACGGTGCGCGAAAGGCGTCGGCCGCGGCCTGCACCGCGCGGTCGACATCTTCCTTGCCGGCGCGCGGGATCGTCGCCCAGGCCTTGCCCGTGAACGGGTTCTCGGTCTCGAACGTCGCGCCGCTCGCCGCCGCGACGAAGGCGCCACCGATCAGCATCTCGTAGCTCTTCATCGCGTTTTCCTCCCGCGTCGTTCTTCTCGCCCGGTCAGGGCTTGGCGGCGTCCAGCTCCGCGAAGGCCTCGCGGGCGATGCGGAACGAGTCGACCGCCGCCGGGACGCCAGCATAGATCGCGACCTGCAGGAAGACCTCGCGGATCTCCTCGCGGCTGACGCCGTTCCGGATCGCGCCCTTTACATGCATCTTCAGTTCGTGCGGGCGGTTCAGCGTGCTGATCATCGCGAGGTTCAGCATGGAGCGTGTCTTCTTCGGCAGCTCCTCGCGGCCCCAGACGGCGCCCCAGCAATATTCGGTGACAAGCTCCTGCATCGGCCGGTTGAAGTCGTCGGCGGAGGCGAAGGCCTTCTCGACGAATTCCGCGCCCAGCACTTCCTTGCGAATGGCGAGACCGCGCTCGAAGACCTCGTTCGTCATGGAATTCTCCTCGTTGTCAGGGTGCGTTTGCCGTCTTCGGCCGCGCGGCGGCGGGGACGGCGCAAAGCTGCATCAGCCGCCCGGCATCGCGGGCGGTGTCGAGCGTGTCGACGAAGGCCTCGATCGCATCGGCCGCATCCTGGCCGACGACGGCGGCGGCCGCGACGCGGAAGCGCTGGCGAACCTCCGCTTCGGTCGCGGGAATGACGTCGGGAAGCCCCATCGAGAGGCGGCGGTCGTCGGCGAGCGTGAGTTCTACGATCGCGCCCTGTTCGGCGGGGAAGCGAGCCGAGAGTTCGTCGCTGGCGACGAGGGTGGTGACGCCGACGAGGCGCAGGACCTTGGCATCCGCGAGATCGGCATAGTTCTCCTCGGCGAGGCGGCCATGCGCCAGCACGGCGGCGACCCCGAACGGAATGCTCATCTTGGCCTGCAGCGCGCGCTCGAAGGGGCCGGTATGGTCGCAGCCCGGATAGTCGGCCGCGGCGAGGGGCACGCGGATGGTGATGGCGCTGACCGGCGCGACATTGGGGCCGATCATCTCGATCATGCGCAGCGCTGCCTGGCAGGCGGTCTGCGCGAAGTTACAGGCCGGCGCGCCCTTGTGATAGACGGCGAGGATCTCCGCCTCGCCCCGCGGGAAGAGTGCGATCGCGCTCGGCATCGGCTTCCGTGCAAAGGCCGCGAAGAGGCCTGCCTTGCCGTCGAGGATGTCGCGGCTGCCATAGGCGCCGGCCTCGGCGAGGCGCACCGCCATGACGGCGTTGCGCGCAGCGAAGCCGGGATGGAAGAACATGTCCGAGGCGCCGCTCGCCGGCCACTGGTTGAGCCCTGATGACGTGTTGGCGGCAATGGCCAGCGCCGATGCGGTCGATGGCGCGTCGAGTCCGAGAAGCCTTGCGCCACCCGCCGCAGCGCCGATCGGCGCGACGAGACCGGTCGGACGGAAGAGGCTCGACATGCCGCGGTCGATCAGCAGGCGTCCGAGGCGGCCGCCGACCTCATAGGCGAGGATCGCCGCCTCGAGCAGCCTCGACCCGGCGATCCGCCGCGTCTCGGCAAGGGCGAGGAGGAGTGGCCAGACGACGACGCCGTGGTGGCTGACCGAGGCCGCGTGCATGTCCTCGCGCACCAGCCCATGGCCCTTCACGGCATTGACGAAGGCGGCGTCGGCCGGGGTCGCGGTCGCCGTCTCGCCGATGATGTGGCCGCCCGGCGCCTCGAAGACTGCGGCCATCGCCTGCCGGCTCGGATCGAGCGCGGTCGCCTCGAAGGCGCAGCCGAGGAAATCGAGCAGGCAGGCCTTGGCCTTCGCCCGCATCGCCGGATCGAAGGCGCGCGCGTCGAGCGCGGCGATTGTCTCGGCGACTTCCACGGCTTGCGGACGTTCGACGGCTTGCTGGCTTTCGACTGCCTGGGGCGCCATGCTGGTCACCGTCAGGCCCGGTCGCGGATCTCGACGCCGGCCCATTCCTCGACGATGCGCGCCATGGAGGTGAAGTCGGAATCGGCGCCGAAGCGGGCCTTTGTGGCGGCCAGCATCTGGCGCACCAGCGCGCCGCCGACCATCGGGACGCCGAGATTCTCCGCCTCGTCGACGCACATGCGCACGTCCTTGTAGGAAAGGCCGGTCGTGAAGCCGAAATCGAAGGTGCCGGGCAGGACCGAGCGCGGGAATTTCTCCTGCGTCGCGCTGTTGCGGCCGCTGGAGGCGTTGATGATGTCGCACATCACGCGCGGGTCGAGGCCGGCCTTGACGCCCATGGCCAGCGCCTCGGCGGAGAGCAGGATGACGGCGGCGGCGATCATGTTGTTGCCGAGCTTGGCCACCTGCGCCGAGCCCGGCGCGTCGCCGCAATAGAAGCGGCGGCCGAAATTGGCGAGGATTGGATCGACCTCCGTGAACGTCGCCTCCGGGCAGGAGACCATCACGGCGAGCGTGCCGCCGCGCGCGCCGGCGAGGCCGCCCGAGATCGGCGAATCGACGAAGGCGATGCCCTTGTCCTTGAGGCTCGCGGCGATGGCCGAGGCGACCGTTGGTCCCGTGGTCGAGACGTCGATGACGATCTTGACGGCGCTGCCGGCGGCGACGCCGTCCTCGCCGAGGATTACGCTGGAGAGGATGGCGGGCGAGGGCAGGCTGCAGATGACGATCCGCGCCGCTGCGCCGACTTCGGCGGGCGAGGCGGCAATCGTCACCTTGTCGGCGGGCATGTCGGCCAGCGCCTCGGCGCGGGTGTCATAGACGACGACATGATGGCCGGCGTCGATGAGCCGCCGCGTCATGGGTCCACCCATGCGGCCGAGCCCGATGAAACCCAGTGTCTCCGTGGCCAACGACATCTCGCCTCCCGATGCCGCCGCTGGTTGTGGCGCGCGGCTCTGGAAGCGCTCGCGCGGCGGCGGATTGTTCGGCGACGTTAGGCCAATTCGCGGCGGCGGGGTAATTGTCACGGCGGGCATATCAGCTTTGCTCGCCCCTGACGCTGCGCCCTCCGCCCTTGTCATCGCCGCCGGGCTGACCCAATGCTGTTCGCCCCCCCCAATGCTGTTCGCCCCATACCGATCGGCGCGCCGCCGCCGGACGAGACCCTCGCGATGTTCGATCTCAAGCAGCTGCAGCTCTTCACCGCCGTCGCCGAATTCGGCAGCTTCTCGCGCGCCGCCGTCGCCCTTTCGGTCAGCCAGCCGGTGATCAGCCGCCAGATCAAGGCGCTGGAGGAGGAGCTCGGCGTCTCGCTGCTCTATCGCAACGGGCGCGGCATCGTGCTGACCGAAGCCGGAAAGCTGCTCGAGAGCTATGCCTCGGCCATCCTCGAACAGGCGTCGCGCGCTACGACCGAGCTTGCCGCGATGCGCTCCAACCCGCGCGGCACCATCGTGCTCGGCATGCCGCCCTCGGTCGGCATCGTGCTGACGGCGCCGCTGGTCAAGCATTTCCGCGAGGAGTTCCCGCAGGTTACGATGCGCGTCGTCGAGGGCTTCAGCGGACATCTCCTTGAATGGCTGGTGATGGGCAAGATCGACGTCGCGGTGCTCTACAACGCGCCGCGCATGAACAACCTGCTCGCCGAGCCGATCCTGCGCGACGAGCTCTTCCTGCTCGGGGCGGGCGATGACGCCGGCACGCTGGGCTCCGGGCCGGTCGATGCATCGGTAGTGGCGACGCTGCCGATGATCCTGCCGGCGCGGCCGCACGGCCTGCGCCTGCTGCTCGACCAGGTGCTCGGCCAGGCCGGCATTGAGCCGCGCATCGATCTCGAGGTCGAGGCCATGCCCTCCACGCTCCGGCTCGTCGAGGGCGGCATGGGCTACACCATCCTCTCCTATTCGAGCGTGCATCATCTCGTCGCCGAGGGGCGCATCCGCTACTGGCGGATCAAGAATCCGTCGATCGAGCGCGAATTGCTGCTCGCCACCTCCAGCCAGCGGCCGACGACGACGGCGATCCGTGCCCTGACCGCGCTGATCCGCAACGAGGTGCGGACGCTGCGCAAGCAAGGCGTGTTCGAGCCGGCGGGTTGAGGCGCTATTCGTCGCGTTCGACCGCGAAGCAGGCGACCTTGGTTTCGCCGTGCCATTCGAGCTTCGGCCGCTCGGTGCGGCAGCGGTCGAAGGCGAGCGGGCAGCGCGTGTTGAAGGGGCAGCCCGGCGGTGGGTTGAAGGGCGAGGGCATCTCGCCCTTGAGGCGGATGCGCTCGCGCGCCCGCGCCGGGTCGGCGACCGGCGTCGCCGAGAGCAGCGCCCGCGTATAGGGATGCTTCGGCCCGGCAAACAGCACCTCGCGCGGCGCCTGCTCGACGATGCGGCCGAGATACATGACGACGATGTCGTCGGCCATGTGCCGCACCACCGAGAGCCCGTGGCTGATGAAGAGATAGGCGAGGCCGAGGCTCTGCTGCAATTCGACGAGGAGATTCAGCACCTGCGCCTGGACCGAGAGGTCGAGCGCCGAGACCGGCTCGTCGAGCACCAGGATCTCCGGCCGCAGCATCAGCGCGCGGGCGATTGCGATGCGCTGGCGCTGGCCGCCCGAGAACATATGCGGATAGCGGTCGGCATGCTCGGGTCTGAGGCCGACGCGCGTCAGCATGTCCAGCACCGCGGCGCTGCGCTCGGCGCGGCTCATGCCCGGACGATTGATCACCAGCGGCTCGGCGAGGGCGGCGCCGATCTTCTGGCGCGGGTTGAGCGAGCCATAGGGGTTCTGGAACACGATCTGCACGCGTGAGCGCAGCTTCGCCAGCGCGGCGCGGTCGCCGCCGACGACCTCGACGCCGTCGATCGCCAGCGTTCCGGCCGTCGGCGGCTCGATCATGGTGACGAGGCGGGCGAGAGTCGACTTGCCGCAGCCCGATTCGCCGACGACGGCGAGCGTCCGCCCGGTCTCCAGCGTGAAGGAGGCATCGGCCAGCGCACGGATCACCGCCGGCTTGCGGAAGGCGCCGCGCGGAACCTCGTAATGCCGGGCGAGATGGCGCGCGTCGAGAACCGTGCTTCCGGTCATGGGGGATGTCGGGGGCATCGTCGTCGCGTGGCTCATGCTGCGACCTCGCGGCCTTCGGGGAAGGGATGGCCGATCGGCCGGCCGCCGGCGAGCGGATAGTGGCAGAGCGCGAAGCCTGCGATGGCGCCCTGGCGCGGCGGCGCCTTCTCGCGGCAGCGATTGGTGGCGAAGCGGCAGCGCGGCTCGAAGAGGCAGGCCGGCGGCCGGTCGGCAAGGCCCGGCACGGTTCCCGGGATCGAGGGCAGGAAGCGGCCATGCGCCCGCTCGGGCAGCGCGGCGAGCAGCGCCGCGGTATAAGGATGATGCGGGTCGGCGAAGAGCGGGCCGACTGGCTGTTCCTCCACCTTCTGGCCGGCATAATGGACCGAGACGCGCTCCGCCGTTTCCGCGACGACGCCCATGTCGTGCGTGATGAGGACGAGACCGGTGCCCGTCTCGCGCTGCAGGGCGACGAGCAGGTCGAGGATCTGCGCCTGGATCGTCACGTCGAGCGCCGTGGTCGGCTCGTCGGCAATGATCAGCTTCGGCCGGCAGGCGAGCGCCATCGCGATCATCACGCGCTGGCTGATGCCGCCCGAAAGCTGGTGCGGGAAGGCCTTCAGCCGCCGCTCGGGATCGGGGATGCCGACCGCGTCGAGCAGCTCCAATGTCCGTGCCCGTCGCTCGGCCTTGCCGAGGCCGAGATGCACCTTGAGCGTCTCGCCGATCTGGAAGCCGACCGTGAAGCACGGGTTGAGGCTCGACATCGGCTCCTGGAAGATCATCGCGACATCCTTGCCGACCAGCCGCCGCCGCTCGCGCGGCGAAAGCGTCAGGAGGTCGCGGCCGTCGAAGGCGAGGCGCCGCGCGGTGACGGTCGCCGTCCAGGGCAGGAGGCCCATCACGGCCAGCATCGCCACCGACTTGCCGGAGCCGCTCTCGCCGACGATCGCCAGGATCTCGCCGGCATCGACGCTGAGCGAGACATTGTCGACGGCACGGAACACGCCGCCGCCGGTCGCGAAGTCGACGGAAAGGTCGGAGATTTCAAGCAGCGGCATCAGCTCCTCCGCATCTTCGGGTCGAGCGCGTCGCGGAGGCCGTCGCCGACGAGGTTGATGGCGAGGACGGTGATGAGGATCGCGAGGCCCGGCTCGGTCACGATCCAGGGCGAGGCCTGCAGGAACTCGCGCGCCGAGGCGAGCATCGCGCCCCATTCCGGCGAGGGCGGCTGCGCGCCGAGGCCGAGAAAGCCGAGCGCCGCCGCCTCGAGGATCGCATTGGAGATGGTGAGCGCGGCCTGGACGATGATCGGCGCCATGCAATTGGGCAGCACGGTGCGGAACATGATCCTGAGCGTTCCCGCGCCGGCGACCCGCGCCGCCACGACATAGTCGCGCGATTTCTCCGAGAGCGCCGAGGCGCGCACGAGGCGCACATAGTTCGGCAGATAGACGACGGTGATCGCGACGATCGTGTTGGTGAGGCTCGGCCCGATGATCGCGACGATGACGATGGCGAGCAGGAGGCTCGGCACCGACAGGATCACGTCCATCGCGCGCATGATGACGATCGACGGCCAGCCGGTGGCGAAGGCGGCGACGAGGCCGAGCGCGATGCCGACGATCATCGAGGCGACGACGACGGCGAGGCCGATGAAGAGCGACAGCCGCGCGCCGAAGATGAGCCGCGAGAGCATGTCGCGGCCGACCTCGTCGGTGCCGAGCAGGAAGGCGCGGTTGCCTCCCTCCTGCCAGGCCGGCGGGATGCGCACGAAGTCGCGGAACTGCTCGATCGGGCTGTGCGGCGCGACGAAGTCGGCGAAGATCGCCGTGAGCACCAGGAGCGCCAGGATGACGAAGCCGACGACCGCGGCGCGGTTCTCGGAGAAGTCGCGCACGAAGGTTGCGAAGGCGCCGGGCGGGGGCGCTGCCTTGCGCGCCGGCGTCGTGGTCGCGTCAGCGGGCATGGCGGATCCTCGGATTGAGCACGCCGTAGAGGACGTCGACCAGGATATTGATGAGGATCACGAGGCCCGAGATCATCAGGACGCCGCCCTGCAGCACCGGATAGTCGCGGCGCTGGATCGATTCGATCAGCCAGGTGCCGATGCCGGGCCAGGAGAAGATGTATTCCGTCAGCACCGCTCCGCCCATCAGCATGCCGGTCTGCAGGCCGATCACCGTCACGACCGGGATCAGGGCGTTGCGCAGCGCGTGCACATTCACGACCCGGAAGGGCGAAAGGCCCTTGGCCCGTGCCGTCCGCACATAGTCCTCGCCGAGCACTTCCAGCATGGTCGAGCGGGTCATGCGGGCGATGGTCGCGAGCGGGATCGTGCCGAGCACGATGGTCGGCAGGATCAGATGCGACACGGCCGAGAGGAAGGCGCCGTCCTGGTCGGACAGCAGGCTGTCGATCAGCATGAAGCCCGTCACCGGCTCGAAATAATAGAGCAGGTCGATGCGGCCGGAGACCGGCGTCAGGTCGAGCGTCACCGAGAAGAACAGGATGAGCAGGAGACCCCACCAGAAGATCGGCATCGAGAAGCCGGTGAGCGCCACGCCCATGACGGAATAATCGAGAAAGCCGCCGCGCCGGGTCGCCGCGAGCACGCCGGCCGGAATGCCGAGCACGACGGCGAAGAGCATGGCGCAGAGGGCGAGTTCGAGCGTCGCCGGGAAGAGCGTCAGGAATTCCTGCAGCACCGGCGCATGGGTCGAGATCGAGGTGCCGAGATCGCCATGGGCGATCTGGCCGAGATAGTCGAGGAACTGCTTCCAGACCGGCTGGTCGAGGCCGAGCTGGTGGCGGAACTCCGCGAGGCGCTCCGGCGAGATGCCGCGCTCCCCGGTGCGGACCTCGATCGGGTCGCCGGGCACGAGGCGGATCGCGACGAAGGTCAGGAAGGCGATCGCGATGAAGGTCGGGATGACCAGCAGCACGCGCCGGACGATGAAGCCGAGCATCGGGGGCTACGAGGCGCGGCGGCGGCCCCTGGCGAGCCGCCGCCGCGTCCGTCCTATTTCAGGTCGACCTGGGCGAATTCGTGCCGGCCGAGCGGGCTGACCTTGTAGCCGACGACTTCCTTGCGCACCGGCTCGAACACGACGGAATGGGCGATGTTGAACACCGGCACCTCGTCATGGGCGATGACCTGCATCTCCTCGTAGAGCTTGGTGCGCTCGGCCTTGTCGAAGATGCTCTTGGCCTTCTTCAGCTTGTCGTCGAAGTCCTTGTTGCACCACTTCGAGATGTTCTGGCCGCCTTCGCGGGCCGCGTCGCAGCCGAGCAGGAAGAAGAAGTTGTCCGGATCGCCATTGTCGCCCGTCCAGCCGAGCTGGCCCATCTGGTGCTCGCCCTGCTGCATGCGCTTGCGATACTCGCCCCACTCATAGGAAACGAGATTCGCCTTGATGTTGAGCTTCTCGAGATCGGCCTGGATGATCTCGGCGACGCGCTTGGCGTTCGGATTGTAGGGGCGCTGCACCGGCATCCACCAGATATCGGTCGAGAACCCGTCCGAGAGACCCGCTTCCTTCAGGAGTTCCTTCGCCTTCTCCACATCATGCGGATAGTCGACGATGGCGTCGTTGTAGCTCCAGATGGTCGGCGGAATGAAGTTCTTGGCCGGCTGGCCGGCGCCGAGATAGACGTCCTTGAGGATCGCTTCCTTGTCGATCGCATAGGTGATCGCAAGACGGACGCGCTTGTCGTCGAAGGGCTTCTTGGTGACGTTGAAGGCGAGATAGCCGATATTGAGGCCCGGCTGCTGCATCAGGTTGACATTCTCATCCTTGCCGATCGCGTCGAGATCGGCCGGATTGGGATAGGGCATGACCTGGCATTCGCCCTTCTGGACCTTGGCCCAGCGCGCGGTCGCGTCCTTGGTGATCGAGAAGACGAGGTCGATCTTCGGCGCGCCGCCCCAATAGTCCGCGAAGGACTTGTAGCGGATCGCGTTGTCCTTCTGGTAGGCGACGAAGGAGAACGGGCCGGTACCGACCGGGACCTGGTCGATCTGCTCGGGCGTTCCGGCCTTCAGCATCTGGTCGGCATATTCGGCCGAGAGGATGGTCGCGAAATCCATCGCGAGATTGGCGAGGAAGGGCGCCTCCGGCCGGGTCAGCGTGAACTTGACCGTATAATCGTCGACCTTGTCGATCGACTTCAGGAGGTCAGGCATGCCCATGTCGTTGAAGTAGTCATAGGCGCCGCCCGAAACCTTGTGATAGGGGCTGTCTTCCTTCCACATGCGGTTGAACGAGAACAGCACGTCGTCGGCGTTGAAATCGCGCGTCGGCGTGAAGCCCTTGATCGTGTGGAACTTGACGCCCTTGCGCAGGTGGAAGGTCACCTCGGTGCCGTCGGGCGAGACGTCCCAGGACTCGGCGAGGCCGGGGACGACATTGGTCGTGCCCGGCTCGAACTCGACGAGCTGGTTGAAGACCGGGCGGGCCGCGTCGAACGAGGTGCCGGTCGTGTTGATCTGCGGATTGAAGTTCTCGGGGCTGCCTTCGGAGCAATAGACGAGCGTCTTTGCCTCCGCGCCGGCGGCGAGGCCGACAACGAGCATGCTGGCCGCCAGAAGGCGGGTCGAAATCTTCATTCTGAACTCCCCTGTCACCGGCGCCCTTTGGCGCATCGCGGTCTCGTCCCTGCTGGCCGA
>Ga0209933_1001588_pt1 | contig 19180 bp, 18 predicted proteins | sample ThiBiot_300_biof_FD_183944 | JGI IMG/M metagenome (GOLD analysis project Ga0209933, IMG submission 183944) | Wastewater bioreactor microbial communities from Cape Town, South Africa - Thiocy_cont_300_biof (SPAdes) | ecosystem: Engineered > Bioremediation > Thiocyanate > Unclassified | place...
TCGCCGGTCGGCCTGTCGGTGACGACGAAGCTCGCACCCGATGCGTTCCACACCCAGATGGTGGCCCTGTTCTTCCTCTCCATTGCGATGGGCACCTCCATCGCCGGGTGGTGCACGCAGTTCTTCGACGTCGACAACGAGGTGCCCTACTTCCTCATCCTCGGATTCATCGCCATCGCGGTCGGCATTGTGCTGTGGCTGCTCACCAAGCCCGTGCTCGCGCTGATGAAGGGCGTCCGCTAGACGCATCCCGGCGACGCCCAGGAGGGCGTGCGACAATGGATGCCGTACTCCGTGTATCTACCTCGGATCGGCACGGCCCCGATCGCCAAGGCGGCACGACGCCCCTTGGGAGATCGAATGAGCACCACATCGCGGGTCCACGACCCGGATACCGTCCACACGGATGCGCAGACGCGCGAATCGTCGCTCGTCCGCGCGACCGGCTTCGCGTACTTCCCGATCGCGCTACTGGCGCGGTTCCCGTTCGCCATGATGGTGGTCGGCGTCCTCACGCTCGTCGTGGCGGCGCGCGACGACCTCGCCCTCGGCGGGCTGACCTCGGCGCTCATCGGGTTCGGCACGGCGGTGTTCGGTCCGCTCATCGGCGCGGCGGCCGACCGCGTCGGCCAGCGGACGGTGATGCTCGTCTCCGGCATCGCGAACAGTCTCGCGCTGCTCGCGATCGCGTGGGTCGTCTACACCCCGGCATCGCCGTTCGCGGTGCTGGCGATCGCGTTCGTGATCGGGGCCACGGCACCGCAGGTCTCCCCGATGTCGCGCAGTCGCCTGGTCGGGGTCATCACCCGGATGCTGCCCGCCGAGCGGCGGGCGACGACGCTCAACGGGACGATGGCCTACGAATCCGCGGCCGATGAGATCGTGTTCGTCTTCGGGCCGTTCCTGGTCGGCGTGCTCGCGACGACGCTCAATCCGGCGGCACCGATCGTGGGCGCGGCGATCCTCACGCTGGTGTTCGTGACCGCGTTCGCGCTGCACCGCACCGGCGCGACCGTGGCCAGGGTCGACGGGCGCGCGGTCGTGCGGCAGGCGCCGGCGCGCCAGCTCGCCCGGCCCGCCCTCGTCGTCGTCGCCGTCGGCGTCCTCGGCATGGGACTGTTCTTCGGCTCGACGCTCACCGCCCTCACGTCGTTCATGGCCGACCTCGGTGCTCCCGAGCAGGCCGGTCTCGTGTACGGCGTGATGGGCATCGGATCCGCGGGGCTCGCGCTGGGCGTCGCCTGGTTCCCGGCCCGATTCACCGTGCACGCGCGATGGCTGGTGTTCGCCGCGGTGCTCGTGGCCGGAACCGCCGCGCTGCCCTTCGTACACGACGTCGTCGGCGTCGCGATCGCGCTGTTCATCATCGGGATCGGCGTCGGCCCGACGCTCGTCACCCAGTACACGCTCGGCGCCGCGCACAGTCCGCTCGGCCGGTCGGCGACGGTGATGACGATGCTCGGGTCGTCGGTGATCGTGGGGCAGTCCGCGGCATCCGCCCTCGTCGGCGCGCTCGCCCAGTCGTCGGGCACCGCCGCCGCGATGATCGCACCCGTGACGTCGGCCGGCGTCGTGCTGCTGGCCGGAGCGGCGAGCGCCGTCCTGGCGCGGCGCGCCCGCGGCTGAGGAGGGCTGCGGCCCCGGCTCAGACGAGCGCGAGCTCGCGGTCGATCGCCGCGGTCGCCGCGAGCAGGCGCGGGAGGTGCGCGAGCGTGAGGTGCTCCACGGTGTCGCGGGTCGCGCTCGTCGACACGTTGACGGCGGCGACGACCTGCCCGCCCCGACCGTGGACCGGCGCGGCGATCGACCGCAGTCCGGGCTCGAGCTCGCCGTCGACGAGGGCCCACCCCTGCTCCCGGACGCGGTCGAGCTCGGCGCGCAGCTCGTCGACGTCGGTCAGGGTCCGGGCGGTGAGGTGGTCCGGACGGGATGCCTCCACCGCCGCGCGGGCGGCGGCATCCGGCAGCGCTGCGAGCAGCACGCGCCCCATCGACGTCGCGTACGCGGGGAAGCGCGTGCCGATCGTGATGCGGACGCTCATGATGCGCCGCGTCGGGACGCGCGCGATGTACACGATGTCGGAGCCGTCGAGCACGGCGGACGACACGCTCTCGCCCACCTCGCGCGACAGCGCCTCGAGGTGCGGCTGCACGATCTCCGGCAGCGACAACGCGGACAGGTAGCTGAACCCCAGCTCGAGGACGCGCGGGGTCAGGGCGAACAGCCGCCCGTCCGACCGGACGTAGCCGAGCGTCTCGAGCGTCCGCAGGAACCTTCCGGCTGCCGCGCGCGGGATGCCGGCGCGCCGGGCGGCGTCGCTGAGGCTCAGTTCCGCGTGGTCGGCGTCGAACGCGCGGATGACGGCGAGCCCGCGCGCGAGCGACTGGACGAAGTCGGCGGATGCCGCGGCATCCCTGCTCTCGCTCATCGTCATTGCCTTATCCTCCCCGATGATGCGCACCACTCCTGCAGAGTCCCGGCGAAGGGTGGGCGTGCGCCTCCTGCCGGGGCGTCGTGCAGGAGTTGTGCGGGCGGCGCCCGCGGATCCGGTCTGACTCAGCGTTCGAGGACGACCGCGAGGCCCTGGCCGACGCCGATGCAGATCGCGACGACGGCGACGCCACCCCCGCGGCGCGCCAGCTCGTGTGCGGCGTGGCCGATGATGCGGCCGCCGGAGGCGCCGAGCGGATGCCCGATCGCGAGCGCCCCGCCGTGGATGTTGAGCTTGTCGGGATCCAGGTCCGGCCAGCCCTTCAGACACGCCAGCGACTGCGACGCGAACGCCTCGTTGAGTTCGACGAGGTCGACGTCGGCCCACGTCCGCCCGGCGCGGGCGAGGGCCTTGTTCGCCGCCTCGATCGGCGCGATGGGGAAGACGTCCGGATCGACGCCGTGCGACGCCCGGCCCGTGATGCGCGCGAGCGGCTCGCCCGGCAGCACGCCCTCGCCGGCGAGCAGCACGGCCGAGGCGCCGTCGTTGATCGGCGACGAGTTGCCCGCCGTCACCGAGCCCGCGCCGTCCGACGCGAAGAGCGCCTTGAGTCCCGCGAGCTTCTCGAGCGACGTGTCGTCGCGGATGCCCTCGTCCCGCGCCAGCTCGGCACCGGGCACCTGGACGATCTCGCCGTCGTAGACCCCCGCCGCCCATGCCGCGGCCGCGAGCCGGTGCGAGCGCACCGCGAACTCGTCCTGCGCGTCGCGCGAGATGCCCCACTCGCGGGCGATCTTCTCGGCCGATTCGCCGTTGGAGATCGTCCACTCCTTCGGCAGCTTGGGGTTGGTCATGCGCCAGCCGATCGCTGTGTTCCACAGCGTCTGGTTGCCCACCGAGGGCCACGGCCGCGGCGACTTCTCGACGACGAACGGCGCCCGGCTCATCGACTCGACGCCGCCGGCCAGGATGATGTCGGCGTCGCCCGCCTCGATCGCGCGCGACCCCTGCACGACGGCCTCGACCGACGAGGCGCACAGGCGGTTCACCGTGACCCCGGTGACGGAGGTCGGGAAGCCCGCGAGAAGTGCAGCCATCCGGCCCACGTTGCGGTTGTCCTCGCCGGCCTGGTTGGCGTCGCCGAAGATCACGTCGTCGATGCGCGCGGGGTCCAGCCCGGCGCGCTCCACGACGGACGCCATCACGACGGCGGCGAGGTCGTCGGGGCGGACGCCCGCGAGCGCGCCGCCGGCGCGGCCGAACGGGGTGCGGACGGCGTCGTACACGAAGCTGGCGGTCATGTCAGTCCTCCTCGGGGGATGCGGCGGATGCGGCATCCGTCGCGGTCGGATCCGCACCGGCGAGCGCGAGGCCGGTCAGCTCGGCGAGACTCGCCACGGTGTTGTCGCCGAACGCCTCGCGCACGGCGAAGCCCTCCGGCGTCACATCGAAGACCGCGTGATCGGTGTAGACGCGGGTGACGCACCCGACACCGGTGAGCGGGTAGGAGCACGCCGCGACGAGCTTGGACTCACCGGTCTTGGTGAGCAGGTCGGTCATGACGTAGACCGCCTTCGCGCCGATCGCAAGGTCCATCGCGCCGCCCACGGCCGGGATCGCCCCCGGCTCGCCCGTCGACCAGTTGGCGAGGTCGCCCCGCTCGGAGACCTGGAACGCGCCCAGCACGCACACGTCGAGATGACCGCCGCGCATCATCCCGAAGGAGTCCGCGTGGTGGAAGTACGCGGCACCGGCCACGGCGGTGACGGCCTGCTTGCCGGCGTTGATGAGATCGGGATCGACCTGGTCGGCCGCGGGGGCCGGCCCCATCCCGAGCAGTCCGTTCTCGGTGTGCAGGATGATCTCCTGGTCGGCGGGCAGGAAGTTCGCCACGAGCGTGGGCGCGCCGATGCCGAGGTTCACGTACGAACCCTCGGGGATGTCGGCGGCGATGCGCGCGGCCAGTTCGGCGCGCGGGATGCGGGTGGTCATCGGTTCTCCTCCGCTCCGGATGCCGCGGCCAGCGGCCGGCCCTCCAGGTCGACACCGCCGACGAACACGTCGTCGCGCAGCCATGGCCGCTCCCCCACCGCCACGACGCGGTCGACGAAGATGCCGGGGGTCGGGATGGACTCGGGGTCGAGCGCGCCGAGCGGCACGATCTGGTCGACCTGGACGATCGAGGTCGTCGCGGCGGACGTCATGATCGGGCCGAAGTTCCGCGCCGTCTCGCGGTAGACGACGTTGCCCCAGCGGTCGGCCTTCCAACCGCTCACCAGGGCGAAGTCGGCGTGGATCGGGTACTCGAGGATGTACTCGCGACCGTCGATCGTCCGGTGCTCGCGGCCGTCGGCGAGCTCCGTCCCGACGCCGGTGGGAGTGAAGAACGCGCCGATCCCGGCCCCCGCCGCGCGGATGCGCTCGGCGAGATTGCCCTGCGGCACGAGCTCGAGCTCGATCTCGCCGGCGCGGTAGAGGCCGTCGAACACCCAGGAGTCGCTCTGCCGGGGGAAGGAGCAGACGATGCGGCGGACGCGCTTCTTGGCGAGGAGGGCGGCGAGGCCCGCGTCGCCGTTGCCGGCGTTGTTGTTCACGATCGTCAGGTCGCGAGCGCCCTGCGCGATGAGCGCGTCGATGAGTTCGACGGGCTGTCCGGCGCGGCCGAAGCCGCTGATCATGACGGTCGCGCCGTCCGTGATTCCGGCGACCGCGGCTGCGGCATCCGGAACGGTCTTGTCGATCACGCGCGACCCTCCACTATGTTCGCTGTGCGAACGCTTGTTCGTCCTGTGGACAGGATACCGCACTCTGCGCCCCCCGTACAGATCCGGGCGGGCGGGCCGAGACGGCGGGTCAGGCGGGGTCGGCGAAGACCTCGGACGCGATGCGGAACGCCGTGTTCGCAGCGGGGACGCCGGAGTAGATCGCCGACTGGAGGATGATCTCGGTGATCTCCTCGCGCGTCAGCCCGTTGCGGATGCCCGCGCGCAGGTGCATCGCGAGCTCCTCGTGGTGCCCGTGCGCGATCAGCGACGTGATCACCGCGACCGAGCGGGAGCGCCGGTCGAGCCCGGGCCGCGACCACACGTCACCCCACGCGACGCGCGTGATGAAGTCCTGGAAGTCGGCCGTCAGGTCGGTCGTGCTCGCCACGGCCCGGTCGACGTGCGCATCCGAGAGCACCTCGCGGCGCACGGCCATGCCCTGGTCGTAGCGGTCCTCGTCGCTCAGTCCCTCGCCCGCCGGTCGCATCATCGTCCCGCCTCCTCGAAGAAGTCCTCCAGCAGCCGGGTCACGGCGACCGGATCGTCGACCGGCGCCAGGTGTGAGGCATCCGGGATGTCCACGGCCCGCCCGTCGCGCACGCCGTCGGCGATCTCGCGGGCGGATGCCTCGGGCGTGACGACGTCGTGGTCGCCCCACACCGCCAGCACGGGCACACCGATCTCCCCCAGCCCGTCACGCACGTCGTACGCGGCCAGCGCCTCGCAGCACAGGGCGTAGCTCTCGTCGTCGACGTCCTGCAGCGCGTGCAGCAGACGGCCGGTGAGCACCGGATGGGCCGCGACCGATCCCGGCGCGAACCAGCGCTGCGCCGACCCGATGATGAGCGACGACGTGCTCTGCGCACGCACCTGCCCGGCGCGCTCCCGCCACGACTCCGGCGTCGCGATGCGCGCGCCCGAGCAGACGATCGCGGCCGCGGAGACGAGTCCCGGATGCCGCCGCAGCAGCTCGAGGCCGACAGCGCCGCCGAGCGACACGCCGGCGAAGAGCACGGGCCCGTCGGCGAGATCGCGCACGGCGGACGCGACGGAATCGGCGACGTCGCCGACCGTGAACGCCTCCCGTGCGGGAGCGGCGGCGCCGTGCCCGGGGAGGTCCCAGCGGGTGACGCGGTACCGCTCCGCGAGGGCCGGGGCGACGTCGTCCCACAGAATCGTGGATGTCCCGAGCGAGGGCCCGAGCAGCAGGAGCGGCGCCCCGGCGGGTCCGACGGGAGCGGTGACGGCGATCGGAACGGTCACGGGCGGATCCCCTCCTGCAGCGCGCGCCGCACGGCCTGGTCGGTGAGGGATGCCGCGAGACCGAGGTACTCGGCGGGATCGAGGAGCGCGTCGACATCGAGGCCCGCGGCCTCCGGCAGCGCACGGATCGCGTCCGCCAGCGGTGCTCCCGCGCCGGCTCCCGCGATCAGCTGCGAGAACCGCGCCGCCCCGATCAGGGGCGTCAGCACCGCACCCAGCCGTTCGCTGACGATCAGCCCCCCGGTGAGGTCGAGGTTCTGGCGTGCGCGGTCGGCGTCCAGCGTGAGGCCCGCCGCGAGCGCATCGGCCCGCGCGGCGGCTCCCAGGGCGAGCCGCATCAGCTCCTGCAGCGCGGGCCACTCGGCGTGCCACGCGCCGTCCGGACGCTCGTCCACGGCGAGCCCCGCGGCGAGATGCAGCTGGGCGGCGAGCCCCGGCGCGCGCAGTGCGGCGGAGCGGATGAGCACGGCGTCGACGGGGTTCTGCTTCTGGGGCATCGCGCTCGAGCCACCCGGGGCGGCGACCGCCGCCTCGCCGATCTCGGTCCGCGCGAGCAGTGCCACGTCGCTCGCGAAGACCCCGACGGCCGCGACCGCTGCGGCCAGGGCGTCGCCCAGCTCGGTGATCGGCCAGCGGTCCGTGTGCCACGGCGCCTCCGGCGCCTGCAAGCCGACTTCCGCCGCGAATCGCGCGGGGAGCGCGGCCGCCTCGTCGGGACCGAAGAGCTCGACGAACGAGGCGAGCGTCCCGCCGGCGCCGCCGAGCTGCGCGGGCAGCCGTGCCGCCACATCACCGAGCCGGCGCTGTGCGCGCACGATCCCGCGCATCCAGGTCGCGGCCTTCAGCCCGAGGGTCGTCGGCACGGCGTGCTGGGTGATCGTCCGGGCGGCGGCGGGGTCGTCGCGATGCCGCTGGGCGAGCCCGAGGAGCGCACCTGCCGTGGCGCGGAGCGACTGGGCGGTGCGGCCGGCCACCTCGCGCCCCACGTTCATCAGCGCGGTGTCGAGGATGTCCTGACTTGTCGCCCCGCGATGCACCCAGGTCGCAGCATCCTGATCCTCGCGGGCGACGCGCGCGCGCACGATCGGGATGAGGGGGATGACGGGGTTGCCGCCGGAGACCGAGTCGGCGGCGAGCGCACGCAGGTCGAGGTCGAACCACGGCTCACGCAAGACCGCACCCGCGGCCCTCCCCACCGAGCGCGGCGCGAGGCCCTGTGCCGCGAAGGCGCGCAGCAGGGCGAGCTCGGCGTCGATCATGGCGTGCACGACACTGCGGTCGGATGCCTCGTCCGCCGTGCCGATCGACACCGGCGACAGCAGCCCCGCGTCGGTCTGCCAGAAGGAGGACGGGGCGTCGCCGATGTCGTCAGAAGGCAAGGAACACGGTCTCCTTCTCGCCCTGCAGCCGGATGTCGTGGGTCAGCGACCCGTCGGGCAGGCGCGTCGCGATGAGCGTAGCGCGCTCGTCGGCGTCGAGCGAGGACAGCAGCGGGTCGGCGGCGAGCAGCTCCTCGTCGTCGGGCAGGTAGATCCGCGTGTGCAGCTTGTCGGGGAGGCCGCGGGCGAACACGACGACGGCGAAGAACGGCGCCTTGCCCGCCTCCGCCCCGGGGTTGCGCGTCCAGAACTCGTAGTGCCCCTCGTCGGTCGTGAAGGAGCGGCCGAACCCGGTGAACGTGTGGTCGTCGCGACGGAACGCGCCGCGGGCGCGCGACACGGTGCCGTCGGTGTCGGCACCCCAGATCTCGACGAGCGAGTCCGGGATGGGCGCCCCCGCGCCGTCGTAGACGGTACCGCCGAGCACGACCGCGCCCGGGCTGTGCGGATGCGCCACCTCGTGCATCTTCGGATAGATCGTGCCGTAGGCGAAGAAGGGGCCGACCGTCTGGCCGGGGGTCGGTGACAGCGTCTTGTCGGGCATCAGTGCTCGTCCTCCTGCTCGGACCACGTGGCATCCGGCCCGTCGACGACGATGTCCCAGCGGTAGGCCATCGAGAACTCGGGAACGGTCAGGTCGTGGTCGTACGTCGACACGAGCCGGTCGCGGTCGCTCTGCCGCCGGATCGAGTTGTAGATCGGGTCGAGCGCGAACAGCGGGTCGCCCGGGAAGTACATCTGCGTCACGATGCGCTGCGTGAACGCGCTGCCGAAGACCGAGAAGTGGATGTGGGCGGGCCGCCACGCGTTGACGTGGTTCTTCCACGGATAGGGACCCGGCTTGATCGTCGTGAAGAGGTACTCGCCGTCGTCGTTCGTGACGGTGCGCCCGGCGCCGGTGAAGTTGGGGTCGAGCGGGGCGGGATGCTGGTCCCGCTGGTGGATGTAGCGGCCGGCGGAGTTGGCCTGCCACACCTCCACGAGCTGGTTCGCGAGCGGACGCCCCCACGAGTCGAGGAGCCGGCCGCGCACGGTGATCCGCTCGCCGAGCGGCTCACCCGCGTGCTGGAGCGTGAGGTCGGCCTCGATCGCCGCGACATCCCGCTGGCCGAACGCGGGCGAGAGCAGCTCGATCGTCTCGGGGTCGACGAGCTTCGGGTTCTTCGTCGGATGCCGCAGGATGCTCGACCGGTACGGGGGGAAGTCGTGCATCGTGAGCGGGAGCTTCTCGCCCGCCGCTTCGCGACGCTCGTACTCGGCGTGCAGGTCGTGGATCTCCTGCGTGATCTGCGACTGGGACGGCATGTCGGCCGAGGCGAGCAGCGACTCGGGGGCGGCGGCGGTGGGCTGCGGGTCTGTCATGGGGTCTCCTTCGACCGGGCGCTCGAGGCGGCTCGAGGGCAGTCCCGTCAAGAGTGGCAGGATGCCGCGGCCCGCCCATCCTCGATTCCCACCCAGTGGGACTGGGGCAGTCATGCCCAGCCTCTGGCGGGGCACGGTTGCGGAGATGTGCAGCAATGCGGATGACATCGCCGGCTCGCGTCCGCATTCCTGCACATCTCCGCTGTTTCGCGCGGCGGGAACGGAGGGCGAAGGTCGGGAGGGCTCCGCGCGGCGGCGCCTCGGGCGAGCGTCGGGCGGATCCCGCGGGACGCGGCTAGCGCTGCGCGCGGAGGTCGGCGTGCAGGTCGCGCGCCGCCTGAACCACAAGTGGCGCGAGTCGGCGCTCGTCGGCGCGCTCCAGGTGCACGACGAGCCCGATCGCGATCGGCGGGAGGCCCTGCACCGGGGCGACGGGCGCCGCGACCGAGACGTTGCCGAGCGTCATCTCCTCGCGCGTCGTGGCATACCCTCGCGCCCGCGCCCTGGCGAGCTCCGCGCGGAGGACCTCGGGATCGGTCACCGAGTGCAAGGTCTCGCGCTCGAGCGGCACCGTGAAGTAGCGCTCCAGCCACGCGGCATCCCGCGTCGACAGCAGCGCCTTGCCGACCCCGGTCGTGTGCAGCGGCTGCCGCCCGCCCATTCGGCTGAGGGTCGGAATGGACGCCGCACCCGTGACGCGGCCCACGAAGAGGGCGTCCGACTCCTCCGGCGTCGCCCCGTCGAGCACCGCGAGGTGGACGTTCTCCCCCGTCGCTTCGTACAGCCGCCCCATGTGGACGAGCGCCGTCTCGCGCAGGCGCAGCGACAGCGGCGACAGCTCGCCGAGCTCCCACAGACGCGAGCCGATCGCGTAGCGGTGGCCAGGGGCGCGGGCGAGCAGCCCATGCCCCACGAGCTGGGCGAGCAGGCGGTGCACCGTCGAGCTCGGAAGGCCGGTGCGCTCGGCGATCTCGGCGGCCGTGACGGCGGGCTCGTCCTCCGTGAAGCACCCGAGCACGCGCATCGCGCGCGCGAGCATCCCCGCATCGTCGGCCATCGTCCCTCCCTCGGCGAGGCTATCGCTTTCTCAGTCACCGAGAATCCTTGCTCGCGCGCCTACAGTGGGCGGATGGCGAACTCGCCCTCCGGAGACTCCGTCACCGACCGCCTGCTGCGCGTGCTCGAGACCTTCACGCCGACCCGCACGGTACAGACCGCGTCGGAGATCGGGCGCCGCGCCGGTCTGCCCTCGTCGACCGCTCACCGCGTCGTCGGCGAGCTGGTCGAGGCCGGCCTCCTCGAGCGCGACGACGACCGGCACGTCCGCGTCGGGATGCGCCTGTGGGAGCTCGCCACCCGTTCCTCGCGGGCGCTTCGCCTGCGGCAGGCGGCGCTCCCGGCGATGGAGCGGGTGCAGAGCCGCGTGCACGAGCACACGCAGCTCGCGATCCTCGAGCAGGACGAGGCCCTGTTCCTCGAACGGCTGTCGAGTCCGGAGGCCACGTCCAACATCACCCGCGTCGCGGGACGTCTTCCGCTGCATGCGTCGTCGTCGGGGCTCGTGCTGCTCGCTTTCGCGGAGCCCGAACTGCAGGAGCGGATCCTCGCCGGCCCGCTCCCCGCGTCGGCGCGCGCCACGCTCACGGATGCCGCGGCCCTCCGCCGCAAACTCGCCGAAGTGCGGCGCCTCGACCACGCGGTCGCGCCGGGGTACATCGAGGATGTCGCGACCGGGATCGCGGTGCCGGTGCGGGATGACGCGGGTGCGGTGATCGCGGCGCTCTCGGTCGTCATTCCACGGGATGCGCCCGTCGAGCCGCCACTCCGCGAACTGCGGGCGGCCGCGCGCGACATCCGCGCCGCCCTGCACTCCTGACAGGCGGCGGGAGCGCCGCCCCCTCGCGAGCGCACCGCGTCGTCGACGACGCAGGCCACGACATCCTTCCCAATGAATGAGAATATGCATCCGATCCGGATGCGGAGCCGGAAGGATGAACGAACTCCCGGCGCGTCCGGGGACGTCGAAGGAGACAGCATGAGCAGCACCGTCCGCACCCGGGTCGCGATCGTCGGAGCGGGGCCCGCGGGCCTGCTGCTCGCCCACCTGCTCGGCAAGGCCGGCATGGCGTCCGTCGTGATCGACCAGCGGTCCCGCGACGAGATCGAGCGCACCATCCGTGCCGGGATCCTCGAGCAGGGCACGGTCGAAGCCCTCACGGGTTCGGGCGTGCACACCCGCGTCCTCACCGAAGGGCACCGCCACGACGGGATCGAACTGCGGTTCGACGGCGCCGGCCACCGGATCGACTTCGCCGACCTCGTCGGCCGTGCGGTGTGGCTGTACCCCCAGCACGAGGTGCTCAAGGACCTGCTCGAGACGCTGGTGTCGGCGGGGCACGACATCCGCTTCGGGGTCACCGCCGAGGCGGTGGAGGATGCCACGACCGAGCGTCCGCGCGTGGTCGCGACGGACGCCGACGGGGAGCGACTCGAGATCGAGGCCGAGTTCGTCGTCGGCGCGGACGGGTCGCGCAGCGTGACGCGCGCGGCCGTGACCGGCTCGTCGACGGGCGGCTACTTCCGCGAGTACCCGTTCGCGTGGTTCGGCATCCTGTGCGAGGCGCCGCCGAGCTCCGAGGAGCTCATCTACAGCAACTCGGAGAACGGCTTCGCGCTGATCAGCCAGCGCAGCGCCACCGTCCAGCGCATGTACTTCCAGTGCGATCCCGACACCGACACCGCGGCGTACAGCGAGGCGCAGCTGTGGGACGAGCTGCAGGCGCGGGTCCCGGGAACGACGCTGAAGGAGGGGCCGATCTTCCAGCGCGACGTGCTGCGGTTCCGCAGCTTCGTCGCGCACGAGCTCCGGCGCGGCCGGGTCGCGCTGGTCGGCGACGCCGCGCACACCGTCCCCCCGACCGGCGCGAAGGGCATGAACCTCGCGATCGCCGACGTGCTGCTGCTCAACACCGCCCTGCAGGCGCTGCTCGACGACGGCGACGAGCGACTTCTCGCCGCCTACCCGGTGACGGCGTCGCGTCGCATCTGGAAGGCCCAGCACTTCTCGTGGTGGATGACGAGCATGCTCCACGTCGCGCCCGACGCATCCGACTTCGATCGGATGCGGCAGCTCGGCGAGCTGCGCACCGTCACCGAGTCGCGAGCCGGCCGGCAGTACCTCGCCGAGGCCTATACCGGCTGGCCGCTGGAGGCGTAGTCCCGCCCGCGCTGCTGCAGGCGCTGGATGTGCGCGGCCACGGCGATGCCGGCGGCGGCGAACAGGACGACGGCCACGAGCACCACGACGAGCGGCAGCACCCACGCGTGCGTCGCCTCGTGCAGCGCGCCCAGCAGCAGCGGCCCGGCCGCGGCGACCGCGTAGCCGAAGCCCTGCACGAAGCCGGAGCGCCCGGCGGTCGTGTGGGCGTCGTCGCCGAAGCCGTTGATCATGATGAACACGATCGTGATGCCCGCGCCCTGCGCGAGGCCTCCGACCGCGCACCACACCAGCCACAGGCCCGGGGCGAACAGGAACCCCAGCGGCACGGTCAGCCACGCGACGCCGGCCGCGATCGCGGCGACGCGCAGCGACGCGCGCAGCGTCACGACCGGCAGGAGCAGGCTTCCCGCGATGCCGGCGACCTGGAAGATCGCCGAGATGGCCCCCGCGGCGGCACCGGAGAAGCCCTGGTCGGCGAGGAGCGTCGGGAGCCACGCGGTCATGGCGTAGAACGCGAACGCCTGGCCGGCGAAGGCGAGGGCGAGCAGCCACGTCGGACCGTGCCGCAGCACCGCCGTGGACCCCTCGGCGGCCCGGGAGCGCGGTCCGGGGCTCGGGGCGAGCGCCGCGCGCAGCCCCCGCAGCGGGATCCACACCACCAGCGCCGCCAGACCGAACACCGCCCACGACAGGATCGCCCAGCGCCATCCGATCGCGCTCGACAGGGGCGCCGTCGCGACGGTCACGGTCATCGTGCCGACGTTGAGTGCGGACGTGTAGACACCCGTCATGGTGTGCGCGCGGTGGGCGCTGTACTCCCGCGCGATGACGATGGGGATGACGACGTTGCCGATCGCGATGAACGCACCCATGATCGCGGTGCCCACGAGGGCCACCGCGACGCCGCCCGTGGAGCGGACGATGCAGCCGACGAGCGCGCCGGCCAGCGCGACCGTGAGGGCGAAGTCGGCTCCGCCGCGTCGGACGATCCCGATCGCGAGCGGCGCGAACACCGCGAAGCACAGCACGGGGATGCTCGTGAGCAGCCCCACCACGGCGGCGCCCACGGCGAGGTCGCTCCCGATCTCCCGTGCGACGGGCGCGACGGCGACGATGGGGGCGCGCAGCGACGCGCCGACGAGGACCACGACGATCGTGAGAGCGGGGAGCGAACGGATGGCAGGGGGCAGGGCGCGCGGGGAGGACATCGCCCGCAACGCTACCGGCCCGCACGATCGCGGGACGCGCGGGTACCGGCCAGCGGGAATCAGGTGAGGCCGCCGCGCGGTGGTGGGATAGAGTCCGCAGGGATGAGCGACGAAGCCACGCCGATGCGGACGTCGCTGCCCGCGCTCCTGGTCGCGGTCATCCTGGTCGCCGCCAACATGCGCCCCACCATCACCTCGGTCGGCCCGCTCATCCCCCAGATCGAGGCCGACACCGGCCTGTCGCCCGCCGCGCTCGGCGTGCTCGCCGCCGTGCCGCTGCTGGCGTGGGCGCTGGTGTCGCCCTTCGCCCATGGGCTCACGCGACGCTTCGGGATGGCCCGCACCGTGCTGTGGGCGCTGGTGCTGCTCACGGCGGGGACGCTCGTGCGCTCGTTCCCGGGACCCACGCTCAGCCTGTGGCTCGGCACGATTCTCATCGGCGGAGCGCTGGCCGTCGTGAACGTCCTGATGCCGGCGTTCATCAAACGCGACTTCGTCCGCGTGCCGGTCGTGATGGCCCTGTACACGGCGCTCCTCGGCGGGGTCGGGGCGCTCGCCTCGGGTGTCGCGGTCCCCGTCTCCCAGGCGGGGCCGGCGGGTGCGCCGACGGGCTGGCGGCTCGCGCTCGTCATGATCGGCTGCGCCCTACTTCCGTTCGCGCTCGCGGCGTGGGCGTGGGCGACGAGGGGGACGGATGCCGCGCACCGCGCTGCGGCCGCCGCGCGGTCGGCCGACCCGGACGCCCCCGGCATCCTCACCCGCAGCGCGATCTGGCGCGACCCGCTCGCCTGGCAGGTCGCCGGGTACATGGGCCTGCAGTCGGCGAGCTTCTACATGCTCGTGACGTGGCTGGCGACGTTCTCGACCTCGCTGGGCCGCAGCCCTGTCGTGGCCGGGGTGGATGTCATGGTGTACCAGATCTTCGCCCTCGTCGGCTCGCTGTCGGTGCCCCTGCTGCTGCGCGGACGCGGCGCGCGGGTGGCTCCCGCCGCCCTCCCGCTGCTCGGGATCGCGGGCACCCTCGGGCTCCTCGTCGCTCCCGCCGGCATCGACGCGTGGGTCGCGGCCATCGGGCTGTTCTCGGGCGCCTCGCTCGGCATGTCCCTGACCCTCATCGCGCAGCGTGCGCGCGATCACGACGCCTCCACGGCGCTGTCGGGGATGGCGCAGTCGGCCGGCTACGTCATCGCCGCGAGCGGACCGATCCTCTTCGGCTCTCTGCACGCGGCGAGCGGCGGATGGATCCTGCCGTTCGCCCTCCTCGTGGCCGTCATGGTCTGCCAGGGCGTCGTCGGCACCTACGCGGGCCGCGACCGGTTCGTCCTCGACCGCCGCTGAGCCCCCGACCGCCGCTGAGCGACGGTCGGGCCGCACCGCTACAGCGGGTACTGCCCCGGCTCGCGGCGGAGGGTGATCCAGCGCGTCTCGGTGAACGCGTCGACGTTGGCCTGCACGCCGCCGTGGCGCGATCCGGTGCCCGACGACCCTGTGCCGCCGAACGGCGCGTTCGCCTCGTCGTTGACCGTCTGGTCGTTGATGTGCACGATGCCGGTCGGGATGCGGCGCGCGAGGTCCAGCGCCGCCAGCGCGTCCTTGCTGACGATGCCGAGTGAAAGGCGGTCGCCGACGCGAGCTCGACGGCCTCCTCGTCGGTCGAATACGACACGACGGATGCCACGGGGCCGAACACCTCGTCGCAGTACGCCGCGGCGTCCTTCGGCGTGTTCGCCAGGACGGTCGGCCGATAGAAGAGGCCCTCGTACGTCCCGCCGGCGCGCAGCTCGGCGCCCTGGGCGACGGCATCCTGCACCAGTGTGTGCACGCGGTCGCGCTGCACCTCGTCGATGAGCGGTCCGAGGTGGACCTGCCCCGCCGCCGGGTCTCCGACGACCATCGACTCGGCCTTCGCGGCGAGCTTCTCGACGTACGCGTCGAACAGCGACTCGTGCACGATGTGGCGGCCGACGGTCATGCAGATCTGGCCCTGGTGCAGGAACGCGCCCCACGTGGCGAGGTTCACCGCCTGGTCGACGTCGGCGTCCGCGCGCACGAGGAAGGCGGAGTTGCCGCCGAGCTCGAGGTGCGCGCGCTTCAGGTGACGGCCGGCGAGCTCGCCGACGGCGCGCCCGGCACGCGTCGACCCGGTGAACGCGATCACCCGCACGCGCGGGTCGGCGACCATCGCCTCGCCCACCTCGGCGCCCCCGGGCACGAGCTGCAGGAGCCCGGCCGGAAGGCCCGCCTCCTCGAAGATGCGCACCATCGCGACGCCGCCGGTGATGACGGTCCGCGGGTCGGGCTTGAGCAGCACCGCGTTGCCGAGCGCGAGCGCCGGTGCCACCGCGCGGATGCCGAGGATCAGCGGCACGTTGAACGGCGAGATCACCCCGACGACCCCGACCGGCACCTGCTCGGCCAGCGAGATCCGCGGCTCCTCGCTCGAGAGGATCTGCCCGAGCGGCGCCGACGGCAGGGCGGATGCCTCGTAGCACTCCGCCGCGGTCACGTGCAGCGCGAACCCCGCGAGCGGCGGGATCGCCCCGACCTCGCGGACGTTCCAGCCCATGATCTCCTCGGCGTGCTGCTCCCACAGCTGTCCCGCACGACGCAGCACGCCGGCGCGGACCGGATGCGGCGTCGCCGCCCACTCCCGCTGCGCGCGCGCCGCGCCCTCGGCCGCACGGGCGACATCCGCCGCCGATGCCATGCCGACCATGGCGAGCGTCTCGCCCGTGGCGGGCTCGATCGAGGCGATCTCTCCCCCACCGCCCTCGACCCATTCGCCGTCGAGGTGGATCTTCCCCGCGAACACCGACTCGTCGAGGAGTCGGTCCAGGGTGTGCGTCACGTCAGACATCGGCGTCTTCCTTCTGTTGTGGGTGGTCCGTCCCCCGCGTCAGCGGGTGTCGGCCGGCTGCTCGGCCCGCGCCAGGCGGCTCGCGCGGCGACCGACGACGCTCGCCGCCCATCCCGCGCGGATCACGCGCAGCGCGTTCTCGGCGACGGCCGCGCCGTCATCATACGGCGCGCGCCAGATCGCCAGGCCGTCCGCCGCCGCGGCGGGGAGGACGCTGCGCGAGAACGCCTCGACGCCCCATCGGCCCGCGTACCCGTCGTCGAGCGCCTGCCGCACGACGTCTCCGACGTCGACGGCGCCGGATGCGAGGTCGCCGCGGCCGGACTGGCCGAGCTCGAGATAGTGCAGGGCGGGGAGCGCGGTGCGGATCGCGGCCGCGGCATCCGCCTCCTCGACGGCCATGTGGAACGTGTCGAGATGGATGCGCAGGTGCGGCGAGCCGCTCGCGCCGACGTAGTCCATAGCCTGGCGAGCCGTGTTGACCAGCGACGTCTCGTAGCGGTTCAGCACCTCGAAGGTCATCGTCACGCCGCGCTCGTGCGCCTCGTCCGCGACGCGTCCCACCTCGCGCGCCGAGCGCTCGAACGCGTCCGGCGGCGTGGGGCCGCCCGGCGGGCCGAACAGGCCGTAGGGCACGCCGTTGAGCTGGTCGGCGCCGAGGGCGACCGCGAGGTCGAGCGCGCCGCGCAGGAGCGACCCGCCCGCCGACCGCACCGTCTCGTCCTCCGACGAGACGTCGGCACCCGGTCCCTGCACGGCGATGACGATGGGCGTGACCCCGGCCTCGGCGAACAGACTCCGGATGCGCGCCACGTCGGTGGCCGCGGGGTCGAGCGGCGGGAGCACCACCCGGCGGTAGCCGAGGTCCGCGAGCACCGGGAGCGCCGCGGCGAGCGAGGCCGGCGAGGCGTCCGGGGCGAGCACGTTGACGTGGCACGCCACGTCGAGGTCGGGGGTCACGGATGCCTCAGAACGTGGGCAGGTCAAGCCGCTGCTTGAAGACCGAGTAGCCGTCATCGACGTGCACGACGGTGCCGTTGATCGCGTTGGCCTCGTCCGACACGAGGAACGCGACGACGTCGGCGATCTCCTCGGGACGGGTCAGGGCGTTGCGCAGCTGCTCGGCGGCGAAGGTCTCGCGGAGCTCCTCGGAGAACTGGTTGATGATCGGCGTGCCGACGCGACCGGGGGTGATGGCGACGGCGCGGATGCCGTACTCGGCGAGCTCGTACGCGGCCGACCGGGTGAACGAGATCACCGACGACTTCGCCGCGCTGTAGGTGAACGACAGCTCCGCGGCCTGCTCGCCGTAGATCGACGACGTGCTCACGATGACCCCGGGGGTCCCCTGGCGCTTGAACTGCCGGGCGGCGGCGAGGATGCCGTAGTAGACGCCGTCCTGGTCGATGCGCATCATCGGGTGGTAGTCGACGGCGGGGTCGTGGTCGATGAGCGGCTTGCCCCCCGCGATCCCGGCGTTGTTGAAGATGGCGTCGATGCGCCCGAAGCGGTCGACCGCCGTGGCGACCATCGCCTCGACCTGGGCGAAGTCGCTCACGTCGACCTGCGTCGCCGCGATCGAACCCGCGTAGCCCTTCGCCTCGAAGCCGGCGACGGCGGCGGCCGCGGCATCCGCCCCGATGTCGCCGATGAGCACCTTGGCGCCCTCGCGCAGGAACTTGTCGGTCGTCGCGAGGCCGATGCCGCTCGCACCGCCGGTGATGATCGCGACCTTGTCTGTCAGGCGCATGATGTCCTTCTCTCTTGTCGTGGATGCCGCCGGAGCGGCCGGATGCCGTGGGGGCGTGGTCCGACGCCCCCACGGCATCGCGGGATCAGCCGAGCTTGTCCGACGGCGTGATCGTCGCCGCGTTGGACTTGTCGACGAGCGTCGACGCCACCTCGACGAAGTTCTTCTTCGGGAGCGACTTGTCCTTCTGGTACGTGTCGACGTCGGCGAGGACCTGCTTCAGGACGTCCTGCCAGGGCTGCAGGCTGGTCGCCAGCATCTTGCCCGACTCGATGGCCGCCACGGCCTCGGCGACGGCGTCCGATCCGGTCACGACCGCCTTGGAGCCCGCCTCGTCGACGGCCTGCACGGCGCCGAGGGCGGCGTCGTCCCAGCCGACCCACACGCCGTCGAGGCCGTTCGGGTGGGCGGAGAGGTAGTCGGAGACGAAGTTGAGCGCCTCGGTGCGTCCGGTCGCGGGCGAGGTGACCTTCTGGATCTCGCCGCCGGCGATGATGGCGCCGGCCGCCTTGAGGTCCTTCTCGGCGAGCGCCGCGCGCTTGCGGATGCCCGGGTGCGGGTCGTGGCCGATGACCATCACGGTCTTGCCCTTGAGGCCGCCGAGCGCCTTGTCCATCGCGCCGAGCGTCTGGTCCACGATGCCCTGCTGGTTGACGGTGATGTTGACCGCGAACGCGTCGTTGGCCTCGGTGCCCGAGTCGACCGCGAAGATCGGGATGTTCGCGTCCTTCGCGGCGCTCACGATCGAGCCGATCGAGGCGACGTCGGTGTAGCCGTCGAGGATCACGTCGGCGCCCTGTCCGATGGCGCTCTCCACCTGCGGGTTCATCTTCTGGAAGTCGAAGTCGCCCTGGATCATCGTGAGATCCCAGTTGCGCTTCTTCGCCTCGGCGGTGACGGCCTTGACCCACCAGGCGCCGACCGGGGTCTGGTTGCCCGAGGTGA
>Ga0209933_1001595_pt1 | contig 19096 bp, 20 predicted proteins | sample ThiBiot_300_biof_FD_183944 | JGI IMG/M metagenome (GOLD analysis project Ga0209933, IMG submission 183944) | Wastewater bioreactor microbial communities from Cape Town, South Africa - Thiocy_cont_300_biof (SPAdes) | ecosystem: Engineered > Bioremediation > Thiocyanate > Unclassified | place...
AGCTGGAGATGATCGACCGCCGTGTCCAGGCCGCGCGCGAAGCCGGCATGGACATGGTCGAGATCGAGCGGCTCGCCGAGGCGCAGAAGGAGACGATCCGCGCCAAATACGCTGCCGAGCAGAACCCGATGGCCGCCCAGTTCAAGGAGTGGGGCGACCTGCAGGGCAATCTCGCCAAGCAGTCGGCGCAGTGGATGGACAGCCTCGCTGGCGGCATCACCGACCTCATCACGGGGACCGGCGATCTCCGCTCGCTGCTGAACGGCATGCTGAAGGACATCGTCGGCATGGGCGTCAAGTATGCGCTGTCCGGCTTTGGCAGCAAGGGCGGTGGCGGCAAGGGCGCGAAGGGTGCCAAGGCCGGTTCCGCGGCGACCAAGGGCAAGTCGTTCCCGACCATGCACGGCGGTGGCGTCATCGGCGCCGGCGGCCGCCTCACAACCAGCCTGACCCCGCTCGCCTTCCTCGGCGCCGAGCGCTTCCATATCGGTGGCCAGGTCGGCCTCAAGCCCGGCGAGGTGCCGATCGTTGCCAAGGAGGGCGAGGTCATCGGCTGGCCTGACCAGCTGGCGGCTGCCTTCGGCGGCAAGGGCGGCGCGGATGGGATGCAGGTCTCCATCAACTCGCCGATCACCGTTCACGGTTCCGCTGGCACTCCCGAGCAGAACCAGGATCTCGCCGAGCGCACGCGCAGGGAAGTCAATGCCGGCCTGCGCGGCCTCGTGGTCGACGAGATCGCCCGGCAGATGCGCCCCGGCGGCATGTTCACGCAGAAGAGCTACTGATGGCCCTCAACACCTTCGTTCCGCCGCTGCCCCCGTCCCCTGGGACGGGGCGCAAGCCCGCCCTCAAGATCCTCGCGGCCGATTTCGGCGACGGCTATTCGCAGCCGGTGCCGGACGGTCTCAACAGCATCCGCATGACGGTGACGCTGACCTGGGCAGTGCTCACCGAGGCGCAGATGCAGCAGATCGAGACCTTCTTCTTCGAGCACAAGGGCACGATCCCCTTCTATTACAAGCCGGCCGGCCATTCGGGCATGGGCAAGTGGACCTGCAAGGAGTGGAACTCCTCGCTCGACGAGGGCGTCTGGAAGACCAGCGCGACCTTTGTCGAGGACTTCACCCTGCAGACCTGATCGTCGCCCTTGCCTTTAAGTAAGCGCTTACTTATCATGCGGTCTCAACCCTGCGAGACCGCATGTCCATCCATTCCGAAATCCAGAGCTCCCGGCCTTCGGCTCTGATCGAGCTGTTCCGGCTCGATTGCAGCATCATCGGCGGCCCGGTCCTTCATTTCGTGCAGTCGCGCGACCAGGCGGACCGGGTGTCGTTCGGCGACATCCTCTACGAGCCGCATGACGTCAAGGTCGAGGGCATGATCAAGACCGGCACCGGCTCGCTGCCGACGCCGACGGTCACGCTCTCCAACACCAACGGCATCTTCCAGGCGCTCATCAACACCTATGGCGACCTGAATGGCTGCCTGTTCGTGCGGCTGCGCACCTTCGAGCGCTATCTCGACGGCCATGCGGACGCCGATCCGAACGCCGTGTTCGGCCCGGACATCTTCCGCATCGAGCAGAAGATCTCCGAGACGCCGACCGAGATCGTCTGGCAGCTCTCCGCCGACATCGACCAGGCCGGCAAGCAGATCCCGGCGCGCGCCGCCATCCGCGACACCTGCACCTTCGCCTATCGTGTCTGGCGCGGCTCCGCCTTCGACTATTCGGGCGCCATCTGCCCCTACGCCGGCGGCGCCTTCTTCGACATCAACGACAACCCCGTCGCCAATCCGGCCCAGGACGTGCCCTCGCGGCGCCTGTCCTGCTGCAAGGCCCGCTTCGGCGCCGATGTCCCGCTGCCCTTTGGCGGCTTCCCCGGCATGTCGCGGAGTGCATCATGATCGAGCTCTACCAGGACGCCATCCAGGCGGCCAAGGCGCATGCGCGCGCCGAATATCCGCGCGAAGCCTGCGGCCTCATCGTCGGGACGCGCTATCTCGCCTGCGAGAACCTCGCTGAGCCGGTCGAGGCGCATCGCGAAGGCGACGACGAGTGCCCGTGCAAGCTCTGCGCCTTCGTCATCGACCCCAAGGTCTATCAGCAGCAGCTCGTCACCGGGCAGCTGAAGGCCGTGGTGCATTCGCATCCGAACGGCCCCTTCTTCCCCTCGCGCAGCGACATGCTCGCGCAGGTCAATTCCGGCGTCACCTGGGCGATCATCGCGCTCGACGAGGAGCGCATCGCCGATCCGGTCGTGTGGGGTGGCGACGTGCCGATCCCGCCCATGGTCGGTCGCCGCTTCCTGCACGGCGTCACGGATTGCTACTCGCTCATCCGCGACGCCTATGCGCTCGGCAAGGACGCCCTCGCCGAGCAGGGCATCGAGGAATGGCCCTTCCCGCCGATCAAGCTGCCGGAGTTCCCGCGCGACGATGACTGGTGGAACCGCGGCTTCAATCTCTACGACGAGGGCTCGGCCGAGGTCGGTTTCGTCGAGATCTCCTCGCATGAGGCGAAGCCGGGCGACGTGTTCCTCGGTCAGATCCGCTCCGACAAGAACAACCATGCCGGTCTGCTGATCGGCGGCGGTCTCATCCTCCACCACCTGCCCAATCGCCTGTCGCGCCGTGAGCCGGCCGGCATCTGGGGCCGGCACGCCACCAAGTGGATCCGTTACAGGGGTCCGATCGATGCGTGACATCTACCTGCATGGCGCGCTCGGCGAGAAGTACGGTGCCCATTTCGAGCTCGAGGTGCGCACCGCCGGCGAGGCCCTGCGCGCGCTCGGCGCCAACTTCCCCGCCTTCATCAAGGATCTGAGGGACGGCGCCTGGCACATCGTCCGCGGCGAGGAGATCGATACCGGTCACTCGCTCGACGAGACCGAGATCAACGGGTTCGCCCTCGGCAAGGGCGCGCTGCACATCGTGCCGGCGATCGCCGGCTCCAAGCGCGGCGGCCTGCTCAAGATCGTGCTCGGCGCCGTGCTGGTCGGCGCGGCCTTCGCGCTCTCGGGCGGCATGCTGGCGGCGCCCATCGCCGGCGTGCTCGGCCAGGCGGGCTTCACCTATGGCAGCCTCGCCATGCTCGGCCTCGCGACCGCGGTGGTCGGCGTCTCCTCGCTGCTCGCGCCGGAGGAGAAGGCCAACGAGAAGAACGACAGCTTCCTCTTCTCCGGCCCCGGCAACACCAGCGAGCAGGGCGTCGCCATTCCCCTTGTCTACGGCGAGGTCATCACCGGCGGCGTCTTCGTCTCCGGCGGTCTCGAGATCGAGAAGCTCCTCTGATGGTCAAAGTCGCTCCCCAGCGCGCGTTCACCGCGCCGCTCGCCCGGCATGTGCCGCATCCCCTGACGCCGATCGTCGGCCGCAAGGGCAAGGCCGGCGGCAAGAAGGGCAACGCCAATGCCATGTCGAACACGCTGCGCTCCAAGGCGCGCGCCCGCATGGTCGAGATCATTTCCGAAGGCGTCATCGAAGGTCTCGTCAACGGCAACAAGTCGATCTACTTCGACCAGACGCCGCTGCAGAACGCCGACGGCTCGTACAACTTCAACAACGTCAACTGGTACATGCACAATGGGTGGCCCGACGAGGGCTACTTCTATGGGCACGAAGCTGTCCAGATCCCCTATAACGTCGAAGTCCAGGTCAAGATGTCGATCGGTCCGGTCCAGCGGACGATCGTCGAGCCGAATGCTGACGCGGTCAAGGTCATCATCCGCCTGCCGGCGCTCGCCCAGCAGGACGAAGACAGCGGCCAGGTGATCGGCGCCGACGTTTCCTATGCGATCGATGTGCGTGGTCACGATGGCAGCTGGCAGGAAGCCGTCGTCAACAACATCATCAACGAGAAGACCTCCAGCCCCTACCAGATCCAGCACCGCGTCGAGCTGCCGCTCGGCGGCTGTCCCTGGGACATCCGCGTGCGCCGCCTGTCGCTCGACAGCGTCACGGACACGCTCGCCAACGAGACCTGGTGGGAGAGCTACACCGTCCTCGTCGAGGGCAAGTTCATCTATCCGCACTCGGCCGGCATCGCCGTCGACATCAATGCCGAGGATATCGGGCAGAACATCCCGACCCGCGCCTATCATGTGCGCGGCATCCGCGTGCAGGTGCCGAGCAACTACGACCCGATCGCCCGGACCTACACGGGCATCTGGAACGGCACCTTCAAGACGGCCTGGACCAACAATCCGGCCTGGATCTTCTACGACCTCATCACCAATCGCCGCTATGGCCTCGGCGAGTTCATCCGCCCCGAGACGGTCGACAAGTGGTCACTCTATGCGATCGCCCGGCACTGCGACGAGCTGGTCAAGTCCGGCTACAAGAACGCCGACACCGGCGCCGACATCTATGAGCCGCGCTACACCTTCAACGGCGTGATCAACACGCGCGCCGACGCCTACACCGTCCTTCAGCGCATCACGACCGCCTTCCGCGGCATGGCCTACTGGTCGCTCGGCCAGGTCTTCGCGACCGCCGACATGCCGAGCGATCCCGTCACGCTCGTGACGCCCGCCAATGTCATCGGCGGCGCCTTCGCCTATTCGGGCACCGCGACCAAGTCGCGGCACTCGGTCGTCTATGTGAAGTGGAACGACCCGGACGACTTCTATCGCCCGGCGACCGAGATCGTCATCGACCCGGTGGCGCTCGCCCGCTACGGCTGGCGCGACAAGCCGGTGCAGCTCGACGGCTGCACCTCGCGCGGCCTTGCCCATCGCTATGGCAAGTGGATCCTCGATGTCGAGCAGAACGAGACCGAGACGGTCGAGTACAAGGCGAGCCTCGATCACATCGAGATGCGCCCTGGCGACATCATCGCGATCGCAGATCCGCGCAAGGCGCAGGTCCGCCTCGGCGGCCGCATCGTCAGTCACGAGAACCGCGCCGTGGTGCTCGACTGGCCCTTCGCGCCGGCGCCGGGGCAGTCCTACCAGCTGCTGCTGACCATGCCGAATGGCGAGGTCGTCGCCAATCCGATCACGAGCTTCACCGGCACCTCGACCGTCAATGTCCAGAACTGGTTCCCCGACCAGGCGGTCAAGGGCGCGATCTTCATCATCACCGGCACCGACATCGAGCCGCGGCGCTATCGCGTCCTCTCCATCGAGGAGGAGGAGAAGAACGTCTTCAAGGTGACGGGGCTCTTCCACGACCCGGACAAGTATGACCGCGTCGAGAAGGACATGAAGTTCGACCCGCGCCCCTATTCGCGGCCGGCCAATGTCGTGCTGCCGCCGGCGAACCTCTCCGTCAAGGAGGTGAGCTATGTCGATCAGGGCGCAGCGATCATGTCGCTGACGCTGTCCTGGTCGCCGCCGGTGCAGCAGGTCGTCACGGGCTATGTCGTCAGCGCCTCGACGCCCAAGAACGGCCGCGTCGACTTCGGCAACACGCGCACCAACTCCATCCGCCTCGAGAACATCGACGCCGGCGATTACACCTTCTACGTCTCCAGCGTGAACCAGGCGGGCGCCGTCTCGGCGCCGGCGTCGTTCTTCTACAGCGCGATGGGCGGGCAGGGCTTCTCCGGGCCGACCGTCACCGAGCTGCGCCTCTCCGATCGGCCGACCGAGAACACCTTTGTCGGCCGCGACGTCAATCTCGCCTGGCACAACAACTTCTCGACCTCGACCGATCCGCTGACCATCGGCTCGGCGCCGCAGCATGTCGCCTCGCCGCATTACGACTACAACACGGTGCTGGTCTACGATCACCTGACCGGCACGTTGCTGCGCACCCAGCAGGTCTATGACGAGGCCTGGACCTATACCTATGACATGAACAAGGCCGACAGCCTCGCGGCCGGCTTCGCCTCGCCGCGGCGCAATCTCGACTTCATGGTCAAGGTGCGCGACGTCTTCGGGCGCGAGTCTCCCTGGGCGACGCGCAACTTCCTGAACCCGCCGCCGAGCGGCCTCAACATCGCGCCGCAGATCGTCTCGGCGAGCAGCATCGTGCTCGGCTACAACTACGGTCTCGACAATGATCGTCTGGGCTGGAAGATCTGGCGTCAGACGACGCCGGGGGTCGATACGACCGCCGAGCCCTACTATAGCGGTCCAGCCAATCCTCTGACGCTGAGCGGGATGCCCGACACGACCTATTATTTCAAGGCAGCTGCCTATGATGCCTTTGGTGACGAGGATCTGAATATCTCGGTGGAGTTCATGCTGACCACTCTGGGTGACGGGTTCTTCGGATCGCTTGATGTGGTGCCGATCCCAGGCCTTTGACGCGGTTTTCGTTAGGTGAAGTGCTAGCTTGCTGCTATAAGCTAAGTCAGCACTTACTTATGAGGTCGGAAACATGGCACAGGATCAGGCGCCTGGCTTCCGCATCACTGCGGTCAACATCAACTTCCTGCTCTCGATCATCGCCGTGTTCACGACGGTGTTCGGTCTCATCGCGTTCCTGATCAAGGGTGACATCGCGACCAAGGCGAATGCCGAGGCGACGATCGAGCTGCGCCAGGAGATGCGGGATGCCGACCGCAAGCTCAACGAGGATCTGAAGGACGTTATCCGTCAGAACCAGGCCTCCTACGAAAAGCTCACCGACGTCATCGACGGGCTCGGCGACTCCGTCACGAGCCTCGCGCTGTCGCTGCGCGAGGTCGAGGTCGTTCAGCGCACCCAGAGTCTCCCGCCTTCCAAGAGCCGCTAAGCCATGTTCCTCCGCAACGACGCCTTCTTCGCCGCTGTCCGCAAGAGCCTGTTCGGCGGCTCGCTCACGAGCGCCCAGGTCGCCGGCACCAGCGCGATCCTCGACGCCTGGCTGAAGACCGGCCCGGATGATCCGCGCAAGCTCGCCTATGTCCTCGCGACGTCCTTCCACGAGGTCGGCCGGACGATGCAGCCGATCGTCGAGAACCTCAGCTACTCCGCCGACGCGCTGCTGAAGACCTTCTCCCGCTATTTCACGGCTGCCGAGGCGAAGGCCTATGCGCGCCAGCCCGAGCGCATCGCCAACCGCGCCTATGCCAACCGCATGGGCAATGGCAACGAAGCCTCGGGCGATGGCTGGCGCTATCGCGGCCGCGGCCTGGTTCAGCTCACCGGGCTCGACAACTACCGCAAGGCCGATGCGAAACTCGGTCTCGGCGGCAAGCTGGTCGTCAATCCGGATCTGGCGCTCGATCCCGCGATCGCTGCACAGATCCTGGTGCTCGGCATGATCGAGGGCTGGTTCACCGGCTTCGGTCTCGACGACTTCATCACCAATCGCGCGGCCGACTATGCCGGCGCCCGCCGCATCATCAACGGCCGCGACAAGGCGCTGCTGATCGCCGGCTATGCCGAGAAGTTCGAGGCCGCTCTCCTCGATGCCGGCGCCGTCACGCGCCAGAACATCAAGCTGCCGACGCTGAAGAAGAACGCGATCGGCTCGGATGTCGCGCGCCTGCAGAACTTCCTCGGCATCAAGACCGACGGCATCTTCGGCTCCGTCACCAAGAAGACTGTCGAAGCCTTCCAGCGCGCCAAGGATCTCAAGGTCGACGGCGTCGTCGGCCCGACCACCTGGGCTGCCCTCCTCAACAAGTGAGATCCACCATGCTAAACTTCATGAAGTCCGTCTGGGGCTCTGTCGCCCTGCTGCTCCTGGTGGCGGTGCCGTCCATCGCGCTTGCCTCGGCTGACACCACGGTCGCGGTGCCGGCCGGCGAGATCGTCGGCGAGCTCGCGACCTTCGCGCTGCCGATCGTCGGCGCGCTCGTAATGTGGGGTCTGCGTCAGCTGCCGGCCAATCTCTATGCCGTCGCGAAGACCTTCCGTGTCGACCAGCTGCTCACCATGGCGATCGGCTACGGCATCAACGCGGTTGCTGGCGCGGCCAAGGACAAGGTGCTGAACGTCGACGTTGGCAACAAGGTGGTCGCCGAGGCGACGGCCTATGCGCTCGATCACGGTCCGGAAAAGATCATCGAGTGGCTCGGCGGCGAGGAGGCCCTCCGGCAGAAGATCATCGCGCGTCTCAACCTCGAGCCGGACGCGGAGATCGTCGTTTCGCCGGTCGGCCTCGAGATCGTCAAGCGGGCGCTTTCGGACGGAGCTCCGGTCCAGTCCTAGAGCGCTCTATCAAGAATACCTTCTAAGTCTCTATCTTATATATAGATCGTCGATGGACGGGAATATGAGCGGACCGGAACGCCTCGAACGCTTTGCGGACATCTACAACGATCCGGCCCTCTATCCGACGCTGCGCGATGTGGCTCATGCCCTGGGTCGCTCGCGCAAGACGGTCAAGAACACCGCCGGCATCCTGCGCCGGCGCTGATCTGGCGTGGCGCCTCCTCGACGCCGGCGGCATCTCAGGCAGTGGTCGCCGAGGTCTCTCCCAAGGACCATGCGCGCCGCCGCGCCGCCGAGCTCGAGGATGACGTCCGGTCGCTGATCACGGTCTCGCGCTATCCGGTCGTCAATCCGAACGCGCTCATCATCGAGCACCACGTCACCTATCGCTACGACCGTGTCGCCATGACCAAGGTGCCGGTCGAGGGCGCGCCCCGTGCCTGGCTCACCGACACGCTGCGCGTTGCCGGCGTCGCTGACGCCCGTTCGCGCCGCTTCCTGTTCACCGGCGCTCAGAACGATGCGCCGGTCCACAGGCCCTTCTGGCGCAATCTCCAGGCCTATGCGGCAGCTATCGGCGCCGAGATCATCGTCGGCGCCTGGACCTATGAGACGAGCTGGTGGGACGAAAGCAATCCCCTGGCGCGCGCCTATGATCCGCTGCTCACCGAGCACCTGTGCTTCGGCCAGATGGAGATCGGCGACAGCTTCGTCTTCTGCGGCGAGATGAACACGCTGCCGACCGCGGCGCGGCCCATCTCGGATCTCGGCTCCTATTCGCGCGGCCGCTGGGCCGTCTTCCCGCATGCCAAGATCCAGCTGCGCTCCATTCCCTCGACCGACCCGGGCATGCCGGCGCACCAGGTGATGACGAGCGGCGCCGTGACCATTCCGAAGGTCATCCCGCGCAAGGCCGGCGTGAAGTCGATCTTTCATCACGTCATCGGCGCGACCCTGGTCGAGTTCGACGAGGAGGGCGATATCTTCGCCCGCCAGATCATCGCTGACGAGGCCGGCACCTTCTACGATCTCGACGCCGAGGTGAGGGATGGGGAGGTGACGCGCGGACACCGGGCGCGCGCCGTGACGATCGGCGACATCCATCGCGCCAAGATCTCCACGCAGAATGCACGCGGGGTCTTCGGCTTCGAGCCTGCCACCGGCCGCCGCGTGCCTGGCTCGCTGCTCGACACGCTCCAGCCCGACTACATCTTCCTGCACGATCTCCACGATAACGAGAGCCGCAACCACCACCACAAGGATGATGTCAGCCACGACTTCGAGATGGCGATCCGCGGCCGCGAGAGCGTGCGCGAGGAGATCCAGAAGTCGGTCGATTTCCTGCTGGCGCTCGACCTGCCCATGACGCGGATCGTCGTCGTGGAGAGCAATCACGACCTCGCCCTCGAGCGCTATATTCGCGAGGGCCGCTACCGGATGGACGGCATCAATTACCGCTTCGGCCTGCAGCTCGACGACGCCTACCATGCCCATCGCGAGCGCGTCGCCGCGGCCCTCGACGCAGAGGTCTCGCCGCCGAGCTTCAGCCTGCTGGAATGGTCGATGCGCCATCTCGCCGGCTCCTCGCTCGACCATGTCCGCTGGGTCCATGACGGCCGCTCGATGGTGATCGACGGTGTGGAGCTCGGCCACCACGGCTTCCGCGGTGCCAATGGCGCGCATGGATCGGTCGCAGGTTTCGCCCAGCTCGGCCGCAAGATGTCGATCGGCGACAAGCACAGCCCGGAGATCCTCGACGGCGTCTATGTCGCCGGCGTCATGCAGCTCCAGATGGGCTACAACAAGGGTCCGTCAGGCTGGAACGTCACGCACATCGTCCAGTACCAGAATGGCAAGCGCAGTCTCGTCACGATGACCAGGGGCAAGTGGCGCTCGTCTTCACTTTAGGCTCGACAATAAGTAAGCGCTGACTTATCCTAGCGGCTCTTTGCAATGGACCGTGTAGATGCCCGCTGAAGCCGACAAAGTGAAGATGGGTGTCTGCAAGGTCGTCTTCGGCGGCGTCAGCCTTGGCTATACCAAGGGCGGCGTCGAGGTGAAGCTCGAGACGACGACCAAGGAGATCCTCGTCGACCAGTTCGGCACCACGCCGATCGGTGAGACGATTACTGGACGCCGCGTCACGGTGTCTGTCCCGGTCGCCGAGACCACGCTGCAGAACCTCGGAATTGCCCTGCCTGGCGCAGAGCTCGAGGGGACGCCGAATGGTCCCTATCGTCTCAAGATCCGCGGCGATGCGGGTCTGGCCATGGCGACCTTCGCCAAGCGGCTCACGCTTCATCCTCTCAATGCGCCCGGTGGGTCTGACGACTTCATCGTGCATCGAGCCGCGCCGTCGGGGTCGATCAGCTTCGCCTTCAAGGTCGATGAGGAGCGGATCTTCACCATCGAGTTTCGCGGCTACGTCTCCGATGCGGCTCAGCCGCTCGTGAGCGTCGGCCATGGTCACGAGTCTCTGGTGCTGAACAACCCGCGCCAGACTCTCCTCTTTTTGCTGGTGCTTTGAACGATGGTCGACAGTATCCCCGTCACCGACTCCACCGATGAGACGCAGGAGATCGCCGTCGTTTCGATCGGCGGCAAGCTCTATCCGGTGCATGTTCTCGCCGATCAGAACGGCAATCTCGTCACGGCCTCAAACCCGCTTCAGGTGGCGGGCCTTGGCGTGCGCGACAGCACGGGCGTCATGATCGTCCCGGCTGATATGGCCACCACCAACCAGACCTTCGACGCTGACGGCAACGTCCTTACGACGACGATCTCCGATGGCACCACGAGCTGGGTGCGGACGATCACGCGTGACGGCTCCGGTCGTGTCATCGCGATCTCGAAGTGGGTGCGCCAGTAATGAGCGTCCGCTCCCTCATCGATGAACTTGATATCGAGCTCGCCGGCGGCGTGACGCTGCCCAAGCTGAAGAAGGCCGTCGACCAGGCGATGGCCAGCAGTGCGACGCTCGCATCGCTGGTTGGCACCGCGGTCAGTGACTTTCACGGCGGCATTTCCATTCGCGCCCTGTCCTCGAGCTCCGGCTATATCGGCGCTATGCTCGACCCGACGAACAAGCGGCTCTGGGCGGTCGATACGCAGGGCTGGTTCGAAGCGCGACTCTCGCCGAAGTCGTTCGTCCCCAAGGAGGCTATCGACCCGCGCGTCGCTGATGGCACCCTCGAAGGTGCCAGCTGGCGCGTCATGCCGCGCGGCTCTGGCTGGAAGTTTCCCTTCGCTACCAGCACCGGGCACATCCTGGGCGGCTGGAACGAGAGCGACAAGTTCTGGACCAATTTCGCCGACGACGTTGTCCTGCCCCAGTCCATCCTCGACAATCTTCTCGCGTCACAGAACCTGATGCCGCTGAAGTCGATCGCCATGTGGGGCGACAGCCTCACGGCTGGCGCCGGCGGCGGCGGTACGACCATGGCCAGCGTCATTGCGCTGCTGACCGGTCTATCCGTCACCAATCTCGGTATCGGCGGTCAGACCTCGCTGCAGATCCCGACGCGCCAGGGTGGCCTGCCGCTGCTCCTGACCCTTGCTGGCGACACCATCCCGGCATCGGGCGGCGTCGCTGTTACCGCGAAGAGTTCCAACATTCTCTACAACTCCGGCGTCTTCGAGGGCAGCCGTACCGGCGTGCTTCTCGGTATTCCCGGCACGATTTCGACCGACAGCGCCGGCAACTGGACCTTCACGCGCACGACGGCGGGTAGTGCGGTGGCTTGTCCGCCGAACAGCGTCTTCACGATCAACCAGGCGACGACTTACGAGAAGCACACAATCATTATCGGTATGGGCCGCAATGGCGGCTATTCCAGTGATCCCAATGTGCTGGTCGATCAGGTCTGCGCGATGGTCGCCCGGCTGACGCCGCAGAACAAGCGCTTCCTGGTCTGGAGCATCCCGACCGGTACCGGCGAGATTATCGGAACGGCCAACTACAACGGCATCAAGGCGGCGAATGAGCGTCTGGCGCTCATCTTTGGCGATCGCTTCGTCGACATCCGCTCGTACCTGATCAAGTACGGTCTCGCCGAGGCTGGCCTGACGCCAACCGCAAACGACCTGGCGGACATCGCTGGCGACACCATTCCGCGTCAGCTTCTTGCGGACGGTCTGCACTGGACCGCGGCTGGCTACACCGTGGGCGGCAATCTGCTTGCTCGCGTTCTCAAGGCAAAGGGTTGGGTTTAATCATGTCTGGCGTTGCATACGTCCTCCCGGTCGCCGCGACCGATCTCACGCTTCCGAAGCTCCGCGATCATCCTGAGATGAGCGACGGCAGCATCCTGCTGCTCGATTTCAATCACGAGTTCGGCGAGTTCACCGGCGTGCCGGGAACTGGCGCGGTGCTGAAGAATGTCGCCTCGCGCAACATGAAGCAGATCTACGGCCTTGCGGACTCGATCGATGATCTGAACATGACCTTCGAGTTCGGCAGCGATGCTAATGGCATGCTCGTTGAGCGGACGACGAAGAAGGGTCTGCATATTCTTCCTTCGCAGCTCAACCAGATCACCAACAACAACAAGGGCATTATTCGGCCCTCGTCGCGCCTGCGTCAGGAGATCTTCAACCGCGTTCCTCAGACGGAGCCGGATGGCGGCTTTTACGTCAGCGCCTGGTACAAGGCGACGCGTGGTCAGGTTGCAGGTTTCATCACTTCGAGCCGAATGCACCTTGCCCGGAACATCAGTGGCTCGTCGAACATGGCCTGGCATACCCAGGCCTCGCCGGTGGCAGGCGACAATCTCCTTGGTACGCAGGGGCCGACCAATCACGGCAATGGCAACGGTACGATCCTCGGCTTCGGCTCCGGTACGTGGCGCGGCACCAAGCCGTCGTTCGGCAACACTCTTATGTCGCTCTTCGGCGTTGGTCAGATCGACGCCTGGTCGAACTCCACGAACCGCAACAAGGCAGCCGGCATCGTTCTCTATCGCCTGAAGATCGAGGACCTGAAGTTCACCAAGCGCGCCAATGGCGGCGTGGGCGGCACGCCGGCCGAGGAGTATGCGCTGGCGGCTGCTGCCGATCTCGCAGCCTTCACCGCGGCGTTTAATGCCGGCGGCTCGCTCTATGGCGACGGCTGGTCCGACGTGACCCTCTTCCCGTAAGCGCCCTATTAAGTCAGCGCTTACTTACTTTCTGCTATCAGATGCGACCCTCTTCAGCTAAGCTGGGAGGGTCGTTTCACATCAGGAAATACCCCAGCAATGACCAAGCGCTCGCCCAAGGCCGCCGCCCGCGAACAGCGAAAGGAGCGGCGTGCCCAGTCGCGCAACGACACCAACCTGCACCGCTTCGCCGAGGTCACTGGCGCCCAGCCGCGCCACACGCGGCCGGTGGTGAAGCCGCTCAACGATGCCCAGCGCCGCTATGACGCGCTCATGAAGGCCTGCGACATCGTCTTCGGCATCGGGCCGGCCGGCACCGGCAAGACCTGGTTCGCCGTGCAGCGCGCCGCCGCGGCGCTGGTCGAGGGCACGATCGAGAAGATCATCGTCACCCGGCCGGCCATTGAAGCCGGCGAGTCCCTCGGCTTTCTGCCGGGCGAGCTCGACGAGAAGTTCGCGCCCTATTTCCGGCCCGTCGCAGAGGCCTTCCATGACGCCTTCGGCGGCGCGCATCTCGAGGCGCTGATCCGGCTCGGCAAGGTCGAGGCGCGGCCGCTCGCCTATCTGCGCGGCTCGACGCTGAAGGGCGCCTGGATCCTCGCCGACGAGATGCAGAACGCCACGCCGGCCCAGTTCAAGATGCTGCTGACGCGCCTCGGCGAGGGCTCCAAGATGATCATCAATGGCGACCCCACCCAGTGCGACCTGCCGCGGCACCAGCCCTCCGGTCTCGAGGACGCCGTTCGCCGGCTGCGCGGCCTCAACCGCATCGGCGTCGCCAGCTTCGACCGCTCCGACATCGTCCGGCACGATCTCACCCAGGAGATCCTCGAGGCCTATGAGGACCGCGCGGACAACGACAACGAGGTCGACGACGCCGGTCTCGCCGCAACGCTCAGCCGCAGCTCCCGCGCTATAACGTCTGCATCATAATCGTTGCGAGTTCTGAAATGCTGGTGAGTGAAGAGTCCTGGTCGGATGACGCCGTTCGCATGCTGCCGATCGAGGATGATCGGGTGCAGAACGATTTCGGCAAGTTCCACAAGTTCGAGCGGGATCTCTTCACCACCAAGTGGTTCGACTACCGCTGCATGACGCCGACCCAGGCGACCGACACCTACATGCGCGAGTATGCCCGGGTCTACCAGCACATCTATGGCCGCGAGCTCGATTTCGAGCGCGCCGAGCACATCCAGATCCCCGACATGCAGACGCTGATCACCCGGATCAGGTCGGCGGCGCGGACCTCGGACAAGAAGAAGCACAACTACTGGAAGGCGGAGCTCTCCGGCTATTGGCGCGGCCGCCAGGTCGCCGACGCGATCGGCGTCCCCTACGGCGTCTATATCGATCTCGCCTTCACCTTCCGCATGCGCCGCTGGCCGCGCGATCACATGCCGCGGCCCTACCAGCTCTATCACGAATATGACGTGGAGAAGATTCAGGCGCGCTGGGAGGAGATGCAGCAGAGCCAGCTGTTCACCTCCGAGCATCCGGCCTATCTGGTCCAGAACTACCAGGGCATCGCCCTGCAGAACGACTATCACGAGTGGCTGCTCAAGCAGGCGCTCGCCCGGTCCAATCCAAGCGTCTATCTCGCCCGCTTCGTCAACGAGGACCAGCTGCCTCTCGACAAGATCGAAGCGCGCATCGCCCCGGAGATGCTCGAAGAGGTCGAGCGCTATCTCAATTGAGGGGCAAGCGCTGCGTCAGGTCCGCGCGACCTGACGCTATAACGTCGTCATGCGCTCACGCTCGCTCGTGAGCATAAGTCACCACTTACTTATGGAGGCCCGCTTGACCGAGGAGGCAGCTCACTACGAGTTCGACCAACTCTTCCAGCGAAAGATCGCGGCGCTCTATCTGCGCGACAGCAAGTTCGCGCAGAAGGCGAGGGATCTGGTGCGGCCGGAATATTTCTCCGAGAACGCGGCCGGCGTGCTGGTGCGCATCGCGCAGAACCACCAGAAGACCTACAAGACCATCCCGGACTTTCGGATCCTGCCGACGATCATCAAGGATGAGATCGCCGCGAGGCGCATCCGGCCCGACATGATCGAGCCGGTCAACAAGATGATCAAGGAGGTCATGAATTTCGACCTCTCGAACCCCGGCTTTGTGCGCGACCAGATCACCGACTTCGCCAAGCACCAGGCGATCGAGAAGGCGATGTTCGACGCGCTGCCGCTGCTCGAGAAGCGCGACTGGGACAAGATCGGCACCATCTTCGATGAGGCGCGCCGCGTCGGCGTGATCACCGACAGCGAGGATTACGACTACTGGAAGGAGATCACCTCCCGCACGCAGAAGCGCGAGGACTTCAAGGCCGGCAAGATCGTCCGTGACGGCATCACCACCGGCTATAGCGGCATCGACGCCTATCTCTATCACGGCGGCTGGGGGCGCAAGGAGCTCTCCTGCATCATGGGGCCGGCCAAGTCCGGCAAATCGCTCTCGCTCGGCGACTTCACCAAGAACGCGGCGATCGCCGGCCACAACACCTTCTACGGCTCCTGCGAGGTCGCCTGCTCGATCATCTCCGATCGTCTCGACGCGGCGATCTCGGACACGCTGATCCGCGAGCTGCACAAGGATCCGGCCGCCGTCGAGGCGGCGATCACGAAGATCGGAGCCGGCTCCGGCGCGCTCAAGATGCGCGAGTTCCCTTCGGGCCAGCTGAAGCCGAGCCAGCTGCACCGCGTTCTCGAGGAGTATCGCAACGACGGCATCGTCTTCGACCTGGTCACGGTCGACTATGCCGACATCTTGGCGTCCGAGTATCGGTCGGACTCGCTGCAGGAGAACCTGCGGACGATCTATATCGACCTGCGCGCGCTCGCCTTCGAGATGAATGCGGCCTTCCTCACCGCGACGCAGACGAACCGCGCCGGCGCCACCGCGACGACCGCCAAGGCGACCGATGTCGGCGACGACTTCAACAAGGTCCGCACCGTCGACGTCCTCATCGGCATCAACGCCACCGACGCCGAGAAGAAGTCCAACGAGGCGCGCCTGTTCTGGGCCGCCTCCCGCAACACCGAGGACGGCTTCACGCTGCGCATCCGTCAGGATCGGCAGAAGATGAAGTTCCTCACCAAGATCCTGGGGCGCGAGTGATGTCGCTGGTCAGCAAGGAGGATCTCAACGAGCTCGACATGGAGTTCGTCCTCGAGCGCGAGAGCATTCCCTTTCGCGTCTCGCGCGGCGTCTCCGGCTACCAGCTCAACATCAAGACCTGCCCGCTCTGCGGCGATACGCGCTGGCGCACCTATTTCGGCGTCGACAGCGGCGCCGGCAACTGCTTCGTCTGCGGCGAGGGCTTCTCCAAGGTGAAGGCGGTCGCCGGCCTCTATGGCACCGAAGGGCGCGAGACCTGGGAGAAGATCGCCGAGCTCCTGCGCGAGCAGGGCTGGCGGCCGAAGCGCGCAGCGGTCGTGGCCACCGATCCCGGCGACGTCGTCCTGCCGGTCTCGATCGAGCTGCCGACGGAGCTCGGCGAGAACCTCGTCTATCTCGAGAAGCGGGGCTTCGGCGGCGAGATCTGCCGCTATTTCGGCCTGCGCTATTGCGAGTTCGGCTGGTGGAAGTTCAAGGACGCCGAAGGCCATCCCCAGACGCAGAACTTCGCCAACCGCGTCATCATCCCGGTCCACGATCTCGACGGCAAGCTGGTGACGTTCCAGGGCCGCGACGTGACGGGCACGAGCGAGCGGAAATACCTGTTCCCGATCGAGCTGCCCGGCACCGGCAAATACCTCCTGAACGGCCACAATGTCGTCGCCACCAAGGAGGTCGTGATGGGGGAGGGGATCTTCGACATCGCCGCGATCAAGCTCGCCTTCGACGAGGACCAGGCGCTGCGCGACATCGTGCCGATCGGCTCCTTCGGCAAGCACCTCTCCTATGGCGACCCGGGCGGCAATGACCAGCTCGGCCGCTTCCTGCAGCTCAAGAAGCGCGGCGTCGAAACCGTGACGATCATGTGGGACGGCGAGGCGGCCGCGCTCACCGCGGCGCTGAACGCCGCCAAGGTGCTGACCGGCATCGCCCTCAAGGTGCGCATCGCGCTGCTGCCGGCCGGCAAGGATCCCAACGAGATCCTCGGCGAGGTCGTGCGCAAGGCCTATTACGCCGCCCAGGTCTGGACGCCGGCTCTCGATCTCAAGTGGCGGCTGCGCAATCCCTACAAGTGATCGCGCGTCCCGAGCAGCGCCATTGTGCGCTCCGATGACGTGAACGCTATAACTCAAATCAAGAGAGCGCATAACGCGACTTGCGCGCCAGGAGCTTGCTATGAGCACGTACCCTATTACAGTTCTATCCCAACACTTTAACCATCAGGGCGGTACGAAGTCTTATCACGTCTCCCTGATCTCGACGAATGATGGTCGATACGTCGTCGTCAATCGGTGGGGTCGGACGGGTGAGCTCGGCCAGCTGAAGGCGGAGATCCATCAGACCAAGTCACAGGCGGAGACGGCCTTCAACACGAAGGTCAAGGAGAAGACCAGGGGCGGCTACCGTTTCAACAACGAGCTCGTCAAGGACGCGGCCAACGCCCAGGAGCTGGTCAAGATCATCGGTCTCGGCGTGTTCAACAAGATGGGCGCGGCGGCAATCAGTCACCTCGACCCGGCGATCGACACTTCGCGCATGCGCCAGGCCGATCCGCCGACCGTCGACGAGAACGGCAACAAGATCGACACCGCGCGCCGCGTCGACATCTCCAAGGCGGTGGAGGAGCAGCGCCGTGCCGACCAGGCCGCCGCTGAGGCTGCGCTGAAGTCCAATCCGATCTTCGGGATGTTCTGATGACCTATCCGCTCTCGATCTCCTACCAGAACAAGTTCTCCTTCACCTGCCCGATCTTCGCCGCATCGACCAAGCTCGCCGCTTGCGTCATGCTGCGCGACAAGATCTGGCGCGGCGAGAATGTCCCGGTGCGCAAGGGCTGCCAGGCGTGCATGCACGCCTCGAAATGCCCGGCGACGGCGATCGTCAATCAGATCCTGCGCAACTGGAAGGAACCGCCGGACGCCTATGGCTCGCTCGAGCCCGTCGAGGGCAAGCTGCGCGCCGACATCCTGGAGCAGATCCTTCCCGTCGTCGTGCCCGACCGCGAGCTCGTCGATGTGCCGCCCGGCGAGCGGGCGCTGATCCTCTCGGCCAATGACCGGATCGCCAAGCAGCTGGGCGTCGCGCCGAGCGCCAAGGCGTCCAGTCGCCCGGCGCAGCGCATGAAGCCGCCGGCGCCGCTGAAGCCCGCCAAGACCAACGACACCATCCTCAATGCAGCGGCCACCGGCGACATGGCGGCCGCGATCAACGGAGCCAGCTGATGAACGGCAGTGACATCTACGACCTGATCCTCGATATCGGCGCGACCTCCTCGCGCACGGAGAAGGAGATCCTGGTCAAGGAGCTCGCGGATGATCCGCTCGGGCGCTTCGTGCTCGAATGGGCCTACAACCCGCTCATCACCTTCGGCCTGACGCCGCCGACGCCCGTCGGGGAGCCTGGTGTCGTCGCATTCGACGAGGCGGTGGTGCTGCCGCTGCTGAAGGCGCTGTCGCAGCGCCGCGTGACCGGCAATGCCGCGCTCGAGGCGACGACCCTGGTGCTGAATGCGCTCGACATGCCCGGCGCCCAGCTGCTCTGGCTGATCCTCTCGAAGGATCTGAAATGCGGCATCGCTGCGACGACGATCAATGCCGTCATGCCCGGCCTCATCCCGGTCTTCGCCGTGATGCGCGCGCATGCCTATGAGGAGAAGCGGATCAAGAAGTGGCCGGTCGCGGTCGAGCCGAAGCTCGACGGCTATCGCTACACCTTCATCTGCAAGGGCGGTAATGGCGGCTTCTTCTCGAGGAACGG
>Ga0209933_1001598_pt1 | contig 19051 bp, 18 predicted proteins | sample ThiBiot_300_biof_FD_183944 | JGI IMG/M metagenome (GOLD analysis project Ga0209933, IMG submission 183944) | Wastewater bioreactor microbial communities from Cape Town, South Africa - Thiocy_cont_300_biof (SPAdes) | ecosystem: Engineered > Bioremediation > Thiocyanate > Unclassified | place...
CGACTTCCGCGCCTTTCTCGAGGAGCGCGCCGCCGAAGCCTCGCGCACTGCCCGCGCCGCCACGTCGCTCGCCGTCGACGGCGCGCTGACCGCGCGCGCGGCGACCCCCGACTTCATCGATGCGATCGAGCGGGCGGGTCCGTTCGGCGCCGGCCATCCCGAACCGGTCTTCGCCTTTCCTTCGCACCGCATCGCCTATGCCGAGCCGGTCGGCAACGGCCATGTCCGCGTGTCGCTGTCCGGCGGCGACCAGACGCTGCGCGGCATCGCCTTCCGCGCCGCCGGCACCGACCTTGGCCGCATGCTGACCGAGAGCCGCGGCCGCGCGCTGCATGTCGCCGGAACGCTCGGCATCGATCACTGGCAGGGCCGGCGCCAGCCGAGCCTCAGGATCCTGGACGTTGCGGAGCCGCCGCTGCCGCGCTGACCGGCTCGACCGTGACGGTGCGGTGCGTCGTCTTCGGTCCGCGCACGCCGAGGAAATTGAGGAAGCCCGAGAGCACGACGAGGGCAATGCCGCCCATCGCGATGGCGTCCGGATATTCGTCGAAGAAGAAGCCGCCAAGCACCACGGCCCAGACGATCTGGCTGTATTGCGTCGGCCCGATCCGGTTCGCCTCGGCATGGCGCGTCGCCGCCATCATGGTGAGATGGCCGAGGCCGGCGAGCACGCCGCAGAGCCCGAGCAGCACGACCTCGCGCAGCGTCGGCGGCTCGTAAACGAACAGCGTGATGGCGCCGTTGAGCGCCAGCGAGCCGACCATCAGCGTCCCGATCAGCGTCACCTGCCGCTCCGTGCGGCTGATGACGCGCAGCGTCAGCAGCGACACCGTGCCCGCGATGGCGGTCGCGATCGCCGCGGCATGGCCGAGCATCAGTTGCTGGAAGCCGGGCTTCACCACGAGGATCACACCGACGAGCCCCACGAAGAGCCCGACGAGCCGCGCCGGCGTCGTCCGCTCGCCGAGATAGAAGAAGGAGAAGGCGACGACGAAGATCGGCAACAGGAAGATCAGCGCATAGGCGTCGGCCAGCGGCAGCGTCGTGAAGGCATAGGCGCTGAAGAGACCGGCGGCGAGGGCGGCGCCGAGGCGCAGCATGACCAGCGCCGGGCGATGCATGCGCACCATGTCGCCCCAGTGCTCCGTGCGCGGCTTCGCGAACAGGACGGGGATCAGCGAGAAGATCGTGATGATCAGCGTCATCTCGGCGACGTGTAGCCGGCCGCCGGCGGCCTTCAGCGCCGCATCCGCGAAGGAGAACACGGCATAGCTGGTGAGCGCGAAAACGACGCCCTTGATCATGATCGGGGGGATCCGGCGGAGGGTTGAACCGATATTTCACGGGCGTCCTCGCGAAATGCAATCGCTGGAGAGGCAAGGCCACCGAACTTTTCCCGATGGTGGCCGGAAAGCCTCTCTCCGGGCTCTGTTGACAGCCCCCGGCCGAAGGGCAAGTCTGCCGCCCTCGCCAGCCGGCAACCGGGGGAACAGATGAACGGCGCCGATCGGCTCTGCGATACGCTTCTCGCCAACGATATCGATGTCTGCTTCGCCAATCCCGGCACATCGGAAATGCATTTCGTCGCGGCGCTCGACCGCCGGCCGCAGATGCGCTGCGTTCTCGGCCTCTTCGAGGGAGTGGTGACGGCAGCCGCCGACGGCTATGCCCGGATGGCCGAGAAGCCGGCGGCGACGCTGCTGCATACCGGCCCCGGCCTCGCCAACGGCCTTGCCAATCTCCACAACGCCCGCCGTGCCCGCACGCCCATGGTCAACATCGTCGGCGACCATGCCGCCTGGCATCTCCCCTTCGATGCGCCGCTGACGACCGATATCGAAGCGCTGGCGCGGCCGATGTCGCATGTCGTGCGGCGGGTCCGCTCGCCCGACGATGTCGCCCCGGCCGCCGCCGAGGCTATCGCGGCGGCGAGGGCAACGCCCGGCGTCGCCACGCTGATCCTCCCCGCCGACAGCGCCTGGGGCGATGCCGCCGAGGCGCCGATTCCGATCGCGGCGGCGCCGCGTCCCCGGCTGGTCGAGGAAAGCACCATCGCAGCCGCCGCCGACCGCCTGGCGGCAGCGGGGAGGCGGGGCGGCCTGCTGCTCGGCGGCGCGGCGGCGCGCGGCGCGGCGCTCGATGCCGCCGGCCGGATCGCGGCAGAGTGCGGCACGCGGCTCTTCGGCGAGGTCTTCATCACGCGCGGCGAGCGTGGCGGCAGCCGGCCGGCGCTGGAGCGCATTCCCTATCCCGTCGACCTCGCCTGCGCGACGCTCGCCGAGATCGACGTCCTCGTCCTGGTGAGCACCCCCGAGCCCGTCGCCTTTTTCGGCTATCCGGGCAAGCCGAGCCGCCTCGCGCCTCCTCATGCCGAGATTGTCCCGCTCGCCGATGCGGCGGACGCGATCGACGATACCATGCTGCGGCTCGCCGATCGGCTCGGTGCGAGCAACACGGCACCCGCCGCTCCGTCGCGGCGCACTGAAGGATCGATGGCGGCCGGGCCGCTCACCGACGCCGCGATCTCGCTGATCGCCGCCGCGCATCTGCCCGACGAGGCGATCGTCGTCGACGAGGGGCTGACCTCCGGCCGCGGCTTCCATGCGCTCAGCGAGGGCGGCGCCCGGCACGACTATCTGATGCTGACCGGCGGCGCGATCGGCATCGGCATCCCGCTCGCGGTCGGCGCCGCCATCGCGCGGCCGGACCGCAAGGTGGTGGCGCTGCAGGCCGATGGCAGCGGCATGTATACGGTGCAGGGCCTCTGGACGGCGGCGCGGGAGAATCTCGACATCCTGTTCGTCATCTATGCGAACAGCGCCTATGCCATCCTCCGCCTCGAAATGCAGAATGTCGGCGTCACGCATTTCGACCGCAATGCCGAGCGCATGCTGCGGCTCGACGGCCCGCCGCTCGACTGGGTGGCGATGGCGCGCGGCATGGGCGTCGAGGCCGCCCGCGCCGAGACCACCGAGCGCTTCGCCGACCTCTACACGGCGGCGCTGCGCCGCCCCGGACCCTTCCTGATCGAGGCGATCATTCCATGACCGGGGTGAAGGCGAGGCGGCTGAAGGCGCTCCTCTTCGACAAGGACGGCACGCTGGTCGACTTCGCGGTCACCTGGAACGGTGCCGCCGCCTCGGTGCTGGCGACGCTCGCCGGCGAGGACGACGCGTTGCATGGAAGGCTGGCCGATATCCTCCATTTCGATCGCGAGACGCGGGCCATCCGCTCCTCGTCGCCCTTCATCGGCGGCACCATCGTCGATATCGCGGCCGAGTTCGCGCCGATGATCGGGATCGCCTCCGACGATGCGTTCGTGCGGCGGCTGGAACAGCTCTTCAATGCCGGCGCGCTCGCGTCGGTGGCACCGATCGGCGATCCGGCCAGCCTGCTGACCCTGCTCAAGGCGGAGGGGTATCTCCTCGGCATCGTCACCAACGACACCGAGAGCGGCGCCCGCGCGCAGGCGGAGAAGCTCGGGCTCGATCACCTCTTCGACGCGGTCATCGGCTACGACTCCGGCCATGGCCGCAAACCCGATCCCGGCCAGATCCATGCCTTCCTCGATGCGTTCGCCATCGCGCCGGGCGAGGCGGCGCTGATCGGCGATACGCTGCATGATCTCGACGCCGCGCGGGCGGCCGGGGTGCTGGCGGTCGGCGTCGCCAGCGGCTATCTGTCAGCCGAGGCTCTGGCGCCGCATGCCGATCATGTCATCGGCAGCATCATGGCGCTTCCCGAGTTGCTCAACATCCTCGATCACGAGGCGGCCGCCGGGCCGGCAGCGTAAGGCGATCATCATGTCTCTCGACCTCATCGATCCGACGCTCCTCAAGGAGCAGTGCTATGTCGACGGCGCCTGGGTGGGCCGCGGCGAGAGCGAGGTCACCAATCCGGCGACCGGCGCGGTGATCGCGCGGGTGCCGCGCTTCGGCGCCGAAGAGGCGACGGCGGCGGTCGATGCCGCCGCGGCGGCGTTCAAGCCCTGGGGCGCGCGCACGGCCAAGGAGCGCTCGAAGCTGATCCGCCAGTGGTATGAGCGGATCATGGCGCATCGCGACGATCTGGCGCTCATCCTGACGAGCGAGCAGGGCAAGCCGCTCGCCGAGGCCAAGGGCGAGATCGAGTATGCCGCCGCCTATATCGAGTTCTATGCCGAGGAGGCCAAGCGCATCGCCGGCGAGACGCTGCCGAGCCATCGCGCCGATGCCCGCATCCTCGTGCTGCGCCAGCCCACCGGCGTCGTCGGCGCCATCACTCCGTGGAACTTCCCGGCGGCGATGATCACCCGCAAGGCCGCGCCTGCGCTCGCCGCCGGCTGCACCATCGTCGTGAAGCCGGCGGGCGAGACGCCGCTGACGGCCCTCGCCCTTGCCGAACTCGCCGATCGCGCCGGCATCCCCAAGGGCGTCTTCAATGTCGTCACCGGCGATGCGAAGGCGATCGGCGGCGTACTGACCAGCCACTCTGCGATCCGGCTCGTGAACTTCACCGGCTCGACCGATGTCGGCAAGCTTCTGATGCGCCAGGCGGCCGGCACCGTGAAGAAGGTCGCGCTCGAGCTCGGCGGCAATGCGCCCTTCATCGTCTTCGACGATGCCGATCTCGACGCGGCCGTCGAGGGCGCGATGGTCTCGAAGTTCCGCAACATGGGCCAGACCTGCGTCTGCGCCAACCGCATCTATGCGCAGGCCGGCATCCACGACGCCTTCGTCGAGAAGCTGACGGCTGCGGTCGCCAGGCTCAAGGTCGGCAATGGCGTCGAGGCCGGCGTGACGCAGGGCCCGCTGATCAACGACAAGGCCATCGCCAAGGTCGAGGAACATCTCGCCGACGCCAAGGCCAAGGGGGCGAGCATCGTGCTCGGCGGACAGCGTCACGCGCTTGGCGGCGCCTATTTCGAGCCGACCGTGCTGACGGGGGCGACCGCCGCGATGCAGCTCGCCCGCGAGGAGACCTTCGGCCCGCTCGCGCCGGTCTTCCGCTTCGAGACCGAGGAAGAGGTCATCCGCGCGGCCAACGACACCGAATTCGGCCTCGCGGCCTATTTCTATTCGCGCGATATCGGCCGCATCTTCCGCGTCGGCGAGGGCCTCGAATATGGCATGGTCGGCATCAATTCCGGCCTGATCTCGACCGAGCTGGCGCCTTTCGGCGGCGTCAAGGAAAGCGGCAATGGCCGCGAAGGCTCGCATCACGGCATCGAGGAATTCGTCGAGAAGAAATACCTGCTCGTCGCCGGCCTCGACCGCTAGACTGCTTCTCACGGAACCCGGATGCGCGCTCATGCGTCGAGCATGAGCGCATCACGGGCGAGGGAGGTCATCATGGCGGAAGCTGTTCGCTGGCAGAGCTGGGACGGCATGGGCGTCGAGCATATGGTGCTCGCCGAACGTGCCGGCTGCCTCGTCGCCGAGGGGGCGCTGCTCTCGGGCGGCGACGCCCATTTCGCAGCCTCTTACGAGGTCTCCTGCCATCCCGACGGCACCGTCGCCCGCGCCCATGTCTCGGTGACCGGCGGGCCGAAGCTGACACTGCAATCCGACGGCGACGGCAAATGGCGCAATACCGACGGCAAGAAGCTGACCGAGCTGGCGGGCGCGCTGGAGGTTGATTTCTCGGCGAGCCCCTTCACCAACACGCTGCCGATCCGCCGTCTCGGCCTCGGCGCCGGCGAATCGGCCGAGATCACGGCGCTCTATGTGCGCTTCCCCGATCTCGACCTCTCGCTCGACCGGCAGCGCTACACCTGCATCGAGCCCGGCCGCCGCTATCGCTATCAGTCGGTCGACGGCGACTTCGAGGCGATGATCGATATCGACCAGCAGGGCCTGGTGACGCTCTACGAGGGTCTCTTCCGGCGCATCCTGTGAGCGATCAATCGATCGGCTTCGCCAGCGGATCGTAGGTCCCGAACGACCATTCATAGCCTTCGCTGTCGCGGCAGGAATATTCGCGCGAGCCATAATCCGTGTCGGCGAGCGGCCGCGTGACCACCGCGCCGCCCGCAACCGCGCGGTCGTGGTGGGCGTCGACATAGGCGACCGCGACATAGATCGCCGCCGTGCCGCCGGTCACCGTCCGGCCCTCCGCCGCGAGGGCGGGGTCGAGCGTTCCGATCATGATCAGGCCATCGCCGAGCTTCAGCTCCGCATGGGCGATGCCGCCGGCAGGGCCTTCATGCACCGCATGAACGGAGAAGCCGAAGGCATTGACAAGAAAGTCGATTGCGGCACGCGCATCACGGTAGCGCAGCGCCGGATAGAGATGGGAGCGATCGGTCATGAGGGTCTCCCGAAAAGCATGCGATGGAACTGCCGTCCAGAGGGGTGCCGGCGGCCTGATCTGATATAGTCTTTGATTTGGGCAGCGACGCGACAAGCGAGGGCGCTCAGCGCGCCGCCGCGGGCTCCGATGCCTGGCGCAGCGCGTCGATGAAGGTCGCCTCGGCCTGCGCGCCCGAAAGGGCGAGGCGCCGGTCGAACACGAAGAACGGCACGCCGCCGATGCCCATCTGTGCCATGCCGGCCGCCGCTTCGCGCGTGCGGGCAAGAGCCGGCGCGTCGATCGCCGCCATCACCTCGTCCCGCGTGAAGCCGAAGCGGGCGCCGACCTCGGCCAGCACCTCGGGATCGGCGATGTTGCGGTGTTCCATGAAATGCGTCTCGAACAGCGCCCGCGCCAGCGCATGCTGCGTGCCCTTGGCCTCGGCGGCGGCGACGAGCGCATGGGCGCGGTCGGTCGGACGCTGGCGCGGCTGCTTGGAGAGATCGAGCGCGATGCCGCTCTTCTTCGCCTCGGCCTCGACGCGCGCGAACATCGCACCGATATCGCCGCCATACTTGGCCTTGAGGCGCTCGGCGACATCGACGCCTTCTTCGGGAAGGTCCGGATCGAGGAAATAGGGATGGTGCCGGATCTCGGCCTCGATGCCGCTTTCCTCGAGCGCCCTGTCGAGTCGCGTCAGCCCGATGAAGCACCACGGGCAGACGATGTCGGTCACGAGATCGATGGAAAGCGCAGTCATGGGGGAACGATCCTTGGCGCCGGGCGTCTCCCGGCTGCGGGACCATGGCGGTGAACACGATCACTGGCAAGAAGGAACGCCGGTGTTACCGCGGTCCCGGAGATTGCACCGAACAGGAATGATACCCGTTATGCGGACGATCCTCGCCTTTGCCTTTGCCGCCATCTGCGGCGGTGCGCTCGGCGCCATGCTGGGCCTCGGCGCCGCCGTCGCGTTCTAGAACTCTCCCTGGATGACGGCCAGCGCCGGCATGTCAGCCGGCCTTGCCGGTGAAAACATAACCGACGCCGCGCACCGATTTGACGAGTTCCGGCTGCGCCGGATCGGCCTCGATCTTGCGCCTCAGCCGCGCGATCTGCGCGTCGATCGTGCGATCGAAAGCGTCGAGCGAGCGGCCCCGCGTCAGCTCCATCAGCATGTCGCGCGAGAAGACGCGGCCCGGATGGCGCGCCATCACGGCGAGGATGTCGAACTCGCCGGTGGTGAGCGCGACATCGCTGCCGTCCGGCCGGAGCAGGCGGCGGCGGTCGAGGTCGAGCTGCCATCCGTCGAAGCGGATCATCTTGGCCGCGCTCTCCTCCGACACCGCGGCGGGCGCCTTCCGGCGAAGGACCGACTTCGCCCGCGCCAGCACCTCGCGGAGGTGAAAGGGCTTCGCGATATAGTCATCGGCGCCGACCTCGAGCCCGACGATGCGGTCGACCACATCGTCGCGGCCGGTGAGCATGATGATCGGCACATCCGAATCGGCGCGCAATTCGCGGGCGAGGTCGAGGCCGTTCTCGCCTTGGCCGAGCATCAGGTCGAGCATCACGAGGTCGACCGGCGCGCGCGCCATCGCCTCGCGCATGGCCTTGCCGCCGTCGACCGTCGTGACGCGGTAGCCCTCGTCTTCGAAATAGCGCGCCAGCATCTGGCGGATGCGGCCATCGTCGTCGACGACCAGCAGATGCTCCTGTCGCCGGGCCGGCTCAGCCATGGGGGAACGACTCGCGGAACGTCATGAAATCGGAGGTTGTCACACACTGTTACAAAGACGCACCAAACGTAGCATGGCTATCGTTCCCGCGTCACCGACCCCGCCTCAGATGGCACGCAAGCGAACACCACTGAAGCGAGGAACTCCCCATGTACAGCGAACAGCTGATCGCCCCGGCCAGGCACGAACCTCAGCTTCCGGTCACGGGCTCCTGCGAGGGCCTCGCCGGCCTCTTCCGCCGCCAGCCCTGCGAGCGATTCGAGCCCGGCGCGGCGGTCTTCTGGGAGGGCGACGCCGCCACGCATCTCTTCCAGATCGCCGAGGGCGTGCTGCGCGTCTACAAGATCATCGGTGACGGCCGCCGCGTCATCACCGGCTTCCTCTATCCCGGCGATCTCGTCGGCCTGTCGCTGCGCGAGCGCTATCTCTACACCGCCGAAGCCGTGACCAAGGTGCGCATCCGCCGCCTTGCCCGCAGCCGCTTCGACGAGGAGGTGAACGCCTCGCCGACCCTCCGGCCCGAACTCTTCGCCCGCCTCTCCGACGAAATGGCGGCCGCGCAGGACCAGATGGTTCTCCTGGCGCGCAAGAGCGCCGAGGAGCGTGTCGCGAGCTTCCTGCTCGTCCTCGTCCGGCGCCTCGCCGGCGACGCGCCCGTGCAGCCGGTCGTCGAACTGCCGATGACGCGGCTCGACATGGCCGATTATCTCGGCCTCACCATCGAGACGGTCTCCCGCATCATGACGCGCCTCACGGGCCGCGGCGTCATCGCCGCCTGCGGTCGCCACGCCATCGTCGTGCGGCAACTCACCAAGCTTGAGTTTCTGGCCGGCGAAGGCGACGATGGCGATCACGACCCGATCGGCGTCGCCTACACCCGTCAGGCGGTGTGGCCCAACTAACGGGTTCCGCGAGAGGCCCGATCGTGATCGACACGACCGTAACCGCGCCGGTTGCCGGCAGCACTCTGGATGCCATCGCCGCGCTCCTCGACGGCGCGAGCATCGTCGTTCGATCGGCCGAGAGCGGCACGATCACCCATTGGACGAGCGGCGCCGAGGCCCTCTATGGCTGGCCGCGCGGCGAGGCGGTCGGCCGCGTCGAGGCGGAGCTTCTGGCGACCGACCCCACCGATGGACGCGACGCCGTCGATGTGGCGGTCGCGAAGACGGGCGGCTGGGAGGGCGAGGTCCAGCAGCGCCATCGCGACGGCCGTGCGCTCTGCGTGCGCCGCCGCCTCATCGCGCTGCCCGAGGACGGGCTGCTCTCGATCAACCACGACATCACCGATCTGAAGCGCGCGCAGTCCGATCTCGCGGCCCGCGAGGCGCATCTGCGCTCGATCCTGGAAACGGTTCCCGAGGCGATGGTCGTCATCGACCAGGAGGGCAAGATCGCCTCCTTCAGCCCGGCGGCCGAGAAGCTGTTCGGCTACACGACCGATCAGGTCCGTGGCCGCAATGTCAGCATGCTGATGCCGCCGCCGGACCGCGACAACCACGATCTCTATCTCTCGCGCTACCTTGCCACCGGCCGCCGTCACATCATCGGCTATGGCCGCATCGTGACCGGGCTCAAGAAGGACGGCACGCGCTTCCCGATGGAGCTCGCGGTCGGCGAGACGGTGACGCGCGGCCAGCGCATCTTCACCGGCTTCATCCGCGACCTGACCAGCCGCCACAAGATGGAGGAGGAACTCCGCCAGGCGCAGAAGATGGAGGCGATCGGCCAGCTCACCGGCGGCATCGCGCATGACTTCAACAATCTGCTGACCGTCATCTCCGGCAATCTCGAAATGGTCGAGCGCCGCGTGCCCGAGGGGCCGGCGCGCGAGCTCATCCAGGCGGCGCAGGAGGCTGCCGACGACGGCGCGCGCCTGACCGGGCAGCTGCTCGCTTTCGGCCGCCGTCAGCCATTGCATGCCCAGCTCGCCGATGTCGGCCAGCTGGTGGCGCATTTCTCCGATCTCCTGCGCCGCGCGGTCGGCGAGACGATCGAACTGCGCACGGTCGTCACCGGCTCGTCCAACCACGCGATGATCGACGCGTCGCAATTGCAGAACGCGCTGCTCAATCTGGCGCTGAACGCGCGCGATGCCATGCCGCGCGGCGGCCGCCTCACCGTCGAGGTGACGCATGCCGATATCAGCCCGGCCGAATCGGGCGTGCGGCCCGACATGAGGCCCGGCGACTATGTGCTCATCTCCGTCTCCGACACCGGCACGGGCATGACGGCCGAGGTGCGCCAGCGCGCCTTCGAACCCTTCTTCACGACGAAGTCGGCAGGCGCCGGCACCGGGCTTGGCCTCAGCATGGTCTATGGCTTCGTGACGCAGTCCGGCGGCCTCATCCGGCTCGACAGCGAACCGGGCCACGGCACGATCGTGCGCATCTATCTCCCGTCCTCGCAGAAGCCGGCCGAGAGCCACCCGGCGGGTCCCGCCGCCCGCGCCGAACAATCGCTGCCGGGCGGACATGAGACGATCCTCGTCGTCGAGGACGAGCCGCGCGTCCGCCGCGTCGCCGTGGCGCGGCTGCGCGACCTCGGCTATCGCGTCATCGAGGCCGCCGATCCCAACGAAGCGCTGGCGATCGTCGACGAGACGCCGGATATCGACCTGATGTTCAGCGATGTCGTGATGCCGGGCGGCATGGACGGCGACACGCTCGCCGCCCGCGTCCGCGCGGTGAGGCCCGCCATCAAGGTGCTGCTCACCTCCGGCTATGCCGAGCCGAGCATCGCCGAGCGCGGTCGATCGGCGACCGGCACCTGGCTGCGCAAGCCCTACACGACGGAGGCGCTGGCCCGCCGCCTGCGCGCTCTGCTCGATCCGCGCTGACGGGCGCGGCAAGAGAGCGGCAAGAGAGCGGCAAGAGAGCAGCAAGAGAGCGGCGACTTGGCCGTGGCGTAATTCTGCGGGCGGCTTATGATGCGGGCCTCGCCACAGCGACGGCCGCTTCGCCCGCAACCGGGTAACGGACCAACCGTCCGCGCCAAGACAGGGCCTGAGCGCCCAGCATCCAAGGAGAAGCGGCCATGCGCGCCGAAACCGTCATGACCTCGCCCGTGATCAGCGTCTCGCCGCAGACGACGATCGACGACGCGGCGAAGCTGATGCTTTCGCACAAGATCAGCGGCCTGCCGGTCGTGGAGACCGACGGCCGCCTGGTGGGCATCGTCAGCGAGGGCGATTTCCTGCGTCGCGGCGAACTCGGCACCGGCAAGAAGCGCGCCCGCTGGCTCGAATTCCTGCTCTCGCCCGGTCAGGCCGCCTCCGATTATGTCCAGGCCCATGCCACCCGCGTCGGCGAGGTGATGACGCATGACGTCGAGACGGTGACGGGCGAGGTCCCGCTCGAGTCGATCGTCGACATCATGACCCGCCGCCGCGTCAAGCGCGTCCCCGTCGTGGACGCCGGCGGCCGGCTGGTCGGCATTGTCAGCCGCTCGGATCTGATGAAGGCGCTGGTGAAGGCGCGGGAAGAGGCCGCCGCCGCTCCCGACGACGACAACGCGATCCGCGCCGCTCTGACGAAGGAGTTCGGTCGCCAGTCCTGGAGCGGCAACGGTCTCATCCGCGTCCATGTCGCCGATGGCGCGGTAGACCTGACCGGCACCATCTTCGACGAGCGCGAACGCGCGGCGGCGCGCGTCGTCTGCGAGAACGTTCCCGGCGTCAAGAAGGTCATCGACAACCTCGTCTGCGTCGAGCCGATCTCCGGCCTCGTGATCATGCCGCCCAAGGATGGCCAGGACTGATCGAGGACGGACAGGACTGACCTTAGTCCTCCCGCATCGCGACGGCGGGGTGCATCACCCCGTTGGCGCCTCGGATCGGTTCCTCAGGATAGACCCCGCGCAGCACCTCGTCGAAATGGCGGCGGACGGCGGATTGGCACGCGCATGAGAGCTCTGCCATCGCCGTCGGATCGTTGACGGTCAGCCGGCCGCGCCGCGTTTCGACGAGATTGCGCTGCTTCAGCGTCTGGATGACCCGGCTCACATAGCTGCGGCCGACGCCGAGCATGCCGGCGAGGTGATCCTGCGTGACCGGCAGCGAGGCGTCGCCTGTGCGCTCCATGGCCGAGACCAGCCATTTGGCCGTGCGCTGCTCGATCGAATGAGCCGCGTTGCAGGCGACAGACTGGAACACCTGCGCCATCAGGCAGTCGGCATAGCGCGCGAAGACATTGCGGATCGCCGCCGACTTGAGCTTGGCCTGGTCGAGCGCCTCGATATCCATCGAGAGAAGCGGCCCGCCGAACTGCACCTCGGCCCGCGAATAGGCCGGCAGCCGGCCCTGGCTGACGATGCCCGCGAGCGCGCCCTCGCGGCCGACCAGCGCCGTCTCGACCGCGCGGCCGTCCGCCAGCATCACGCGGAAGGCTAGCAGCGTCGCGTCGCAGGGGAAGAACACCCGCTTCACGTCGTCGCCCGGTTCATAGAGAACGTCGCCGGCCTTGACCTCGCCGAGCGAGAGATGCGGCTCGATGAGCGCGAGGTCGGACGGCCGGAGCACGCGCAGCAGATTGTTGACGGGCGCGTCGGCCAGTCTTTGCGCAAGAGCCATGCTGGAAATCCCCCGTTCTGGATCAGCTACCGCTCCTAACGCGCGACAACGCGTTCTGTTCACTTGTGAGCAGACTTGTTGCAGAGCTCCCGCTAGAACCGCCTTTCAGCCGGGATTCCTCGCGCTGCGGAGACCGTGCCCCATGAATGACGATAGACCGGCGCCCTCCGGGCGACGGGACGACGGGGACCGGCTTCGTCTCGCATTGGACGCTGCCGGAGCCGTCGGGACCTTCGTCTTCGACGCAGCAACGGACCGGCTCGATGGTGACGCCCGCTTCTGGTCGCTGCATGGCGCTGCGAGCCGGACCGTCATCCGCCGCCTTTCCGATCTGAAGGCCCTGGTCGCGGTCGGCGATCGCGAGCGATTGGGCACGGTGCTGCGCGCCGTCGGCGATGGCTCGCTGCCGCGCCTGCTGGTCGAATATGCCTCGAGTGTCGGCGGAGAGCCCTGCGCGCTGATCCTGCGCGGTGGTCGGCTCAATGATGGCCGTGTCGCCGGCATCGTCCTCGACATCACCGAGCAGCGCGACGTCGAAGCGGCTCTGCGCGAGAGCGAGATGCGCTTCGAGGCGATCACGAACTCGATCGACCAGATGATCTGGTCGACGACGCCGGACGGCTATCACGACTATTATAACCGCCGCTGGTACGAGTTCACCGGCGTTCCCGAGGGCACCACCGACGGCGAGGGCTGGAACGGCATGTTCCATCCCGACGATCAGGAGCGTGCCTGGTCGCGCTGGCGCCACAGCCTGGCGACCGGCGAGTCCTACCACATCGAATATCGTCTGCGGCATCGCTCCGGCGCCTATCGCTGGGTGATCGGACGCGCGCAATGCGTCCGCGACGAGACCGGGCGGATCGTGCGCTGGTATGGCACCTGCACCGACATCCACGACCTGAAAGAGGCCGAGGCGCAGCGCGAGTTGATCGCCCGCGAGTTGTCGCACCGCATCCGCAACATCTTCGCGGTGGTCTCGAGCCTCGTGATGCTGCCGACCCGCGCGCAGCCCGAGTCGCGGCCCTTCGCCCTCTCTGTCCAGGCTCGGATCCAGGCGCTGGCTGCAGCGCATGACTATGTCCGTCCGCACAGCCCGGCCTCGGCGACGCCCGGCCCGCAGACGGTCCAGGGGCTGCTGACCCGGCTCGTGGAGCCCTACAATGCCGCCGACCGCTCGCGCATCGTCATCGATGGCGACGACAAGGAAATCGGCCTGCAGGCCGCGACCGCCCTCGCGCTCATCGTGCACGAACTCGCCACCAACGCCGTGAAATACGGCGCGCTCTCCACCGAGAGCGGCATTGTCGGCGTCGCCTCGGCGGCGACGGGAGAGCGCTTCGTTCTCGTCTGGCGCGAGACGGGTGGCCCGCGGGTCGCCGGGCCGCCGACGCGCAGCGGCTTCGGCACCAGCCTCTCCGAGCGCGTCGTGCAGATGCAGCTCAACGCCACCTTCACCCGCGAATGGCTGCCGACCGGCCTCGTGGTCACCATCGACATGCCGGCGGCAAGGCTCGCAAGCTGACGCTTCGGTCAGGGACGGCCGCCGCGCCGTCCCGCCACGGCCCGCTCGCGTCCGGTCGCGATCGCCTCGGCCATCGCCGCGGCCGAGGCCGCGCTGTCGCCTTTCTCGATCGCCGACACGAGCGCCTGGCAATGCCCGGTGAGTGAGGCGCGCGCCATGCGCCGCGCCGTCTCGTCGGGGCCGGCGATCGCGGTCAGCGCCAGCGTCAGCTCGACGAGGCCGATCGACGAGCGCAGCAGCGGATTGCCCGAAGCCTCGACGGTGATGCGATGCACCTCCAGCTCGGCGAGCGCATGCGATTCCGCATCGTCCTCGGCGAGCTCCATCTGGTGCACCCAGTACTTCAGGAGGCGGATCTGCTCGGCATTGCGGCGGCGCGAGGCGAGGTCGGCGGCGCGCGCCTGCAGCGCCGCGCGGATATCGAAGAGGCCCGCGACGAAATCGGCATCGAGCTCCGCCTCGAAATGCCAGGCGAGGACCTGCTGGTCGAAGAAATTCCAGCGGCTCCGCTGCGAGACGCGGGTGCCGACCTTCGGCCGCGCCTCGACCATGCCCTTGGCCTCCAGCGTCCGGAGCGCCTCGCGCAGCACGGTGCGGGACACGCCGAAATTCGCCATCATTTCGGCATCGCTCGGCAGGATCGAGCCGACCGGATAGCGGCCGGCGACGATCGAGGCGCCGATCTCGTTGATGACGAAGGTGTGGAAATTGCGCGCCGCCGGTTTGCCGGAGAGCGAGCGCAGGAGGCTGCCCGGCTCGCTCATTCAGGACTGGCGCTTTCGGACCGGCATGCGGGCGGCGTGGCGCATGAAAGGCCGAGGCCGGGCAGGGGCCCGGCCGTGGCGCGCTTCGTTCCCGCTGGACAGGACGTCATGGGACGGACCTCAGGCCTTCTCCGCCACCCTGTCGCCGCGGGCCGACGCCGCAAAGACCAGCCTCTGCAGGACGATGAACAGGAACAGGAGGAAGCCGATCACGATCTTCGTCCACCAGCTCGACAGCGTGCCGTCGAAGATGATGTAGGTCTGGACGAGGCCGAGCAGCATCACGCCGACAAAGGTCCCGAAGACGAAGCCGTAACCACCCGTGAGCAAGGTTCCCCCGATCACCACCGCCCCGATCGCGTCGAGCTCGACGCCGACCGCCGCCAGCGGATAGCCCGCAGACGTATAGAGCGAGAAGACGATTCCCGCGAGGCAGGCGAGCACGCTCGACAGCGTATAGATCTGCACCGTCGTGCGCGCGACCGGGACGCCCATCAGCGAGGCCGAGGTGGCGTTGCCGCCAAGCGCATAGACATAGGAGCCGAACTTCGTCCGGTGCGCGACGATGGCCCCGACGACGAACACCGCCACCATCAGGAGCCCGACAAAGCTGAGCCGTCCGCCGCCCGGAAGCCGCCAGTAGAGCGACGAGATGGCGGAATAGAAGGGATGGTCGATCGGCACCGAATCCTGCGTGATCACCGACGCGCCGCCGCGGGCGAGGAACATGCCCGCCAGCGTGACGATGAAGGGCGGCACCTCGAGATAGTGGATCACGAGCCCCATGGCGGCGCCGAAGGCCGCGGCGACGACGAAGGCGGCCGCGAAGGCGGCGAGGGGGTGCCAGCCGAGCCAGGTGATCAGCACCGCGACGAGCACGCCCGTGAAGCCGATCACCGCGCCGACGGAAAGATCGATGCCGCCCGAGATGATGACGAAGGTCATGCCGACGGCGGCGATGCCGAGAAAGGCGTTGTCGGTCAGGAAATTGCCGAGGACGCGCGTCGAGAGCAGGCCCGGGAACTGGAAGACGGCAGCGGCATAGGCGATCAGGAAGATGACCACCGTCGCGAGCAGGGGGCGGAGGCTGCGGTTCATCATGCCCCCTTGCGGCGGTTGCGGCCGAACCAGGTCAGCAGGCGGCCGGCGAATGGCGACTGGATCATCAGGATCAGCGTGATCATCCCCGCCTTCACGACGAGGTTGAACTCGGGCGGATAGCCCGAAACGAGGATGCCGGTGTTCATCGCCTGGATGATGAGGGCGCCCACCACCGACATGACGATCGAGAACCGGCCGCCGAGCAGCGAGGTGCCGCCGATCACCGCCGCGAGGATCGCGTCGAGCTCCAGCCAGAGGCCGGCATTGTTGGCGTCGGCGCCGCGGATATCGCCGGCGACGATGATGCCGGCGATCGCGGCGCAGAGGCCGCTGACGGCATAGACGGCGATGAGCAGCAGCCGCGAGCGGATGCCGGCGAGCGTCGCCGCCGAGCGGTTGACGCCGACCGCCTCGATGAAGAGGCCGATCGCCGTCTTCCGCACCGCCAGCGTGACGAGGATCATCAGGGCGAGCGCGATCACCACCGGCATCGGCAGCCCCAGGAACGAGCCGGTGCCGATGAAGACCAGCGTCGGATCGGAGAAGGTGACGATCGAGCCCTCGGTGATCAGCTGCGCGATGCCGCGGCCGGCGACCATGAGGACGAGCGTCGCGATGATCGGCTGGATGTCGAGGAGGGCGACCAGCGCTCCGTTCCAGAGACCGCAGAGAAGGCCGACGGTGAGGGCGCCGGCGACGGCGACCCAGCCCGGATAGCCGCCGACGACCAGCGTCGCGGCCACGGCGCCGGCCATCGCCATCACCGCGCCGACCGAGAGATCGACGCCCTTGGTCGCGATCACGGCGGTCATGCCGATGGCGAGGATGGCGACCGGCGCGCCGCGGTTGAGCACGTCGATGAGGCTGCCGAACAGCCGGCCATCCTGCCACTCGATCTTGAAGAAGCCGGGAAAGAGGATCCAGTTGAGCAGCAGCACGCCGACAAGGGCGATGGTCTGCGTGTTGACGAGCCGCGCGAGCGGAATGCGCATCATGCCGTCACCTCGGCCTCGAATTCGGAGTTCTCGCCATGCGTGGCGATCGCCTGGACGATGACGGCGGGGTTGATGTCCTCGCCCTTCAGCTCCGCCACCATCTCGCGGTCGCGCATCACGACGACGCGGGAGGAATAGGCCACCACCTCGTCGATCTCGGACGAGATGACGACGAGCGCCATGCCGTCGTCGCGCAGCCGGTTGATGGTGCGCACGATCTCGGCATGCGCGCCGACATCGATGCCGCGCGTCGGCTCGTCGAGGATGAGGAAGGCGGGGTCGGTGGCGAGCCAGCGGGCGAGGATCACCTTCTGCTGGTTGCCGCCGGAGAGCAGCTTGACCGGCATGTCGAGCGAAGCGGCGCGGATATCCATCGCCTCGCCGAACTGCCCGGCGAGGTCGAGCTGCTCGTCGCGGTTCAGCGCGCGGAACCAGCCGAGCTTGCCCTGCAGGGCGATGACGATGTTCTCGCGCACCGAAAGGTCGCCGAGAATGCCGTCCGCCTTGCGATCCTCAGGGCAGAAGCCGAAGCCGTGGCCGATGGCCTCGGTGGCGCTCTTCACGGTGATCGGCTTGCCGGAAAGCGTTACGCTGCCTTCGTCGGCGGGATCGATGCCGAACATCATGCGCGCCATTTCCGTGCGGCCCGAGCCGAGCAGGCCAGCAACGCCGATGACCTCGCCCTTGTGGATGGCGAGCGAGAACGGTCGGACGCTGCGCTTGCGGCCATAGCCCTTGAAATCGAGCAGCAGCTCGGTCGGCGGCCGTTCCGCCTCGAGGCTGGTCGAGCCCGAGAAGGCTATGTCCTTGCCGAGCATCTTGCGCACGAGATCGGTGCGGGAAAGCTCGGTCAGCCGGCGCGTGTCGACGAGGCGGCCGTTGCGCAGGATGGTGACGCGGTCTGCGAGCGCGAAGACCTGGTCGAGGAAATGGGTGATGAAGACGATGGCGAGCCCGTCGCGCTTCAGGCTGGCGATGACCTCGAACAGGCGCTGCACCTCGTCGCGGTCGAGGCTCGCGGTCGGCTCATCGAGGATGAGCACCTTGCCGGAGAGCTGCACCGCGCGGGCGATGGCGACGATCTGCTGCACCGCGACCGAATGCGCGCCGAGTTCGCTCGACGGGTCGATGTCGAGGCCGTAGCGCTTCAGGAGCACCCGCGCCTCGCGGTCCATCCGCCGGCGATCGACGAGGCCGAAGCGGGTCGGCTGGTGGCCGAGGAAGAGGTTCTCCGCCACCGAACGGTTCGGCAAGAGGTTCACTTCCTGGTAGACGGTGCCGATGCCGTAGGTCTGCGCCTGCAGCGGGCTCGTCAGGTGCACTTCCTCGCCATCGACGAAGATGGCGCCGCCATCCGGCTGATAGGCGCCGGTGAGGATCTTGATGAGGGTCGACTTGCCGGCGCCGTTCTCGCCGAGCAGCGCATGCACCTCGCCCGGCAGAAGGCCGAAATCGACGCCGTCCAGCGCCTTGTGCGTGCCGAAGATCTTCGAGACCTGGCGCGCTTCCATGCGATAGCCGGTGGCGCGGTCGGCGGCGTCTTGCTCGCGATTGACGGTGTCCTGCACGTCGCTCCCCCGGGTCGAGCGGGCCTTATGGCGTCGCGGCCCAGCCCCCGAAGGAGCAGGGCCGCGCGCATGTTGGGACTGATTAGTAACCCAGACCCTTGCGCCGTTCATACTCCCCCTTCGGGTCGTCGGCGGCGGTGTAGAGCTTCGACTCGGTGATGATGAACTTCGGCGGAACGGTGCCGTCCTTCTTGTAGGCGGCGAGCGCGTCGAAGGCCGGGCCGGCCATGTTCGGCGTCAGCTCGACGGTGGCGTTGGCTTCGCCGGCGGCGATCGCCGTGAAGATGTCCGGCACGCCGTCGATCGAGACGACGAGAATGTCGCTGCCCGGCTTCAGGCCGGCGTCCTTGATCGCCTGGATAGCGCCGACCGCCATGTCGTCATTATGGGCATAGAGCGCACAGATGCCCTTGCCGCCGTTCTCGGCCTTGAGGAAGCCTTCCATCACTTCCTTGCCCTTCGAGCGGGTGAAGTCGCCCGTCTGGCTGCGGATGATGGTGATGTTCTTCGAGCCGGCGA
>Ga0209933_1001601_pt1 | contig 19015 bp, 20 predicted proteins | sample ThiBiot_300_biof_FD_183944 | JGI IMG/M metagenome (GOLD analysis project Ga0209933, IMG submission 183944) | Wastewater bioreactor microbial communities from Cape Town, South Africa - Thiocy_cont_300_biof (SPAdes) | ecosystem: Engineered > Bioremediation > Thiocyanate > Unclassified | place...
CCCGCCGATGGGCCGCATGGTCACCGGCGAGGCCGAGCCCTACCAGTATCTCGTCGAGTCGATCCGCAAGTTCCCGAAGCCGCAGGCCTTCGCCAACATGATCGAGGATGCCGGCTTCCGTCGCGCGAAGTTCACAGCCATGACCGGCGGCGTCGTGGCGCTGCATTCCGGCTGGAAGCTGTGATGCTGGCTCAGGCGGCATGATCTCCTCCTTCTTCCACATGCTGCGCGGCGCGCGCGTCGGCTTCGTGCTGGCGCGCGAGGGCGCGCTGGCGCTGGTCGACCCCTCCGTGTTGCCGCCGCTGGCGCGCGGGCTGATCCGCCTCGGCCGGCTGATCGAACGCCGTGGCGCCGGCTCCTCCGCCACCCGGCTCGCGGCGGCGCTGACGCGGCTTGGCCCCTCCTATGTCAAGTTCGGCCAGTTCCTGGCGACGCGGCCCGATGTCGTCGGCATGAGGATCGCGCAGGACCTCTCGGCCCTGCAGGACCGGATGCCGGCCTTCCCGATGGCGGAGGCCCGCGCCATCGTCGAGGCCGCCCACGGCGCCAAGCTCGAGGACGTCTTCGTCGAATTCAGCGAGCCGGTCGCGGCCGCCTCGATCGCGCAGGTGCATCGCGCCCGGCTGAAGGACGGCCGCGAGGTCGCGGTCAAGATCCTGCGCCCCGGCATCCGCGACCGTTTCAATCGCGACCTCGCCGCGATGCGCTTCGGCGCGGAGACGGCCGAGCAACGCTCGGCTGAGGCGCGGCGCCTGCGCTTCACCGGCGTCGTCGAGACGCTGGCCCGCTCGGTTGCGATGGAGATGGATTTGCGGCTCGAAGCCGCCGCGCTCTCCGAATTCGCTGAGAACACCAAGGACGATCCCGATTTCCGCGTGCCGGAGCCGGATTGGCAGCTCACGGCCCGCGAGATGCTGGTCGACGAATGGATCGACGCGATCCGTCTTTCCGATGTCGAGGGCCTGCGCTCCGCCGGACACGATTTGCCGGAGCTCGCCCGCAAGATCATCCAGTCGTTCCTGAAGCACGCGATCCGCGACGGCTTCTTCCATGCCGACATGCATCCCGGAAATCTCTTCGTCGACGCGGAGGGGCGCCTCGTCGCCGTCGATGGCGGCATCATGGGCCGGCTCGGCCTGAAAGAGCGGCGCTTCCTCGCCGAGATCCTGCTCGGCTTCATCACCCGCGACTACCGCCGCGTCGCGCAGGTGCATTTCGAGGCGGGCTATGTCCCGGCTCATCACGACGTCGAGGATTTCGCCCAGGCGATCCGCGCCGTCGGCGAGCCGATCCACGACAAGCGCGCCGACCAGATCTCGATGGCCAAGGTGCTGACCCTGCTCTTCGAGATCACCGGCATGTTCGACATGGCGACCCGCACCGAGCTCGTCATGCTGCAGAAGACCATGGTGGTGGTCGAGGGCGTCGCCCGCTCGCTCGACCCGCATCTCGACATGTGGGGCACCGCCGATCCGGTCGTCCGCAGCTGGATCACGCATAACCTCGGGCCGATCGGCCGATTGGAGGAGGCCGGGCGCGGCGCCCGCTCGCTGCTCGGCTCGCTCGCGAGCCTGCCCGACACGGTCGGCCGGGCCGAGCGCGTGCTGGGACAGCTCGAGGATGCCTCCCGGCACGGCTTTTCTCTCGACGAGCGCAGCGTCGCGGCGATCGGCCGTGCCGAAGCCCGGCGCAACCGCTGGGGCACGGCCGCGCTCTGGGTCATCGCCGGGCTGATCGCCTACGGCGTCTTCGGCTGAGGACGGAGCCGTTCAGGCCAGCCGCTTGATGCTGGTGATGGCGCCGAAGCTCTTGGCCAGGATGCGCTCCCGGGCTGCCCTGAGCGGTTCGCTGAAGACGGTCATCGTGTAGCCGTTGGCGTGGAGCAGCGTGTCCGGGTCGGTCAGGATCCCGACATGGCCCTTCCAGAAGACGAGGTCACCGCGCCTGAGGCCGGAGAGGCTGTCGTCGAAGGGCACGGCCGTGCCGAGCGTCGCTTCCAGCATGTCGGAATCCCGCGGCGAGGCGATGCCGGCCGCCGCCAGCGCGAGCTGCGTCAGCCCGGAGCAGTCGAGTCCGAGGCTGGTCTTCCCGCCCCAGAGATAGGGCACTCCGAGGAAGCGCTCGGCCACTGCGACGGAATCGGGCTCGAAGCGGTCAGGCGGAGCGAGGTGCCTGAGGAAGACATGGCCGCCATCGGCGAGCACGGCGAAATCGTCCTTGTGCTCCACGACGGCGACGCCTGCGTTGAGCGAGAGGGCCGCGAGCGGCGGCAGTTTGATCGAGGGGCCGGGGTAAACGAAGGTTCGAAGCGCGCTGACGCGATGCGTCGGTGCTGGCTGGTCCGGCCGCAGGCAATCGTCGGGCAGATAACCGACATAGCCGTCCCCGGCGAGCTGCCCCCAGGCCCAGCCTTCAAAGCGCTCATAGACCTGCACCAGCTCACCCGCGAGCGCTTCCGTATCCAGGGCGGCGTCGGGGCGCGGCTCCCGCCGCAGCGCCGCCGCAGGGGTGACGACGCGCATCGGCTGCGGATCGGCGAAGGCCGGAGCCTTGACCTGCCCGCGCAGATGGCCGGCGGCGAGATCGTCGCGGAAGGGCGTGATGCGGCGGTCGAGAATCGCGGTCATGACGGCAATCTATCCTTGCCTCCGGGCCACGGGGAGAGGCCGGCGGCTCAGCCGGCCCCGATTTCCTTCGCATGCTCGGTGACGAGGTCGCCGAGTCGTTCCACGGCGAGCGCTCCCGCGACCGTGCGCTGGATCACGACGTTGCGCCGGTCCTCCTCGTCGCGCTTGCGGGTGAGCAGGCCGAGCTTGCCGAGCGTGTCGAGCGCGCGGGTGATCACCGGCTTGGTCACGCCGAGCTGCTTCGCCAGACCCCGCACCGTATGCGGCGGCAGTTCGAGATAGACGGTCAGCAGGATCGCGGTCTGGCGGGCCGAAAGGTCCGGCTCGCCGTCCCGCACCAGGTCGAGATGCACCTGCCGCCAGAGCCTGAGCGCCTGCGAGGGCCTGATCTCCAAGGGCATGCGGACAGGGTTCCCGATCGTTACGGGTCCGTATCATTATCGCGCGGGCGCCGTGGCGCAATCGCCTTCGCCGATCAGGCTTAACCGGCGGGATAGAGCTGCTTCGCGAGGGCATAGGTCAGCCGCGCGGCCTGGCATTCGCCGCCTTCGGGGCGGCCGGGCTTGGCCGCGGGAGTCCAGGCATAGATGTCGAAATGGGCATAGGAGGGCGTCCGCTCGACGAAGCGGTTGAGGAACAGCGCGGCCGTGACCGACCCGGCCATACCACCGCTGGAGACATGGTTCACATCGGCGATCTTGGAATCGAGCATGCGGTCATAGGGCGCCCAGAGCGGCAGGCGCCAGACCGGGTCGTTCACGGCAAGCCCGATCCGCGCGATCTCGGCGGCAAGCCCCTCGTCATGGGTGTAGAAGGGCGGCAGCTCCGGGCCGAGCGCCGTGCGGGCGGCCCCGGTCAGCGTGGCGTAGTCGATCAGCAGCTCCGGCGCCTCCTCGTCTGCGAGCGCGAGAGCATCCGCCAGGATCAGCCGCCCCTCGGCGTCGGTATTGCCGATCTCGACGGTGAGACCCTTGCGGCTCGGCAGGATGTCGCCCGGTCTGAACGCCTCGCCCGCGATCGCGTTTTCCACCGCCGGCACCAGCAGGCGCAGCCGCACCGGCAGCTTGGCCAGCATGATCATGCGCGCGGCGGCGATGGCTGCGGCCGCTCCGCCCATGTCCTTCTTCATCAGCAGCATCGCTGCGGCAGGCTTGATGTCGAGCCCGCCGGTGTCGAAGGCGACGCCCTTGCCGACCAGCGTGACCCTCGGGTGAGACGGGCTGCCCCAGACGAGATCGATCAGCCGCGGCACGCGCGGGGATGCGCGGCCCACCGCGTGGATCATCGGGAAATTCCGGTCCAGCAGCTCCTCGCCGGCGATGCTCTCGACGGTCGCGCCGCATTCGGCGGCGAGCACGCGGATGGCGGCCTCGATCTCGTCCGGTCCCATGTCGTTCGCCGGCGTGTTGACGAGGTCGCGCGCCAGCATGGCCGATTCCGCGATCAGGCTGATCTCCGCGCCATCGACGCCCCTGGGCAGGACGAGCCGTGCCTTCGCCGGAGCGGGCTTGCGGTAGCGGTCGAAGCGATAGCCCTGCAGCAGCCAGCCGAGCGTGGCCAATGCCGGGTCGTCGATCTCGCCCTGCAGCGTGTAGGCGCCCTCGGGCAACTGCGCGGCCAGCCGCGCAGGGGCGAACGCGTCGCGGCTGCGCCCGGCGTCGGCGATTCCGAGCAGGACAGCGCCGAGGCGGCCGTCGCTGCCGGGCAGGAAGCAGTGCTCGCTGGCGCGCCCCGCAAAGCCCTGCGCCTGGGCAAAGCTCCGCTGTTCGGCCGGCAGTCTCTCCCGCAGCTCCGGCCAGCGCGAGGACGAGACGACGTGAACGGGAACGGCCGCATCGGCGGTGGTGGTCAGGAGGCTGTGCACGGGCAGGAACCGGTCTGGCAGGGCGGCGGAGGCGGCGAGTTAAGAATGCATTAGGGTTAACGCTTTATCACCGGAGCGACCAGACGAACCTGCCCGATAACATCCGCGAGGCGATCCGGCCCATGTCCATAGCGCCCCCCTCCGAAGCGCAGCCCGCGTCTTGCCAGGTCCGGCACCGCCGCCGTTCGGCCGGGCTCGGCCTCGCCGTCTGCTTGGCCGCACTGGCGCTCGCCGGCTGCCAGAGCCGCGGCGGCCCGGGCGACATCACCGGCTCGATCGGGCGCAGCCAGCCCGCCGCGCCGCGCACCCTGGCCGATTGGCAGGCGGAGCGCGACAGCTGGGGCAGGCGCTACGAAGCCAACCAGAAGGATCGCAATGCGGCCTTCTATTACGCGCGCGCGCTGCGGGCGACGGACCAGCATGCCCAGGCCCTCGCCGTACTGCAGAGCGCGGTGCTGATCCATCAGGACGACCGCGAGTTGCTGGGCGCCTATGGCCGGTCGCTCGCCGATAACGGCCGCCTGCGCGAGGCCGACGACGTTCTGTCCCGGGCGCATTCGCCCGAGCGTCCTGACTGGCGCATCCTCTCGGCGCAAGGCACGGTCGCCGACCAGCTCGGCGAGCATGACCGGGCCCAGCAGCTCTATCAGGCGGCGCTGAAACTCGTGCCCGACGAACCGACGGTGATGTCCAATCTCGGCCTGTCGCTGGCCCTCTCCCGGCACCTGCCGGAGGCCGAACGCGTGCTGCGCGAGGCGGCGGCCGCGCCGGGAGCCGATGTGCGCGTGCGCCAGAACCTCGTGCTGGTCCTCGGCCTCCAGGGCCGCTTCGGCGAGGCGGAAAGCGTTGCCCGCCAGGACCAGAGCCCGGCGGAGGCGGCGGCGACCATCGCCTATCTCAAGCGCAGCGTCACGCAGCGCAACAGCTGGGATCTGCTCAAGGGCAAGGACAAGGCCAAGGGCGAGCAGGGCGCGAGGCCGCCGCTGGCGCAGGACGCGGGTTCGGCAGCGGGTCGAGGCAGGAGCTGACGCGAGAGCGCTCCCCCGGCCGCAAGCATCGTCAGTCGAAACGAAAGAGGCCGGAGCGGTTGCTCCGGCCTCTTTCGTTATGGTGCAGCTGGCATTCCGATACTCCAGCTCTTTGATTTTGCATCGGCTTCTTCCGAAAACCGCGGTCCACTTTTCGGGCCGATGCTCTAGTGCCACTTGAAGACCTGGATCAGGGCCGGCGTCATGATGATCACGAAGAGCACCGGCAGGAAGAACAGGATCATCGGCACGGTGAGCTTCGGGGGCAGCGCGGCCGCCTTCTTCTCGGCGGCGTTCATGCGCTGGTCGCGGCTTTCCTGCGCCAGCGTCCTCAGCGCGGTGCCGAGCGGCGTGCCGTAGCGCTCGGCCTGGATCAGCGCGGTCGAAACCGATTTGACGCCTTCGAGGCCCGTCCGCATCGCGAGGTTCTCATAGGCGGCCCTGCGCTCGGCGAGATAGGAAAGCTCGGCCGTGCACAGGCCGAATTCTTCCGCGAGCGCCACCGACTGGCTGCCGATCTCGGTCGAGACCTTGCGGAAGGCATGCTCGATCGACATGCCGGATTCGACGCAGATCAGCAGCAGGTCGAGCGCGTCGGGAAAGGCCTGACGCATCGAGGCCTGACGCTTGGAGATCTGGTTGGACAGGAAGATCTCGGGCGCCTTGATGCCGAGATAGGCAGCGGCGATGGCGATGCCGGCCTTGACCATCAGGGGCTGGCCGAAATCGTTGACGACGAAGACGTAGAACAGCGTGAACAGAAACAGCCCGACCGGAGCGGCGAGCCGGAAGAAGAGGAAGGCGATTTCGGCCTGGGGTCCGCGGTAGCCGGCCATGGTGAGCTGCCGCTTCGCATTCTCCGTGCCCAGCCAGTCGCCGAGTTTGAACTGCTCGACGACGCGCCGCATATAGGCCTTGGGCTCCTGCCGCAGGCTCACCTTGTCGCCCTGCCGGTTCAGCCTCTCGCGCTCGCGGGCCCGGATCTTCTCGCGCTCGGTCGCGACGCTCTTCATCCGCTTCTGCAGGCTGTTGCCCTCGGTCAGCGGGATCGCGATGGTCAGGACGGTTGCCGCCGCGGCGACGGCGGCCAGCAGCGCCAGCAGGAACTGCGGGTCGGTGAGCTTGGTGACGATGAGGGAGATCATCGCGCCGCCTCAGATGTCGAAGTTGATCATCTTGCGCATCACCAGCACGCCGATGAGCATCCAGATGCCGCTGGCGACCAGCGCGAACTTGCCGGTCTGGGTCAGCCAGAGCAGCTCGATGTATTTCGGCGTGGTCAGATAGACCAGCAGCGCCACGGTCGGCGGCAGCGCCCCGATGATCGCGGCCGATGCCTTGGCCTCCATCGAGACGGCCTGGATCTTGTCGCGCATCTTGCGCCGCTCGCGCAGCACGCGCGAGAGGTTGCCGAGGGTCTCGGACAGGTTGCCGCCGGTCTTCTGCTGGATCGCGATGACGATGCCGAAGAAGTTCGCCTCGGCGCAGGGCATGCGTTCGAACAGCTTCACGGAGGCCTCGGCCAGCGGAAGCCCGAGCGTCTGCGATTCGATGATCTGGCGAAATTCGCTGCGCACGGGTTCGGCCGCCTCGCTGGCGATGATGCGCAGGCAGTCGCTGACGGGCAGGCCGGCCCGGATGCCGCGCACGATCACGTCGAGCGCATTGGGAAACTCGACGCCGAACTTCTTGAGCCGCTTGGCCTTGCAGCGCTTGAGGAACCAGGCCGGCAGTCCGAAGCCGCCGATGAAGAGGCCGGCCGCGGCCAGGATCGCATTCCCGCTGACCACGAACAGCACCCCGCCGAGCAGCAGGGCGGCGATGCCGCTGATCACGTAGTATTTCTGCCGCGACCAGTTCAGGCCGGCCTGGGCGATGCGGGTCTCGAGCGAGACCTTGCTGCGCGCATTCTCGCGGCTCTCGATCTCCTTCAGGCTCTGCGCGATCTGGCCGCGCTTCAGCCGGGCCTGTGCCTCGCGGTCGAGGCCCCGTTCGGCGGCCGGGCTTGCGAATTCCTTGCGGCGCTTCTCGGCGCGCTTCTCGCCGCTCAGCGTCGGGTAGAGCAGTGCGTAGAACACACCGCCAACGGCGAGCATCGCCAGTACGGCGACGGCGAGCGTGCTCGGGTTCATGGCCGCTCGCCCTCGTTGCGTCCAGGGCTAGGCCGCATGGCTCTCGCCCGTCTGCTCGAGCTGGTCGAGGGCGGCCGCCAGGCGCTGCTCCTCGCCGAAATAGCGGGCGCGTTCCCAGAAGCGCGGCCGCCCGACGCCGGTCGAGCGGTGCCGGCCGATCAGCTTGCCCGTCGCGTCCTCGCCGAGGACCTCGTAGGTCATCAGGTCCTGGGTGATGATGACCTCGCCTTCCATGCCCAGCACCTCGGTGATGTGGGTGATGCGGCGCGAGCCGTCGCGCATGCGCTGCGCCTGGATGATGACGTCGACGGAGGAGCAGATCATCTCGCGCAGCGTCTTCGAGGGCAGCGAGAAGCCGCCCATCGTGATCATCGATTCGATACGGCTCAGGCACTCGCGCGGCGTGTTGGCGTGCAGCGTGCCCATCGAGCCGTCATGGCCGGTGTTCATCGCCTGCAGCAGGTCGAAGGCTTCGGGCCCGCGCACCTCGCCGACGATGATGCGCTCGGGACGCATGCGCAGGCAGTTCTTGACGAGATCGCGCATCGTCACCGCGCCGGTGCCCTCGAGATTGGGCGGGCGGGTCTCGAGGCGCACGACATGCGGCTGCTGGAGCTGCAGCTCGGCGGCGTCCTCGCAGGTGATGACGCGCTCGTCATGCTCGATGTAGTTGGTCAGGCAGTTGAGCAGCGTGGTCTTGCCGGAACCCGTTCCGCCCGAGATCACGATGTTGCAGCGGACCTTGCCGATGATCTTCAGGATCTCCGCGCCCGGCGGCGAGATCGCCCCGAACTTGGTGATCTGGTCGAGCGTCAGCTTGTCCTTCTTGAACTTGCGGATGGTGAGAGCGGGGCCGTCGATCGCCAGCGGCGGCGCGATGACGTTGACGCGGGAGCCGTCGGCAAGGCGCGCGTCGCAGATCGGCGAGCTTTCGTCGACGCGCCGGCCGACCTGGCTGACGATCCGCTGGCAGATGTTCATCAGCTGCGCATTGTCGCGGAAGCGGACATTGGTCAGCTGGATCTTGCCGCCGGTCTCGATGAACGTCCGGTTGGCGCCGTTGACCATGATGTCGGCGATGTCGTCGCGCGCCAGCAGCGGTTCGAGAGGGCCGTAGCCGAGCACGTCGTTGCAGATGTCGTCGAGCAGTTCCTCCTGCTCGGCGATCGAGAGCACGACGTTCTTCAGCGAGATGATCTCGTTGATGATGTCGCGGATTTCTTCCCGGGCGGATTCCGAGTCGAGCTTCGCGAGCTGCGACAGATCGATGGCCTCGATCAGCGCCCCGAAGATCATGCTCTTCATCTGGTAGTATTCTTCGGAGCGCGCCGCCTCCGGAACCACCGTCCTGCGATTTTCGGGCGCGGCCGCCGCCGGCTCGGGCCGGCGCGGTGCCGGCGCAGCCGCCGGGATTCGCGGCTCCGGGCCGGGGGCGCTAGCGGCGCCGGCTGATCGCTTGCCGAACATCTCACGCGTCTCCGGCGTACGGGCGCGCGGCGCTCAGGCCCGGCGCCGCGATGAAACCGAGAGGGGAAAGGCCGGGCCGCGTCATGAGGCTTTGCGGCGTTTCAGCTTGGAAACCAGCGGCTCCAGCAGGCTGCGCCTGCCGCGCCGCGTCTCGCCGCGCCCCGTGAGGGTGCCGGCGATCTGGGCGAAGGCCTCGTTCGCCTTGCTGCCCGCCTGCACCTCGGCGATCATCTGGCCATTGTTCGCGGCCGTCCCGAAAAGCTGGGCCTCGAAGGGAATCGTCGACAGCACCTCGATCCCGAGGGTCTTGGCGAATTCGGGTGGCGCGATCTCGGGCCGCTTCGGCACGCCCACCTTGTTGAGCACCAGCCGGGCCCCTGCATCGTTCGGCCGCGCCGCGCGGGCGAGATCGACGAAATTCTTGGCGTTGCGCAACGAGGCGAGCTCGGGCTCCGCCACGATCAGGATCTCGTCGGCCCCGAGCATGGTGCGCTTCACCCAGGCGCTCCACTGATGCGGCACGTCGAGCACGATGCAGGGCACGCTGCTCCTCAGCAGGTCGAGCAGCTGCTCCAGCGCGTCCTCGCCGAGATCGATCGTGCGGTCGAGCATGGCCGGCGCGGCAAGCAGCGCCAGATTGTCGCTGCAGCGCGAGAGCAGCCGGTCGAGCAGATTGGCGTCGAGGCGCTCGGGCGCGAAGATCGCCTCGGCGATGCCCTGCGGCGGATCCTGGTTGAAGTTGAGCCCGGCGGTTCCGAAGGCGATGTCCAGATCGACCACGACGGTCGAGGCGCCGAGGCCGCCGGCAATCGCCCAGGCGATGTTGTGAGCAACGGTTGAGGCACCGACGCCGCCCTTGGCGCCGGTCACGGCGATGATGCGGCCGAGATTGCGCGCCTCGGCGGAAACGTAGAGCTCGGACAGCGTGCGCAGCACGTCGAGCGTCTCCAGCGGAGCGATCAGATATTCGCTGACGCCGCGCCGGATCAGGTCGCGATAGAGCTGCACGTCGTTGACGTGGCCGATCACGACCACCTTGGTGCCGGCGTCGCAGCTTTCCGACAGCGCATCGAGATTGGCGACCAGCGTCGCCGGGTCCGACACCGTCTCGAGAACGATGATGTTGGGCGTCGGCGCGGCCCGGAAGGCTTCCACAGCTGCCGCCGGCCCGCCCATCTGGATGCGGGCATGAGCCTTGTCCATCCGGCGATCGGCGACGACCGCCTGCATCGCGGCGGCCACCGCCGGGGTCTCGCAGAAGGCCTGGAGCGTGATGCGCGGCAGCGGCGCGATGACTTCCTCGCTGCCGGCGAAGGCCGGATGCCGCTCTGATTCCGGCAGCGTCATGTCCCGCCTCCGACCGTGGCGTTGATCTGGGGCGTCGTCGACCGGTATTCCGTCGAGGGATCCTTGCCCTGGCGGATCTTGGCGATGGCGTTCATGCGCTTGACGATGTCGGGCCGGCCCTCGTCGCGGGCGCGGACCAGATCGACCGGATCGGCGACCTGGGCGGCGAGCGTCGCCTGCGTCGAACAGCCGAAGTTCCAGTAGGGCTCGTTCGAGGCCGAGAACTTGAAGTCCGAGCTGCCGAGATCGGTCGGCCACTGCCCGCATTCATGCGGCAGCCTGGCCTGCAGCGAGGCGAAGGTCAGCCGGATCGGCGAGGCGAGCTCCGGGTCCTGGACGGGATAGCCGCGGACCGAGAGCGCGCGGGGCGAGACGCCGCCTTGCGCCAGCGCGTGGCGGATGCCCGCGAGCGTGTCGCGCGTCGCGCGTCCGCGCCGGTCCCCGGTCGGAACCTCGGCGACCAGCCCGCCGCGGCCGCTGCGCCGATATTCCTGCGCGAAGGCGACGACATCCTGGTTCTGCCGGGGGTCGAGTGCCGCGCCGCTGCGGCCGACGAAGACGTCTAGCGAGCGCGGCGCGTCCTTGAGCACGATCGGGTGCCGCTCGCGCACATCGTCGGGGGCGAACGAGGCGGTGGTGTCGCCCTTGCTGGCGCAGCCGCCGGCGAGCGCCGCCGCGACGAGCAGCCCGGCAGCCAATGCGGCGGAGGTCCGGGAGCGCGATGGGGGATATGCGGTCATCGTCAAGCCATCCATGTGTCCCTGCCGCGCTCAGTCGGTGATGAAGCCGACCCGGCCCTTGTAGGCCTGGGGGGCCGCGCCGCCGCCGCTGCCGTAGATCTTGTTCAGGCGCCCGAGCAGGATCGCCTGCGTGTCGTGCGACTCGACGAAACCGTCATCGGGGCGCTGGACCTGCGTCGGCTGCATCGGCTTGGCGATGTAGGGCGTCGCCGTGATCATCAGCTCGGTCTCCTCGCGCTGGTAGTCGCGCGAGCGGAACAGCGTGCCGATGATCGGCAGGTTCATCAGGCCGGGCAGCCCGTTCAGCGACTGCTTGGTGACGCGCTGGATCAGGCCCGCCGTCGCCAGCGTGCCGCCGGAGGGCAGCTCGACGGTCGTATCCGACTTGCGGACCCGGAAGGCCGGCATGTTGAGGCCGGCGTCTTCGGAGCCGCTGAGCCGGAGCTGGTTCTCGAAGTCGAGCTCGGTGACCTCGGTGGCGATCCGCATGCTGATCTTGTTGTCGGACAGCACGATCGGCGTGAAGTTGAGGGTGACGCCGACCGGCTTGTATTCGATCTGGATCGAGCAGCTCCGGCGGTTGAAGGTATCGTAGGAGCAGTTCTGGCCCTTCGGGATCGGGACCTCGCCGCCGGCGGTGAACTTTGCGGTCTCGCCGGAGATCGCCGTCACGGTCGGCTCTGCCAGCACGCGGGCCAGGCCGGCGCGCTCGAGCGCGCGCAGCGTGAAGTTCTGGGCATTGCCGAGGCCGGCCGTGATCGCCGTGGCGGAGAGCGCCTGCGGCTGGAGCGGCAGCGGGTTGTCGATCGACGGGGTGACGGAGAACTTGCCGAGCTTCCATTCGCCGGTCGAGTTGATGCCGAGCTGCTTGATCGCCTTGCGCTGGACCTCGGAGACGACGACCTTGACCATGACCTGGTCGCGGTCGCGGATCGTCAGCGAGTTGATCACCGCTCCCTTCTTGTCCGACGAAGGCGTTGGCGATGTCGACCGCCTGGGTGGCTTCCGAGGCGTTCGGCACCGAGCCGATCAGCAGGATCGAGTCTCCCGCCGGCTTGATCTCGATCTGCGAGTTCGGCAGAGCGGTCCTGAGGGTCTGGCGCAGCACGTTGAGATCGCGCCCGACATTGATCTCGAGGGCGGTGATCTGGCGGCCTTCGCCATCCATCACGAACATCGAGGTCGCGCCGTCGGCGATGCCGATGATGAAGAGCTTCCGGGCGGTGCGAACCACGGCGTTCGCAACCTTCGGATTGGCGACGAAGACTTCCTTGGCGTCCCGCGGCAGCTCCACCACCAGCGACCGGCCGATGGAGAGGTCGAGCTTGCGCGAAATCGCGTACTCGCTGCTTCCGACATTGAGGACCGGCGCAGGCCCCGTCGACTGAGCGAGCGCTGCCTGGGACGATGCGCAGAGCAAGAGGGCCGCGGCGAGACCGGCGGAGGCGAGATGGGCGGGGAAACGGGTCATGGCTTAACGCTCTTGGTCGTGACGCCGTAGCGCACCAGGGTCATCGCGTTGTCGTTGCGGGCCGGCGCCGCGGCATTGTCGCCGGCATCCTTGAGGCTGCGGAGCGCGAGTGAGAGCGTGCCGGTCTTCTGGCCCTGGATCAGGACCTCGACCTGGCCCGGGTCGACCTCGAGCGTGGCGGTCTCGCCCACGACGACCTTTTCGCCGTTGCGCTCCTGGACGTTCTGGCCGATGGCGAGGACCCGGATGTTCCGCAGCAGCGTCTCGCTGACGAAGGCTTCGCCGCCGCGCCCGTTCGCGGATTCGCCGCGCCAGGTGCAGATCACGTCGACGCGGTCGTTGGGCAGGATGAAGCCGCCGGCGGTGCTGGCGCCGCGGCTGTCGGTGGAGATCGCCACCGCCCGCATGCCGGAGGGCAAGACGGCCGAGAGGAAGCCGGTCCCGTCGGTCTTGATCAGCTTCTCGCGGCGGATCGGCTCGGCGGCGAGCAGGGCGTAGCGCGCAACCTGCCCGGTGATTTCCTTTTCGGCATCGGGCGCTTCATCCTTGCGGATGACGCCGGTCGGCACGCTGGCCAGCGGCCAGTCGAGCCAGCGCAGGTCGTTGCCGGAAACGGTGTTGCCGATCGGGATGTCGCTGGCTGCGACCAGGACGGGCACGGTCGGAGCCGGCTCGACCTTCGCGGCCGGCGCAGGAGCCCGCGACGGCCTCTGCACGAGCACGGCGGCCCCCAGCCCGGCTGCCAGCGCGACGACGAGAATGATGATGCGTGCAGGGCTCATTGACGTCCGATCCCTGGCCAGTCGAAGCTGGCCCTCGCCGAGGATCGTCTTCGGGAAACGTCAATTTATAGTTAATGGGTCGTATACTTTTCGATCATGTTGCCGCAGCGGAAGCGGGGCGTCGTCACAGACCCAGGGCGGCCCGCCAGATCGAGGTCTCCGGCAGCACGAACAGGGCGGAGAAGGCCAGCGCGATGCCATAGGGCACGCCCTGGTTCGCGGCGTGAAGGCGCTGCGCCCAGCCCCAGTTCGCCGCCGGCGACGGCAGGGGGCGCGCCCGGAGCATCAGGATCAACCCGGTGAGCACGCCGCCGAAGATGGCGGCGAACAGCAGGTAGGGCATCAGCTGGTCGAAGCCGAACCACAATGCAGTGGCGGCGACCAGCTTCGCATCCCCTCCTCCGATCCAGCCCGCGGCGAAGAGGCCGAAGGCGACGACCAGGACAAGCCCGCCGGCGGCCAGATGCTGGCCGATCTCCGCAAGGCTGAGCCCCAGCACCATCGCGCAGGCCGCGAACCCGCCGGCCAATGCCAGGCACAGCCGGTTCGAGATCGTCATCGAGACGAGGTCGCTGGCGGCCGCATAGGCCATGGCGAGCGGGAACAGGCCGAGGACGAGAATGAGGGACGGCGACATGGAAGCAGGCTCCGGATACGCGTCATTCTGGCGGCGATTGGTCACCGAAAGCTTTATGCGGATCGCAAAAGGCTTCGTGCAAAGACAAAAAAGGGCGCTCCGGATCGACCGGAGCGCCCTGACGGCCGTCAATCGACGGCAGCGATTACTGGTTCAGCGTCGTGGCGATGGTCGTGAACTTCCCGATCAGGGCAGTGCCGACGCTGGTCATCGCGGTGATCGCGGCGACGGCGATCAGGGCGGCGATCAGGCCGTATTCGATGGCGGTGGCGCCGGACTCGTCCTTGGCGAAGCGAGCGAAGATCTTGGTCATGTTGGAAACTCCTCTTACCACGGTTTGACTGCTGCCTTCGCTCTGAGCGGCTTCGGTCAGCGACAGGACCGACATTAGCGGCGGCGTCTTGCCGAACTGTTAAACGAACTGAAGAATTGGGCCGATTGCGCAGGGGTTTATTCTGTGGTTAATGGCCAATTTACGAGCAAAAATCGAGATATAACTTAGTAAGATTGTCCGTATCCGAAGTCGATTACGGTAAACAACTCATTTAGGCAATTCCGGAAACGGAGTTGATTTGTGCGGGCCGCGTATCCGACCGGGTGCTGGGCGACGTAATTCCCCTTGGTTAGATCGGCATCATTACAGCGCAAGCCGTCGATTCCGACAGTTTAGGGTTTGATTCATCATTTTGGGCTTTGTTGCTGAGGTCGCAAACTTCGAGGCGCCGCCCATGTCCATTCTCCGGAGCTTGGCAGGACATCGTTCCCGCATCTCGCGGACCCTTGCGGGCCTGTCGCTGGTGCCGTTCCTGGCGGCCGGCGCCGCGTCCGCCGCCCAGCCGTCCGGGGCACCGGAAAGCGTCGTCGTGCTGGTCGATCAGGCCAAGGTCGTCCGCCTGCCGGAAAACGCGCAGACGGTCATCGTCGGCAACCCGGCCATTGCGGATGTCGCCGTCCAGCGCAACGGCGTGATGGTCGTGACCGGGAAGAGCTTCGGCGTCACCAATCTGATCGCGCTCGATGCGGGTGGCACCCTCCTGGCGGAATCGCTCGTGCGCGTGAGCGCGGCTTCCGATTCCGTCCTGACCGTCCAGCGCGGCATGGACCGCGAGAGCTATTCCTGCACGCCCCAGTGCCAGCCTTCGGTGCAATTGGGCGATGCGCAGAAATATTTCGGCGAGGTCGGGGCTCAGTCTACCGCCCGAAACGCGCTCGCTGTCGGCGGCCGCGCCGGCCCCGCGCCGCAATAGGCGGAAGTCCGGCCCGGCATTGCCGATGGGGGCGCGGGTCGTTGGTAAACAAAGCCTTGCGGGTGCCGTTGAGTAAGGCAGGGCCCCTCTAACCGATCCGAAATTCTTTCGCGGTAAGGCTGTGCTCCATCGGGCGCCGTGCCCGTAAGCAACAATGGATTGCGCATCGGATGACGGCCAATCTCCAGACCGGCGACAGCCCGCGAAAGCGCGGGAAGAGGCGATCGCTGCTGACATTCGGTCGCGCCCAGGAGGGGGCCGCGGCCATCGAGTTCGGCATCGTCGCCGTGCCGTTCTTCGCGCTGCTGTTCGCGATCTTCGAGACCGCCCTGATGTTCTGGACGAACGAGGTGCTCGAGGAATCTCTCTCCCAGGCGTCGCGGCGCCTGCTCACCGGCCAGGCGGTCAGCCGCTATACTTCGTCGAATCCGGCCGTGAACGCCCAGGCCTTCCGCGACGACATCTGCGCGGTCGCGCCGATGGGCCTGATCGACTGTTCCAAGCTCTATGTCGACGTCAAGATCTATACGAACTTTGCCGGCGCGAACTCCGGAACGGGCAATCCGGTGGCCAACGGGGCGCTGAACACCAACGGCTTCTCCTACAATCAGCCGCAGCCGGGGCAGATCGTCGTGGCGCGGGCGGTGCTGGACTATCACCTGTTCCTGACGGCCTGGGCTTCGAGTGCGCTGGCCAATATCGGTTCCGGCCATCGGGCGCTGGTCGCGACGACCACCTTCCGGGCAGAGCCGTTCACGACCGGTTCGGGAGCCGGCACATGAGGCGGATTGGCCACGGCCGCCGCTGGCGCGGCTTCCGGCGCGACGACAAGGGCTTCGCGCTGGTCGAGTTCGCGATGGCCCTGCCGGTCATGCTCGTCGCCTATTGCGGCATGGTCGATGTCGTCCAGATGGTGATGGCGAACCGCAAGGTGACGCAGCTGACGCTGGCGCTCGCCGACCTGACCGCCCGCGCCGCCGCCGTCGCGCCTGCCGATGTCGAGAACATCTTCGACGCGGCGCAGAGCGTACTGATGCCGTTCGACGCCTCCAATGCGAGCATGGTGATCTCCAGCGTGGTCGTTGATGCGAACGGCAATGCGCGGGTGTGCTGGAGCAACCAGCGCAACGGCCAGGCACTCGTGCGCGGCGCGACGGTGCTCCTGCCCGACAGCATCCGCGTGCCCAGCACGTCGGTGATCATGGCGACCGCCAGCTATCGCTACACGCCGCAGACGGGCTACGTCCTGACCGGCAGCTTCACGCTCGGCGACAATCCGATCTATTCGCGTCCGCGCGCCGGGCAGGCGGTCGGGACCGGCAATATCGAGCAGGTCGTCCGGACGGGAACGAAACCCTGCCCGGACTTCAACTAGAAACGGTCACCGGCGGCCCGGCGGATTCGCCGCCGGCCCGTCAGCCGCGCAGCACCATCCGCCCGGTCTGGACCTCGTAGCCGCGCAGCTTGCCGAGGAAGGAGTTCCCGAGCAGGCTCACCGACAGCGCGCCCGGCGGCATCACCACCGCATCGACGTTGCGCACGACGATGTCGCCGAGCCGGACCTCGCGCAGCGTGGTGCGCGTTGCCGTCACCGTGCCGTTGGCGGTGCTCAGCAGCATCTGGCGCGCGCCCCTCTCGGGCCTGATCCCGAGCGCCCTGGCATCGTCGGCCGTGAGCGCGACGATGCTGGCGCCCGTATCGACCATCATCTTGATCCGGTAGTTGTCGATCGTCGGGTGGACGACGTAATGGCCGCGATAATCGGCCGCGACGGCGAGCAGGGCGGGGCCGCGGCGCTCCGGCTGGGCCGGCGACGTTGCCACGGACGCCGCGCGCGCAGGCTCGGCATCGACCCGCGGGGCGAGCCACTGCGTGTAGCCGAGCGCGACGCCGATCACGGTTGCCGCCACGCCCAGGGCCCAACTCGACGGATTCGCCACCTTGCCCCGCTCCGGTTGTCGCGTGTCGTCGAGCGCGGCGGATGGCGCTCGCGACGACGCTGCTCGCTCGAAGCCTGGCCGGTCAGGCCTGACGAAGCGTGAACGTCATGCCCGGGATTGGCGACAAATCGGGTTGAGCACCGTCGTTCCGTGCCCTCAGCCTTAATCGAGCCTTACCCCGCTTGCGAAAAGGAGCGTTCGACGAGCGCTGCGATGTCCTGGGCATAGGGAATGCTCGGCTGCGCCCCGGCGCGCATGCAGGCGAGCGAGCCGGCAGCCAGCCCCCGACGCAACGCATCGGGCAGGCTCGCTCCGGCCGCGAGTGCGGCGGCGAAGGCGCCCGTGAAGCTGTCGCCCGCCGCAACGGTGTCGACGACCGCGACCTGCGGCGCCTCGAGGCGCTGCCGCAGGCCGCCCTGCCAGCTCACGACGCCGGCCGCCCCCAGGGTCGCGACGCCCGTGATGCCCCGTTCCGCATCGAGCCGCCGGATGATGGCGTCCGGCTCGCGCTCCGGCCAGCCCAGGGCCTCGGCGAGCACCAGGGCCTCGTGCTCGTTCACGATCAGGATGTCGACGAGGTCGAGCAGCGCCGGTGACGGGGCGCCTGCCGGGGCGAGATTGAGGACGACGCGGCCACCGGCGCCTTTCATCAGCCGCGCGGCTTCGATGCAGGCCGGCTCGGGCACCTCCCGCTGCAGGAGCAGGATGTCGTCGGGGCCGACCGGCAGGTGCCGCAAGGCATCGGCGCGGGCTTCGGCATTGGCGCCGGCCGCGACGATGATCTGGTTCGCGCCTTGCCGGTCGATCGCGATGAAGGCCGCGCCCGTCGGCGCGTCGAGCCGCGCGACCTGGTTTAGGGCGACCCCGTCGGCCGCGAGCAGCGAGAGCGCCGTCTCGCCGAAGCCGTCCCGCCCGGCCGCTCCGACCAGCACGACCTCCGCGCCGGCGCGCCGTGCCGCAAGCGCCTGGTTCGCGCCCTTGCCGCCGGGATGGACCGCATAGTCCGGCCCCAGGACGGTCTCCCCGGCGCCGGGCAGCCGCTCGACCCGCGTCACGAGATCGATATTGATCGAGCCGAAGACGACGATCATCGGGAGAGACCCGAAGCAAGGCGCCGGACCCCGGCGACGAAAGCGGCTTCGGGGGTGGCGATGGTGGTTTCGAGACCCGCCGCCGCAAGCGCGGCGCCGTAGCTCTCGGCCAGCGCGCCATCCGCGACGAGATGCACACGGTGCGCCCTGCCGAACAGCGCCTCCGCGCCGGCGATCTCCTGCGCCACCAGCAGCGAGGACAGGAACGGGCCGACCTCGCCGGGGCGCATTCGTCCCGCCAGAACTTCGGTTCGCGCCGCAAAGGCCGCATTCAGCAGCCCGGCCGGGCCTCGTGCCGCGGCACGGCCGCGCTCGGCTCCGCGCCCCGCGTCGTCGGCGACCGGTTCCTCGGCCAGCCGCGCCAGGATCGACTGGTTGCGGAGCAACCCGTAGATCTCGCCGGTCATGAAGCTCGCGAACCGGGTGATCCGCCCGCCGCGGATCTCGGCCCATTTCGAATGCGTGCCCGGCAGGCAGGCGAGGCCATCGTCGAGGCCGAGCCCGACGATCAGCGTCTCCTCGCCGCGCATCACGTCGAAGGCACCGTCGTCGCAGCTCAGACCCGGCAGGATCGTCGCCCGGGTATCCGCCGCGAGATCGACGGTGATGCCGGCCGCCGCGATGTCTCCCGGAGAGGCGGGG
>Ga0209933_1001605_pt1 | contig 18935 bp, 19 predicted proteins | sample ThiBiot_300_biof_FD_183944 | JGI IMG/M metagenome (GOLD analysis project Ga0209933, IMG submission 183944) | Wastewater bioreactor microbial communities from Cape Town, South Africa - Thiocy_cont_300_biof (SPAdes) | ecosystem: Engineered > Bioremediation > Thiocyanate > Unclassified | place...
CAACCAAAGAGCAGGTTCAGTCGCTCGGCGCGAAGTTCATCGCGGTCGAGGACGACGAGTTCAAGCAGGCGCAGACCGCAGCCGGTTACGCCAAGCCGATGAGCCCGGAATATCAGGCCAAGCAGGCGGAGCTCGTCGCGCAGCACGTCAAGAACCAGGATCTCGTTATCACCACCGCGCTGATCCCCGGTCGCCCGGCGCCGAAGCTCATTTCGCGCGCCATGATCGAGAGCATGAAGCCGGGCGCCGTGATCGTCGACCTCGCGGCCGAGCGTGGCGGCAACACCGAGCTGACTGAGCCCGGCAAGACGATCGAGACGCCGAACGGCGTCAGGATTTTCGCGCCCCTCAATCTGGCGGGCAGCATCGCCGTCAACGCCTCGAGCCTCTACGCCAAGAACCTCTTGGCCTTCCTCGACGGCACGATGTTCGACAAGAAGGAAAAGACGCTGGCGGTCAATTGGGATGACGAGCTGATCAAGGGCACGCTCGTCGCCAAGGGTGGCCAGATCGTCCATCCCAACCTGCAGACGCAAGCAAGCTAGAATTCGAGCCGCCGCAGCAAGTCCGTCGCTTTCGCGGCGAGGGCTAGAGCGGGGGCTCAAACGCTACGAAACACGCCGTTCGAACGATCATTTGGAGTGTCAAAATGCCGAAGGGACCATCTCTCCAGGCGCTTCACCCAACCCCCAAAGGACGCGCTTTTCTTCCTGCGCTGATCGCGGCGCTGTTGCTGCCGACCGCGGCCTTCGCATCGGAGGGCGGCGGTCCCGTCAGCCCCGCGGTCTATGAATTCATGGTCTTCGTGATCGCGATCTTCGTCGGCTACTACGTGGTCTGGTCGGTGACCCCCGCGCTGCACACGCCGTTGATGAGCGTCACCAACGCGATTTCTTCCGTCATCGTTGTCGGCGCCTTGCTGGCGGTCGGCGTCTCGCTGACGGCCGCCGACAGCGTGGTGGCCAAGATTTTCGGTTTCCTCGCACTGATGATGGCCTCCGTGAACATCTTCGGCGGCTTCCTCGTCACCAATCGCATGCTCTCGATGTACAAGAAGAAAGACGCCCCGAAGAAATGACCGGGCTCGGCGCGATTTTCCGCATCTTTGGCGCGGCCATCGCCTTCACGCTGGCGCTGGCTGGCGCAAGCCATGCGCGCGGGCTGAACGATGCCGAGAAGGCGTCGCTTTCGGCGACGGTCAGCGATTTCAACGGTGCCATCAAGTCCGCCAACATCGACCGCATTTCGCAAACCGTGCCGCCGAGAATCTTCGGCCTTCTCGCCAAGAAGTCCAATGTCGACGCCGCCGTCATTCGCGAAACGATGCTGCAACTGTTGAAATCGGCGCTGGAGGAAGCTCCGTTCGAAGCGTTCAGCATGGACGTCCAGAACGCTGCGTTCAAAGAGACGCCGCAAGGCGAGCCCTATGCTCTGATCCCGACCGAGGTTGCGCTCGCCATCGATGGCAAGCGCTTCAAAGTCTCAACGCACACCCTGGCGCTGATCGACGGCGAGACCTGGTATCTCGTGCGGGTCAGCGAACAGCAGCAGATCGCGCTTCTGCGCGAAGCTTACCCGAATTTTGTCGCTGAAGAATTTCCCGAGAGCCGCACGGAGGCGCTGAACTGATGCGACCCTCCGCCATGAACTCCGAAATCCCCTGCCGTCAAAGGATACCGTCATGAGCGCCAACGTCGCCGCATTATCCTACCTCGCCGCGGGCGTGCTCTTCATTCTCGCGCTGAGAGGCTTGTCGAGCCCGGCGACATCGCGACAGGGCAACCTGTTCGGCATCATCGGCATGACGCTCGCTATCCTGACGACGCTCGGCCTCGCGGCGCCGACGGCGACATCCTGGATATTGATCGTTCTCGGCCTCGGCATCGGCGGCTTCATCGGCGCCAAGACGGCACGCGAAATCCCGATGACGATGATGCCCGAGCTGATCGCGGCCTTCCATTCGCTCGTCGGTCTTGCCGCCGTGTTCGTTGCCTCTACGCGCCGTCGGCGTTCGGAATTTTGGTCGATCCCGCCAATCCCGCGCTCGGCATCAAGGGCGGCAGCCTGTTCGAAATGGCGCTCGGTGTCGCCATCGGCGCCATCACGTTCACGGGCTCGGTTATCGCGTTCGCTAAGCTGTCTGGACGTATGTCGGGCAAGCCGATCCTTCTCCCCGCGCGCCACCTCATCAATGCGGCGCTGGGCCTGATCCTGATCTTCGTGATCTACAGCTTCATCCAGTCGGGCGGATCGGCGTTCCTGTTCTGGCTGATCGTGCTTCTCTCCTTGCTGGTCGGCATTCTGATCATCATCCCGATCGGCGGCGCCGACATGCCGGTCGTCATCTCGATGCTGAACTCCTATTCGGGATGGGCCGCCGCCGGCATCGGCTTCACGCTCGGCAACATCGCGCTCATCATCACCGGCGCGCTCGTCGGCTCGTCCGGCGCCATCCTGTCCTACATCATGTGTAAGGGCATGAACCGCCAGTTCCTGTCGGTCATCGCCGGTGGCTTCGGCGGCGAGACGGCCGCGGCTGCGGGTGGCGGCGAGCAGAAACCCGTCAAGCTCGGATCGGCTGAAGACGCCGCCTACGTGCTCGGCAACGCCGGCAAGGTCATCATCGTCCCGGGCTACGGCATGGCGGTCGCCCAGGCGCAGCACGCCCTGCGCGAAATGGCCGATGCCCTGAAGAAGAAGGGCGTCGAGGTCAAATACGCCATCCACCCGGTCGCGGGACGTATGCCGGGCCACATGAACGTGCTGCTGGCTGAAGCCAATGTCCCCTACGACGAGGTCTTCGAGCTGGAAGACATCAACAGCGAGTTCTCACAGGCCGACGCCGTCTACGTCATCGGCGCCAACGACGTGGTCAACCCGGCGGCGGAAGAGGATAAGACCTCTCCGATCTACGGAATGCCCGTCCTGCAGGTCTGGAAAGCCGGGACAGTGTTCTTCAACAAGCGCTCGCTGGCGTCCGGCTACGCGGGTATCGACAACCCGGTCTTCTACCGCGACAATACCGTCATGGTCCTTGGCGATGCCAAGAAAATGACGGAAGAGATTGTTAAAGCGCTCGCCCATTAGGACCTTCTGCGCGCCGTCCGGGGCTGATCTGCAACAGGTGTGCAGCCATCGCTGCACACCCTGCGCGACAGCTGTCTTGGTCTGCTATAAGCGCAGCATTCCGTGGTTGAGGGTTTTGCGTGTTGGCTCCCGTGGCGTCGTCGTCATTCGAAAATGATCTTGAGCGCATCGAGATCCTTGCTGCTTCGCCTGTCACCAGTTCGGCGCTCCTCGAACGCAACCTGAACTGCATCTACGAACAGGCCGCCGCCGCCCGCTTCGACGACTACGACGTCGTCAGCATCGCCAGGGTCGCGCCCGCCGTCATGTACCGGATCTTCGACCTGCGCGTCGGCCTGCGCGAGAAACTCGCGCATTACGAAATGCTGGGCCTGATGACGCCCGCCGCCGTCCAGGGCTTTCGCGACGTCTTCCGCGTGCTGCGCTATGTGTCGGACATGCTCGGCGAAATCGCGAGCATGGAGCCGAATACCAGCGATCCGGGCTATCTGCTGCGCGGCTTCACGGGCGAAGAAAACAACACCCTGATCAACTACGCATTCTATCGCGACGGCAGATCGGTGGCGTTCCAGTCTGGCGACGTCATTCTCGTTCGCGGGCGCGCGCACAACAGCGCCGCCATTGCACGCATCGGCGACGTCGACAGCCAGTTCAGCCATATCGGCATCGTCCACATCGACGAGCAGGGCAGCCACTGGATGGTGGAAAGCCTGATCGAGGACGGCGCGATCATCAACGCGCTCGGCAAGTCGCTCGACCACCACATCGTCCGCGCGGTGCTTTACCGCAATCGCGACGCCGACTTCGCGGCCCGCGCGGCAAAATCGATTTTCGACTACGTTGCGGCCTCGCGCGTCAGAGGTGGCAAGCGCATCCTGTACGACTTCTCGATGCGCACGGACGAGACACGCAATCTCTTCTGCTCGAAGCTGGTGCGGCTCGCATTTTCGCAGGCGAGCGAAGGCAGCGTCATTCTGCCGAAGTATCCGACGCACATCGGCCGCAAGAACCGCGATTTTCTCGATCGCGTCGGCGTTGCAACCGATCTGACGTTCGCGCCCGCCGACATCGACATGGAGTCGAGCTTCGACCTCGTCGCCGAATGGCAGGACTATCGTGAGACAGCCAACATCAGGCTGCAGGATTTCACGATGGACAAGATTTTCGAGTGGATGGAGCGCTACAACTATCGCTTCGAAGAAACCTCCGCGATCAAGCTCGTGGCGTTGCTCGGGCGCTTTTCCTCGCATTTCTCCGAAGGCGCGAAGCAGACGCTATCGTCGGTGTTTCCGCGCGTCCCCTCGAACATGCCGAGGAAAACCGTCGCCGTCGTCGCGATGCTTCACAAAACCGCCGAACCGATCTATCTCGAACTGCAACGTCAAAATCAGCAACAGGTCATCGAAACCGGCGTACCGATGCATGGTCTCGATATATTTGCGGCACTGGAAGCCATTCGCGAGCGTTGCGGAAACCGCATCGGATATTTGGTGCGCTAGGACACTTTGTGAACACCGACGATCTGAACTTGAATTCCGCGCTGCGACAGCCTGAGGCGCAGTCTTGCTCAAGACCATCATCATTATCGGCGTTGGACTTTACGCGGTCGCCTCTGCAGTGATGTACTATGCCCAACGCCGCTTCATCTATTTCCCGGAGCCATCCCGCACGCTTCCGCAGGCGGCCGGGCTTCCCGATGTTGCCGAGCGCATCCTCACGACGCCCGACGGCGAAAAGCTGATCGCCTGGTACGGCAAGGCGCAGCCCGGACAGCCGACGCTTCTCTATTTTCACGGCAACGGCGGCGCGCTCGAATACCGAAGTGTCAGCATCCGCCGCTATCTCAACCGCGGACGCGGCATCTTCATGCTGTCCTATCGCGGCTATAGCGGCTCGACCGGATTACCGTCGGAAGTGGCGAACATCGCGGACGCCAAGCTTGCTTACGATGCGCTGCTCAACGAAGGCGTCAGCCCGCGCGACGTCATTCTTTATGGAGAGTCGCTCGGCACCGGCGTCGCCGCGCAGGTCGCGACCGACAAAAAAGTCTCGGGCGTGATCCTCGACAGCCCCTTCACGTCGATGGTGGATCTCGCCGAGCAATTCTATCCGTGGCTGCCGGTCAGCTTGCTGCTGAAGGATCGCTACGAGTCGCTGCGATACATCCGCGACGTCCACGCGCCGATCTTTGTCGTGCACGGCGAAGCCGACGACGTCGTGCCGGTCGGAATGGGCCGGCGTGTGTTCGCGGCCGCCAACGAGCCGAAGGAAATCGTCACGCTTCCCGGCGTCGGCCATGCGGTGCACGACGAGACGACGTTTGCGATCATCAACGGCTGGATCGACAAGTTGCGCGCGGCGCAGGCGACCGCCGCGGAATGAGCGCAAAATAATTGAGCGCCAAATGAAAAAGGCCCGCGAAACATCGCGAGCCTTTTCAAATTCCGTACAGAAATACCGGACGTCTTAGAAGCTGCTGCCGCCGCTGCTGCTTCCGCTGCCGCTATTGAAACCGCCGCCGCTGCCGCTGTTAAATCCGCCGCCCGACTGGCCGCCGCGGAAACCGCCGCCCGCGCCACCGGCACCCGGACCACGACCAGCACCCGGACCGCCCTTGCCGCCCGGACCACCGCGAGCCGTTGCGGGCTTGCTCGGCAGAAGACCTTCGCGCTGCAGTTTCTTGCGAGCCAGCTTGCGGGCGCGACGCACGGCTTCCGCCTTTTCGCGCGCTCTCTTCTCGGAAGGTTTCTCGAAATGTCCGCGAAGCTTCATTTCACGGAAGACGCCCTCGCGCTGCAGCTTTTTCTTGAGCGCCTTCAGAGCCTGATCAACATTGTTATCGCGAACGAGAACCTGCAAGCGGTTGTATCCTCTATAGAATTTCGACGGTTTGAATGCACAAAAACACCAGCTCCGGGGCTTCGCCACCAGAGCTAGCGTGGATTTCTTCAGCCCTTCTAGCAAACACGGTGAAGATTGGCAATCGGGCGAAAGGCCGGATGGCGCAGCGATGCCCAGGGCCGTTTTTGCCTGGCCCCGGCTGGCTGGCTGCGGGCTGGCTCAGCCCGGAGCGGCCGTCAGGAGCCGGTTGACGTGCCCCATCTTCCGGCCCGGGCGGACGTCCCTCTTTCCGTAATGATGAAAGAACGAGCCGGGCGTAGCTGCAATCTCCGACCACGCCAGAATGTCATCGCCGATCAGGTTGATCATCTCGGCGCCAGCTGCCTTGAGGTCCGTCGCCCCAAGCGGCCAGCCAGCGACGGCGCGGATATGCTGTTCGAACTGCGAGGTTAGTGCCCCGTCGATCGTCCAGTGTCCGGAATTGTGCACGCGCGGCGCCATCTCGTTCACGAACAAACGGTCGCGATCGTTGTCGGAAACGACGAAGAATTCGATCGCGAACACGCCGACGTAATCGAGCCGCTCCGCAATCTTCCGCGTCGTCACGATCGCCTCATCGGCGACATCCGGCGCAAGCCGCGCCGGAGCGACCGAGCGATGCAGGATGTGATTGCGATGCTCGTTCTCCGTGACGTCGAAAGCCGCGAACGTTCCGTCGGCCGCGCGCGCCGCGACAATCGAAACTTCCGCGCGAAAGTCGACGAAGGATTCGAGGATCGACGGCGCATCGCGCATCGCGGCCCACGCTGCGGCCGCATCTTTGCGCGCGAGGATTTTCGCTTGCCCCTTGCCGTCGTAGCCGAAGCGGCGCGTCTTCAAAACGGACGGAATGGCGAACCCGCCGTCGAGCGCTTTTTCGAGATCGGCGAGGCTGTCGATCGTCGCGAATTCCGCCGTTACCGCGCCAAGCTCGCGTGCCAGCGACTTTTCGTTGAGCCGGTCCTGCGCGCAGGCCAAAGCCTTCGCGCCCGGCCGAACAGGGATCTGCCGCGACAGGAACTCGACGGTTGCAACCGGGATGTTTTCGAACTCATACGTCGCGACGTCGACAGCCTTCGCGAATGCCGCGAGCTGAGCTTCATCTTCGTAGGCTGCGATCGTATGCGCCGCGGCGACCTCGAACGCCGGGCTATCGGCTTCCGGCGCGTAGATGTGCGATTTGAATCCGAGCCGAGCCGCAGCCATCGCCAGCATGCGGCCGAGCTGTCCGCCGCCGAGGATTCCGATCGTCGAGCCGGGAGGAAGTGCAGTCATGGCGTTGGCTGTCATCCTTGCGCCGGCGTCTCGGCAACTTCCGAGGTATGCCGCCGCCGCCAGTCTTCAAGCCGCCCCGCCAGCGCTTCGTCCGCCAGCGCCAGAATCTGCGCCGCGAGCAGTCCGGCGTTCTTCGCGCCCGCATCACCGATTGCGAGCGTCCCGACGGGCACGCCGGCCGGCATTTGAACGATCGAATAGAGGCTGTCCTGGCCTTTGAGCGCCTTGCTCTCGACCGGCACGCCGAGCACCGGAAGCGTCGTCATCGAAGCGGTCATGCCGGGCAGATGCGCCGCGCCGCCCGCACCCGCGATGATCACTTTGAGACCCGCCGCCTTCGCGCCCTTAGCGAACGAATAGAGCCGCTCGGGCGTCCGATGCGCCGAGACGATCTTCGTCTCATAGGCAACGCCGAGATCGCCCAGCACGTCGGCGGCGTGTTTCATCGTCGGCCAGTCCGACTGGCTGCCCATGATGATTCCGACTAACGGCTTGGCTTTGGTCATAAGTCACGGCTCGCAAAGGGGAAATTCGGGACCGATTACGTAATCCTAATTACGCATCGGAATTAACGGAATCCGTAAATCAGGGAAAGCGCGTCGGTACAGCAGAAAACCCGTATTTACAAGGATTATCCAGTTTTTCGGCGACCGCGAGGCCTGAAGTGAAGCCCGTCCTGAAGTCGATCCGCTCTACGCGCTGCCTGAGGCCGCTAGGCCGCTAGCGCCTCCCATGTCTTTCCCTCCCCACTCTGATTCCCCTCCCCCTCGCGGGGAGGGGAGAAGTGCCCGCCGTTTTGCTGATCGCCGTTGTGCTCATCGGATGGCCCGAGGTCTCCACCCTAATTCCCCTCCCCCTCGCGGGGGGATTGGACCAGGCGTGATTTAAGCGACGGTCGAATTATTTGCGGATTGAGAAGGCTCAATATCGCGCCTTTAACAGGCTTGGCTCGGTGCCAACCGTCGCCGATGATGACGAAGCGATCAGCGTTCCTCGATGTCAGCTGCGTTTTGCAGCAGCATCGGAACCGCCGCTCATGAGGCGAAGAACTGTCTCCAGCGTGTCGGCTTCCGCCGCGGGCTTGTCCCAGCGGATGCGATGAATACGCGGAAAGCGCATCGCCACACCCGACTTGTGCCGCGTCGACACATGCACCGCGTCGAACGCCACCTCGAACACGATACCCGGCGCGACGGCGCGAACCGGCCCAAAAGTCTCGACGGTATTGTTTCTGATCCAACGGTCGAGAAGCAGTAGCTCTTCGTCGGTGAAGCCGGAATACGCCTTGCCGACGGGCACGAGCTGACGCTCTCCGCCGGCATCCTCCTGCCAGACGCCGAACGTGTAGTCGGAATAGTACGACGACCGCTTGCCGGAGCCTCGCTGCGCGTACATCAGCACGCAATCAAGCGTCAGCGCGGCGCGCTTCCATTTCCACCATTGGCCCTTGATCCGGCCCGCTTGATACGTGCTGTCGCGACGCTTCAGCATCAGGCCTTCGATGCCCTCGGCGCGCGACGACGACCAGAGCACGTTGAGATCGTCGAACGTGGTGAAGCCGACGAGCGGCGACACATCGGTCAATCGCGGATGCTCCCGCGCATGCCACGTCTCGAGCCGCGCCCGGCGCTCGCTGAACGGCAGAGCGCGCAAATCCTCCGGCCCGTCGAACAGCAGATCGTACAGCCTGACGTGCGGCGGGAAGGCCGTCATCATTTTCGCCGTCACGACTTTGCGGTTGAGACGCTGCTGCAAGTCGTTGAACAGCCCGATCTCACCATCGCGCATGATCAGCAATTCTCCGTCCACGACGCAATCGTGGCCTTGGAAGGCGCTGCGAATTTCCGGAAAGGTCGCCGAGATGTCGTCGCCCTGGCGCGAGAACATGCGCACGTCGCCGCCGCGCGCCGAAATCTGCACGCGGATGCCGTCCCATTTCCATTCCGCGATGAAATCTTCGGGCGCGAGCTTCGGCCAGTCTTCCTCTTCGACCGGATGCGCGAGCATGACGGGACGAAACACCGGCTTCGAACCGGGATCGGGACGCTCGGCCTTGCCGTCGAGCCACGCGAAGAGATCGAGGTACGGCGGCTCCAGCGCGTGCCAGATTTCCTCGATCTCGGAAACGTCGCGTCCGTAGGCTTCCGCCAACGCCGTGCGTGCGAGACGCGCCGAAACGCCGACACGCGGAGCGCCGCCGAGCAACTTCAGAAGCGCCCATCGCCCCGAGGCATCGAGTGCATTCAGGAACTGCCCGAGACGCACGGTACGTTCGGCCGCCGTCCCGTTCGCCATTTCGCCGATGATGTTCCCAAGCGAAAGATACGCCGGCTCTCCCGAATTGTGCCCGACGTCGCCCCACGCCCGATCTGTGGCCTCCGAGCGGGGTTGAGAAGCTGAACGCGTGTCGTCTTGCGATCGGCGATTATCCACGTTCGCAGCAATCGCGCGACGCTCCTGCTGATGTTCTTTGCGCGCTAGAGGCGCCCTTTCATTTTCCCCTCCCCCTTGCGGGGAGGGGGCAGGGGTGGGGGTAAAATCAAGGGACAACTGTCGCGATTTATCGTCGAGCTTTTCACGCCGCGCCCGTCCCCGCGTCGAGGGGACAGCAGATTCCACCTCTGGTTCAACTCTCTGCGGTGAAGGATCAGAGGAGGTCGTCTCTACGCGCATCAAATCCACCGGCTCGTCCGGCCAGAGCAGCGCGACGGTCTCCGCCGTGTCGCCGACGTAATCACGAGAGAGCTGATACAGAATGGGATCGATGAAACGGCCGGTGAGATCGCCAACCATGCGCCGCAGCGGCAAGCGGATCGGAATTCCGTCCGTCAGCGCCGCCAAGGCCCAGCCGCGATCCGGATCAGGCGTCGACCGGAAATAACGCGCGAGCAGCGCCGTCTTGCGATTGCGGCTTTGCGTATAGACGAGACAGTCGAGCAGGCGGGCGAAAGCGCGCATGGCTATTCGGCCTCCTCCTCGCGCCCGACCAGCGCCAGCGTGCGGGCCTTGATGCCTCGCGTTGCGAGATAGTGGACGAGCGCATCTTCGCGGCCGTGCGTCACCCAGATTTCTTCCGCGCCGACGTCCGTCACAGTCGCGATCAGCTCCGGCCAATCGACGTGATCGGAAACGACGAGAGGCAGCTCGACGCCGTGCTGGCGCGCTCGCCCGCGAACGCGCATCCAGCCGCTCGCAAACGCGTTGACCGGATCGCCGAAACGCCGCGACCAGCGATCGCCGAGCGCCGACGGCGGGCACATCACGATGCCGCCGCTGAGCGATTTAGCATCTTCCGTCGTGGCGGGCCGCACGTCTCCGAGATCGACGCCCAGTCGCTGGTAAAGCTCGGTCAACGCGATGACGGCGCCGTGCAGATAGATCGGCTCGGAATATCCGGCGTCACGGATGACGCGGATCATGCGCTGGCATTTGCCGAGATTGTACGCGCCGATGAGATGCGTGCGATCCGGTTCGGCGGCCATCGAGCCTAAGAGCTTTTCGACCTCGTGCGCTGCTTTCTCGTGGCGGAACACGGGCAGCGCGAACGTCGCCTCGGTTACGAAAACATCGCACGGCACCAGCTCAAAGGGGGTACACGTCGGATCGAACGCGCGTTTATAGTCGCCCGAGATGACCGCGCGCTTTCCGGCCCATTCGAGGACGACCTGCGCCGATCCCAGAATGTGCCCCGCAGGCGCAAGACGCACGCCGACGCCATTAATCGTGATGGTCTCACCGAGCTTGAGCGGCTGGAATGCGCCGGCGCAATTTTCGCCGTAGCGCACTTTCATGATTTCGATCGTTTCGTGCGTCGCGAGCACCGCGCCGTGGCCGGAGCGCGCATGGTCGCTGTGACCGTGCGTGATGATCGCGCGATTCACCGACCGGTGCGGGTCGATATAAAAACCACCGGGCTCGCAAAAGAGACCGGCCTCGCTCGGATAGAGCCAGCTATCAACCGGAGGAAATGTCGAACTCATGAAGAACTAACGCGCAAGGCCTCGAAATTGCCTCGCCAGCCTGACCATCCGGCCGCTTAGGCAATAATGTCGGGAAGCAGCTTATCTTCGATCTGCGTGATGCGATCCTTCAAGACGAGCTTCTTTTTCTTCAGCCGTTTGACAAGAAGTTGGTCGGCCAGAGGATTGTCTTCAAGTGACACGATCTCGCAGTCGAGCTTTCTGTGCTCGGCCCGCAAGTTCACCAACTCTTCCCTGAGCTCGCGTTCGTCGCGCCGCTCCATCGCAAATGCCCTACCCCGCCCAGTCGCTCGAAGCGTTTTGGGCGATTGCTTTTGATCTGGCAACTGGCAAACGCGAGATGCCTCAAGGATGACTCTAATCGCGTGAAACTATTTCACAAATCTCTAACGCGCACACGGACGATTGCTATGCAATGGAGTTCAAATCTTCCAAATCAATGCTCCGAGGCGTTGGACAACCTTCGAAACGTGTGGCAGGATTCTTACATCTGCAATCTCTTTTGGAGGCAAATGATGGCGATTACGGCTCATCTTGCAGAACTCGCGGAAAAGCACCGGGTCCTTGAAGAGCGGATCGATCAGGTGGTCGCGGGTCCAGGTTCGGACGACATCGAGATCCGCCGACTGAAACAAGAGAAGTTGAGACTAAAAGACGAGATCGAACGGCTGAGACGCGAAACGCGACACTAGCCAACCGAGAAACCCAGACAATTCATATATGAAGCCCTGCCCGCGGAGCGCTTGTGCGCCCGCCGAGCGGGGCTTTTGCATTTTTACCGGCACGATTTCCCGCGTGTTTTGTCGTGCGAGCACTTGGCTTTGAAGTTTCGCTTCCGATATTGCCAGTCCGGATCGGTGCTTTTCGTTTTGAACCTTTGACGGCAGGGTCACGCGTCCTTATTTAGCTATATAGTTATTTAACTTAATGGATAAGTAAGATGGCCTCCGATCGCCTCAGCGAAACGTTCTCCGCTCTCGCGGACCCAACCCGGCGCGCAATCCTTGCGCGACTGACCCACGGTGAAACGTCGGTATCGGAATTGGCCGAACCTTTCGACATGAGCCTTCCCGCCATCTCGAAGCATCTGAAGGTTCTCGAACGCGCGGGTCTCATCGCGCGCGGGCGCTCGGCGCAATGGCGGCCATGCCGTCTCGAAGCGTCCGCGCTGAAGGATGCCAACGAGTGGATGGGACAATACCGGAAATTCTGGGAGCAAGAATTCGAGCGGCTTGATGCGGGTTCGCGCGAGCCGCAGGCAACGGAGAAAAAGCGTGGTCCAACTAAAAGCAAGTGATCAGCGTGATGAACAACGGCCGGCGCTGTCGGTCGATATCGAGCGCGTCTATAACGCACCGCGCATGCTCGTCTATCGCATGTGGTCGACGCCGGATCATCTCGCGAAATGGTCGGCGCCGAGGGGTTACGCGATACCGGCCGCGCGAACCGATTTCCGAGAAGGCGGCAGCTGGTATGCCCGCATGCTCTCGCTGGGCGGCGCCGACTTCCGCGTGCAGGGCCACTACGTTGAGATCGTCGAAGGGAGCCGCATCGTGCTGACGCACGCATGGCTCGACGAAAAGGGCAAGCCTGGACACGAAACGCTGATCACCATCGTGCTCGAGGACGAAGGCAAAAACACGAAGATGACGTTTCGCCAGGAAGGCTTCGATTCCATCGCGTCGCGCGATGGAATGGCTGGCGGCTGGAAGGAATGTTTCGACCAGCTCGGCGAACAGCTCGCGCATATCGCCGGGCCGTCGGACCGCCGAAAATCGTAGCAGAACGTGGATGACACCCTCGGTCGCGTTGCCGAGGATGTCATCCAATAGGCGTCGCTCGAGCTACTTCGCCCTTCGCCCGAATGAGACGGCGTACGCGGCCGAGCGCATCGGAAAGATCGTATCGTTCGCCGGGCCTTCGATGCCATCGACGACAAGCGTCGGATCGAAAATGCCGGCATCGCACGTCTTGTCGTCCTCGGTGCCCGTGATCGAAATCGTCCCGAGCGTTACCGACTTGCGCTGGTCTTCGGGCCATAGCTCCGTCGGATTGTCGACGGGATCGCCGGGCTCTCCGAGAATTGCTGTAAGCGTGAACTGGACCGGCCCCTTCGCCAGCCGCTCGGCAAGTTCGGGGCGATAGAAATCCGGGTCTTTCGCTTTCGCTTCGTCGTCAGTCAGGCCGACTTCGCCGGCAACCGGCAGCGCTTTGTACTTGATGACCTGAGTCTTGCCTTCGGCATTCGTGAACGTGAAGGCGTGGATGCCCCAATAGTTGACCGTCGCGAAGCTCGCGGGAACCGGGCGTGCATTGAGCCACTGCGCTTGCCGCGTTGAATTCGGATTGGCCTGGAAGAATGCGCCGATCTTCTCCTTGTCCTTCGTTGCGACGGCCGTGAGCAACGACAGGAATTGATCCGGATCTTTGGCGACGAAAACCGGAGCCGAAATCATCAGCAGATCCGTCGTATTGCCGTTTCCGATGTCGAAATGCAGCGCGATGCCGCGGACATTGTCCTTCTGGAAATTCGGCGCGGCAGGATTTCCACCGCCCATCGAAAAGCGGCCGATCAAATTGACTGGTGTCTTGGAATTGAAATGCGGTGCTTTCGATAAGCTCGCCGCCTCGGCTGTCGGCGTAAAGTTGCCTTTGACGCAGAAGCCATGCGTGTGGGCGGCGCGAACGCCATCATGCGCACCGAAGACCGCGTTAAGCGCGTTGACCAGACTTTCCGCGTCCGCTTCCGCATGCGCCGGGACTGCAGCCGGAAAAGAGAAAGCCGCGACGAACATCGCGGCAGGAACGAGCCGTTTGAAGATCATGGTGCGATCCTTCACGTTGCTGTGGTGATAATTGCAGATAGACAGGCCGCCGAATTGTCCTGTCCTTGCGCTTTCGATTTCGCATGCACAATCGTTACAATTGCGCATGCGGCCAAGGTGGCGCAGCAATTTGCTACGTGCTTTCTGCAACGGCAAGGTGAAGCTATTGACTAATATTCGGGCACAACGCCACGCGATCAGGCCGCATCGCGCCGCCAATCCGGAAACGGATCCGGAAGATCGCGCCATGCCGTTGTATCGATGGCGGTATTGATAGCTGTATGAACCAAGCAGGCATCGAGCTGCTCGATAATGGAAGCCTTGTCCATGTCGCGCGAGCCGATGAACACGATCTCCTGGCGTCGATCGCCCCACGTTGTGTGCCAGCCTTTGTTGATGCGATCGACAAGGCGCTCGTCATCCGGCCAGTTCGTTTTCGGCACCGCCGCCCACCAGTAGCCGATCGCCTCGTGCCGCACGAGAGCGCCCGCCTGGCTGACTTCGCCCACCCACTGCGGCCGCGTCGCCAGCCAGAAAAACCCTTTCGCGCGAATGACGCCGGGCCAGGACGTATTGAAAAACGCATGCAGCTTTTCCGGCTCGAACGGCCCGCGCGCCCGATAGACGAAGCTCGAAATCCCGTATTCTTCCGTCTCGGGCGAATGCTCCGCGAACCCATTCAATTCCTTGAACCACGTCGGATGACGGTGCGCGTCGTCGAAATCAAAGAGCCCCGTATCGAGGATATCTCTCGGGGAAACGTGCGCATGGCTCGTCTCGATGATGCGCGCGTCGGCATTGAGCCCGCGAACGATGGCGCGCGCTGCTGCAACCTGGCTTCGGGTCGCGATGTCGACCTTGTTGATGACGACGACATCGGCAAATTCGATCTGCTCGACGAGCAATCCGACAAGCGAACGCTCGTCGTCGTCGCCCGCGACATCGCCGCGGTCGCGCAGGAAATCGACGGATGAATAGTCCTTGAGCAGATGTGCCGCGTCGACCACCGTGACCATGGTGTCGAGACGCGCGACGTCGGACAAGCTCTTGCCCGCCTCATCGCGGAACTCGAATGTCGCGGCAACGGGAAGAGGCTCGGCGATGCCGGTCGACTCGATCAGCAGGTAGTCGAAGCGACGCTCCGCAGCGAGGCGATGAACTTCCTTCAGCAGATCGTCGCGCAACGTGCAGCAGATGCAGCCGTTCGACATTTCGACCAGGGCCTCATCGGTGCGCGAGAGATCGGCACCGCCCTTGGCGATGAGATCGGCATCGATATTCACCTCGCTCATGTCGTTGACGATAACCGCAACCTTCAAACCCTCGCGGTTATTCAGAACATGATTGAGCAGGGTGGTTTTGCCGGCGCCGAGAAATCCGGACAGAACGGTCACGGGCAGCCGCTCGTCTTTCTTCGCCGCTTCCGCCCGCAAGTGCGCCTTGATGTTCTCGTCCATCCACATGTCTCCCGATCCGATCGAGCGGTTCAAATAACGGATGTTATAATATCCGTCAATCCAATTGCGCGATCGGCAATTCAATAGCGGGAGCCGGGAGAAGGAACGCGACGAACGCGTGCTTCGCCAGTGAACGATCACAGCGCGAAATTTTCGCGACGCAACATCCGCAGCGCACAATTGATCTGCAGCATTTCTTTTTAATCTTTGGGGTGATCAATTCTTGCGTGCCGCCGGTTCGCGCGCCTTGCCACGCACTCCGGCGCATCTTACCCTTATTGAATAAGGGCCTGTCACACGGTGAATCTGATGACGGAAACCTGCACCCAGCCAATCTCAAAAGCCGAGGTCGATCGCTTCCTGTTCGGCAAGCACATTACCGGCTGTCCGGTTTGTGGCCGCTTTCGCTCGCAATGCGATGTGGACGTTCACACGCTAACCTGCCAGCGCGCCGATCCGGATTCGAAGGCGCCAGTCAACGTGCTGATGATCGTCTGCCAGAACTGCGGCGCGATCCAGTTCCACGACCGGAGCGTGATCTCGCATTGGCTCGAATGCCAGAAGCGGGTGCTCGTGAAATAGCGAGCGCCTCTGAACGTCCGATAGTCTCGCGGTCGCGACCGGCGGCGCGCGTCAAACGTCACACGTCCTTGGCCATTTCCCGAAGTTTGAATTTTTGGATTTTGCCGGTCGACGTTTTCGGCACTTCGGCGAAGACCACGCGACGCGGAACCTTGAAGCGCGCCAGCCCCTGCCGGCACCATTCCAGGATTTCTTCTTCCGTCGCCGACGCGCCAGGGCGGAGTTCGATGAACGCGCACGGCGTTTCGCCCCATTTCTCGTCCGGCTTGGCGACGACCGCGCAGAACGCGACGCCCGGATGTTTGTAAAGAACCTCCTCGACCTCGATTGACGAGATATTCTCGCCTCCCGAAATGATGATGTCCTTGGAGCGATCCTTGAGCTGAATGTAACCGTCGGGATGCATCACGCCGAGGTCGCCCGAATGGAACCAGCCTCCGGCAAAGGCTTCTCCCGTTGCCTTCGGGTTCTTGAGGTAACCCTTCATCACGATGTTGCCGCGGAACATGACTTCGCCAAGCGTCTCGCCGTCGGCCGGGACTTCCGTCATCGTCTCCGGGTCCATGACGGTCAGCGCTTCGAGCGCCACGTAGCGAATGCCTTGGCGAATACGTTTCGCGCTGCGGTCCGGCGCGGGAAGATCGTTCCACGACGGGTCCCATTCGTTGATCGTCGCGGGCCCATACGTTTCGGTCAGGCCATAGAGATGCGTCAGCTCGAAACCGGCATCCGTCATCGCCGAGATGACAGCCGCTGGTGGCGGCGCAGCCGCGTGATTGAATGCGACGACATGCGAAATCGGACGCTTCTCCTCGGCCGGCGTGTTGAGCAGCGTCGCCATCACGATCGGCGCGCCGGAAAGATGCGTCACCTTGTGATCGACGATCGCGTCATACATCGCTTTGGCGCGCACCCAGCGAAGGCAGACGTGCGTACCCTGCGCCATGGTGACAGACCACGGGAAGCACCAGCCGTTGCAATGGAACATCGGCAGCGTCCAGAGGTACACGGGGAACCGCGTCATCCCTGTCGAAATCGTGTTCGCGTAGCACATCAGCGCCGCGCCGCGATGATGATAGACGACGCCCTTCGGATTGCCCGTCGTGCCTGACGTGTAATTGAGCGAGATCGCCTCCCACTCGTCTTCCGGCCAGCGCCACGCGAATTCGGGATCGCCGCTTGAAACGAACGCCTCGTAATCGTCGGACGACAGGGCCTCGCCCGTCTGCGGAAATTCCGGGTCATCGTAATCGATGATGATCGGCTTCGCTTTCGCGAGCGCCAGGGCAGCGTTCATCGTGGTGGAGAATTCGCGATCTGTGATGAGCAGCTTGGTATCCGCGTGATCGAGCTGAAAGGCGACGATCGCGGCGTCGAGCCGGGTGTTGATGGTATGGAGCACGGCGCCCGTCATCGCCACGCCGAAGTGGGCTTCGAGCATCGCCGGCGTGTTCGCGAGCATCACGGAAACGGTGTCGCCCGGACCGATGCCGCGCGCCGCAAGCGCGCTCGCGAGCTGACGGCAGCGCTTATAGAACTCGGCGTACGAAACGCGCATCTTGCCGTGAATGATCGCGATGTGCTCAGGGGCGGCGAGCGCCGTGCGGGCGAGAAATGAGAGCGGCGTCAGCGGCTGGTAGTTGGCGGAATTCTTATCAAGGTTCTGCTCGAAAGGATTCGACACGTGTGTTGCCCCGAAAAATTTCAATGTAACGGCCGGCGCTGATCGCGCTTTCGCCGCGTGCAATTCGACACCGATGCGACGCTACCGAATGCACCCTGCCGCAGCAATCCCGGATTAGCACCCGCAAGCCGGGGACGCCTTATAGCGCGCAGACCCGCATCAACGGCAGGTGAGCCGCCGCTTTGTACGCTGCATTTGCTGTGTTTCAGCCGGGTCCGGGATACGACTCTCGTATCATGCTTCAAAAGTACATATTGATGTATAAAACATCATAAGTTAAAGCTCACGCTTGCACACGATATGCGGCAATGATCACAGCAGCGCAAATGCGGGCCGCGAGGGCTCTTCTCGGCATCGACCAGCAGACCCTGGCCGAGCTCGCGGGCGTTTCGCTGCCGACCATCCAGCGCATGGAAGCAAGTGAAGGCAACGTGCGGGGCATCGTCGCCACGCTGATGAAGGTCGTCGGGGCCTTCGAAGCAGCCGGCGTCGAATTGATCGGCGAGACCACGCCGAGCACCGGACTGGGCCGCGGCGTTCGCATGAAAGAGCGGGCAGCGGTTCCGGTCGCGATGTCCGCACCTCCGACGGTCGGCAAAAAGCGGAGCTTGCCGCGAACGGCCGATTGATCGCCGCACCACGCGCATTGCCCCGGCGAACAGATTTCGAGAGAATGAGATGTCTGCGTCCACGACGACTGCATCGAAGCGCGCGACGCCGAGCCTTGCGGAGCTTTTCACGCCGAAGCTCGTGACGGTTCTGCGCGAAGGTTACGGCTTGGCCGCGCTTCGCGCCGACGCAGTCGCCGGTCTAACCGTTGCGATCGTGGCGTTGCCGCTGTCGATGGCCATCGCGATCGGCTCCGGGCTGTCGCCGGAAAAAGGCCTGTTTACCGCCGTCGTCGGAGGGTTTCTGATTTCGGCTCTTGGTGGCAGCCGGTTTCAGATCGGTGGCCCGGCCGGAGCTTTCATCGTCCTGATCGCGTCGATCGTCGAACGCGCGGGCTATGAAGGCCTGGTGATCGCGACAGCGATGGCTGGGATCATCATGATCGCCGCCGGTTATCTGCGCATCGGGACATACATCAAATACATCCCGTTTCCCGTCACGGTCGGCTTCACCACCGGCATCGCCGTCATCATCTTCGCCAGCCAGGTGAAGGATA
>Ga0209933_1001610_pt1 | contig 18845 bp, 13 predicted proteins | sample ThiBiot_300_biof_FD_183944 | JGI IMG/M metagenome (GOLD analysis project Ga0209933, IMG submission 183944) | Wastewater bioreactor microbial communities from Cape Town, South Africa - Thiocy_cont_300_biof (SPAdes) | ecosystem: Engineered > Bioremediation > Thiocyanate > Unclassified | place...
ATTCAGGACGAATGGTTCGTATGCTGAACACGCTTTATCGGTTCGCTCGGCCCGCCCTGTTCGCGCTCGATCCGGAAGACGCGCACGAAGCGACCATCAAGGCGCTCGAACGCGGCCTGCATCCGCGTTCGCTCGGCGCGGATGACGACGTGCTCCGTCAAAAGGTGTTCGGCTTGGAATTCCCGAACCCGATCGGCGTCGCCGCAGGCTACGACAAGGATGCGCGCGCTGCCGACGCCGTGCTCGCGATGGGTTGCGGCTTCGCCGAGATCGGCACCGTGACGCCGCGACCGCAACCGGGAAATCCGAAGCCGCGCGTCTTCCGCCTCGTCGGCGACCGCGCCCTGATCAACAGCCTCGGCTTCAACAATGGCGGACATGCCGCCGCGCTGGCGCGGCTTGAAGCGCGCAAGGGCAAGGGCGGCATCGTCGCCGTCAACATCGGAGCCAACAAGGACAGCACCGACCGTCCGGGCGACTATGCGAAAGGCATCGAGACGTTCTCGCATGTCGCGAGCTACTTCACCGTGAACATTTCCTCGCCCAACACGCCGGGGCTGCGCGATCTGCAAGCGCCCGCCGCGCTCGACGAACTGCTTTCGCGCGTCATGGACGCCAGAGCCCGCGTCGTCTCGCAAGGCATCCCGCGACGACCGATCGTCGTGAAAATCGCACCGGATGTCGCGCAAGACGACATTGCCCCGATTTGCGAGCGCCTCGCCGCGCACGCCGTTGACGGCATCGCGGTCTCGAACACGACCCTGTCGCGCGACGGACTGACCGACACTCAATCCGCGAAATCCGGAGGTCTCTCCGGACGCCCGCTGTTCCGCCGCTCGACCATCATGCTCGCCCGCGTCTTCGAACAAACCGGAGGCAGAATTCCGCTGATCGGTATCGGCGGCATCGATAGCGGCGAGACGGCGCTCGAAAAAATCGAGGCCGGCGCAACGCTGCTGCAGGTCTATACCGGCCTCGTCTATGCCGGACCCGGCCTCATCGGCGAAATTAAATCGCATCTTGCGCGTGACGTGCGCCGCCGCGGCTATTCGGACGTCGGCGCATTGCGCGGTACCAAAGCTAAACAATGGGCCGCCTTGTCATTGTAAACTGAGGCGCGCGGTTCCACCTCGGAGCATGATGCTCACGACGCCAAAGAAAGCCGGACGCAAGCGACAGCCACCCGCGCCGAAAAAGCCGGTGCTGCCGCCCGAAATCGCCGCGTGGTTTTCACGCCGTGGCTGGCAACCGCGAGCACACCAGCTTGCGCTCCTCGATGCCGCGCGGCAGCGGCAATCGACACTCCTGATCGCCCCGACTGGCGCCGGCAAGACGCTTGCCGGATTTCTGCCGAGCCTCGTCGCGCTCGGCGGCGAGAAGCGGCCGCGCTCCGGCGCCGGACTCTTCACGCTCTACATTTCTCCGCTCAAAGCCCTCGCCACCGACGTTGAACGCAACCTGATCGAGCCCATCGCTGAAATGGGCCTGAAGATCCGCACCGAGACGCGCACCGGAGACACCTCGGCTGCGCGTCGCCAGCGCCAGCGCGTCAAGCCTCCACAAATCATGCTGACGACTCCGGAGCAGATCGCGCTCCTTCTCAGCCATCCCGACGCGCCGCATCTGTTTGCCGATCTCGACACGGTCATCCTCGACGAATTGCACGCCCTCGCGCCATCGAAGCGTGGCGATCTTCTGGCGCTCGATCTCGCGCGGCTTAGAACGCTCGCACCGAACATGCGCACCGTTGGATTGTCCGCCACCGTGGCACGTCCGAGCGAACTTCGCGGCTACCTCGTTCCCCAGACCGCTCCCGACAGCATGACGCTGCTCTCCGAACTGGTCACCGTCGAAGGCGGCGCCAAGCCCGAGATCAGCATCCTCGAGGTCGAGGATGAAATTCCCTGGTCCGGACACACGGCGCGCTATGCGATGCAGGAAGTTTACGACGCGATCCGTGCTCACAAGCTGACGCTCGTCTTCGTCAACGCCCGCCTGCAGGCCGAGGTCGCGTTTCAGGAGCTGTGGCGCATCAACGACGACAATCTGCCGATCGGACTGCATCACGGATCACTCGAAGCGCCTCAGCGTCGAAAAGTCGAAGCCGCGATGGCAGCCGGAAAGCTGCGCGCCGTCGTCGCGACCTCGACGCTCGATCTCGGCATCGACTGGGGCGACGTCGATCTCGTCATTCACCTTGGCGCACCAAAAGGCGCGAGCCGTTTCCTTCAACGCATTGGCCGCTCTAACCACCGCATGGACGAGCCGTCACGCGGCCTTCTGGTTCCCGGCAACCGCTTCGAAGTTCTCGAATGCCGCGCGGCGCAGCAAGCCGCCGAGGAAGGCGCGCAGGACGCCATTCTTTCGCGCTCCGGAACTCTCGACGTTCTCGCGCAGCATATTTTGGGCATGGCCTGCGAAGCGCCGTTCGATCCCGACCTGCTTTTCAACGAGGTCCGATCCGCCCTTCCCTACGCGGACCTCACCCGGCAGCAGTTCGATCGCGCCATCGAATTCGTCTCGACCGGCGGCTATGCGCTCAAATCCTACGAACGCTTCGCGAAGCTACGGCGCGAGCCTAACGGCAAGCTCCGCGTCTCCAATCCGCGCGTCGCGCAGCAATATCGCCTGAACGTCGGAACGATTGTCGACTCCCCGATGCTCAAGGTCCGCCTCGTCTCCGCGCGCCGAGCAAAAAGCCGGACGGCGATCGGCGGCCGCGTGCTCGGCGAGGTCGACGAGTATTTCGCCGAGCAATTGCCGCCGGGCGCAACCTTCGTCTTCGCGGGCGAAGTCCTTCGTTTCGAAGGCATGCGCGACACCGAAGTTTTCGTATCGCGCGCCTCGTCCGAAGACCCGATGGTGCCAAGCTACGGCGGCAACAAGTTCCCACTCTCGACGCATCTCGCCGCGCGCGTGCGAGCGATGCTCGCCAACCCGAAAGATTGGCCGAGCCTGCCGCCCGCCGTCGGACAGTGGCTGACGCTGCAAAGCGAACGCTCCGTGCTGCCCGCAACCGACGAAGTGCTCATCGAAACGTTTCCGAGATCCGGCCGCCATTTTCTGGTGGCTTATCCGTTCGAAGGGCGCCTCGCGCATCAAACGCTCGGCATGCTTCTGACGCGGCGGCTCGACCGCGCCGGACTTCATCCGCTCGGCTTCGTCGCCAACGACTACGCGTTGGGTCTCTGGACGCAAGGCGATCTCACCGCACACATTGCCGACGGGCGTCTGTCGCTCGCCGACCTCTTCGACGAGGACATGCTCGGCGACGACCTCGACGCCTGGCTCGCCGAAAGCAATCTGATGAAGCGGACGTTCCGCCTCGCCGCCGTCATCGCCGGACTGATCGAGCGGCGGCATCCCGGCAAGGTCAAATCCGGGCGTCAAGTCACGATGTCGACCGACCTGATCTATGATGTCCTGCGCCGTCACGATCCCGGCCACCTGCTGCTCGAAGCGGCCTGGGCGGACGCGGCCACGGGGTTGCTGGACATCCGCCGGCTCGGCGACTTTCTTGCCCGCATCAAGAACCGAATCAGGCATCAATCTCTGTCACGAGTGTCGCCGCTGTCTGTTCCGGTGCTGCTCGAGATCGGCCGCGAGGCCGTTGCCGGCCACGCTCGTGACGCATTGCTGCGCGAAGCCGCCGAGGCGCTCGCCGAAGAGGCGATGGGGACATCTGAGAATGGGCATTCTGAAGCCGGAACGCATCGGACTTGACGACTTCGCGGATCAACCCGTTTCGATCTGCGGCAAGTCCTTTCTCGCGCACAAGTCCGGCGCACTCTACTGGCCGGCGGAACGTGCCCTGATCGTCGCCGACTTGCACCTCGAAAAAGGTTCGGCATTCGCGGCGCGCGGTCAGATGCTGCCGCCCTACGACACGCGCGAGACCTTGATGAAGCTCGCCGCGATGATCGATCACTACAATCCCGAAACGGTCATCGCCCTCGGCGACAGCCTGCACGATCCCGATGGCGCCGCGCGCATGGACCGGAGCGATGTCGAAAGTCTGCACATGCTGCAGGAAGATCGCGACTGGATCTGGATCACCGGCAATCACGATCCCAAGATCGATCGCATGCTTGCGGGCTATGTCATGCCGGAAATCGTCGTCGAAGGAATTTCGCTTCGCCACGAGCCGCGCCCCGGCACCGTCACACACGAAATCGCCGGGCACTTCCATCCTGCCGCCCGCCTCGTCATGCGCGGCACCTCGCTCCGCCGTCCCTGCTTCGTCGGTAACGGCCTCAGGCTCGTCATGCCCGCGTTCGGCGCTTACACCGGCGGCCTCAACATTCTCGATCTCGCGTTCGAGCCGCTGTTCGGTCTGGATGGACTCGCGGTTTGGATGCTCGGGCACGAAGGGCTGTATCCCGTCGCCCCGCGCCTTTTGCGCGACGACTGATCGCTACGCGCCGCGCGGGAAAGCGAAGGCGGCTGCAAGCCCGGCGACCGCGGCCATCGCGACCGTCAGCAGCCCGTATGAAAACGGCTTGTTCAACGCGAACTCGTGAATGAACCGCTCCACGCCTTCGCGCTGAAGCATGACACGGCTTTTCGTTTGCCCGAGAAGCTTTCCGTCTTTGAACAGATAAACGCTCGTGGTCAGCAGCGCGACCGGCACATTCGGCGGCAACGCGATGGTTGCGCGAAACAAGCTCCGCCCGACGAACGAAACCCCGAAATCCGATTTGACGTAAAGCCGCTCCTCCGATTTGAGATGGATGAGCGCTTTCTTGAAGCTCTCGACCTCCGCCGGATCGAGCTGCGTGTTCCATGACGTATGCGCCGGGACCATGCGAATGTGATCGAACCCGATACCGTTCGCATCGAGAATCTTGGGATTCGCGATCTCATCGACCGGCCGCGTCGAGACGATGGCATAATAACTCGGAACCGGCATGAACCGCAGCGACGACGTGTTGATCCACAGTCCGCCGACCCGCGACTTCTTCCGCACGACGGCCGGAGCACTCACGCCCTCGACGACCGCAACGATGTCGTAGGTTCCGGCTTCCGGACTTGGCTGCACGCTGTTTTCGACCGTGCCGAACAACAGAATTTCCGTTCCAGTGAAGCTCGACGTGATCGCAACCTGCCGTGTCGACGCGTCAGCCTCGACGCTCTCCTGAATGTCGCGCGCATGCCCAAGGCTCGCAAAACTCAGCAATCCAAAAAGGATGACAAAGGCTCGCACGCGCATCACGATCCCTTCAGCGATCCGAGTGAAAAGAGCTCATTCGGCGTTGCGACGAGATCATACGCGATACGCGCCACGACAACGAGCACGAGCAAGCCGAGAAGAATGCGCATCTGATCGCCCCTCAGCTTCTCGCTCGCGACGGTGCCGAATTGCGCACCGACGACTCCGCCGACGAGCAGAATGGCGGCCAGAACGATGTCGACCGTCTGGTTCTGCCAGGCATGCAACAGCGTCGCGAACGCCGCCACGAATACGATCTGGAATAGCGACGTGCCGACGACGACGCTGGTCGGCATACGCAGGATGTAAATCATCGCCGGAATATAGATGAACCCGCCGCCGATCCCCATGATCGCCGAAATGAAACCGATGAACGCGCCGATAACGATCGGCGGCACGACGCTGATATAAAGCTTCGAGCGCTGAAAGCGCATCTTGAAGGGGAGCCGGTCGACCCAACTGTGCTGACCCGACTTGCGCGGCGAAGCCACGCCCGTCGTCTGCACTTGCCGCCACGAATTGATCCCCTCGATCAACGTCAGCGTTCCGACAACGCCAAGAAATGTGACGTAGGTCAGCGAAACCGTCAGTTCGAACAGGCCAGCCTTGCGCAGCAGGCGGACGACTTCGACGCCGACAGCGGTGCCGGCAAAACCCGCCACCAGCATCACCAGCGCCATTTTGACGTCGACGTTGTTGCGGCGGTAGTGCACGACGGCGCCCGAGACCGACGACGCCACCACATGCGCGTTGCACGTCGCCACCGCCACCGCCGGCGGAACGCCGAGGAATGTCAGCAACGGCGTCATCAGAAATCCGCCGCCGACTCCGAAAAGACCGGAAATGAACCCGACGGCAACTCCGAGCACCAGGAAAACGGCGACGGATACCGACGACGCCACGACATGCGCATTGCACGTCGCTACCGCCACGGCCGGCGGAACGCCGAGGAATGTCAGCAACGGCGTCATCAGAAATCCGCCGCCGACTCCGAAAAGACCGGAAATGAACCCGACGGCAACTCCGAGCACCAGGAAAACGGCGACGGATACCGACATTTCAGCAATCGGCAGATAAAGGGACATCGATCAGGTCTGAATGGCGAGAGCTAGCGTTCCGAAAGGCTCCGGATTGGCGCGCCTAAGGGACACCAAAGCGCCGCGCACCGCAAGCGCTCAAAAGCGACGCACAAAGGCGCCGGCAGCATGCTGACATCGTGTCTCGCCGACAGTCGGACTAGCGCGCGAGCCCAATCATGCCCGGCTGCCGTCAGCCCGCGATGCTCTTCGTCGGATTTTTCTTCCATTCCTCACCGGCGAGACGGGCGTCGTTGACCTTGCGGTCGACCGGAACCGCCCGCCATTCGCTAATCATGCGCTCGGCTTCGCTGAGATCGCTGGCCGACAGCTTGCCGCGCAGAATGCCTTGCCGCCGCACAGCATCGGCGTCCTTGTCCTGTGCCGCCAACGAGATCCACATGTAGGCTTGCTTCAGGTCCTTGGTGACGCCAAGGCCGTTCTCATAAAGGATCGCGAGATTGAACTGGCTGTCGGCAAGACCGCGCTTGGCAGCCTGCTCGAACCATTGTGCCGCGGTGGTATAGTCCGGCGCGTTGTCGCTCTGATTGGCGCTCAGCACCGCCAGATTATGCATCGCCTTGACGTTGCCCTTGGCGGCGGCGCGCTTGTACCACGCTTGCGCCTGCGCACGATCGGCCTTCATTCCAAGGCCGCGCTCATAGAACGTTCCGAGACGATACTGAGCCGGCGCGAGATCCTGATCGGCCGCGCGGCGATACCATTTCGCAGCTTCCTTGAAATCCTGCGGCGTCCCTTTGCCTTCCGCGAGGCGCGCGCCGACTTCGAATTCAGCCGATGCATCGCCGTTGGCTGCGGCAAGACGCAGCGACAGCGGACCGACCGTCGCCGCCGGCAATTCGAAACGCGTCGATCCGGTTACGTCGCGCGACGGAGCGGCTGCAGCGGGCGCGCCCTCGGTTTCGGCTTCCGTCGGAACCATGGAAGCAGGCACTAACGCCGCATTACTATTCTGCGAAGCCGCGTCGCCGAGCTTGCCCGACAGCGCCGCCATGGCCTGATGCCGCTGCGCCTGCTGCATGCTGGCCTCGGTCGCCGGACTGTTGAGATCGACTGCAACGCCGAGCATCGACACGTCCGTGTTTGCAGTACCGGTGCCGCCCGGCATCAGCTGGCCCTGCTGGTCCTTATGCGCTCCGCCATCAGGCGATTGCGCATCACTGCCCTTCTGGTCCGTTGCCTTCGCACCCGATCCCGATTTGCCATCGTCGTTCGCCGCGGCTGGCGAACCCGAAGACGAGGTCTCTGCGACCGGCGCCGGACTATCCGACCCGACAGTGAACCACAGTCCACCCAACGCCAGAACGGCTGCAACGGCGAGCACGATCAGACGCGGCGATGGTCCCGACGGACCGGAAGCTTTGGAGCGCGCAGGCGTCGGCCGGATCGGCTTGCTGCCTTGCGAACCGCGCACCGCGTCGGGCGACGACATTGTGAACGTATCGGAATGCATCGGCGACGTGACGACGATGTCATCGTCTCCCGCCGACGACAGGCGCATTTTTGCGCGGCGTGCTTCCGCGACGAAATCCTGCCGCAGCTTCTCGTTCTTGCGAACGCCGGGCTCAATGGTGGCTTCTTGCGCAAACGGATCGGCCGCACGCGCGTGTGCTGAAGGCGCCGCCTCGGAAGAAATTACGGGTTCAAGTTCATCGCTGAAATCGAGCGGATCGTGGTCGCTCTCGAGCGAATGGAACGAACCCTCAGGAAGCGGCGGCGGTGCCGCGAAATCCTCGAACGACGCCGCCGGGATCGGTGCCGCATTGCGCTGCGCGAGTTCGATTTCATCGACGCGATCCAGAAGCCGGATCATCGCCTGCTGCAACGTATCGAGCAGCGCCGAAGTGTTTTCTCCACCGCTACGGTTTTCTTCCATCATCCGCTCGATCAGCGGACGTAGTTCTTCGGCAGCCTCGTGCGATGCAGGCGCCATCCCCTGCAATCGCAGCGCCGTCTGTTCGGCCGCGGCCCGCGCAATGGCTTCGACGTCAAGTCCTGTTCCGGGCAACGACATTGCAGCTTGCACGCCGGAGAGCGGCGCATCGTGCCCGCCCGACAACGTCTGCGTGATCGCAGCGAGTTGCTCTTCGATGGCGCTGAGACGCGCCAGCTGATCCTGCGTCTGGACGAGATGATTGACCACCTCGCTCACGTGTTCTTCGATCAGCCGCACGGAGTCGAGGTCCGCGCGCGTCGCAACGCCTTCGAGCATGCCGCCGAAACGCTGCTCGAACTGATCGAGTCGTTCGCCGATCTGATGAAATCCGCGATCGGGCTTGATTTCCTCCAGCGATCGCTCGATGTCCCGCGCGATTTCGGCAAACCGCGCTTCGAACCACGCCTGATCGACAGCCGTCTGAGGACGCGACGACGGCGTCGCGTAAACGGCCTGCGCGGTCTCCGCGTTTTTGTGCGCCTGCGCTTCATAGACGTGCGTCAGCGCTTCCGCGTTGCGCTGATCCCAGGCGCCGGCATCTGGCTCCGCAGCGTCCGAGTCATTGGCCTTCGCGAGCCGTTTCGCAAGCTCGGCGACGCCTTGCTCGATGTGCTCGAAGGTCGGTGCGTACTGCTCGGGAATATGCTCACGCAGCACCTCGGCCTCCCGACCCATGATCGCGATGCGGTCCTGCATTTCACCGAGCGTTTCGGAATGGCGGCGCGTCGCGTCCGAAAGCTGCGCCGCAATCGCATCGACCAGCGCCTTCAGCTCGCTGTGCTCTTCCTCATGCTCCGAGGACTCGTGCCCAGCGCCGCTGAACGTGTTGGATGGATCGAATTCTGGACTCGGCATGTTCCCCTCGAAGCGGCGCGGCGTTGCCGGTCCGGCACGACCAGGGCGTTCAATCCGCGGGGCACGTTGGAGGTCGTCCGTGCCGCGTAAAAAACGCGATCGATGGCGGACGCAGCACTGTTCACTTCGACGAGCCTTGCAGGAGGGCAGTAAATAGCCCGTTAAGATGTATGGAAAATCGAGAAAATGTACATATTTTCAGGGGCTAAGGGTGGCTCGCCATCCGCTCCCTGAGGCGCATTTTGGCTCGAAAGCGTGATATCCCGAGGTGATTCGCTCCAAGGGTCGCAGCTGGATGTGCCACACTCATCGGGTATCAGATGGCCAGACATGAAGAAGGAGGACGGTTCGGATGCGCAAAACGATAGTCTGGAGCGCAACGCTTGCGGCACTCGCTTTGGCAGGTGCGGCCGTCGCCGATACCGCGGACAATGCCGGCCGCTTTACGATGTCGCCGGTCGATGGCGGGTTCCTGCGTCTCGATAAGGAAACCGGCGCAGTCGCGATGTGCGCGCGCTCCGGAACGGCATGGGCGTGCGCGCCGGTCGAAGATCGCACGCCTGCCGCGGCAGCAGCGGACGTCACCAAGCTCGAAAGCGAGAACCGCGATCTCAAGGACCGCGTGAAGGCGCTCGAAGAATCTCTGGAAACGAAAGTTCCGCTCGAAGGACCACCCGGCGGAAAGGCGGAGCTGCCGACGGAGCAGGAAATCGATCAGGCGCTCGACTATCTGGAGCGCGTTTACAAAAAGGTCCGCGATCGCGTGAAGGACCTCGACAAGCCTCTACCGCCGCCACCTGCCGACGCGGCGCCGCCTCCGCCTCTCGATGCTCCGCCGCACGCCGACGCACCACCGCCGAAAGGTTCGCTATAAGCTCGCGGCTTCTAGTAGCCGGATGAAAACTGCCGCGTCGCGCGGATGAGTTCGTGCACAAGTCCGGGCTCCGTCATCGCGTGTCCGGCATCGGTCGCGACGCGCAATTCTGAATCGGCCCACGCTTGATGTAGCAGCACCGCGCTTTTGATCGGCGTCACGACGTCATAGCGGCCGTGCGCGATAATCCCTGGAATACCCTTGAGGCGCGCAGCATTGAACAGCAGCTCGCCGTCGCGGCGAAAAAAACCGCCGTTGACGAAATAATGGCTTTCGATCCGCGCGAACGCGACCGCATACGCATCGGCGCTGAAGCGTGCGACGCGATCAGGCTCCGGCACGAGCGACAGCGTCGTACCTTCCCAGATGCTCCACGCGCGCGCCGCCGCCATCACGGTTGCGGGATCGTCGGAATTTAAGCGCCGATGATACGCCGCGATCATGTCGTGACGCTCGTCGTGAGGAATCCGGCGCTGGAATTCCGCAAAGGCCTCGGGGAAAATCCAGCTGCACCCGTCCTGATAAAACCAGCGAAGCTCCGCCTTCGTGCTAAGGAAAATCCCGCGCAGGATCAGCGCGCTCACGCGTTCCGGATAGGTTTCGGCATAGGCGAGCGCGAGCGTCGATCCCCACGACCCGCCGAAAAGCTGCCAGCGATCGATGCCAAATTCCTGCCGAATGCGCTCGATGTCTTCGACCAGATCCTGCGTCGTGTTGTTTTCGATCGACGCGTTGGGAGTGGATTGACCGCATCCGCGCTGATCGAAAAGCACGATCCTGTAGCGATCGGGATTGTGAAACCTGCGCATCGTCGGATTGCTGCCGCCGCCCGGACCACCGTGCACGATGAGCACCGGTTGACCATTCGGATTGCCGCATTCCTCGACGTAGAGGGTATGTCCGCCGCCGACTCCGAGACGATGTTCCCGATATGGAAAGATCGGCGGATAGAGATCGAGCCGGTCCCGAATGGTCATATTCTCGCAGCTTTCAATTTGCGCCGTGCAGCGCGCGTTATCTCCGCCGGCACAGTCGCGGCAGGCTTATTGGGTGTCGCGCTTCTCGCCACGTGCGGATGGCTCGCTCCGAACTCGAAACGCAACGCCTCAACAAGCATTAAGCACTTGCCCGTAGGGCTTCAAGTCCGCGCGTGTTTTCGAAGCTGCAAACGCTGCATCTGCCGGTCATAAATGATCTCGCCGCCGGGAACGCGGATGTCGCGCACGATTTCCAGCGCATGCCGCGACGCACCCGGACGCAAAATGCTGATGCCGATCGCGGCTGCAAACGAGAGCGGTAAACCTAAAATGCCAGCGATTGGACTTGGCACGCCGAGCGCGCCGACTTCGCTGAGCAGAATAGCGAAGGCCGCCGCGCCAAATCCCGTCACCAGTCCCGCAACGGCAGCATTCGCCGTCAACCGCTTCCACCACACCGACAAGATCATGACGGGAAACAGGCTGGCACCCGTGATGGATAGAGCCCAAAGCACCAGCCGCAGCGGATCTGTCGGCGCAATCATCGCCAGGATCGCACCGCACGCGGCGACGACGCCGACAAAACCTCGTGTGATCCACACACGCGCTTGCGGCGCAACAGGCTCCCACGACATGCCTTGAACGACATCCTCGCCGAGGATCGCCGCAAGCGAAACCGTCGTCGAACTCGCCGCGACCAGCACCGCAGCGAGCGCCCCTGCAAGAAGGACGTAGTAAAAAGCCTGCGGCAGTCCCGTCGCGATCGGCAGCGCGAACAAAACGCCGTCGCGATCGAACTTCAGTCCGCTGAAGCCGAGCCGCGTCACTGTTTGATCAAAAGAAACGAGATGAACCGCCGCCGCGTCGAACAGCCATTTCGGCAGTGGGCCGAGCCGCTCGCTGACCACGGCTTCCAGCGCGACGTCGCGCATGAATACGGCGACCGACGAGATTGTGAGCAGCGCCAAGCCGGAAAACACCGTCGCCCACCCGAGCGCCTTGCGCGCGTCGTAAACGCTCGGCGACGCAGCAACGCGCGGCAGCAACCAGGGCGCGGTGCTGATCCCGGTCGCAATCGCGAAGGTGCCGATCGCGAAACCGAAGGTGCCGACAGAGCCGAAAGGTTGCGTATAAGGCTTGACCAGAGCCGCAAATCCTTCGCCCGGAAAATCGAACGCCAGCGGCCAGACCTTGATCAGTTGAAGGCCTTCGTTGATTTCGTTGCGCACGAGCCCGCGCACCATCGGACCATTGGCGAGCTGCGGGATCGGCAGATTGGTCACGATCACGCTGACCGTCGTTGCAACGCCGAGCAGCGCCAGAAATAACGCGATCGATTGTGCGACGCCCGCCCACGTCAACGACCGCTTGCCGCCGGCCGCAGTCGTAATCGCGATGGCGAACGCCAGCACGCACACGATCAGATTTGGATTGAGACCGATCAGACGCGACGCCACTCCGGCGCCGATGTGCAGCTCTGCCGAAAGAACGAGAAGCATCGGCACGGCAACGACGACAGCGGCGACGATCCTGAGCACGCGGCTTTCGAAACGGCCGCCGAGATAGCTCGGCACCGTGAACGCGCCGAATTTGCGATAGAAGGGCGCGAGCACGATCGCCATCACGACGAAGCCGGTCAGTATCCCCATCAGAAGAACGACGGCATCGAAACCAGCGAAAAAGAACGCCCCCGTTCCGGCGACGACCAGCGTGCCGCCGAGCGACGACGCCGCAAGCAGAAGCCCCGTATAGGCCGCGGGCACACGTCGCCCGGCGGCAAAATAGTTCAGCGCATCATTCGATCCGACCGAAAGCCCGATCCCGGCGAAGATGAGGATCGGTACGGCGAAGAACGCCGCTTGCAGCAGCGCTTCGCTAAGTCTGAGCTGCTCGAAAATCAGGACGAGCAGAAACAACGCCGTGAACAGCGCCGCAAAAATGCTGAAGTAGATTCCAAGGCGAGGATTGACCACTCGCGCGCGAGCACCGAACGCCATGCCTGCCCCTCACATCTCTTCGTGGGCGCCGTGCCAGTGATCGATCGCGTTCTGCCGGTTGACGTAGCTCGCCACCGTCACGACGGCGATTGCGAAGAACCCATGCGCCGCGAGGAAGTAGCCGAGCGGGAATCCGAAGAACCGGCTGGCGTTCAGCTGGTCGGCGTACAGCGGCAGCACGATGACGATAGCGAGAAACGGGATCAGGCTGGCCAGAACCTGCCACTTCGTATGCCGCCAGTAAGGCTTGCGCTCTTTACGTTCAATCATGTTGCTTGTCCCCCCGGGCGGCGTCACCACCGCTAATTGAGATTATGCCCGCCAGTATGACCGTTTGTCCAACCGCGACGATCCGGCGCCCAACGAGCATCCCTTTGCGGCTCCAAAGTCATTCCCTAAAATTGGGGCGCGATTCGAGAAGGGAATGTCGAATTCGTTCTAGGCCGTAACTCAAGAGGCTCTTGCGACGACGGGATGGGCCGATCGCATAAGCCTTTGCGGCTGTTTCAGTAAGCCCCCCGGAATGGACCACAAAGGATATCTTGCATGAAAATCGTGGACGAATTCAAAGAATTTGCGATGCGCGGCAATGTCATAGACCTTGCCATCGGCGTGATCATGGGCGCGGCCTTCGCGCCTATCGTCTCGACGCTCGTCGAAAACATCATCATGCCGCCGATCGGATACATGCTCGCCGGTATCGACTTTTCGAGCCTCGCCGTCGGCATCCCGACGCCCACCGATCCGGTTCTGATCAAGTACGGCGTTTTCCTCAACGCGCTGATCAAGTTTCTCATCACGGCGTTCGCGATCTTCCTGCTCGTCAAGGCTATCAACCGAATGCAGAAGCCGAAGAGCGCGACCGCACCGGCGCCGACGCAAACCGAACTCTATCTGAAGGAAATCCGCGACCTTCTCGCCAGCAAGAAATAAACGGACGCCGCGCAGTGTCGCGCATCGCAAATCTGCCGGCGTTCGCCAACCGCGAGCCCGGCAGTTTTCATTTGCGAATGGTCACCTCTTGGCTGACCCATCCACTGACACTGAGACTGATCGGCGATTTTGTTTGCCCGGCCGCCGTACGGTTGGCTTCCAACTGATCGATGCGCGACGAGAGATCGTCGGCGGAGGACTTGTCGCCGCCCGAAGGCGCGGACACGGAACTGGAGGGGATTGAAGTATCGAGCGCACGCGTATGAGCGTCGTCAGCAGCAACCCCGCCGCTGGCGAGAATCGAACCCACGACCATGGCCAAGCCGAAAATGCGCGCTTGCAGCCGCATGCTTCCCCCACGACATTCGACGGCAGCCTTAACCGAGGGCTGAACCGATTCAATCACTGTATCGTAAAGCCAGATTTTGGTGACAAACAGGCCAGTCAGGGAAAAGCGTGGATAGCCACGCGGCGGAATTGACGGCCTTGGTCCAAGGTTTGCGCGGCTCCCTGAAATGTGCCAGAAACCGCGGCGGTCAAGCACCCGCGGGCGTAGTTCAATGGTAGAACGGCAGCTTCCCAAGCTGCATACGAGGGTTCGATTCCCTTCGCCCGCTCCAACGATTTCCAGACATCGGCGAACCTTCCGCAAAATGCCTGAGCGCTCCAGCTCAATGGCAACGAATCGCTCCGCCCCGCATGATCGATTCAACAAAAAAGTCTGAATTCTCAAAAAAATCACAGCCTTAATTGCAACACGTAGCAAAACGGCAACATTCGGATTTAATTGCAGGGCGGATAATCATCCAGGAACATATCCCATATCCGGCAGGCGGCGCCGCCCGATAGCAATATCGGACTGGACGACTTCTAACGGGGACGGGAATCCTAGGAAGCGACGATAGCAAACGTCGCAACCACAAAATCTCAGCGCCGGTCGAACACCGCCGCCCACGTCACTTCAAGGCAAAACCAACAAGAATGAAGCCAACCGGGCCGTTCCCGGGGGCAGGGGGGAACTTATGCCAAAACACGTCCAAAAACCGAGCCTACGCCGCAGACACATCGCACTGGCGACGCTAACCGCAACGCTCACCATGGGCCTTTCCCATCAAGCGATGGCAGCGTGCGTGGCAAGCTCGACGACCGGCACTGTTGTCGACTGCTCCGATACGAGCGAATTGCCGACGAGCGCCTTCCCCACCGTCTCAATCTCAGATTTTGGTTCAACGGTGACCAATCAAGTCGGCGTCCGCTTGACCACGAATGGCACCAACTTTGAAAACGAAACGACGATCGAGTCGAAGATTACGGACGTTGCCGGACCTCCCAACCGCTACTTCTTCAATGTTTATGGGGTCGCGACGACGGACATTGATGACTCCAACTGGACGATCAACAACAAAGGCGAAATTCACGCAGAGAGCGCCGGCCTCGGCAATCTCGCAGGCGTCGCTGTCATCGGCGATGCAGGTGAAGCCAGGATAACGAACGCAGGCGAGATCAGCATCAAGCGCGGCGACTTCGACATCACCACCAACAGCGCAACGCAGTTGAGAGGCCAGGTCGACGGACAAGACATTTATTGGTTTGCCGCGTCGAGCCGCAACAATCCTCCGAATCCAGCATCCTCAGGCTATGCTGCCTCCATCTGGATTCAAGAAGAGGAAAACGAGGCCGCCTACATCGACAATAAGGATGGAGGCAAAATCCTCGCTGAAGGAAAACTGACAGCTGGTATTTTTTCACGCGGCAATTTTCTCTCAGTTGAGAACGAGGAAGGTGGCCTGATCAGCGTCGACGGCGCTGGCGCGACGGCGATTGCGGCTCATAACGGTTCCGACGCCTCGGGAAATACCGCCATCATCGGCAACACATCGGTCATCAACGAGGGCGAAATCAAAGCCACCGGAGAGGGGTCGGCCGCAATTCAGATTTCGGACGTCAACGGTCTATTTCTCATGGCGTCGCGTATCGATGAAGGCACGGGCGCCGGCTATGACCCGTTAGCCATCACCGGCCAAGCCGGACGCCGCGACAGCACCATCATCAACAGCGGCAGCATCACTGGCGACATGTATCTCGGCGCCGGAAACCACGTCCTCGTCAACACCGGCGACATCGAAGGCAATCTCACTGTCGACCAGCGCCGGAATTTCACTTATGCGACGGGCGCAACCCAAGTCTATCGCGGCGGAGAAGGTCCCGCTGATGAAGACGATGGAGACGGCGATGATGGCGACGAAAGCATCTCGCGCGTCTTCAACTCCATGTCGGACTTCCTCGCGGCCCTTCCCGACCACTATTTCGAATTCAACAACGCCAAGCCATTTGACGGTGATGTCACCATCCACACCAATGTGACCACAGGGGACAGCAAGATTGTCCTGATGCCTCACATCACTGGCCCAGGCAGCGACTCGACCAATGACAATCCTTCGAAAAACAGCGGCTACATCGACGGCACCCTTTCAATCGGTAAGGATGGCACAACGTCCAACGGACAGGGCATCACCGTCAGCACGATCGCCACGACGACGACACTGAAGCCGGTGATCGACTCGACCGTGCGCAACAACGAGACATTCTTGGTTGCGAGCCATCTCTACGGCACCGAAGTTCCAACCGACATCGACAATAGTAATTCAGTTCTCGTCAAATGGTCGGCTTATCAGGTCGGAACCGGCATCAATGGTGCCGTTCAGAGCGGAGACGCTCTCGCCGTCAAGGCGTCGGTGAAGGATGCCTCGGAAATCGAAGGCATCTCCAAATCCGGCGCCGCAGCTATTAACGCTCTGATCGCGGCAGGAAGCGACGATAGCGCTGAACTCGGTGAACTCGGCGCCGCCGTCCAAAGTCTGACCGACGAAGACGACGTCGCCAAGGCGGGCAAACAGCTGTCGCCCGAGACGAACTTCGCCACGCAGCAAGCCGCGATCACGCTGAACAATGCCATCGGCCAGCATATCGATACGCGTCTGAACTCAGTCGGAGCCACCGGCGCATCCCAGGGCTACACGAATGCGCCTTACGGCCTCGGGATGAAACCGCAGCAAACCGACCCCAATCGCTCGAACCTCGGCGGCAGCCTCAAGGACGATCAGGATTTCATCGCGCCGCGTAGCGCGGCTCTCTGGGGTCAGGCGTTCGGCGCAGGCATGAACCAGAACGAGCGCCAGAATGTCGATGCCTATGATGCTCGCATCTATGGCCTCATGGTCGGTTACGATAACTGGATCTCGCCGGGCGTGCGTGTCGGCATCGCGGGCGGCTACGCCAACACGCGCATCGACGGCGACGGCGACACGACCAAAAATAGCACCGATATCGATAGCTACTTGGTCGAGGCCTATGGCGCGATCAAAGGCTCCGGATGGTACGCGACTGGACGCACCGGCTTTACATGGCACGATTACGACACCGTGCGTGCAATGACGGAACCCCTCGACGATGTCGCCAAGGGAAGCCACAACGGCGATCAATTCAACGCCTCGATCGAAATCGGCGCGCCCATGAACCACTCCGGAACGATCATTACACCGGTTGCATCGCTCACCTACTCGCGACTGCATCAGGACGGATATTCCGAGACCAGCGATGGCGCGATGGCTCTTGCAGTTGGCAGCCAGAACAACGACTCGTTCGTGTCCGGATTGGGTGTCAAAGCATTGGTGCCGATCGCCAACGACACGGTCATCGAAGGTCGCGCGCTCTGGCTGCATGAATTCGCCGACAACGCTCAGATCGTAACCGCAAGCTTCGCGGCGGGCGGCGGCACGTTTACGGCTGCCGGACCCAACGTCGGCCGCGACAGCGCCGATCTCGGCATCGGAATGATTGCTGATATCGGGTTCAACTCAACGTTCCAGATCAACTACGACGCCAATGTTCGCGAAGACTTCCTCGCGCACGTCGGCTCGGCGCGCGTCGACGTTCACTTCTAGCTAGTCGCCTCGTTATACTGCCAGCCGACCGGCGCTCCCGTCCGCCGGTCAGCTTTTCTTTTTTTCCGGCGATGAGAGATTTTCTTGTCTCGACGCCTTCCGAGGGCCAACCGCGCGTTAGCGCGAAATATGAGAATTTGAAGCGAAACGCCGCCGGACCCTGATGCTGCGGGGTCCGATGCGATGCACACACACAATTACAAGCGCCATCTGATGGCTTGCCACGCCAGAAACCTCCTTTATCTATTTCAGCTCGATATCTTCGATCCGTTGACCTCAAGCGGCGAAACTGCGATCGCCCTCGCCGAGCGAATAGGAAGCCGCGATTTTGACGATTGAAATGGCCGACCTCAAACGTCTCCTCGACACCGTGCGCAATGAGCTTCAGTCGGTGGACCATCCCGGCAAGGTTGCCGACTACATTCCCGAGCTCGCGAAGATTGATCCAAAAAAATTCGCGATATCGATCACCAATCTCAAAGGCGAAACGGTCTCGACCGGAGACGATGTCAAACCGTTTTCGATACAAAGCATCTCCAAGGTCTTCGGCCTTGCATTGGCGCTCGGCAAGGTTGGCGACGCACTCTGGAAGCGCGTCGGGCGCGAGCCGTCCGGCAGCGCCTTCAATTCAATCGTTCAGCTCGAACACGAACAGGGCATTCCCCGAAATCCCTTCATCAACTCGGGCGCCATCGTCGTCGCCGACGTCCTGCTCGCGGGCCACCGCCCGCGCGAGGCGATCGCCGAAATCCTGCGCTTTGTCCGGATTGCCGCCAACGACGATACGATCATGATCGACCCGGCCGTCGCACGCTCGGAGCAGGCAACCGGCTTTCGCAATTTCGCGCTGGCAAACTACATGCGCGCATTCGGAAACCTGAATCATCCGAGCGAACTGACGCTCGGCGTGTATTTCCATCAATGCGCGATCGAGATGACGGCGCGGCAGCTTTCAGAAGCCGGGGTCTTTCTTGCGAACGGTGGGCGCGACCCGCGTAGCGGCTTGACCATCGTGTCGAGGGA